>Ga0299914_10000816_pt1 | contig 19607 bp, 34 predicted proteins | sample RVTome_10_FD_201361 | JGI IMG/M metagenome (GOLD analysis project Ga0299914, IMG submission 201361) | Soil microbial communities from uranium-contaminated site in the Upper Colorado River Basin, Wyoming, United States - RVT153D57 (version 2) ...
TCGAGGCGGCGGGTCTGGATACAGCCCTTCAGAGCTGGGTGGACGCCGCGCCGTCCGCGCTGTGGGCGTTCAATCAGGCTGCGATCACGTCGCCGGTCACCGACATCACCGGCAACGGTGCCGACCAGGTGTCGCTCACCGGGACCACCGTCGTCACCGACCCGGATCTGACGTTCGACTACACGCTCGGCGGTGGCGGCGCCACCCCGTCCGCGACGGCCGACATCCCGCTCGCGCTCGCCGTCGACCCCGTCGGCGACGTTGCGCACTCCGCAACGGCTGACGTCCCGCTCGGGCTGGCGGTGGCCGCGACCGGCTCTGCCCCTGGCGTGGGGGGCGCGAGCGCGACGGCCGACATCCCGCTCACGCTTAGCCTGGCCGCGACCGGCGCGACGATCCCGCAAGCGAGCGCCGACGTCCCGCTTGCCGTCGCGGTGTCGCCGACCTCGGGCACGCGGCCGTCCGCCACGGCGGCCATCGTTCTCACCCTGGCGACCTCGCCGACCGGCGACGTTGCGCACTCCGCAACGGCTGCCGTTGTGCTCGAGCTGGCCGTGGCTGCGGTCGGCCGCGCGGACAGAACCGTGACACCCCCATGGAGGATCGTCATCGTGAGCGCCGAGACACGTACAGTAGTCATGAGTGCCGAGTCGCGCACCGTTCCGACACCCCCCGAACCCAGGAGATTCTGAGATGGCCGCGCCTGTAGCGATGTTCAAGCATGACCCGGATGCCGTGCTCGACTACTCGCGCGACTGGTCCGAGTGGCTTGCCGATGGCGAGACGATCACCACGTCGACTTGGGATGTGCCGGTCGGGCTCACGCAGGGCATCACCGACAACACCGGCACGCTGACCACGGTATGGCTGTCCGGCGGCGAGGCGGGCACGAGCTACCGCGTCACGAACCGGGTCGTCACCACGGGTGGCCGGACCGACGAGCGCAGCTTCACGCTGCTGTGCGAGGAACGCTAGGCGCAAGGACGCCCGGCCCCGTAGCGCGGACAACGGGGCCGGGCGCACCGATCACAGTAGCAAGAGCAGGAACACCGCGGCGAGAATGATCAGGTCCGGGTTGCGGGCAGCCCAGCGGACGGCGAGCACTCCGCTCTCCTCTCATAGACACGGGCGCGGTACAGCGCCCTCTCGAATGCGATATCGGTCATCCCCATTCGCGCGGCCGCATCCTTGCGCGACACGCCCACACGGCGGAGGAATTCCCAATCCTCGGCGACGTCGACCGCGCGGCGAACACTGGCCGGGTAATCGTACAGGTCGCCGGTCCGGCGCAGCAGCGAGTAGCAGGCAGCGCACAGCTTGCGTGCTCGGCGTGGGCGGCCACATCCGCGCACGCACGTCGGCGCGGTGGCGTAAGGTGTTGACACTGTTCTGTCTCCATGTCGGGTGTGAGGTGGGATGGTTCCCCCCGCTCCGTGTGCAGCCCAAAGGACACGAGTTGTCGTGTTGGCACGGAGCGGGGGGAGGCTTCTATTTCGGGCAGATGCAGAACCGGTGCCCGCATTCCGGGCAGCGCGGTGGCAGCTCGCCGAGCCCGAGCATGTCGCAGAGCAGCTCGGCGTCATCGGCGTGGCGGGCGAGGTAGCGGCGGGCCTTGACCTGCTCCTCCTCGGTGGCGAACACGGTCAGCTCGTTGTCGACGCCGGGGAGCCTGATCTTGGCGAGATCCATTATGCCTTGCCGCCCAGCGGGGCACCCTGAGACTCAGCTACAGCGATCAACATTTGCTTCGCCAGGTCGGTGGCCTGCTCCGGGGTGAGCATCAGCGCCAACGGCCGCGCGTGGCCGAAGATGCCGTCGATGCAGACGGACTCGACGCTGGCCTGCCAGCTCGCCGACAGCGCGAGGTTCATGCCCATCGACGCCCAGGACGTTCCCTCGTTCATATCGCTACTCCAATCATGATCAGCAGCACGCCGACAAACAGTAGCGCGTAGCCGGTGGTGTGGACCCACGGCGCCAGTCGGCGCGGCGGTTGAAATCTGGCCGGTCATCTCGCGCACGTGGGTGCGCTTGCCGTGCGGGCGTCCTGCTCGCCAGGTGACAGTTCCATTACGCCTCACCCATGCCCTGCGATTCGGCTACGGTCAGTGCGATGGCCAAGTCGGCGGTCAGCGCACGCGCCTGCTTCGGGGTGAGCTGGATACCCAGCGTGCGGTAGTCGCCGACGAGGCCGTCAATGCAGACCCGCTGCACGGTGGGCTCCCACTTCGCCTCCAGAGTGACCTCTGCGGCTATCGACGCCCAGGATGTCTCTTCGCTCATATCGCTACTCCGATCATGATCAGCAGCGCGCCGACGAACAGCAGCGCGTAGCCGGTGGTATGGACCCACGGCGCCAAGCGGCGCGGCGGTTGGATCTCGTCGGTCATGTCGCGCACGTGGGTGCGCTTGCCGTGTGGCCGATGCCTGCCGACTGGCGGCGGCCATGGCCTCGGGTCGGTGAGGCGCGGGGGGTAGAGGTCGATGGGCAGCGGCCCCCAGTCGAGGATGGTGCGCTTGCGTGCGCTCATGCCGTCCTACCCAGGAGCCAAGTGGCGTCGGAGGCATGCCGCGCGGCGTCCTCGTTGTCCTGCCTGGCGTCGCGCCTGAGCGCCTCTCTGTCGGCGGCGGACATCTGGCACCGGCACCACACTCGGTCGCGCCACAGGAAGACCTGGGGCCGATCCTCTGTGCAGCTTGGGAGCATGCACTCCCACGGCAGTATCTGGACTCGTCGGGTCATCTCAGTACGCCTCTCCGGTGAGCGTGTCGAACAGGGTGATCGTGGTGCCGTCGGGGTAGAACCTGCCGCGCTCGGTGAGCAGCGTCTGCGTGGCGAGTCCGAGACTGTCCGTCGCGCGGATGCGGTAGACGTTGCCCTTGTAGGTGCCCCCGACCACGTAGCGCCACTTGCCTCGGTAGCGCAGTATCTGGCCGGACTGGAAGCGGAGCATCACAGCGATCCCTCCGGGAAGCTCCTGGCCGCACCGGGCTCGGCGGGCTGGTAGATGAAGTGGTCCGGGCCGATGTCGCGGAACTTGTTGCCCGAGTCGACCAGCGGTGCCGTGTGGCCGCCGCCGTAGTACTGGTCGTAGGAGACGAGCGCCACCGCGCCGACGCCGGCCACCACTGCGAGGAAGAGCGCCGCCCAGAGGCGGGTGATCCAGTCGATGCGCTTGGTCATTTCGGAGCCCTTCGGGAGTCTGTCTCTGTGTCTAGAACCAAGCATAGCATGGTCCTTGTCCTTGACGCAAGAGACAAGGCTAGGACTTCTGCGGGTGGCACTGCGCCGCATGCTCGATACGTCGGATGGCCTGGTCGGCCAGCATCTCGTCCGAGACAACGGTGAGGCGATCGGTGAGGCCATGATGCTCAAGTATGCGGTGCAGGCCGTCGATGAGCGCGGCAGCGATGCGCTGGCAGCGCGGGCAGGGGATCTCCGGAAGTGTCATCGCTGCACCAGGTCCCGCGTCCAGCGTGCCCAGTGCTGCCTGCCGTAGGCATAGTTGACGACCTTACCGGCGCGGTGACCGGTGGTCGTGGCCATGGTGACGGCCTGCCTGATCAGCCCCTCGCAGTGTTCGCAGTTCGCGTGCAGTAGCTCGGCGGTGCCGCGCTCGCCGTTCGTCTCGTTCATGGTGTTTCTCCTGGGAGTGTGAGGTTTGCTGTTTCTGACGGCAACGCTAGCACGGGCCTTGACTCTGACGCAAGAGCCAAGTAGCGTTGCCCTCAACAGACACCGACCAGGAGGTCACGATGGCCGACATACAGAAACGACTCACGGACGCGAGGGCTGCCGTGGCCCGCGCCGCCCGCGACAAGGACAGTGAGGCGGAGAGAGTGGCACGCGCCGCGCTCGCCCGCATCAAGGCGGAGTACCACGCCGAGGAAGCCCAGCGCCACGCCACCGAGGCCGAAGGATTCGAACGATGATCCGCCGGCTCGCTGAGATCCTGCTCGACCGACTCGCCGAGCTGGTGTTCGGGCACCTCGATGACGTGGAGTTCGACGCCGAGTGGGACCTGCACGACGCCGAGCAGGACCTCATCGCAGGGTGCGTCCGGCTTTGCCAAGAGGCGGCGTGATGTACGGCCTCGCGTTCAACCTGCTCTTCGTGCTCGTGGCAACCGCACTCGTCCTGACCGCCATCTCACACTGAAAGGCCACACTCCCATGACATCTCTCAGCTTCGATGTACCCGGCGTACCTGCACCTCAAGGGTCGAAACGCTACGTCGGCAACGGCCAGATGGTCGAATCCAGCAAGGCATTGCCGAGCTGGCGTAGCGACGTGCGGGCGGCGGCCGCAGCAGCGGTAGGCCCAGTGCCCTACTCGGACCTGCACGACGCGCCGGTCATCGTGCAGATTGCCTTCCTGTTCGCCAGGCCGCGCAGCCACTACGGCACCGGTCGCAACGCGGCCACGCTCAAGGCCACCGCGCCCGCCGTCGGCCCGGTGTCCCGCAACCGCGCGGACGTCGACAAGCTGGCACGCGCGGTCCTGGACGCCATCACGGGCGTCGTCATCGCCGACGACTCCCAGGTCGTCACGCTGTCCGCCAGCAAGGGATGGGCGGACCACGACCGACCCGGTGCCTACGTCCACATCGCGGCCACCAGGGAATGGTGCGGCGAGGCTCCCGTGCTGATGGCGTGGCGATGAACCTCACCGCACGCCAAGTCACGGTGCTCAAGCTCCTGGCCGACGGGGCCAGTGTCGAGGACATGGCTCACGTCCTCTACCTCTCAGAGGAGACGATCCGCACGCACCGCAAGGCGCTGTACCGGCGGATGCGGGTCAGCAACGCGGCGCACGCCGTCGCCACCGGGTTCCGGCTCGGCATCCTGCGAGCCGACATCATCGAGTATGCGTTCGATCGGGGGAGCTATGGGCAAGCGCGATAAGCCGAAGCCGAGCAAGTGCCGTCACGTCGATGTGCACGTGCAGGTGTCCGAGCACATGGGCATCACCAAGATGCTCGTCCACACGTTCAAGCGCTGCCGTGACTGCGGCGAGACGTGGTCCGATTGGCGGGAGAAGTGATGGCACCGCGACGCAGCAACTACCCGCAGAACGCGCCGGTCATGCGGCGCACCACCTGCCGCCGGTGCGGCGTCGATGTCGACTCGGTGCTCGACCCGGATTCGGGCCTGCACTGCGTACTTGACGTCGCACCGGTTACCACCGAAGCGCTCGAGCTGGCGCTCGAGTCGCGGCTCTGGATCGACAAAGGCCCGCGCATCGGGTGGGTGCCCGCGTGGCCGTCGCTCGGCGCGCTGGCATCGACCCGCTCAGCCCCCCGGCGCACGCATCGGTGCGAGGAGACGTGACTACCGGGCGCTGCATGTGCGGCGCGCCGATGTCCGATGTTCGCCACCGGCATCAGCGACGCAACCATGAGTGCATTCACCACAACCATGACGACTGCAAGGCTTGCCGCGCGTTCGTCGCACACGGCATCGAGCGGTTGCAGTCGTGGCTCGACAAGATAGGAGACCTCTATGACTGACCCATTCGAGGTGGCGGACCTGATCCTCCGCGACCGTTACGACCGGCCGATGATCGTCCCACCCGAGGGCGGAGACGCGGTGCCCTACACCCGGGCGTCGACGTTCTGCTCGGCTCTCACCGACAGCAGCGGGATCGCCAAGTGGAAGGCGCGCCACATCGCGCTCGCCATGGGCCGTCACGAGGACCTGGCCGCCATGGCCGCCGGTGAGGAGTACGGCAGCAAGGATCTCGATGCGATCATCGAGACGGCCATCGACCGCAGCGGATGCAACAGCAAAGCGAACTACGGCACCGCGATCCACACGTTCACTGAGCCGGACGAGCCGATCCATTCGCTGCATTCGCACGTGCCGAAGCGCATGCAGGCGGACGTGCAGGCGTACTACGCGGCCATGGACCGAACCGGCATCACAACAGTGGCTGCCGAGCAGTTCGTGGTCTGTGACGAGATCAGGGCGGCCGGGACGTTCGACCACATCTATGAGGTGCCTGCCGAGCTGCATCCCACCACGACGTACGGCATGCCAAGCGGGCCGGTCCGTGTCGTCGGCGACGTGAAGACCGGCAAGCTGCACTTCACCGAGCACGCCGTGCAGCTCGCCATCTACTCGCGCGGCAAGCTCTACGACCCCGCGACCGGCGAGCGCACCGATCTCGGCGTGTCGCACGATTGGGGCCTGCTGGTGCACGTCCCCGCCGGCGAGGGCACGGCGACGCTGTACTGGGTGGACCTCAACGCGGGCTGGCACGCGGCGGATCTGGCCGCGCAGGTGCGTATCTGGCGTGACCGCAAAGACCTCGCCGTCCCGCTCGATGACATCGAGGCACGGCTGGCGGAGTCGGTCGAGGCGGCCAAGCCTGCACCGGAGCGGGGCTGCTCGCGTTGCACTCATGACGCGCACACGTGCGGCGGATGCGGCGCGCCGCTGCAGCATGGCGAGGTGGTCTGCTTCCGATGCAAGGAGGATGACGCCGATCAGAAGCTCTGCGACGCCATCGGCAAGGCCGTCTCGGAAGCCGCGCTGGAAGCACTGTGGCGCGCACGCAAGGACATATGGACCGAGGAACACACACGCCTCGCGCGGGCCAAGCGCGAGCTGATCAAAGGAGGAGTCAAATGATCCAGCACGAAGGTGAAGATCCGGACCGCTACTACGAGCGGATCGCCGATGCCAGGGTGACGTTCTGGGGCAAGCCCGACCGGCACGTCGCCACCGTCGATCGGGGCGTGGCCGGGCTGCGCGCCGAGCTACGCGATGCGGTCAACGCGGCGGCCAACTACATCGAGATCGAGGACGCCTACATCGGTGACGCGGTGCTCACGGAGGAGGACTACGTCATGGCCCCGTTGCTCGACGCGCTGACGGCCGTCGCGGTGAGGCACGGGGCGCGCGATGTGTAGCTACCAGATCCCTACGCGGCAATGGGACCAGGCACCCGAGGTGTCGCACCCGGAGCCGCAGATCCACGCCAGGCCCGCGCACGAGGCCGAGATCTGCTCGGCGGCGCGCAGGGTGCGCGACCTGGCCGTCAAGCACGGGTGGGAGGTCGGGGTGAACTACGCACGCGGCACCAGGCCCGGCCGCCCGCCGCGCGTGGTCGATTCGATCGCGTTGCGTATCACGCGCAACCGCACGCGGATCTGGGCGGTGTGGCTTGATGGCAAGTTCGACACCGCGCAGATCTGGCGGCCATGCGGCATCCCGTATCTGACGTCGATGGCCGTCGTCAAGGCGGAGATCGCATCCGAGGCTTGACATTGTAGCCAGAGACAAGGTAGCGTCAGCGGTACACCACACACCCCAGGAGGTCACCATCCCGCACCACGACGGCAACACCCGACGGACCAACCGCAGCAAGAACCGAGGTCACCGCGTGCACCGCCGCAGCAAGGCCGCACGCAAGGCAGCGGCCAGATACCCGAAACGGAGCAACACCCATGGCGCGGAAAAACGGATCTTCGTCAGCCCCGCAGGAGCCGAAGTGCCGCCGATGCGGGCGACACCAGAGTTCGTGTAGCTGCTGAGAAGGCGAAACGCGGGGCAGCCCGCGTCCGCGTGGCACACGTCCGGCCGCGCGCTGACGAGCCCAGGGCGACCGTCAACACAACAGGAGCAACACATGCCAGAAGATATCGACCCGTTCGCCGATGCCGAGTCCACACCGTCGCTCTCGTTCGCGAACGCGCCGGTCGGCACGACGTACAAGTTCACCGTGGTCGAGCCCGCCAAGCTCGTCCAGTCGCGCGACTATGAGACCGGCGAACCGGCCGCGTGGCCGGACGGCAACCCCAAGATGAGCGCCGTGCTCGTCGTCGAGGTCGACGGCGAGAAGCGCTCCATCTGGGCGCGCAAGCCGTCGAGCATGTTCAGCGCACTCGCCAAGGCTCAGGCCGACGCAGGCGCGCGGTTCGAGGCCGGGGGCACCGGCACGGTGACGTTCGCGTCGGAGAAGCCGCACGAGAACAAGCGGTTCAACGCGATCAAGCAGTACTCGGCGACCTATCAGCCGCCGAAGCCTGCCGACCCGTTCGCGGGTGGGCCGGTCCTGGCCGAGGACGACGACAGCAAGCCGCCGTTCTAGCCTGTCAGAAAAAGAGACGAGGCCCGTATGCTCTAGGAGCACGCGGGCCTCGTCTACTCTGATATCCACACTCCCGAGTGACCTACCAGCAAGGATCATTATGACAGACACGCAGCCCGATCCACGCACCGAGTCGCTGCAGATTCCTCACATCCCCCCGGATTGCTCCGTCTACGACGCCGCGCTGCTCTATATCGAGGCCGGGCTGTTCATCCTCCCGGTCTCACCCGGCACGAAGTGGCCCGGCTCGATCGTCGGCAAGGACTGGCAAAGCAAGTCCTCGCGCGACGTCGATCAGATCACGGCGTGGTTCGCCGGCGGGCGGGAGCTGGGCATCGCACTGCACTGTGGGCGCTCCGGCATCGCCGTGTTCGACGTCGACAACCCGGGCAAGTCGCCGGCGACACTGTCGCGCAGTGTGAACCGTGCCAAGCCGCCGTTCCAATCGACGCGGCGCGCCGAGCCCGCCCGCGGCCATTACCTGTTCGCGCAACCGACCACGGGCCGTCCCGTCGGCAACTCCACGGGCAGCCTCGGTGACGATTGGGGCGACGTGCGCGGGACCAACGGAGTCATCATCGTCGCACCCTCGCGCCACGCCGACCCAGCGGGCCGCTACGCGTGGCTGCGCACCGGGCCGGTCCCCGCCATGCCGGACGAGCTGCTGGAGGCTGTGCGTGCCACTCAGCGCCATATGGAGGTGGTGGCGGCGGGCGATCCGTTCCACGAGGACCGGGCCTTCACGCTCGATGAGGCCGTCGAGTACGTGCGGCCATCGCTAGAGCGGCTGGCGGGTGCGCGCGACGGCGAGATCAATAACCGGCTCAACGAGGCAGCCAAGATCATGTCGCACTTCGGGCCGGAGTTCTGGACGCGCGAGCAGGCGGAGAAACAACTGCACGCCGCGCTGCGCGAGACGGTCTACGACGGTCGCACCTGGCAGGCCGAGGACACCATCCGCTCGGCGTACCGCTCGGCGGCCAACGACTGGCAGGCCGTCCCACGGGCGCAGGGTGGCGATAAAGGTATCTCCGCTGGTGACGGGGTTGACGGGGACGCCGAGGGGGGCCCTGACGGGGTTGACTATTGGCTGATGCAGGAGGTTGAGAAGCAACGCAGACAGCGCGAGGCCAGGCGCATTCTCGACGCCGAGGAACGCCCACCGGCAACCATGCCCGAGGTGCTCAGCCTCGCCGAGCTGCTCGCCAGGCCAGAAGAGGAGACGCGGTGGCGTATCCACGGCTGGCAACCGGCCGAGGCGCGCGTCATCCTCGCCGCGCAGTACAAGGCGGGCAAGACGACCACCACGCAGAACGTCATCCGCTCGCTCATCGACGGCGACGACTTCCTGGGCCAGTACCGTGTCGAGCCGGTCACCGGCACCATCGCCGTGCTGGATTTCGAGATGTCGCAGTCTCAGCTTCGGGCGTGGCTGGCGGAGCAGACCGTGGGCGACGCCGAGCGCGTCACGGTCATCTCGCTACGGGGCAGGGCGTCCGCATTCAACATCCTGGACCCCGAGGTGCGGACCAAGTGGGCCAAGATCCTCGCCGAGCGCAACGTCGAGTACGTCATCCTGGACTGCCTGCGTCCGGTGCTCGACTCGCTCGGGCTCAACGAGCACACCGACGCCGGGCGTTTCCTGGTGCCGTTCGACGCGCTGCTCGACGAGGCAGGCGTCTCGGAGGCCATGGTGGTGCACCATATGGGCCACAACGGGGAGCGGTCCCGCGGCGACTCGCGCATCAGGGACTGGCCGGACGTGGAGTGGCGGCTCGTCAGGGAGACCGACGAGCCATCGTCGGACCGCTACATTTCAGCGTTCGGCCGTGACGTCGAGCAGGACGAGCAGCGGCTCGGGTACAACACCCTGAACCGCCACCTCATTGCCGCGGGCGGCACACGGCGTGACGCATCCGCCGAGGCTGCGCTACCGGCCGTCCTCGAACTGCTCCGCGAGAAGCCGGGGCTATCCGGCGGGCAGGTTGAAAAAGACCTCAAGGACTCCGACCACGGGCAGAAAGACATCCGCCGCGCACTCAAGCTGGGGCTCGGCAACGGAGCGCTCCGTTGCGAGAAACCGAACAAGCGCGACACCCATTACTACGCAAATCGCCCACTATGACCCCCAACCCCGTCACCCCGTCACCACCTCGTCAACGGAGTCCACACAACCCCGTCACCCCGTCTATAGGTGACGGGGTGTGGAGCGGGGTTCGAGGGGGTCTACCCCGTCAGGTCAAAAATCCCGCCCCGGGGGTGGAGTGGCGATGGCCGAGACGGCATCCTCTTCCCGCCGATTCGCGGCGGTGCAAGTTACTATCGGTAGGGAGACCAGGACTCAGAAAGCAGGACATCATGGGACAGCCACCGCAACTCCACGGAGCACCGACGGAGCGCGCAGAGAAGCGCGTCCGCGCCTACGAGCTGTCGCTGCGGGCACACAGCTACCGCGAGATAGCCCGAATAATGACCGAGGAGGGCTACAGCGGCGTCGTGTCCCCCAACACCATCGGCAACCTCATCACCGAGGAATGCGACCATCGGGTGCTCCCCCTGGCCGCCGAGTGGCGGCAGCGCACCATCGACCGGCTCACCATCGCGATCAATAAGCTCATGGAGCAGATAGAGGACCCCCGGCAGGCCGGGCGACTCGCCCGCAACGCCGAGGTGCTCGCCAAGACCGAGGAGCGGCTCTCCAAGATGCTCGGTGCCGACGCGCCGGTCCAGGTGGAAGCGCAGGTCACCGAGACGACGCAGGCCGACCTGGAGCTACAGGAGCTGCTGCGCGAGGCCAAGGCGCGCGCCGCGGTGCAGCTCAAGCAGGCCAACGACGCCGCCCGCAACGGGCACGTGGGCTAAGCTGACCATGCCCGCGGTGGGCCGTGTCTCTGGTCTGCGCGGGCCACCGCGGGTCCTCACGTAGGGAGATCGTCATGAGCATCGAACGCGCGTTGGTCCTCGTCATCCTCGTCATGCTGGTCGTGTTCCTGATCACCCTGGTGGCGTGATGGCCGCCGGTGACGCGCAGCGCCTGCTCCGCTACTGGTCGGACGGGCCGGGCCTCGCCCGCTGGGCAGCGACCGGCCGCCCCTACCATGCGCTCACCGCCGAGCTGCACCGCGCCGGTATCCCCGCCGGGCGCGTGCCCGCGCTCGCCAGGCGCATCTACAGCGAGGTCTACGGGCACGAGCCGCAGGTGACGCTGCCACGCCAGGGAGCCGACGAGGAAGAGACGTCGAATGCACTGGCCGTCGCGCTCACCACCGGCGCGTCGACCGCAACGCTCACCTCGATCCTCGCCCGCGCGGGCGGTGTCGGCACGGCCGCGAAGCGCGTCACCGACCTACTGAACCTCCCCGAGCTGACCAAGCCCGCCGCGGCCGTGAAGCTGCCCCGCGGTGCCGGGGCGCGCATTCAGGTGCGCGGCACGGTGGAGAACGTGCAGCGCCGTGCGGCGTACCTCGTCAAGGCAGCCAAGCGCCTCGCCCCGCCGCTGCTCGCCGGTGACCCCGATGCCATCGACGCGGCCAAGGCAGCGGAGGCTCGCCACTACGAGGCGCACCGCGCGGCGACGGCCAAGCGCGCAGAGGCAGCCCGCGCGGCCGCTGAGAAGGCCGCTGCCGCCACGCCGTCCGCCGCCGGGGAGGTCATGCTCGGCTGGCGCGCCAAGCTTGACGAGCGCACCACGGCCGACTGTCGCGCGGCCCACGGTAAGAATTTCGACGCGCTGCACCCGCCGAGCATCGGGCTGCCGGGCGCCGCGCACGTCAACTGTCGCTGTGAGGCCGTCGACGCGTTCGAGGGGGCGGGGCGGATCGACGATGCGAAGCTCGCCGCCGCCGAGGAAGGCGCGGCATGACCGACCCCTACCTCGCCGACGCGGAGACGTTCGACTGGCGCGACTACATCGCCGGTATCCCGGAGCGGCTACTCGAATCCCCGGAGGGTCGCCGCGTGCTCACACAGGCCGACCCGCTGCTGTTCGCGCTGATCTACTTCCGCAAGGCACTCAGCAGCGATGAGACCGGCGGCGAGGTCAGCTTCTCCGAGTTCCACCTGGCGGCGTACCGCTGGGCGCGAAGCTGGGCGGGCGAGCAGCACGCTGCGTCGAACCGGCACGCATGGGTCGCGCCGCGAGGGTCCGGCAAGTCGACGCTGTTCTTCAAGATCCTGCCCGCGTGGGCACTGGCACACGGGCACCGCCGCTACATCGCGGCGTACTCCGACGCCAGCTCACAGGCGGAGAATCATCTCGCCTCACTGAAACGCGAGTTCGACCACAACGCGCTGCTGCGTGTCGACTACCCGGAGCTGTGCACTCCGGCCACGCGGCCGCGCACCGGCGCCGCGGTGTCCGACAATCAGTCCACCTACGTCGCCAAGTCCGGCGTGGTGTTCAGCGCGAAGGGCATGGACGCCAAGACGCTCGGCGCGAAGCAGGGGGACCGGCGGCCGGACCTGCTGCTGTTCGACGACGTCGAGCCGGACGCCAGCAACTACTCGCTGTACCTGAAAGAGAAGCGCCTCGCGACGATACTCAACGGCGTCTTCCCCATGAACATCTACGCCGTCGTGTGCTTCGTCGGCACGGTCACCATGCACGGGTCGATCATGCACGACCTGGTGGAAGTCTCAACCAAGGGTCGAGACATTCGGTGGGTCCGTGACGCTCACGTCACCGGGCACCACTTCCAGGCGTTGATCCGCGACGAGCACGGCGAGCCGCGCAGCCTGTGGCCGCAGCTCTGGCCGGTCGACTTCCTGCTCGGCATCGAACACACGCACGACTACGCGCTGAACTACGCCAACGATCCGAGCGCCGGTGACGGCGGGTACTGGACCGATGACGACATCACCTACGGCACGGTCGGCGCGACGACACGCTGTGCCATCTTCCTCGATCCGCCCGTGAGCGTCTCCACCTCGTCGGACTGGTGTGGGGTGGCGATCACGGCCATGCGCGCGCCAGCGTCGACACCAGGGGGCGGCACGGGGCCGTCAGTCGAGGTGCGCCACATCTCGCGGGTGAAGCTCACCGGCCACGCCCTGCGCGACCATGTGATCAAGCTGTGCAACCGCTACCCGGAGGCGCGCCGCGTGGTGCTGGAGTGCAACCAGGGCGGTGACACGTGGCGTGACATCATGGCCGATCTGCCCGTGCCGCTGGAGTTGATCCACGCCTACGAGTCGAAAGAGGTCCGCGCGGCCGCCGCGCTGAACCACTACCAGGCGCACCGCGTGGTGCACACCGAGAAGTTCGTGGAGGCCGAGGCGGAGATGCGAGCGTTTCCCGCCGTCGCCCACGATGACCGTGTCGATGCGGTCACACACGGTGTGCGCTACTGGCTGGAGCCACAACATGTGAGACGATCGTCTAAGGACTCGCGCAGGCGCGGGCCGATCACGGCGTCCGTGTCGAGTTATGCGAGCTAGGGAGACCAGATGAGCGACCTCACGGCCGGGCTGTATGCGATCACCGGCGCGCTGCCCGAGTACAAGCTGGCCCGCCAGTTCTTCACCGGCACGGCCAAGGAGCTGTTCGCCAACCCGCGCATTGCCGCGCAGCTCCGCAGCTCGGCCGACCGCTACCGCGTCAACCTTGCCAAGCGCCCCGTGCTCGCGATCCATGACCGCCTGGAGATCGCGTCGGTGTCCGTGTCGGTCGAGGGCGAGGAGTCCAACGAGGCACTCACCGAGCTGTTCATGGATAAGGTGTACCGCGCCAACGAGCAGGACATCGAAATTCCCGACGCGCTGCTCAAAGCGCTCACCTACGGTGACGCCTACCTCGTGGTCTGGCCGACCCCCGGGCAGGATCTGGACGAGGCGTCGCCGGTCGCCGACTCGGTCGATGTGTTCCTGCACGCCCCGGAGGGCATGCGCGCGGTCTACTCGGAGGAGAGCCCGCGCAGCATCCGCTACGTCGTGCACACCTGGCGTACCGACGATGACCGCCAGCGCGTCAACCTGCACTACGCCGATCGCACCGAGCGCTACGTGTCCGTGCGCAAGATCGAAGAGAATCACGGCGAGCCGGACTACCGCGACAACCAGTTCAAGCCGTACACCGAGGACGAGGCGGGCGACGAGCAAGGCACCGTGGCGAACCCCTGGGGCCAGATCCCGGTGTTCCACCTGCGCACGGCACGGCCCTACGGCACGCCCGAGCATGTCGACGCCTACGGCCCGCAGAACATCCTCACGAAGCTGGTCGCGACGCAGCTCAGCGCGGTGGACTACTACGGCTGGCCGTTCCGGTACGCGCTGAGCAAGTCCGGCACCACCGGCGCCGACCTCTCCGATTGGGGCGACGACGAGCGCACGCCGCCCGCGAGGACCGACAACAACATCGGGCAGCCGGGCACGCTCGCCAAGCTGCACGACACGGATGCGGTCGGCCAGTTGGAGGCGAGCCCCGCGTCGAACTTCACGGAGCCGATCGCCCAGCACGTCGAGTTGATGGCGCTGGCGACCGGTACGCCCATGGAGCTATCCACTCGCAACCAGCGTGTCTCTGGCGAGTCGCAGCGCGAGGGCAAGGAACCCCTGGTCAAGCGCGCGGAGACGCGGCAGGCGTCGCTCGGGGCCACGCTGCAAGCCGCCTACAAGTTCGCCATGAGAATCCTTGGCTTCCCCGATGTGGTGGTCACGGTGAACTGGCAGTCGGCGCAGCGCGTCGACAGCACCGAGGGCTGGCAGACCATCGAGATCAAGCAGCGGTCCGGGGTGCCGGTCCGACAGACGTTGATCGAAGCGGGCTACGCGCCCGAGCAGGTCGATGAATGGGAGGAGCCCGAGCCCGTCGAGGCGGAGCCGGGCCGTGAGTTCGAGGCCGCCGAGGAACCACCGTCGCCGAACGGTGATGCAAGTGCACGTGCAACCGCATAACCTGTAGATCAAAGACCAGACCAGGAAGGCAGGTCGTGATGACCAGTCCGACAGAGCCCGACACGCAGGACGCGCCCGGCACCGCCGATGGGACGAGCGCACCGAATCCGGCCACGCTGGCGCAGGCGGCCAACCTGTTCCGCACGCAGGCCACCACCGACGACAAGGGCGACGAAGACGCGAGCACCGACGATGGTGCCGCGTCCACCGACGACATCGACCCCGACGAGAGCAAGTCGGCAGAGGAACTGCGGGCCGAGCTGGCGGCGTTGCGCAAGGCGCAACGCAAGGCCAACCGCGAGGCGGAGAAGTGGCGCAAGCAGGTCACCGGCAAGAACGGTGACGGCAAGCCCGAGGCCAAGAACGACAAGGCCGACGATGCCGACGGCGTTGCCGAGGACGTACTGGCCGAGATCAAGTCGCAGACCGCGAGCGAGGTCGAGGGCAAGTACCGCCCGCTGATCATCCGGACCGCGGCAACCTCCGCGCTCACGTCGGCGGGGCTGGCGCTGCCCAGCGACAGCGACAAGCGCAAGGCGCGCCTGGACCGCGTGATGAAGCTGCTCGACACCGACGACCTCACCGTGAGCGAGGACGGCACGGTGGACGGACTGGACGATGCGATCGACGACCTCAAGGACAGCTTCCCCGAGTTCTTCGCGCCGCAGGGCAAGACCGTGAAGGCGGCCAGTATCGGCGCGAGCCCGAAGTCCGGCACACCCGAGCGGGCGAAGTCGGCGACCGAGCTACAGGCCGAGGCGTTCTTCGGTGGTGGGTCGTGATGATCTCCTGCCCGTGCGACGAGCAGCGCCATCGCCTCCCGGAGGGCTTGTGGCATCGGGCCTACCGGAAGTGGTACGCCCATGATCGCGCGGGCCACAGCGCGCGCGCGGCGGCATGGGGGTACGTCGCAGACCGAGCGTGCCGGGTAATCACCGCGCTGAAGCTGTGGTGATGAGCACTAACCGTCTACCTAACGTGTAGACTCCGTAGACAGACAGCCACGTGTCACGTGATGGACCGATGGCCCAGAGCAATCGAGTTCATCAAGGGAGTAGATCATGGCTGTTGATGTCAATGCGTGGGTCCCCGAGGAATGGGGCGGCGCTGTCGTCACGAAGTTCACGAACACGTCGGCCGTCGACCGCGCCACCTCGCGGCACGAGCCGATGTCCACCGACGTCAAGCACGTTCCGAAGGCTGGGGACGCTGACGCGTACTTCATCCCCAAGGGCCAGGCGTACACCCTGGACGACAACGCCGGTGACGAGCTGCTGCTCAACGCTCGCAAGATCGGTGTCGCCGTGCCGCTGGCCGACGAGGACATCAAGGACGCGGCGGGCTTCGTCAACATCGTGAACGCCAAGAAGGACGCTGGCGCGTCCGGCACCGCGATCCTGTTCGACAACGCGGCACTGGCCGTCACCGGCGCGGAGAATGGCACCACGGTGCCCTACACCTCCGTCTACGCGGCGGCGACGAACAAGTCCACCGTGTCGACCGGGGCCACCGCGGCGGCCATGCGCGACGCCGTGCTTGACGCCATCGCCGTGGCCGAGGACAGCGAGTGGTCCGACGAGTCCCTCGCGGTCATCGCCTCCCCGGCATTCCGCCCGCACTTCCGCAGCATCTCCGCCGACGGTTCCGCCGGTATCAACGTCTACGACGAGCGCGGGTCCTCGCTGGCGAGCTACCCGATCTTCTGGTCGCGGGGCGCTCGACTGTCGGCCACGGCCACTCAGTCGCCGACCGCCGGTGCCGGTCTCACCGGTGTCGCCGGTAACGCGATCCTGGTCGTGGTGCCGCGGCGCATGCTGGTCGTGGGTGACCGCGAGCGGCTCATGTCTCAGGTCACCGACGCCTTCACCGGCCCCGGTGCGCTGAGCGACGTCGCCTACCTCAAGATGCGGACCCGCAAGGCGTTCGCGCTGGGCGACCCCGCCGCCGCGTCCGTGCTGGAGATCATCGCCTAGTAGTTCGCCCGGCCTGCCCGCTACGGTGGGTAGGCCGGGTTTCACCACTACAGACCTTCATCGCACGGAGGACAGCATGGCCACAAAGGAAGAGCTTCAGTCCGAACTTGAGACGCTGGGTCTGCCGACCAGCGGCACGAAGGCAGAGCTGGAAGAGCGGCTCAGCGAGGCGAACAGCACGCAGACGACCGACGACGGTGAGGGCGCGCTCGGCGTCGCCAGCACCCCGTCCGACCAGCCCGTCAAGCTGGGCGTGCGCGATGGCCGATTCCACTACACGTTCATCGTCGGCGAGTACGAGCAGCCCGGCACCGACCAGGACATCGCCAACCGCAAGGAGACCGAGCGCCAGGCGGTCAACTTCGGCTGGCGCGCCACCGGCCCCGCGGCCGAGGCGTACCGCGACGAGACACCGGGCGGCGGCGGCGACATCACCTACGCCTGCCCCGTCGTCGAGAACACCGGCGAGATGACCGCCGATCTGGAGTACAACCCGGGCGACGGCCCCTACCCGGGGCAGGAGTAACCGGCCATGGCCTGGACCACGGCGGCCGAGGTGACTGAGAAGACCGGCGTCGCCGTCACCGACGCCACGGTCGCGCTCGCGCATTCGGTGATCGAGGTGTTCGCCGATGTGGACCCCGACGCCACGACGGACACCGACATCACCGCGCGTGACGCCTATCGCCTCAAGATGGCTGTCGTGTTCCAGGCTGCCTGGCAGGCCGCGCAGACCGACCTCCTGGCGCGCACCGACGCGGCCAGCGTGTCGCAGGACGGCGCGTCGTTCACCTACGCCAACCCCGACGCCACGCAACTCGCGCCGCTGGCGAAGCGCTCGCTGGACCGGCTGTCGTGGAACAAGTCGCGGATGGTCGGCACCGGCGCGGGCTCGCGGTTCGGATCGTTGACCGAGTGGGAGCAGGCGTACCTGCGCGACGAGGCCGACGGCGGCGCGCCCTGGTATCCGGTGAGCGGGGGAATCTAGGTGTCGACATTCATTCCGACCACGACCGTGGCGGTGTTGTCGCGCACCGCGGCCACCGATTCCTACGGCGACGAGGTGGAGTCGGATGCGGTGCTGGCCGGATTCGCCGACCTGCCCGCCTATATATCCGAGATATCAGAACGCGCGTTCGACCCGACAACCGGCCGGGCGACCGTGATCGAGGGAGTGTCGATTCGGCTACGGCCGAACGCGTTTCCCTTCGCACCGCATGACCGTGTGAAAGACAACACCACCGGAATTGTCTACCAGATCGACACCGTGACCTCGAAATACTCGCTTACTGGTAGCGCAGACATTAGACTGACAGCCAAACAGGTTTCTTGATTTCTCGCGATGCCCCGTAAACGGGCAGAGAAAAACAGACGACCACCGACGTAAAGGCGTGTGGCCCATGGCAAGCGTGCGCATGAACCAACAGGGGATCGATTCCCTGTTGGACCACGTGGATTCCCGCATCTATTCCAAAGCCATGGGTCCGATGGAGCGCGACGCCAAGCGCTACGCCCCGGTCGACACCGGGTGGCTGCGCTGGAATATCCGCGCGAAGCACAAGCGACGTTGGAGCTATGAGCTGCGGGCCACCACCGTTGGCCGCACGGTCGGCAGCGACCAGTACGCCGTGTATGTCGAGCTGGGCACGAGGTTCACCCGCGCGCAGCCATACCTGCGGCCCGCCGCCATGCAGGGCAGGAGCCTCGCATGACCCTCCCCCTGCACCGCCCCAACACCGAGCTGATCGCCGTCGCGTGGCTCAAGACGCTGCCCGGCGTGCCGAGCGGCAGCGTCGGCACCACGCTGCCCGCCGCCGAGGCGTTCGCCGCCGACGGGTTCGTGCAGGTGGTCGGTGTCGTCGGCGGCAGCCCCGACGCCTATGTGCCGCTACGCAACCCCGTGGTGCAGGTCGACACCTGGGCCGTCAACCCCGGATCGAAACGCCCACCCTGGGGCAAGGCCAACACGCTGATTGAGAACATCCTCGCCGCGTGCTTCACCACGCCGGACCCGATCGTGCTGCGCGACGAGTACTTCGCGGCGCGGCTGTTCGAGGTCGCGGCCACCACCGAACCGCGCCGCATCCCCGGCGATGAGGGCGGGTTTGCCCGCTACTCGGCGGACTTGCATTTCCACTGGATACAGATAGAGGAGTGAGGATGGCTGAGCACAAGGTCCGCCTGGCGCGGACGCCCGACGAGGAAGTCACCGTGGGTGACGCCGAGTACACCGACCTACAGCGCATGGGCCTACTCGCCGAGAGCGAGCAGCCGAAGTCCACCACGTCCGGCGGCGGCCAGGCGACCACGCCTGCCGCGCCGAAGCCCAGCAAGCCCAGCAAGGATGAGGAGTAACCATGGCCGTCACCACGACCAATATCATCGTCGGCCCCGCCGACCTCTACGCCGCGCCGTTCGACGACAGCGTGGTCGAGCCCGTCGACCCGAGCGAAGCGCTTGACCCCGGTTGGATCGACCTGGGCGGCACCGACGACGGTGTGAGCCTCACCGTCTCGCAGTCATGGGAGTCGCACATGTGCGACCAGGTGGCCGACTACATCGCCTCGTCGCTCACCGAGCGCAACGCCAAGGTGTCGACCAACCTCGTCGAGTCCACCCTGGAAAACCTGCAGGTCGTGCTCAACGGTG
>Ga0299914_10000818_pt1 | contig 19604 bp, 14 predicted proteins | sample RVTome_10_FD_201361 | JGI IMG/M metagenome (GOLD analysis project Ga0299914, IMG submission 201361) | Soil microbial communities from uranium-contaminated site in the Upper Colorado River Basin, Wyoming, United States - RVT153D57 (version 2) ...
TGTGCTTTGGGGCTACGGCTCACGAGCCGAGCTAGAGGCTGCGGGCGCCGACGACATCGTCGATGACGTCGACGCCTTGCGCGAACTGTTGCTCAACCGTTGACCGGTCGCGTGCTCGCCCCGGTCTTGAGCGCGTCGATGACCGGCAGCCATGTATCGGGCTCGCTCTTGTAAGGCGCGTAGAAGCTGAGTCGGTCGACCAGGTCGCCATATCGAGTGAGGAGCTCGGGTGCGACGTTGGGCGGCTCGGCCACGACGGCAAAGGTGTGCAACATCTCGTCGCTGATCTTCTCGCCCATCTGCACCCACTCGCCTTGCTTCGACAACGCGTTCAGCTCCTCTTGCAGACCGCCCCAGCCGTGCAGTTCGAGCACCGGTCGGTAGGCGGGCGTGGATCCGTAGAACGCGATCTGCTGCCGCACGCCTTTGGCCGAGGTCGCCATCTCTTCCTCGTTCGTGCCGGTGACGATGAACGACGGGAGCGATAGCTCGAGATCGGCACGAGTCTTGCCTACTTTCTTCAACCCTCGATCGAGGGCTGGAAGGGTGACGTCGCGCATGTACCGCTCGGTCGTGAATCCGTGGCACAGCATCCCGTCGCACGTCTCGCCCACCACCTCGGTCATCTTCTCGCCGACCGCGGCAAGGAAGACCTTCGGATTGCCGAACGGGTTCGGGCCCGGATCGAAGAAGGGCGTCATCAGCGTGTGGGTGTAGAAGTCGCCGCGGAAATCCAGCTTCGTACCCTTGGCCCAACAGTCCCAGATGGCGCGCATCGCCAGGATGAACTCGCGCATGCGGGCCGCGGGATTCGACCACGGCATGCTGAACCGCTTGGTGATGTGAGGTTTGATCTGTGATCCGAGCCCGAGCAGGAACCGGCCCCGCGACATCAGCTGCAAGTCGTTGCCGATCTGTGCCAGCGTCATCGGATTCCGCGCGAAGGCGACCGCGATGCCGGTGCCCAGCTGGATGTCGGTGCTGTGCTCGGCCGCTATCACGAGCGGGAAGAACGGGTCGTGGTTGGTCTCCGCTGTCCAGAACCCGTCGTACCCGGCTTTCTCGGCATCGGCCACCGACTGCACGACCGCGCCGAGGTCCGATGAGATGCCCAGTCCTCCGTCAACCTTCATGACCGGAAGGTACCTCTTGACAAGCCCCTTCCTTGCATGCCGGGCCTTAGCGCCCTATAAAGAACGACAACATATTTCACTCGCCGTGCAACGGAGTACCGATCCGCGATGGGGCTGAGGCGGATCCTGCGCACGGCGACCCGGGGGGACAGAGGAGTAGCGCATGGTCGAGCCGGCGCGCGCGACGGTCGCGGGCAACGGCGCTGACGCGACGGCCGGAAATGGGCGCGACCGGATCCTGCGTGTTGCTCTCGAGGAGTTCGCCGCGAACGGCTTCGAGGGAACCTCGATGGCGCACATCGCCCGTCGCGCCGGCGTGACCCAACCGCTGGTGCACTACCACTTCGCCTCGAAGGACGCGCTGTGGCGCGCGGCCGTGGACAATGTGCTCGGCCTGGTCAACCAGAGCCTCGAAGCGCTTCGGTACGAGCTCGAAGGCCGTCCGGGCCCCGAGCAGCTCGAGCTGATCTTGCGCACCATGGTGCGCTTCAACTCGCTCTGCCCGGAGTTCGGTCGGATCGTGGCGTACGAGGGTGCACTCGGAGGTGAGCGCCTCCAGTACCTCTTCGACAAGCAGGTGGACGTGCCGTACCGCGACGCCGGTGACCTGTTGCGGCAGGGGGCCGAGGATGGTTGGGCCAAACACCTTCCTGTCGAGCACGTGGTGATCGCGACGGCGGCGGCGGCCGCCTATTTCTTCGTGATCAAAGAGACCGTCGCCCAGATGTACGGGCTCGACGTGCACGATCCAACAGTGGTCGACGCTCATGCTGACACGGTCGTCGAGCTGTTCTTGCACGGGCTGCTCACCCCGACGGAGTCCGCCGATGCGTGAGTTCTGGAACCGGTGGGACGCACTGGCGGAACGCGCGCCCTGGATACGACGCATCCTCGTGTTCTGCGGACCGGCGATCGCCATCCTCGTACTGCAACTCGTGTTCTTCCCGTTGCAGAGTCAGAACGGCTCGAGCGGCGTGCTGGGGGGCATCTACCTCCTGGGCATCATCCTCGGCCTGCTCAACGCGCTTGTCGCGGTGGGCATGGCGCTCGTCTACCGCTCCAACCGCATCTTGAACTTCGCGCAGAGCGATCTCGGTGGGGTGCCCACGGTCCTGGCCATCAACCTGATGGTGTACAGCAGCGTCCCGTACTTCATCGGCTTGCTGACCGGACTCGTCGGCGCCGTCGTGTTGGGCGGGATCATCGAGTTCCTCATCATCCGCCGATTCTTCCGTTCGTCGCGGCTGATCTTGACGGTTGCGACCATCGGCCTGTCACAACTCCTCGCCGTGTGCGCCCTGTTGATCCCGAGCATCTGGGACAAACCGCCGACGAGTCACCAGATCGATGTGCCCTTCAGCGTCGAGTTCACGCTGAAGCCGATCATCTTCCATGCCGATGACGTGTTGGCACTGGTCATAGCGCCGCTCGCCTTGGTCGGTGTCGCGCTCTTCCTGCGCTACACATCGGTCGGCATGGCGGTACGGGCCAGCGCCGAGCGCGCCGACCGCGCCAGCTTGCTCGGGATCCCGGTCAAGGGGTTGCAGACACTGGTCTGGGCCCTTGCCGCGCTGCTCTCGTTCATCGGGCTCTTCCTGCGTGCGGGCATCGTGGGCCTGCCCGTCCTCACAATTGTGAACTTCAGCGCCCTGCTGTTCGCGTTCGCCGCCTTGATGCTCGGCCGTCTCACGAACCTCCCCGCCATCGCGCTGTCGGCCGTATCGCTGGGCGTGCTCGAGCAAGCGATCGTATGGAACAACCCTCGCAACCCAGAGCTGGTGTACCCAGTCGTCGCGGGCGTGGTGCTGGCGGCGCTGTTCTTCCGGCGAAAGTCGGCCACGAGACTCGAGGCAGACGACGCCTCCAGCTGGCAAGCAGCCGACGAGGTGCGCTCGGTCCCTTACGAACTGCGATCGCTTCCGGAGGTGCGGGGCGTCATCTGGGGTGGCGGCGCGCTCATCGGTTTGTTCCTCGTGGCGTTGCCGCTTCTGCCGTACTTCAGCTCTCACCAAGCAGACATTCGCAAGGCGGCCGCGGTCGCCATCTTCTCGATCATCGTGCTGTCGATCATCGTGTTGACCGGTTGGGCCGGCCAGGTCTCGTTGGGCCAAATGGCGTTCGCCGCGGTCGGCGGATCCGTCGGAGCGGTGGCGGCGGTCGAATGGAACCTCGACCTTGCGCTCGCATTGCCGTTGTGCGGAGCATGCGGAGCGGTGGTGGCGGTGTTGATCGGGCTGCCCGCGCTGCGCCTGCGCGGTCTGTTCCTCGCCGTCAGCACCTTGGCCTTCGCGCTCGCGGTGTCGTGGTACTTCCTGAGCTCCAAGCACTTCTCGTGGATCCCGCGTGACCGCTTCAGCCGCTCGGACCTCTTCGGGGTCATCCAGCTCGAGAACGACGACCGAGCGATGTACTGGGTAGCGCTGGGTGCTCTGGCGATCACGCTGGTCGTGTTGCGTGGGATCCGCCGCAGCCGCACCGGCCGCGTCCTATTGGCCCAGCGCGAGAACGAACGCGGCGCGCTTGCCTTCGGTATCAGCGTCACCCGCGCCAAGCTCACCGCCTTCGCCATCTCCGGATTCTTCGCGGCCTTGGCCGGCTGCCTCTTGACGCAGTTCCAGCAGCAGTACAGCGATGCGTTGTTCAGTCCCGCCGAGAGCTTCAACGTGTTCACCTCGGCCGTGGTCGGCGGGCTCGGCTCGATGGCCGGCGCCGTGATCGGCGCGCTGTTCCTTTGGGGAGGCAAGTGGTGGCTACAGAATCCGTCTTTCCCGCCATTGCTCTACTTGTTGCCGTCCGCCATCGGCGTGCTCGTGGTGCTTCTCGTCCTGCCCGGTGGGCTCAGCGGCGCCGTATATCGCCTTCGTGATCGCTGGTTGCGTTGGGTGGCGGCCCGTCACGGACTCGTGGTGCCGAGTTTGATCGCCGACGTTCGCCAGGACGACCACGCCGTCGAGCACGCCGAGGACGCCGTCGAGCAGGCCGATGAAGAAGAGCTGGCCGCGACCGCGGGAAGCGCGAGCTGATGCTGATCGCGCCCGCGCCGCAGGTCGAGGGGAGCCTGCTGCAGCGGTTCCTGCGCGGACTGCGGCATCCCGTGCAGTACCTGACCGAGCTCACCGGCGGGTCGCCCGTCTATCCGCTGCTCATCCTGTTCGGGCTGAACGCCGTCGACGAGCTCGACCGCACCGCGTTCGGTGTCCTGCTACCGAACATCCAGGACGAATTCGGCCTCGACCTGACCGGCATCCTGACGGTGGTCGCCGTGGTGCTCGGCTTTTCGCTGGTCTTGCAGATCCCCATCGCGCACTACGCCGATCGCGGAAATCGAGTGCGCATGGCGCTGCTCGGCGCGGTCGCGTGGTCGATCTTCTCCGCCGGTACCGGTCTGGCCGTCTACGTGTGGATGCTGTACGTGATGCGCATAGGGTCCGGCCTGGGCAAGGCCGTCAACGACCCGACCCACAACTCGTTGATCGCCGACTACTACGAGCCGAACCTTCGACCACGGGTGTACTCGTTCCATCGGGCGGCGAACGCCGTCGGCCAGTTCCTAGGGCCGGTGTTCGCGGGCGTCATCGCCTTCTACACGTCGTGGCGCGTGCCGTTCTTCATCTTCGCGATACCGACGATCATCCTCGTCATCCTGGCTTTGAGGCTCAAGGAGCCGGTACGTGGTGGGCACGAACGTCGGGCGATGGGTGCCTCGGCCGAGGCGATCGCGTTGGAAGAGGAGCCTCCCTCGTTCGCGGAGGGCTGGCGCATGGTGAACAAGATCGAAAGCCTGCGCCGGATCTTTTACGCGCTTCCGTTCCTCGCCGTGGCGCTCATCGGGTTCCTGTCGTTGGCATCTCTCAAGTACGAGGCGCTCGGATTGGACGAACGGGGCCGCGGATTCGCAGCGGCGGCGGCCGAGCCCTTCGCGCTCGTCGGGCTCTACTACGGCGCGCGCATCGGAACCCGTCTCATCGTGAAGGACCCCGGTCTGGTCCTGCGCTTCATCTCGATCGTCGCGTTCGTGTCGTCGATCCTGCTCGCCGTCTTCGCGTTCGCACCGAACGTCGGTGTCGCCATCGGCGCGAACATCGGCATCTCGGCGGTGTTCGCGATCCTCACGCCTGGGGTCTTCGCGTCGCTCTCGCTTGCCATTCCGCCACGGGCCCGGTCGCTCGGGTTCTCGATGGCCTCGTTGTGGATCCTGCCGGGTGTCGTCGTGTTCATCCCGCTCGTCGGCTGGCTCGGTGACTCTTTCGGCATCGAGTGGGGCATGGGCCTGATGACACCGATCTTCCTGGTCGGTGGCCTCATCATCGCGACAGCGGGCAACGTGATCGGGCGCGACATCAAGCAGGTGTGGACCACGGCCGCGGCGAGGTCCGAGGTGATGTATGACCGGCAGCAAGGAAAGGTCAAGCTGCTGCTGGTACGGAGCCTGGATGTGAGCTACGACAACGTGCAAGTGCTGTTCGACGTCGACTTCGAGATCGACGAGGGCGAGATCGTGGCGTTGCTCGGCACGAACGGCGCCGGCAAGTCGACGCTGTTGAAAGCCATCTGCGGCGTACAGCAGGCCGACAAGGGCGCGGTGATCTTCGACGGCCGCGATACGACCCATGCGCCCCCGAACGAGATCGCGGCGCACGGCATCACCATGGTGCCCGGCGGACAAGGCGTGTTCCCGAGCCTCACGGTCGCCGAGAACCTGAAGGTCGCCGGATGGCTCGATCGCCGGAATCAGAAAGAGCTGAGGCCGCGCACCGCACGCGTGCTCGAGATGTTCCCCGTCCTCCGCGAACGGATGGACGATCCCGCCGCCAACCTGTCGGGCGGGCAGCAGCAGATGCTCGCGCTCGGGATGGCCTTCCTGTCGCGTCCCCAGCTGATCATGATCGACGAGCTCTCGCTGGGTCTGGCACCGGTGATCGTCGAACAGATGTTGCCCATCGTCGAAGCCATGCGCGATCAGGGCACGACCGTGATCCTGGTCGAGCAGTCGGTCAATGTGGCGCTCACTGTGGCCCAGACGGCGTATTTCATGGAGAAGGGCGAGATTCGCTTCCACGGGTCGACGAGCGAGCTTCTGCAACGTCCCGACGTCCTTCGATCGGTGTTCCTCGAAGGAGCGGCCGAGGGGATGGCGGTCGCCGCCGGCGCCGGAGGCGGGGGCAATGGAGCGCGCGGGAACGGAGATGTGGTGGCGCGCGCCGCACCCGTCGCACCGAGCGGCGGGAATGGCGACGACGCGCCACAGGTCGACCTCGTCCTCCAAGCCTGCGATCTGGCTGTGCGTTTCGGCGGGATTCGGGCGGTCGACGATGTGTCCCTGACCGTCAACCGGGGTGAGATCGTCGGCATCATCGGACCCAACGGCGCCGGCAAGACGACGTTGTTCGATCTCATCTCGGGCTACACCCGCTCCTCGTCCGGGGAGGTATTCCTCGGTTCCGAGGAGATCACCACGTTGTCGCCTGACGCTCGGGCGCGTCGGGGCCTGGGGCGGTCCTTCCAGGACGCCCGACTGTTTCCGGCCATGACCGTCGAGGAGACGATCGCCACCGCACTCGAGCGATTCGTCGACGTACGAGATCCGTTCAACGCCGCCCTTCGATTGCCCATGTTCCAGGACAGTGAGTCGGCTGTTCAGGCACGCGTCGAGGAGCTGATCGAGCTGCTCGGTCTCGGGGCGTTCCGGTCGAAGTTCGTACGTGAGCTCTCGACGGGCTCACGTCGCGTCCTCGATCTGGCGTGCGTGGTGGCGCACGGACCTTCCGTCGTCCTGCTCGATGAACCGTCGAGCGGCATCGCCCAGCGCGAGGCCGAGGCCCTCGCGCCCCTTTTGTTGAGAATTCGTGAGACGCTCGCGGCCAGTCTGCTCGTGATCGAGCACGACATGCCGCTGGTGACCTCGGTCGCCGACCGGATGATCGCACTCGATCAGGGGCGGGTCATCGCCGAAGGCGCTCCGGAAGCGGTGTTGGTGCATCCGAATGTCGTGGCGTCCTACCTCGGCGACAACGAGGACGTGATCGCCCGATCGGGGTCGAGAACGAAGTAGAGACCGAGCACAGGAGACCGAAGCCAACCGACAGGGGGGAACAGGCGTGGAGACGCAGAACAACGCACCGCAGCGATCGAGTGGGCTGAAGCGGTACGGACCGCTCATCGGCATCTTGGTCATCGCTGCAGTGGTGGCCGTGATCGTGATCGTGGTCGCCAGCGGGGACGACGACGACACCGCATCGACCGACACCACCAGCGGACTGACGAGCAGCCTCGAGGGAGTCGTGTCGTGGACCACGGCAGAGGATCAAGGCATAACGGACACGATCGACTGGGGTGATCGCTGCGACACCACCCGCGGTCAGGCCGCCTACCCGAGCTTCTTCGCGCCGGAGTGCTACGCGCCTTTCACCGGTGACAACGGGGGTGCAACCGCCCCTGGTGTGACCGCCGATTCGATCAAGGTCATCTACTACCTCACGCCGGAGACCGACCCGGTCATCGACTTCATCACCCGTGAGATCCAGGTCGACGACACGAACGAACAGGTTCAGCAAACGCTGGAGGGCTTCAACGAGTTCTACAGCAGGTACTTCGAGACTTATGGGCGTAGGATCGACCTGCAGTTCTTCACGGGCACGGGCCCATCGGACAACGCGGTGTCGGCACGGGCCGACGCCGTCACCATCGCCAACATGCAGCCCTTCGCCGTGCTCGGCGGGCCGCTCCTGGTGCCCGACTTCGCCGACGAGCTCGCCGCTCGGGAGGTCCTGTGCATCGGTTGCACCCCAGCCCAGAGCAGCGACTGGTACATCGAGCGCCAGCCCTACGTGTGGGGGGTCGCCAACAACGGTCAGCAGTCACAGACGCACTCGGCCGAGTTCATCACGAAGCAGATCGCCGATCGCAACGCCGAGTACGCCGGCGATCCCGCGTTGCAAAGCCAGGAGCGCCGGTTTGGACTCATCTACCTGTCAACGAGCGAGTCGAGCGAGCAAACCATCCGGGAGTTCGAGCAGAATCTGTCCGACGAGGGTGTCGACATCGCGGTATCGCTCTCCTACGCGAGCCCGGTCGATCTGCAGACCACCGCCCCGCAGTACATCGCGCAGATGAAAGAGGCGGGGGTCACGACGGTCATGTTCAGCGGTGACCCCATCGCACCGCAGCCGCTCACTCGTACGGCGACCCAGCAGGATTACCGACCCGAGTGGTACCTCACGAGCACGGTGCTCGCCGATACCACAGCCTTCGCGCGGACCTACGACCAGGAGCAGTGGAGCAATGCCTTCGGCGTGAGCACGCTGGCCGCCCGGGTCGATCCGTCCCTGCAGGGCACGATCTTCCTCTGGGAGTGGTTCTTCGGCACCGAGTCGCCGACCGTCACGGGTGGTGCCACCGTGGTCCCAGCCCTGAACGTCATCTACGCCGTCGTGCAGGGGATGGGGCCCAACGTCACGCACCAGAACTTCCGCGACGCGCTGTTCGCCGGCCAGGCCACACCGCGAGCGATCAGCCAGCCGTCGCTGTCGTGGGGCGACAAGGGCATCTGGCCCTATGACGACTACCTCGGCATCGACGACGCCACCTTGCTGTGGTGGGATCCCACCGCCACGGGACCCGACGAGATCCAGCGCGACGGCACCGGCATGTATCGCTACGTCGAGGGCGGGCGCCGTTACCTGCCGGGCGAATGGCCCGACACGGACCCGGACCTGTTCGTTACGGAAGGATCGGTCGATCTCTACCGTGAACCGCCGCCGGGGGAAGGATCCCCGGACTACCCGTCTCCGGCGCCTACGCCGTGATCCGATTGGGCTGAGAGGATCGTCATGACGACGCCTTCGACACCGCCTCGGTCCAACGCCGTTCGGCGCTACGGCCCGATCATCGCCATCGTGGCGGTGATCGCGGTCGTAGCGGTGGTGGCCGTCGTCATGCGAGACGACGGCGGTTCGACCGACACCGCGGGCACCACGACGAGCCTCGTCGATGTCGAGAGCCTCCCCATCACCTACCAGGAGGCGCGAGACCAAGGTCTGGACCTCGACTTCGGCAATCAGTGCGACACCGGCCGCGGAACCTTGATGATTCCCGCAACCTTCGCACCGCCATGCGTGCCCGTCTTCACAGGTGACAACGGGGGGGCGACGGGGCGAGGCGTGACTGGAGACAAGATCACCATCGCCTACTACGTCGCACCCTCCGGCACCGACGCGCAGGCAGCGCTGCAGGGTCTGGTCGACGATCCCGAGGTCGTTCGCCGGACTCGAGAGAACTACGTCGCCATGCTCAACGAGGCGTTCGAGACCTACGGTCGCCAGGTCGAGGTGGTGTTCGTCGACGCCAGTGGGCAAGGAACCGACGACGTAGCGGCCAAGAACGATGCCGTCCGGATCGCCGAGGAAATCGGCGCTTTCGCGGTCATCGGAGGCCCGGTATTGACGAACGTCTACGCCGACGAACTCGCCACCCGCGGCGTGATCTGCATCCAGTGCGGCCTGGCGGCACCGGATACCACTTACCAGAAGAACGCCCCGTACATGTGGAGCACGATGGCGACGCCGGAGGAATTCCTGGTCAACGTGGGCGACTACCTGGCGGGCCGGCTCATGGGCCGAAACGCGGAGTTCGCCGGCGACCCATCGATGCGCGAGCGCGAGCGTGTCTTCGGAGCGATCCACTTCGAGCTCGATCCGCCCGTGTTCACCGAGACCGAGGAGGTCATGCTGCAGGCAGGGCGCGAGGTGGGATTCGAGTTCGCTGCCAACGAGACGTACCTGTTCGACGTCGCCCGTGCACCGGAGCGCGCGCCGGGAATCATCGCACGCATGAAGGAAGCCGGCGTCACGACCGTCGTGTTTCTCGGTGATGCGGTGATGCCCATCTATCTGACGCAGGCGGCAACCGGACAGAACTACTTCCCCGAATGGATCATCACTGGAACCGGCTACACCGACAGCACCGCGGTCGCACGCCTCTACGACCAGGAGCAATGGGCGCACGCCTTCGGCCTGTCGACGCTTGCGGTGCGCACACCACGCGAGATAGGCGACGCGTGGGTCACGCACGAATGGTGGTACGGCGAGCCCCCACCGTCCCAAACCAACTCGCCGATCACGCTGGCGAACATTGCCCTTCTGTTCTCCGGGATCCACATGGCCGGCCCCGATCTCAATCCCGAGACGTTCCGCGCGGGGATGTTCCGGCTGCCACCTCGCGGGGGTGGCCCGTCCGCTCCGCATGTCAGCTTCGGCGACCATGGGTACTTCTTCAACCTCGACGGCTCAGCGCGGCTCGACTACCTCGCGGTCGACGATGTCACCGAGATCTGGTGGGACGCCGAGGCCGAGGCGGTCGACGAGGGCGGGCGGAGCGGTCGTGGCGCGTATCGCTATGTCGACGGAGGCCGTCGTTACCTGCCGGGCACGATGCCGGACACGCAGTCAGGGGCGTTCGTTCGCGAGGGGTCGGTGATCGAGTTCACCACTGACGACGACATCCCGGCCGACGATCGCGTGCCTACCTACCCGCCCTGGCCCGGCTCACCGATGGCCGGCCGAGGCTCGTAGAGCAGAGCGCGGGTCAGTCGTTCTGTTCGCGGAGGAACCGCTCGAGCTCCGCGGCGAGCTCGTCGCCCGACGCCAGTAGCTGGCCCTCGACCTCGAGGGCATCGACGTGCTGCTCGAGCTGCCGCACCATCTCGGTGTGCTCGTGACTCTTCGCGACCAACTCGTCGAGCTGTTGGGCGGCTTGGCGGGCCTCAGCCTTCAACGTGCTCGCATCGAAGCGGAGGTTGGCAGTGGCGTCCATCGCGTCGAGCAGCAGCGCCGCCGCTTCGGGATAGGACATGGTCGCGGCGTAGTGGGGTACCTGGGCCCAGAGCCCGACCGCTTGAAGGCCGACGTCGGCACACTGCCGCTCGATGGCTGCGTGAACTCCGGATGGCACGTCGATCTGCCCGTGGACATAGCCGACTTGTTCGGCGAGCTCGCGGGAAGTCGCGGTGGACACGATGCGTGCTGGCCTGGTGTGGGGGATCGGCGCGGGGTAGGCGCCCAGCCCGACGACCATCCTCGTGTCGAACTCGAGCGCGAGATCGACGACGGCACGTGAGAACGCGCGCCAGTTGTGATCGGGCTCCGCCCCGATCAGAAAAAGTGCTTCCATGCCCCGGTTGTCGACGCCCGCGCGCAGCTCGATCACCGGCCAGGTGAGCCCGGTGTTCACACCGTCGACCAGGTGCATCGTGGGCCGACGGGCACGGTGATCGAGCAAGACGTCGGTGTCGAAGGTGGCCACGGTCTCGAGCTCGCTTTGCTCGATGATCGCGGCCAATGCCTGGGCTGCACCCAGCCCGGCGTCGATCCAGCCGTCGAGACCGAGGACCAACGTGGGAGTGTCGAGGGTGGGGCGCTCGACGACCTCGTACAGGCTCACCGGACTGATCTCGGCATCGTCAATCGTTCGCTTTCAACTGGTCGTGCGCGGCCTGAGCGAGCGCGACCACTTGCTCGCCGAAGAAGTCGAAGGCACTCGTGTCGCCGCGATCACCCATGGCGCCGGCGACGTAACGCGCATACACACCTTCGATGATGCACGCGAGCTTCCAGTATCCGAAGGCGACGTAGTAGCCGATCTGCGAGAGGTCGCGACCCGAGGCCGCAGCGTATCGGTCGAGCAGTTCGGCCTTTCGGGGGAAGCCGGCGGCGGAAGTCGGCGACGGCAGACCGGAATGCGTAGGTTCGGTGGGGTCGGCCCAGTACACCTGCAAGAGTCCGACGTCGGCCAGCGGGTCTCCGAGCGTGCAGATCTCCCAGTCGAGCACCGCGGCGATCGTGCCGTCGTCGGCGAGCATGCAGTTGTCGAGCCGGTAGTCGCCGTGAACGATCGTGCCCGTACCCTGGTCGGGCACGGCCGCCAGCAGCTGGTCGTGGACCTCGTCAACCAACGGCACCTCGCGGTTGCGTGACTTGTTGAACTGCCCGTACCAGCGCTTGAGTTGCCGTTCGATGTAACCGTCGCGACGACCGAGGTCGCCGAGACCCACCGCGTCGACATCGACCGCGTGGATGCGCGCGAGGATCTCGATCATCGATTCACCGGCGGCCTGCCGTTGTTCCCTCGTCAGGGACTCGGCTGTGGCGACGTCGCGCACCACGGTGCCATCGACGAACTCCATCACGTAGAACGGCGCGCCATTCACGTCCTCGTCGGTGCACAAGCCGACGACGGGTGGCACTGGGACATCGGTGGCCGCGAGCGCGGCGAGGATCCTGTGTTCGCGACTCATGTCATGGGCTGTGGCCAGCACATGGCCGAGCGGAGGACGTCGCAGCACCCACCGTCCGTCGGACTGGTCCGAAACCGCGAAGGTGAGGTTCGAATGACCACCGGTTATGAGTGAGAACGCGAGTGGCGGCACGACCGACGGGACCTGCTGTTGGAACCAGGCGGTGACCTTCTCGACGTCAACGCCCTCGATCTGCTGATCGGTGGCCACTGGGCCTCTCCTCGTATGGGTACCGTGTGCCCGCCACGCTAGTGCCGACGCGCCGGATGGACTGCGGCAGCCCCTATCGTGGTCTGCCGTGGCTCTCGACGTAACCGATGCGACCTTCGAAGCCGAGGTCGTCAAGAAATCGCACGAAAACCCTGTGCTCGTCGATCTTTGGGCGCCGTGGTGCGGCCCGTGCCGAACGCTCGGCCCGATGATCGAACGGATCGTCGACGCGACCGGCGGTGGAGTCGTGCTCACGAAGGTCAACGTCGACGAGAACCCGGAGATCTCCGCCGCATTCCGCGTACAGAGCATCCCCGCGGTGTATGCGATGCGCGACGGAAAGGTCGTAGATGGATTCATCGGCGCTCAGCCGGAACCGACGGTGCAAGAGTTCGTCGACCGGCTTCTGCCGACGGAGGCCGACAACGAGATCGCAGGGCTTCTCGCGAAGGGCGACGAAGCGTCGTTGCGGGCTGCGGTCGAGCTCGACCCCACCCACGAGGATGCGGGCCTGGCCCTGGGTGAGCTCCTTGCGACCGACGGCCGAGGGGAAGAGGCGCTCGAGGTGATCGCCCGTTTCCCGGAGTCGCCCGCGACCCGACGGGTTGCCGCGCTGGCGCGCGCCGGCGGCGACGTGCCGGACGACATCGAACAGAAACTGGAAGGGCTCCTCGACCGCGTGAAGTCCGACGACGGGGCGCGAGAGGAATTCATCGATCTGCTCGAGCTTCTCGGCCCCGACGATCCCCGCACGGCCGCTTACCGCAAGCAGCTCACTGCGCGCCTCTTCTGATCCCGTATCCAATCCCGTGACATAGCGTCGCGACCGCGCCTAACCTCGGCATCGCCCGCGAGGCACTTCCCCCGTTCTTCGTCCGACAACGGCCGTCGAGAATGGCGTGGAGGTATCGCGGTGATCGCTGACGACGGCGGCCCGGCACCCGACCCGCTCGCCGCGTTGCGCGCGGCCCAACCGCGGAGCGGGCGTGATCGGGTACGCGCCTGGATCGCGCGGATCCCCGACGACGCGAGACCGTGGGCCTTGGCCTTGGCTCTGGTTCTGGCCGCAGTACTCGTCGTGGCCGCAATGACGCTGGTGCCTGGGTGGATGTCGCCGTCCACCGGCGGGTCCGCGACCGAGGCCTCGCTGGCCGAGCTTCCCTTCGCCGGCACCGCAACGACGATGAGCACGCCGACGACCACGAGTGCCGAGGTGTTGGTCCACGCCGCCGGTTCGGTCGTCGCGCCCGGGCTGTACCGGTTGCCGACGGGATCGCGGGTCGGTGATCTGCTGGATGCGGCGGGGGGTGTCGCGCCCGAAGGCGACACGAACCGCATCAACCTGGCTGCACCGCTCGCAGACGGCGAGCGCGTCTACGTACCTCGCGTCGGCGAGCTCGAAGTTCCGCCCATTGCCGTCGCAGACGAACCGACGATCGCGGATACCCCGAGCGGAGCGACCGCTGTGCAGCCGCTCGACTTGAATCGTGCCACGGCCGAACAGCTCGAAGAGTTACCCGGTGTCGGTCCGTCGATCGCCGGCGCCATCGTGGACCATCGGGAGACATCCGGCGCGTTCCGTTCGGTCGACGACTTGTTGGAGGTGCGCGGGATCGGCCCGGCCCGCCTCGAACAGTTGCGTGATCTCGTCCGTGTCTGATGCGTTTCCCAACGCTCAGCGAACCTGGGGCGGTCTTCGTCGCGTTCGCGGCGGCCGCGGGCGCATGGCTGTCGCACGCCGTCCCGCTCTGGGTCGTCGCCGTCTCGATGGGCGCGTTCGCCGCGCTTCGCCGCCCGGTGCTGCTCGTCCTGACCGTGGGATTGCTCGCGTCGTTCCTTGGTGCTCGGGCGTGGGCGGGGATGGTGCCACCTACCCCTCGAGCTGTGGAGGGGCTGGCAACGCTGGTCGATGATCCCGAGCGGGTCTCCGGCGCGGTTCGGGTCGAGGTTCGGCTCGACGGTCGTCATTTCCAGGCATGGAGTCGGGGCGCGCCCGCCGTCGTCCTCGAGCGAAGGCTCGCCGGTGAGCGCGTCCGGGTCGCAGGAGAAGTACTGCCAGGAACGGCGCCCGACTGGCTGCGCATCCGTCACGTCGTAGGCATGGTGCAGTTCGACACCGTCGAACTACACGACGGTGGGGGACCGATCTCGTTGCTGGCCAACGGGCTTCGACGTTCCCTCGCGCGGGGTGCACGATCGCTCGAACCGGAACAGAGAGCGCTGTTCACCGGTCTGGTCGTCGGCGACGACCGCGCGCAGTCGACCGAGACCAGGGATGACTTCCGTGGGTCCGGTCTCAGCCACCTGCTCGCGGTCTCGGGTCAGAACGTCGCGTTTGTCCTCACCTTGGCGGCACCTGTGCTCGAGCGCCTCGGACTCCGAACGCGCTGGGTTGCCACGATCGCGCTGCTGATGTTGTTTGCAACCGTGACGCGCTTCGAGCCGTCCGTCCTGCGCGCGACTGCAATGGCCGGGCTCGCCACGACGGCGTCAGGCCTCGGCCGGCCGGCCTCGTCATTGCGGATCCTGGCACTGGCGGTGGGCGCGCTCGTCCTCGTCGATCCGTTCCTCGTACGATCCGTCGGCTTCGGGCTGTCGGTTTCGGCGTCCGCCGGCATCGTCCTGCTCCGCCAGCCCATCGCCCGGGCCATCCCAGGTCCTGAATGGTGGCGTAACGCCGTCGCGGTCATCGTTGCCGCGCAGCTCGCCGTCGCTCCGTTGCTCATCGCCGCCTTCGGCGGCGTCCCGGTCGCGGCGCTGCCCGCCAACCTGCTCGCGGAACCCGTGGCCGGCATCGTGATGATGTGGGGCGCATCGGCCGGGGTGCTGGCGGGATGGGCGCCCACCGCCTTCGCTGACGTGATCCACGCTCCCATGGCGATCGCCTTGTGGTGGATCGGCTCGGTCGCACGATGGACCACCGACGCTCGGCTGGGCGAGATCGGCGTCGTCGGGACCGTCGTGGCAGTCGTTGCCGGTTCGATTGCGGTCCTGCTCCGTCGGCGACGCGCCCTGACGACCGCGTGCCTGGCGCTGATCGTAATCGTGCTCGCGACGCCCGCCGTCTCCGTGCGGCGATCGGCCAACGAGTCCGGACGCATCGATGGCGCCGGCACCATCCGCCGCCACGCGGCCCACGGAACCGTGCTCGACGTGTCGACCGACGCCTATCCCGCGGGTGCACTGCGCGCGTTGCGGCGCGCCGGCGTGGCCCAACTCGACACCGTGGTGTTGCCGTCGGACCAGTCGACGATGCGCGCGGTCGTGACGATGCTCGGTCGACGGCTGGACATCGGTCGAGTCGTCGTCGCGGCTCGCGCCCCGCCCCGCTGAGGTCGCGCGCCGTGCGGCCGGGTCGCGAGGCGGTCGGCTCTGTTGGCGGGCCGGTGTAGCGTCGCCGCCCGTGGAGTTGGCCATCGGAGACCGCCGCTTCGACATCACGCATCGTGCGGTCGTGATGGGGATCCTGAACCGCACACCCGACTCGTTCTACGACCAGGGCTCGTACTTCGACTTCGACCTGTTCCTCCAGAAAGCCGATCGCCTGGTCGAGGAGGGGGCGGATCTGCTCGACGTCGGTGGGGTGAAGGCAGGTCCGGGGCCGGTGGTCACCGAGGCTGAGGAGCTCGATCGCACCGTGCCCGCGGTGGCGGCCTTGCGCGCCCGATTCGACGTGCCGCTGTCGATCGACACCTGGCGGGCATCGGTGGCCGAAGCGTGCTTCGAAGCCGGCGCGTCGGTGGGTAACGACATCAGTGGGTTTGCCGATCCCGACTATCTGTCTGTTTGCGCCGAGGCCGGTGCCTCGGTGGTCGCCACGCACATTCGGCTCGCCCCCCGCGTGCCGGACCCCGAGCCTCACTACGACGACGTGGTCTCGGCCGTGGTCGAGTTCCTCGCTGATCGCGGTCGTCGGGCCGAGGCGGCGGGTATTCCAAGGGAACGGACCATGGTGGATGCCGGGCTCGACCTCGGTAAGTCAGAAGCTCAGTCGCTCAGGCTGTTGCGAGCGACCGACCGATTGGCGGCCATCGGCCATCCGGTTCTCCTCTCGGCGTCGAACAAGCGTTTCCTCTGGCCGCTGTTGGGCGTGGAGCGACACCAAGCGGCCGAGGGCACCATGGCGGCCCACGCACTCGGCGTGATGCTGGGCGCTCGGGTCGTGCGGGCGCACGACGTGAAGGCAACGAGGCGCATCGCCGATGTCGTGGCCGCCGTTCTGGAGGCAGGATGACCGCTGTGGACCTCACCGCTCCCGCATATCTGCTCAAAGGTTCGGACGAAGTCCTTCTGAACGAAGCCGCGCATGCGCTCGTCCTTGATCTCGTGGGCGACGACGAACGGTCGCTCGTGGTGGACGAGGTCGATGTCGGCCGGTTCGAGACCGATGCGGGCAACGATGTGTCCGTCTTGGTGGATGCGGCGCAGACGCCGCCGTTCCTGACGGCGCGCCGCGTGGTGGTCGGTCGTCATCTCGGCATCTTCGGAACCAGGGATGCGGTCGCTCCTGTCATCGATTACCTCGGCGATCCGCTCGAGACCACTTCGCTCGTGCTGGTTTGGGAGCGACCTCCGAAGGCCGGTGCCCGCCTGCCAGCCGTGCCGCGCAGCCTCAGTGAAGCCGTGCAGAACGCGGGTGGAATCGTCGTCGATACAACCGTCGCGGATCGACAACGTGGAGACTGGATCGAAGAGCACGTGTCGGCGTCGGGTCTTCAGCTCGACAGAGATGCACGAGCCCTGTTGTCGGGCCGGCTGGCGGGGGATCCCGGCCGTCTGCGCGGCGTGCTCGAAGCACTCGACTCCACCTACGGGTCCGGTGCGCGACTCGGACCGGACGACGTCGAGCCCTACCTCGGAGAAGCTGCCGACGTTCAGCCGTGGGACCTCACCGACGCGATCGACTCGGGTGACATCAAGCTCGCGCTCGAACGCCTGCATCGCATGACGGCCGCAGGTGGCCGACATCCTCTGCAGGTGATGGCGGTGTTGCACAACCACTACGCCCGACTGTTGCGACTCGACGGCTCGGGAGTACGCAGCGAGAAGGAGGCCGCCGAAGCGCTCGGCATGAAAGGTCGATCGACCTTTGCGGCCAAGAAGGCGTTGCAGCAAAGTCGCCGCCTCGGCACCGATCGCCTGCGCGTGGTCGTCGGTCTCCTCGCGCAAGCGGATCTCGATCTTCGGGGCGCGAAGGCGTGGCCCGATGAGCTGGTGATGGAAGTGCTGGTCGCTCGGCTGGCCGGCAGGAGTCGCTCGAGCAGCTCGCGATGAATCGTGCGGCTACTCGCCGGCTCGAGCGACCTTCTTCATGAGTCGCGACTTGCGACGCGCCGCTTGATTCTTGTGGATCACACCTTTTTCGGCGGCCTTGTCGATGCGCTGCGTCGCGAGACGGGTGAACTCGACCACATCATCTGCGCCGCCCTCGGCGGCGGCTTCGGCGCGCTTGGTGCGCGACTTCATTTCGGATCGAACGGCCTTGTTGGCTACCCGACGCTTCTCGTTCTGCCGGTTGCGCTTGATCTGACTCTTGATGTTTGCCACAGAAGAAACCTGCTGGGTAGGACAGTGGTGGACCCGGCTCCGGGTCGGAGGGGAAGGATAGCGGGCCGTCCCAGCTCGGGCACACCCGGTCATGCATGGCGGCGCAGGTGTGGGCCCGGTGGTCGGTAGGCTGGTCCGGTTCCCCCTGCGGTCCGCGAGAGCTACGACGTGTCAGAGATCACCCAACTCAGGAACATCTGCGTGGTCGCGCATGTCGACCATGGAAAATCCACGTTGGCCGACCGCATGCTCGAGCTGTGCGGTGCCGTCGACCCTCGGGACATGCGCGCGCAGTACCTGGACACGATGGATCTCGAGCGTGAGCGCGGGATCACCATCAAGTTGCAGAGCGTCCGGCTCGACTGGCGCGATCACGTTCTGAATCTGATCGACACTCCCGGTCACGTCGACTTCGGCTACGAGGTGTCTCGCTCGTTGGCGGCGTGCGAGGGCGTGATCTTGCTCGTCGATGCGTCGCAGGGGATCGAAGCGCAGACGTTGGCCAACTGCTACCTCGCCCTCGAGAACGATCTCGAGATCGTGGCGGCCTTGAACAAGATCGACCTCCCTGCGGCCGAACCCGACCGCTATGCAGGCGAGATCGAGAACGTGCTCGGCATTCCCGCCGACGAGATCCTGCACATCAGCGCCAAGACCGGCGAAGGTGTGCCCGAGCTGCTGGACGCGGTCATCGACCGGATCCCCGCGCCGGTCGGTGATCCGGACGCGGCGCTGCAAGGTCTCATCTTCGACAGCCACTTCGATCAATACCGCGGGGTCGTCAGCTCGGTCCGCGTCATGAACGGTGTCCTGAAGACCGGCTCTCGGCTGCGGTTCGTGCACGCTAACGCCGTGCACGACGCCGACGAGATCGGCGTGCGCCGCCCAGTGCCCACGCCCGTCGGCAGTCTCGGCCCCGGCGAGGTCGGTTATCTGATCGCGGGCATCAAGGATGTCGGCGAGGCGCGGGCCGGTGAAACGGTCACCCAGTCCGACCACCAGGGCGAGCCTCTGTCGGGTTATCGCGAGCCGAAGCCGATGGTGTTCTGCGGCTTGTATCCGATCGACGGTGACGAGTTCCCCGTCTTGCGGGAAGCGCTCGAGAAGCTGCGTCTCAACGACTCCAGCTTCACCTACGAGCCGGAGAGCTCGGGTGCCCTGGGCTTCGGATTCCGCTGTGGGTTCCTCGGACTGCTGCACATGGAGATCATCCGCGAGCGCCTCGAGCGCGAGTTCACCTTGAGCCTTATCGCCACCGCGCCATCAGTCGAGTATCTCGTCACTCACGTCGGCGGTGCGCAATCGGTGGTCGACAACCCGAGCGACATGCCGCCCGCCGGCGAGATCGACGCGATCGAAGAGCCCTACCTCACGGTCACCGTGCTCACGCCCACCGACTACACCGGCACGGTCATGGATCTGTG
>Ga0299914_10000819_pt1 | contig 19603 bp, 16 predicted proteins | sample RVTome_10_FD_201361 | JGI IMG/M metagenome (GOLD analysis project Ga0299914, IMG submission 201361) | Soil microbial communities from uranium-contaminated site in the Upper Colorado River Basin, Wyoming, United States - RVT153D57 (version 2) ...
GGGAGCCGCGTGCCGGAGTCGAACCGACGACCTGCTGATTACAAATCAGCTGCTCTACCAACTGAGCTAACGCGGCCTGCTGCGCACCCTCATTATCTCAAATGAGGCGAGAGCAGCGGAAACCGATGCATTGAGACTCTCGGTGTCGGTCGCCATCGGAATAGACGCCAGGACGTCGCATCTCTTACGGGTCAACTCGGCCAAGCCGGTCCCTTCGGCCCCCACCACGATGGCCACAGGCTCGGTGAGGAGCTCCAGGCCGAACAGATCCTGGTCGCCACCGGCGTCGAGCCCGACGATCCAGACCCCGAGCGCCTCGAGCCGGCTCAGCGCCTCGGGGATCGAGCCCACGACCGCGACCGGCAGCCGCTCCAGGGCACCTGCAGCGGCTTTGAATGCGGTTGATGAGAGTGGGGCCGCGCGGCGGGATGACACCACCATCCCCCCGATCCCCGCCGCCACGGCGCTGCGAGCAGAAGCTCCAACATTGTGGGGGTCTTCCACATGGTCCAGGACGAGGACTGCGGCATCGTGACCGGCCATCGACTCCAAGGTGACGGGTGTGATCGGACGGCAGAGTGCGACAACACCCTGTGGTGCGTCGGTGTCGGCCATGGGGCGAACGTCATCGACGAACTCCACCGTGGGGGCCTGCAACGCTTCGAGGACTGGCCCCATTCGCCCCCGGCGCGACCTCTCGACGTAGAGCCGCTCCACCCGCCCGGCTGCCAGAGCCGCGGTCACCGCGTGGATCCCTTCGACCTTATCGCCGTAGCCAGCGGGTGCCATCAGGGCTGTCTTCGATGATCACACCCACATCTGCGAGGCGCTCTCTGATCTCGTCTGCCACCTCGAAGTCCCTCTTCGTCCTGGCTTCGTCCCTGCGGGCGACCAACTCTTCGACCTCCGCGTCCGACAGTTCGGCCTCGGCGACCGGGCCTTCCTCGGCGTCGTCGAGGCCAAGCACCGAGACGATCTCCTCGACGGCGCCGGCCAGGGCACGGGCCTCCTCACCGTCGTCGAGGAGGCGGTTGCCCTCGCGGATGAGGTCGAACATGAGTGAAACGGCCTGCGGTGTCCCGAAGTCGTCGTCCATGAACTCGGTGAACCGTGCGATCGCCCCCTCGTCAGGGGCGCCGGGCTCGACCCGCTCCCGAAAACGGTCGAGGCGGTCCAGGGACTCCTCCGCTTCCACCAGCAGGTCCTCCGAATACTCGATCGGGGAGCGATAGTGGGCCCGCACGTACAACATCCGCAAAGCGCGGCCGCCGAAGCTGTCGAGGATGTCCCCGAGGTCCACGATCCGACCGGTCGACTTGGCCATCTTCTCCCCACCGAGGTTGACCATCCCGTTGTGGAGCCAATAGCGGGCGAAGGTGGCACCCGAGGCACCCTCGCTCTGAGCAACCTCGTTCTCGTGGTGGGGGAAGATGAGATCGAGACCACCACCGTGGATGTCGAACCCCTCGCCGAGATACTTCGCCGCCATCGCCGAGCACTCGATGTGCCATCCGGGCCGTCCCGGGCCCCAAGGGGATTCCCATGTCGGCTCTCCCGGTTTCGCCGCCTTCCACAATGCGAAGTCGAGAGGGTCCTCCTTGGATTCGTCGACGTCGATGCGATGCCCGGCACGGAGCTCGTCGGGTTTGCGGCCGGACAGCTTTCCGTACATCTCGAGAGTCTTCACCGAGAAGTAGACGTCACCGTCCCGGTCGTAGGCGAGGCCGCGTTCGATCAGCTGTCCAATCAATTCGATCATCTCGGGTATGTGCTCGGTGGCCCTCGGCTCCACGTCGGGCGGGAGGACACCAAGACGTTTGAACGCGGTGGCGAACCGTTCCGCCATCTGGGCCGCGAGACTCTCGACAGACTCTCCAGCCTCCTCGGCAGCCGCGATGATCTTGTCTTCTACGTCGGTGATGTTGGAGACATAGGTCACGTCGAAGCCCCGCCAGATGAGATAGCGGCGGATCACATCGAACGCCACCGCATAGCGCCCATGGCCGACATGGGGCTCCGACTGCACCGTGGGACCGCAGACGTAGATACCCACCTTCCCCTTCTCACGGGGGACGAAGTCGACCAGGGCACGACCCATCGAGTTGTAGACGCGGACCACGATGGCGATGTTAAGTCGGCGCTCCTCGATTCACACCACCTGCGCTGACCATCCCATCCAGGGGAGGGTCTCAACCAGGAGGGTCAGGTCAATGGAGCGACAGTGACCACAGCAACCGCGGCGATACCCTCACCACTGCCGGTGAAACCGAGACCATCGGTGGAGGTGGCTTTGACGGAGACCAACTTCGCGGTGACACCGAGGGCGCCGGCAAGACCCCGTCTCATCCCATCCCGGTGGGGCGCCACCCGGATCGACTGAGCGATCACGGTGACATCGAGATGCATCACCCGCCAGCCCGCGTCGGACGCCATCGTTGTGGTCCGACCGAGGAGGTCCATCGAATCCGCGCCCGCAAAGGCCGGGTCGCTCGAAGGGAAGTGCTCGCCAAGGTCACCGAGCACACAGGCTCCCAGCAGGGAATCTGCGACGGCGTGGGCCACGACGTCACCGTCGGATGTCGCCGACACTCCTTGCGACTCGGACACCACGATGCCTCCGAGTATCAGCGGTGGTTCCCCGTCGAGACGGTGGGCGTCGAAGCCCCAGCCGACGCGAGTCACCGACTGGTCTGAGGTCACTCCTCAACCGGCTCTATTTTGGGCAGGGCCCGGTCCAACTTCTTGACCGCCTCCTCCTCATCGACCTCGAGGCTGAAGGCCAACTCGGAGCTCAGGGTGAGACGGGCCTTGGAGAGCATTCGCTTCAGCGCCGGGCTGATCCCTTTGGTCTGCTGGGCAAAGGAGAGGTCACGTACGACCTCGGCGACCTGGAAGATGTCACCGGAGACCATCTTCTCGTTGAGAACCTTGTACCAGCGGCTCCAATTCGAGCCAGCCTCCTCGGGGTCCCCCTTCAGAGACTTCAGCACCTCCCGGGACCTGGTCTTGGAGATCACCGGGCGGATCAGGTCGTCGACCTTTTCCAACGGCACCATGACAGTGAGCTGTTCGGTGGCGATCTCCAGGATGAAGTAGTCCTTCCTCTCCCCGTCGAAGTTCTGTTTGACCTTCTTGGCGATCGTGGCCGCACCGTGCTGGGGGTGGACCACCTTGTCCCCTACCGAATATTTGGTTTCTGCCATAGACGGTGCCGCAGTGTACAGCCGGGTCCGATCAATCGAGCACCGGCTCCCACTCGTGGGCCGCGGCCTCGAGCCGATGGAAGAAGGTCAGGAGCTGTTTGGCTCTCGTGTCGCCGACGCCCTCGACGTCGATCAGTTGGTCTTCGGTTGCCTTGAGCAGCCGGGTCACGGTGCCGAAGTGGCGCACGATGTCCTCTCTCACCGCGTCGGGAAGCCGGCCTGCGAGGGCGAGAAGACGATGACCTCGAGCTTCCGCGGGATCTTCCAGATCGCTGAACCCGATCTCCTCGGCCACCAGGGCCTGATCCTCCAGGTCGGAGCCGGAGAGCTCGGCGAGACGCTCCATGGCGCGCTCGACGGAGTTGGAGCGGAGTGGCTTGATGTAATCGGTGAGCACCAACTCCTCCGTGGCCGCCACTCCCACGAGGAGATCGTTGAGCTGGAGGGTGGCGATCCGACCCTCGTCACCGAGCGTCCGGGCCCGGTCACGAATCACGCCTCCCAGCCTCCGCACCATCTCGGCCCGCTGGACGACGGTGACCACCGCCTTGTAGCTGGCCAATGCATTCACCTCGAGCCGACTCAGCCGGCTCTCGGCCTCGTCGAGCCTGGCCCGGAGACGCTCCAAGCTCTGTAGCTCCTGGTTGACATGCGCCGCCACCTCGGTCGGCGCCGCCAACTCGATCTTCTGATCACCGTAGAACAAGGTGGCAACCCTCCGACCTTCACTGACCGCCACGACGGGGGTATCGGTCTCCTTGGCCAGCCGCTCGGCCGTGCGATGCCGCGCCCCGGTCTCGTCGGTCGGGATCGTCCCATTCGGGATGAAGTGGACGTTGGCGGCGAGGATGCTCTCCCACGACTCATCGACGATGATCCCCCCATCCATCTTGGAGAGCTCGGCGAGGCGAGCCGGGGTGAACGACGTGCCGTTCAGGGTGAAGCCGCCAGAGCTGGCGGCTTGGACCTTGGCATTCTGCCCCAGGACGACCAGACCCCCTTTGCCCTGCTGGATGATTCGCTCCAGGGCATAACGCATCGGTGTGCCGGGGGCGAGTCGTTCGAGAGTCTCGTTTATCGATGGACCACCCACGGCTCCCAGCGTATCAGAGGCGGCGAGCCGTTGATCTACCGGGCCCTGTTCACAGTCCGGCCTGCCGCAACGCGTCAGCCAGCCTCAACGGTTCTCCCCCACCCGGGCTCACCCTCGCATCCAGACCCATCCTGTTCAGTTCCTCCACCCGCCTCGCCTCGAACGGGACCGACCTCACCTCACCGGCGAGCCCGACCTCACCCCATGCCGCCATCCGTCCCAGCGGGTGGTTGGCGGCGGAAGAGGCGAGCGCCAATGCCACAGGCAGGTCGCATCCTGGCTCGTCGAGACGCCATCCCCCCACGACATTGACGTACACCTCCTGATCGCCCAGCCGAACGCCTGCATGGCGGTCGAGCACCGCGATCACCTGGTTGACCCGGGCGGAGTCGAGCCCGCGGACGGAACGGCGAGGCTGCGGCAGGTTGCTCGGCGCCACCAGAGCCTGGATCTCCACCAGGACCGACCTGCGTCCCTCCACTGCCGGGAAGACGATGGTTCCCGGGACCTTGGTCTCCCAACCGTCGAGAAACAGCTTCGACGGGTCCTCCACCTCCACGAGACCGTCGCCCTGCATGTCGAACATCCCCGAGACATGAGTCGCCCCGAAGCGGTTCTTGTTGCTCCTCAAGACCCGAAGGCCGCGATCGGGGTCTCCCTCCAGATAGAGGACGACGTCCACCATGTGCTCGAGGATCTTGGGACCGGCGAGACCGCCTTCCTTGGTGACATGACCGACGAGGACCACCACCGTGCCCGTGGTCTTGGCGAGTCTGATGAGCCGGGCGGCACTCTCCCGCACCTGGGCGACGCCACCCGGGGCAGACGGGATCTCACGCACCCCGACCGTCTGGATCGAATCGACGATCAAAACGGCGGGCTGGGCTTGCTCGGTGAGTGCGACGATGGCGTCGACATCGTCATCGGAGACGAGATCGACACTCGTGGCCGAGACACCACAACGCTCCGCCCGCATCGCCACCTGGTGGGCAGACTCCTCGGCCGAGGCCACGATCACCGTGGCGCCGCCGCTGCCGAGGCCACCCGCCATCTGCAGCAGCAGGGTCGACTTGCCCACGCCGGGCTCACCTCCGAGCAGTACCACCGACCCGCGGACCAAGCCGCCACCGAGGACCCGGTCGACCTCACCCCAACCCGTGGCGAGACGGTCGACCTGGGAGGCGGTCGCTTCCGCGATGGGAATGGGACGCGACGTGCGTGTGTTCGGTGACCGAGCGGGGCCTGTGGACTCCGAGAGGGGGTCCCCCGAGCCGCATTGCGGGCAAAAGCCCATCCACTTCGGGGACCGGTAGCCGCATGAGTCACAAGAGAACGTGGAAGAACTCGCCATTTAGAGTTAACGATTGGCCCGGTGCAGTGCGAAAATCAAGACCCCCAGGAGGAAAGCCAGGAGGACCAGTCCGCCCAGGACGTTTGCCAGGGTCCATGGCTCGTAGGTCCTCACCGCCAGGGTCAGCATGCCGTGGCACAATAACCCCGAAGGAGGGACGTGGCTTCACAGACTTGTGAGCATTGCGACGCGATCGTCGCCGGCGACGAGCAGTTCTGCCCGTCGTGCGGTGCGTTCATGGACCCCATGACCGCTCCACGGCCGCGTCCCCGCTCCAGCCCTGGGGGCAACGTGATCAGCGTGAGCTCGGACGGCCCTCCGGACCCGGCTTACGAAGACTTCGCCCTCGACTCGGCTCCCCCACCACTCCAGGACGGTCCCCCACCCCCCGCCGGGGCCACAACCAGAGGCGGAAACAGGAACGGTGGCCCGGTCGACTGCCCTTCATGTGGCGCGCTCAACCCAGGAAACAACCGACATTGCCAGGAGTGCGGCGCCCGGCTCCGCCAGGGCCCCCTCCCGACAGCCCCCCGACCCGCTGTGCAGGCCACAGCAGGGGTGAGGGCCGCCCTCGCCATCAGTGGCTTGCTACTCGGGGTGATCCTCATCGCCCTGTTCTTCAACATCTTCACGGGGGACGATCCGGATCCAACCGGGTCGTCCACCACGACCTCCACCACCGCACCGCAGCTGTTGGAGACCGGCCCGATCGAGATCCTCGAGCAGACCTGCACTCCCGAAGGAATCGGCAGCTTCATCTGCGCCAACCTGACCTCGAGCACCAGTGACGAGTTTCAGGTGAGCTGGGAGGAGAACCGGGAACAGGGGATAACCATCGAGCTCGCCTTCCTCCAGCCGATGGCCATCGAAGAGATTCGCTGGACGAATATCGCCGACGCCACCAGGTTCCGACAGAACTACCGGGCGCAGAGCATCACCATCCTCGCCCAGGATTCGGTGGCCGGCCCGGTGCCCGTCCGTCTCCAGGATCAGCAAGGGACCCAGATCGTGCCCTACTCCGCACTCAACACGACCACGCTGGTGATCCAGATCGTCGATGCCTACCAGGCGGAACGTATGGAGGACAACATCTTCGACGAGATCGCCATCGACGAGATCGAGGTCATCGGCCGCCCGGTGCAGGCTCCCAGCGCGACCACCACCCCGTCGGAAACCACCTCCACCACCGCGGGCGGCTGAAGCCGGGTAGCGGCGCGACCCGAACCCAGGGTTGTAGACATCGCTCAGCGACGTGTGTAACCCAGGGTTGGCGTCGAAAGGCGAGCCTACGGGTCACTGTTTGACATAAGGCTGGCCGTCGGCGGCGGGCGGACGGGCCGTACCCACCAGACCGGCAACGACGATCACCGTCGCCACGTAGGGCAGCATCAGCATGAACTCCGAGGGGATGCCTGTGCCCAGGATGGCCACCTTTTGCGCCAGGGCGCCGGAGAACCCGAACACCAAACCGGCGGCAAGGGCACCGAAAGGCATCCAACGCCCGAAGATCATCGCCGCCAGCCCGATGAACCCGATGCCCCCGGTCATGTTCTCCTCGAAACGGGAGATCTGGGCGAGGGCGAGGAATGCGCCACCGAAACCGGCGATGAGCCCACCCATGATCACGTTTCGGTAGCGGACCTTGAGCACGTCGATGCCCAAAGTGTCCGCGGCCTTGGGGTGCTCCCCGACCGAGCGGGCCCTCAGACCCCAACGAGTGCGGAACAGGGCGAAGTGGAGCCCGATGACAAGCAGGAAAGTGATATAGACGAAGAAGGTGTGGTCGAAGAACATCGGGCCTATGACCGGGATGTCGGCGAGTAGCGGGATCCGGAACCCCGGAACGCGCTTAGGGGCGTTCAGGTCTTGGGCCTGGGAGAGCACCCGGCTCGCCAGGAACGAGGTGAGACCGACAGCCAGGATGTTGATGACCACACCGGCGATGATCTGGTCGACTTGGAAGCGGATCGCCAGCCACGCCAGCAGGGCACCGAGTAGAGCTCCGACGATCAGGGCACCTCCCACGCCGGCGAGCGTCCCAAAGGCGCTGGAGAGGATCACCGCCACGAAGGCGGACGTGAGCAGTTGACCTTCGATGCCGATGTTGATCACTCCGGCCCGTTCGCAGGTCAATCCGCACAACGCACCCAGCGTGATGACGATCGACGAGATCACCGTGGATCGCAGCATCCCCACCATGCTGAACGAGCTGTCCGCCGAAGCCCACGCGAGGAACGCCAGGACGAACAAGAGGAGACCGATGCCAAGAGCCGGGTTCGTCCAGCGGAGGTTGCGACGCCGAAGCCGCTCCAACCCGAGAGCGAATATGACCACCGCTGAGACACCAGAGAACACCCTGGAGTTGAAACTCACCGACACGTCTTGGATGACGTCGCCGGGAAGGCTCAAATTGAAAGTCGATGTGGCGTCCGACGGCACGCCGAAGGCGAACACCCCGAGGACTATCGCCGCCAGGACCATCAGGATGACACCGATGATCGTGGCCCGGCGCTCGTCGGCACCGGTCCGGACGACGACAGGTACTTCTGCCAACTGCTCTGGCACCTTGGTAGCCGTCATGATCCCCAGCCCGTAGTCAGTTGCGGCGTCTCCTCTTCTGCTGCCTTGACCCTCCAGATGGCACGGATCATGCCCGGCGCCGCGACGAAGATCACGATCAGCGCCTGAAGGACCACGACCAGGTCGAGAGGTATCTGGGCGGCACCCTGCATCACACGCCCACCCGCCGTCAAGGCTCCAAACAGGATCGCTGCCCACAGAACGCCCACCGGGTTGGAACGCCCCAGTAGTGCCACCGTTATGGCGTCGAATCCGACCGAGGCGGCCAGCGCAGGGGAGGCCTTGAACGGTGCCAGACCCATCACCTGGTTGACCCCGGCCACTCCAGCAAAGCCACCGGCGATCGCCATCGCAAGGGTGACCAGGATCGCCACGTTCATCCCCGCATAGCTACCGGCCTGCGGGTTGGCGCCGATGGCGCGGAACTCGAAACCCACCGACGACCGAAACAACAGCCAGTGCAGGAGGAAGACACCGACGATGGCGACGAGAAACCCAATGGTCACCCGGTACTCGGAGCCAAACAAGCGCGGCAGGTGGGCGGTGGGAGCGAGAGGCTCGGATACCGGGTTGTTGCGCCCCGCCTCCTGGAGGCCGGGAGTCGTGAGAAGCCACTGCACCAGGTAGAGGGCGATGAAATTGCCCATGATCGTGGTGATCACTTCGTGGGCGCCGGTACGAGCCTTGAGTAAACCGGCGAGGCCTCCCCATACGAAACCCCCGGCGAGACCGGCGAGGAGGGTCAGCGGAATGTGGATGATGCCGGGAGCATCGAGGTGGATGCCGACATAAGTGGCGACGATCCCACCGATGAGCATCTGGCCCTGCGCACCGATGTTGAACAACCCGGCTCTGAATCCGAGGGCGATGCCCAATCCGGCGAGCAGGAGCGGGGTGGTTGCGAACAGGGTCTCGGAGATGGCGTTGATGGACCCGACCGCCCCACGGAAGAGGGCACGGTATGCAGTCAACACCTCCTCGAGCATCCCCCCCAGAGCCGCGCCCGGCTCCGTTCCCAGCCGCCGAAGGTTGTCGATGTCGGAGAGAGCGATGATGAAAGCTCCGAGGATCAGGGCAGTTATCAAGGCCAATGTGGGCAGGATCAATGCCCTCCCCGTCGACTCGGCCACCCCGGTCGCCGTCTCGAACCAAGACGGCCTCTCCGGGGGCTGAGGTTGCTCGGCCTTCTGGACCTCGGTCTCACTCATTGGCCGACCCCAGCATCGCCAAGCCGATGTCGGTGACATCGGCATCAGGGGCGAACTCGCCCGCGATCTGACCGTGATACATGACGAGAATCCTGTCGGCCAACGCCAGGACCTCGTCGAGCTCGGATGAGACGAGGAGCACGGCAGCCCCAGCATCGCGCTTGGCCACGATCTGGGTGTGGATGTACTCGATCGATCCGACATCGATGCCACGCGTCGGCTGGGCGGCAATCACCAGTTCGACGTCACGGGCGAATTCCCGCGCCACGATGACCTTCTGCTGGTTGCCTCCGGAGAGATTCGACACGGGCACGTCTATGCCCGGAGTCCTCACGTCGTACTGCTCGACGAGACTCCGTGCCGTGTCGCGGATGACATCCCAATCCATGACCAGGCCGCGCGAGTAGGGTCTGTCGTAGTAGGAGTCCAGCACCAGGTTCTCTGCCACGGTGAAGTCGAGCACCAGCCCGCTGCCCTGGCGGTCCTCGGGGATGTGGGAGACGCCAACACGATGCAGTGTCCGGGGGCGGGCATCGGTCACGTCCGTGTCTCCGATGACCACAGAGCCCGAGACGACCGGCCGCAGACCTGTGATCCCTTCGATGAGCTCGGTCTGACCATTGCCCTGGACACCGGCGACGCCCACTATCTCGCCAGCCCTCACTTCGAAGCTCACCCCGTCGACGGCCTTCACTTTGCGGTCGTCCACGACAACCAGACCTTTGACTTGGAGGACGATCTCTTTCGGCTCCGGTGGTCCCTTGTCCACGGTGAGGTCGACTGACCTGCCCACCATCAGGTCGGCCAGGTCCTGTTCGGACACCTCGTCACGTCGCACCTCGGCGACCACTTTGCCGGCCCGCATCACCACGATGCGGTCGGCGATCTCGAGGGCTTCTCCGAGCTTGTGGGTGATGAAGATGATGCCTTTTCCGTCCTCCTTGAGGCCTTCCACGATGCCGAAGAACTCGTCCACCTCCTGGGGGGTGAGTACCGCGGTGGGCTCGTCGAAGATCACGAACCTGGCCTCCCGATCGAGCACCTTGATGATCTCCACACGCTGCTGCACTCCCACCGAGATGTTTTCGATGAGGGCGTCGGGCTCGACACGCAGGTTGTATCGCTGCGAGATGTCCACGACCGTCTTCCTTGCCTCGTCCCGGTCGATCACACCCCCGAAACCTGTGGGCTCCTGGCCGAGAACCACGTTCTCGGTGACCGTGAATACCGGTACCAGCATGAAGTGCTGGTGAACCATCCCGATACCGGCCGCGATCGCGTCGGCCGAGGAATCGAATGTCTTCTCTTCTCCGTCGACGGTGATGGTTCCTTCGTCCGGCGTGTACAGCCCGTAGAGGATGTTCATCAATGTCGTCTTGCCCGCCCCGTTCTCGCCGAGCAAGGCGACCACCTCGCCGGCACCCAACGACATGGACACGCTGTCATTGGCGATGACGCCAGGGAACCTCTTGGTCACTCCAGTCAGCTCCAGCGCCACCTCGATCTCCTGGCTCGCCGCATCGGTCGATACCTTAGAACGAACCAGGCCCCGGCGGTATGCGCCAGGGCCTGTTCGACGTCGAGGTCGCCGTCGAGATGTCTAGCCGACCTCGAAGTTGGCGGCGTCGATGTCGCCGTTGGCGATGTCTTCGAGGATCTGCTGCACTTCGGCGTCGAGTTCGTCGGGCACACGATCGGCCCACGAGTGGTATTCGGAGAGCCCGATACCCTCGTTGGCCAGATTCCCTACTTCTCCCCCAGGACCCCACTCACCGTTGGCATGGTCCTCGATGGAACGGGTCACCTGGACGGCGATTCCCTTCTCGATCGTGACCAGCCATAGGTCCTGATACTCGGCAGGAGCTGCTTCGAAAGCGTCCTGGTCGACACCGATCAGGGCAGCGTCGACACCGCGATCCTGAATCGCCGTCCCACAGGGCAGGTTGATCGCGCCGCCAACCGGCAACATGATGTCCGCACCCTCGTCCAACTGGCTCTCACAGGTGGCGCGAACCGTCGGATCGGCGGGATCGAAGGTCCCCGTGAACGCACCGTCTTGAGCATCGATATCCCAACCGACGACACGCACGTCGGTGCCCTTCACCTCGTTGTGGTGTGCGACACCCCGAGCCAGACCATCCATGAAGATGGCCACCGTCGGGATGTTCAACCCGCCATAAGTGCCGATGACCCCCGACTGGGTGACACCAGCCGCCAGATACCCGGCAGCGAAGGCTGCCTCGTCGGTCTGATAGACCAGCTCACGCACGTTCTCGATGTCAGGGTCGTAGGAGAAGTCCACGATCGTCCAGTTGATGTCCGGGTTCGCCTCCGCATTCGTCTGCGTCGCCTCACCCAACTCGAAACCGACCGTCACGATGTGCTCAGCACCCTGCTCGATGCACTGGTCGATGTTGGGCTGATAGTCAGCTTGCGCATCCGACTCCAACAGGATCGGGTCCGCCGCCGCGAAACCGGCGTCCACCGCATCCTCGACACCCTGCCAGGCGGCCGCGTTGAAGCTGCGATCATCCACCCCGGCGAGGTCGGTCACCAGACAGGCGACGATACCTTCACCGTCATCCCCGTCTGCTCCCCCGTTGTCGTCGCCACACGCCGCGAGGACGAGTGCGAACACCGCGGCGAGCGCGAAGAGCCTCGTATAACGTTTCACGTTGATTTTCCTCCGTGATCTCATAGAAATGGACGTGGAGTCCATGCGGGCAGCCAGGTTAGTGGTCGGCAGCCGACTTATGCGACGTGGGAGTAGTCGAGGACGAGGTCAGAGCCGCCCGATCCGCTCCACGAGGAGGTCGAAGAACCCGTCCGCATCGATCTCGTTCATCACCAGGGCATTGGGCGAGGCTTCGGTGACACCCCACCAGTCGACGACGGTCATTCCCAACGTGGGGCCGGGGGAGATGTCGACCTCGACCGAGACCTCCCGGCCCCCGAACAGCTCGGGCCGGAGCAGATAGGCGATAACGGTCGGATCGTGCAGGGGACCACCGGGCAACCCGTACTTCTCCTTGTCCCAGCGGTCGTAGAACCCGAGCATCCCGGCCACGGCGTCGCCGGCGGCGGTGCCAAGTGCCTCGAATCTCTGCAACCGGGCGGGGGTGGTGAGAGCCTTGTGGGTGACGTCGAGGGGCATCATCACGATCGGGATCCCGCTGGTGAACACCACATGGGCGGCATGTGGATCGACATAGATGTTGAACTCGGCCGCAGGTGTGGTGTTGCCGCCCTCGAAGAACCCGCCCCCCATCGTCACGATCTGTTCGACGTTGTCGACGATGCCCGGTTCGCGGACCAGAGCCAGCCCCACGTTGGTGAGCGGTCCCAGCGTGCACAAAGTCACGGGTCGCTGCGATGACTGGACGATCTCGACGATCCGGTCGACGGCATGGCCGGGGGATTCCTCCAGCGTCGGCGGCGGCAGGTCGGCGCCGTCTATCCCGGTGGGCCCGTGGACATATTCAGCGGTGACCAGCTCTTTGACCATGGGTCGCACCGAACCGCGATAGACCGGGACGTCGCGGCGGTCGGCCAATTCGACCAGCGCCAGGCTGTTGGTGACGGTCAGATCGAGCGGGACGTTGCCAGCCACCGCGGTGATCGCGAGCACGTCGAGCTCGTCGGGCGAGGCGAGGGCGGCCAGTAGCGCGACCGCGTCGTCCTGGCCGGGATCGGTGTCGATGATGATGGGTCTGGCGATGGCGGGACGGTATCACCCGTTGGCAATGGCCGTCACCTCGTCGAGGGAGGGCATGCCAGCCTGTGCACCCCGTCGTGTCACCGCCACCGCTCCCGCCGCCACGGCCAGCCGGACCGCCTCCTCGAGGGATCGGCCCCGGCTCAACGAATAGGCGAGGGCGCCGCAGAAGGCGTCACCGGCCCCGGTGGGATCCACCGGGTCGACTGATGGCGGAGACACCTCCACCACGTCATCTCCTTGGATCAACACTGCGCCCTCCGATCCGAGAGTCACGATGGTGTGGCCGGGATGAGAGAGACGGTTCGCCATCGTTGCAGCGTCACTCGCCGTCACCGGTTCCCCGGATCCGGCCAAATGACCAAGTTCGGACCGATTGGGAATGAGCACATCGATCCGTTCCATCAGCGCCCCGGGAAGCCGGCGGGCGGGGGCCGGATTGAGACAGAAGGTGCCGGCGGCCATCTCGGCGGCGGCGGTGACCGCCTCCAAAGGCACCTCCAATTGGGCCAGGACCACCCGGGCCGAGCCGATGAGGTCTCGGTGCTCGTCGAGTTGGCGGGCCGTCAGCGTGGCGTTGGCCCCCGGGCTGACGACGATGGTGTTCTCCGCGGTGTCGTCGATGGTGATGACGGCGAGACCGGTCCCGGCGGTGTCGTCCACACCCACCGCGGACACGTCGACCCCTTCATCAGCGAGACCCGACACCAGCGCACGGCCATGTTCGTCGGCGCCGACCCTTCCCACCATCGCCACGGCTCCACCGAGACGGGCGACCGCCACGGCCTGGTTGGCTCCCTTGCCCCCTGGGCCGAAGAAGTGGTCGGTCCCGGTGACGCTCTCCCCGGGTCGGGGCAGACGCGGCGTCATCACGCTGATGTCCCGGTTCAACGATCCGATCACGACCACGTCGAAACCCACGGCAGGTGACGCTAGACGGTGGGTCCGCAAACCTCAGGTAGGAAGGTTGGGGGCCCTACTCGAGGGCGGGGACGAGGGTGGGGTCGATCGCTACGAAAGCGACCAGGGTCGGGTCGGTCACCCCGGCGAACTCCCAGTGCCACGGTTCCTGGGTCGACCTACCGCAGTGTGCCCACGGAGGGTGGACCCAGCCGAAACGGTGCGCGTTCAGCTTGAGCCAGTGGAACTCCTGGTCATAACAGCTCAACACCGCGTTTCCAGTGGAGACGTCGACAGCCCGACCCCACCCGTGGTTGGAGCGCCCGGCCGGCGCCACGGGTGGCCCGCTGCACTCCCGCTCCCGGGTGACCCCGGTCTGGACCTTCTCCCCGGTCTCGGCGTCGACCTCGAAGATCGGGGTCTCAACGACCGGACAGCGACGCTCGTATGCCGCCGCCTGTGAGCTGTAACTGCGGTAACAGTCCTCCTCATACAGATAGACCCCATCGGCCTTCGCGGCCGCCACCATCAGGGAGTAGAGATAGGCAGCGTCTCTCTCCAACGTGCAGCCGGCGACGGTCATCATCCGGTCGGGATCCATCCTCCCGTTGACGTAGCCGTCGAGTTGGAGGTCGAGCGTGTAGGCCTCGCTTCCGGCAGGGGCATATTCAGGCTCCTCCCCAGCGGAGAGTCCCGCGACCAAGGCGACGATGAGGGCGAAAACGATTGGCATATGCAGCGCTGGTACCAGATCGGCCGTTCTCGGCCCACTCTTTAGCCCTCAATCGAAGAACGTCCCACGGGCTCAGGGGAAACACCGCACTCTGTGCGGAACCAACTCTTGGATATCCCCTCGATCGCTGCGCTGACCGGGGAGGAGAAGTACCACCCCCCCGACTCACGACACCTAGAGGGTCGTCACTCCTGGCCGGCCAGTTCGACGGGTGGGCTCTCCGGCGATGCGATGCCTTCGAAGGTGAGCTCTTGGTCCTCGCTGTCGAAGCCAACCAGGATCGTGGTTCCCGCCTTGAACTCTCCGAGCAGCACCCGCTCGGACAGGGGGTCTTCGAGCAGACGCTGAATCGCTCGACGCAGCGGTCTCGCCCCCAGCTCGGGGTCGTAACCCTCGTTGCCGAGGTACTCCTTGGCGCTGTCGGTGAGTGCCAGGTCGAGATGTTGGCCGGCGAGTTGGTCACGCACCCGGGTCAGCATCAGATCGACGATCAGCTTGAGCTCGTCCATCTCCAGCTCGTGGAAGACGATGATCTCGTCGAGCCGGTTGATGAACTCAGGCCGGAAGTGCTTCTTCAGCTCGTCGGTGACCCGCTCCTTCATGTGCTCGTAAGACATCTGTTGGTCATCCATGTGGAACCCGACCGACTTCTTGTGGAGGTCTCGGGTCCCGAGGTTGGAGGTCATGATGATCACGGTGTTCTTGAAGTCGACCGTGCGTCCCTGGGCATCGGTGAGCCGGCCCTCCTCCAGGATCTGGAGCAGGGTGTTGAAGACGTCGGGGTGAGCCTTCTCGATCTCGTCGAACAGCACCACCGAGAAAGGCTTGCGACGCACCGCCTCGGTGAGCTGGCCACCCTCGTCGTAGCCGACGTATCCGGGCGGGGAGCCGACGAGACGGCTGACGGTGTGCTTCTCCATGTACTCGGACATGTCGAGCTGGATCAGGGCATCTTCCTTGCCGAAGAGGAACTCGGTCAGCGCCTTGGCAGTCTCCGTCTTACCGACCCCGGACGGACCGAGGAAGATGAATGAGCCGGAAGGCCGACGCGGATCCTTGAGACCGGCCCGGGTCCTGCGGATCGCCTTGGACACGGCCTGGATGGCGTCGTGCTGTCCGATGATCCGCTTGTGGAGCTCGTCTTCCATGTGGACCAGCCGGGACGTCTCCTCCTCGGTGAGGCGATGCACGGGGATCCCGGTCCACTGCGCCAGCACCTCGGCGATCTCCTCCTCGTCGATGACCCAGCCGGAGTCGTCGGAGGCGGCCTCTTGCTCGGCTCGCTCCATGAGCAACGTGCGCTCTTCGTCGCGCAGGGTGGCGGCTCGCTCGTAATTCTCTCCGCTGACAGCATCGCTCTTGTCCCTGCGGATGCCGGCCAGCCGTCCGTCGATCTCGATGATCTCGGGTATGTCGCTCTTGCGATGGATCCTCATCCGCGACCCGGCCTCGTCGATGAGATCGATCGCCTTGTCAGGCAGGAACCGGTCGGCCAGGTATCGGTCGGCCAGGTTGGCGGCGGACACGATGGCCTGGTCGGTGAAACGGACCGAGTGATGCTCTTCGTAGCGGTCCTTGAGACCCATCAGGATCTCGATGGTGTCGGGCAGCGAAGGCTCGTCCACCTGGACGGGCTGGAAACGCCGCTCCAACGCTGAGTCCTTCTCCAGGTACTTGCGATATTCCTCGAGTGTGGTCGCCCCCACGGTCTGCAGTTCGCCCCGGGCCAGCATCGGCTTGAGGATCGATGCAGCGTCGATGGCTCCTTCTGCGGCTCCTGCACCCACGAGGGTGTGGATCTCGTCGATGAAGAGGATGATGTCACCGCGGCTCTTGATCTCCTTGAGGACCTTCTTGAGTCGCTCTTCGAAGTCGCCCCGGTACCTGGACCCGGCAACGAGGGCACCGAGGTCGAGGGTGTACAGGTTCTTGCCTTTGAGGTTCTCGGGCACCTCGTCGGAGACGATGCGCTGAGCCAGTCCTTCGACGATGGCGGTCTTGCCCACCCCGGGCTCTCCGATGAGCACCGGGTTGTTCTTGGTGCGCCGGGAGAGGATCTGCATGACCCGCTCGATCTCACGCGTGCGCCCGATGACGGGGTCGAGGGTCGCCTCACGGGCGGACTGGGTCAGATTGCGGCCGAACTGGTCGAGGACCGTCGAGCCTGAAGCGGAGGACTCCCGGCCACCGGCACCCGCTGCCTTGGGCTGTTGCTCCTCGCTGCCCCCCGGCCCCGACAGCAGCTGGATGACGGTTTGACGCACCTTCTGCAGCTCGGCTCCGAGTTGTTGCAGGACTTGAGCGGCGACACCTTCGCCCTCACGGATCAGCCCGAGGAGTATGTGCTCGGTCCCGATGTAGTTGTGGCCCAGCTGGAGGGCTTCGCGTAGGGAGAGCTCGAGCACCTTCTTGGCACGAGGCGTGAAAGGGATGTGGCCCGACGGCGACTGCTGTCCCTGACCGATGATCTTGACGACTTCGTCGCGAACGGAGGCGAGATCGATGTCGAGACTCTCCAGCGCTTGGGCGGCGATCCCCTCGCCCTCATTCAGCAAACCGAGAAGGATGTGTTCTGTGCCGATGTAATTGTGGTTGAGGAACCGGGCTTCTTCCTGGGCCAGCACAACGACCCTTCGGGCCCGGTCCGTAAAGCGTTCAAACATTCGCTTCTCCTGGGCCTGGCATATGCAATTTTAGCATCGACCGGTGACTGAACCGCTGCAGGTTCCCCAAAGCCCTCGCGGGCACTCGTTTCCGAGGCCATCGATCCGTAATACCATCGTCACCGATGGAAGACCTCCAAAGCCTCGTCGGTATTCCCCGAATCTGGCAGGACCTCGAGAAAGTCGAGGAACGACTGCTTGAGGCATCGACGGCGGACGACGCCTACTTGACCAAGATCGCGCAGCATCTCCTCATAGCGGGAGGCAAACGGTTCCGGCCCCTGCTCGCCTTGCTCGCCGCCGAGTTCGGAGGGTCGGCAGATCGCCGTCCCGTCGAGGCCGGGGTCGCCGTGGAACTCATCCATGTCGGGTCGCTGTACCACGATGACGTCATCGATGAGGCCGATACCCGGCGAGGGGCCAGCTCGGCCAACGCCAACTGGACCAACTCGGTGGCCATTCTCGCCGGTGACTTCCTCATGGCGAGGGCTTCGGAGGTGGCCGCCACCCATCTCAGCCAGGAGTCGGTGCGATTGCTCGCCTCCACCTACGCCGAGCTGGTCGAAGGCCAGACGAGAGAGCTGCAACTGGCTGACGACCTGACTCACTCCCTCGAGGACTACCAGCAGGTGATCGGGGGCAAGACCGCTTCCCTGATCCGCACCTCGGCCCGGCTGGGCGCGATGGCCGCAGACGCCGACGAAGAGGTCGTGGAGGCCCTCTCGACTTGGGCCTGGGAGGTGGGAATGGTCTTCCAGATCGCCGACGACGCACTGGACCTGGTGGCCGACGAGGAGGCCATCGGCAAGCCGGCGGGCTCTGACATCCGGGAAGGCACCTTCACCGAGCCCGTCCTCCGGGCGGTGGCCGGGTCCCAGGGTGACCGGGTTCGCCAACTGCTCTCCCAGGAGCGGCCCTACAGCGACCGGGTGGTCTCCGAGGTCATCGCGCTGGTCCGGGAGGGGGGCCACATCGACGCCGCCCTCGAAACGGCCGCGGCGAGACTCACCGTCGCCGACGAGGCACTCCGCAAACTCGAGGACTCACCAGCGAAGGAGATCCTCGAAAAGCTGGGTGCCTACCTGCTCGACCGGGTCGAGTTCGCCCGCACCTAGTTCCGCGACCACCTCTTCTCCGCGGCATGGCGCGTGGGAGCGGGTGTCAGAGGGGACGTAACGTCGGGAAGAGGATGACCTCGCGGATGTGGGCCTGATCGGTGAGCAGCATGACGAGACGGTCGACTCCGATCCCGAGACCCCCCGTCGGGGGCAGCCCGTACTCGAGCGCCTTGATGTAGTCGTCATCGATGACGTGGGCTTCCTCGTCCCCGGCGCGGCGGGCCGCGGCCTGCATCTCGAAACGGGCCCGCTGGTCGTCGGCATCGTTGAGCTCGGAGAAGGCGTTGCAGTATTCCGACCCCGCAATCACCAACTCGAACCGCTCGGTGAGCCTGGCATCGTCCGGGCTCTTCCGCGACAGCGGGGACACCTCGGTAGGGAATTCCATGACGAAGGTCGGCTCCCAGACCTCCTTGTGAGCCAGCTCGTAGAGTTCGAAGAGACGTTTGCCCGTGCTCCAGGCCCCGTCCACCTGGACCCCACGAGCGACGAGGAGCCGACCCAGGAGGTCGGGGTCGCTGTCGAGATCGACCTCCTCGCCGACGAACCCGGACACGAGGTCGATCAGGGTCACCCGGGCGTAGGGTGGGGCAAAGGAGAGATCACGGCCCTGATAGACGATCTCGGCGTTGCCGGTCGCCGCGACGGCGACTGCGCCGATGATCTCCTCGACGAGGTCCATGATGTCGCGATAGTCGGCGAAGGCCTGATAGGCCTCGAGCATCGTGAACTCGGGATTGTGAGTGGCATCGACCCCCTCGTTGCGGAAGATCCTCCCGATCTCGAAGACCTTCTCCAAACCACCGACGACGAGGCGTTTCAGATGCAGTTCGGTGGCGATCCTGAGTTGGAGATCGATATCGAGGGCGTTGTGGTGGGTCGTGAACGGTCGGGCCAGTGCCCCCGTCGCCTGAGTGAGGAGCACCGGGGTCTCCACCTCGACGAAGTCGCGCGCCTCGAACTCACGACGTAACGCGGAGACGACCTTCGCCCTGGTCAACGCGGTCTCACGAGCCTCCCGATTGACCATCAGGTCGAC
>Ga0299914_10000820_pt1 | contig 19603 bp, 16 predicted proteins | sample RVTome_10_FD_201361 | JGI IMG/M metagenome (GOLD analysis project Ga0299914, IMG submission 201361) | Soil microbial communities from uranium-contaminated site in the Upper Colorado River Basin, Wyoming, United States - RVT153D57 (version 2) ...
ACAAAAATGAACTTCGTCATGCGGATTTCCGATTCGTGGGACGCAGCCAGGACTGGCTGCGAATCGGAAGACAATCTTACTGGAACACGCTCTTCGCCTCAATGAATATAACGGGAATATAACGGCTCAGCTGTTCGCAATGCGTGGTTTCTCCTCCCACTCGACCTGCCAGCCATCCTTTACTGCGATATCCGCGCTGATCCACAGATCGCCGACGGCGGCGAGCTGGTTATCGACAAAAACGAGCGGAATGCTCGAACGCCGCCAGGGCAACACGCCGGCCTCCTGGAAGAGCTTCTTCAATTCATGGTGATGTGCGCGACCCGACGGCCGGATTCTTTCCCCGCCTTCCCGAAACCGGATTTCCACCCTTTTTCCTTCCGGCAACCCGGCTGTATCGTTTCGTACGCGCCGCAAACGGCCCCAATCCGGTCCCAGCTCGAAAAATTCGCCATGCCAGACGCCACTCGCGGGAAGGGAGCGCGCAGTTTCAGCATGCAAGCCGTCGCGATAGCGGTGCACCGCGACACCGGGCCACTCCACGCAAGGTTCCGCGTCCGGAGCAGATTCCAGCACGTCGAAAAGAATGTGTTCCAGCTTCTTCTCGGAAGGTCGCGGAAATCCAAGCCAGTCCAGCCAGTGCCGCAGGACGTTGCGCCGCCGCGCGATATCCAGCCGCCGCACTGCGGTCACACTCAGCACCTGTTCTCCCGCGCTGCAACCGGCAAGGTCGGTGGCAGCCAGTTCGTCCACCAGTTCGGCCGCCTGCGCGCAATGTCGCGTGCTGCGCGAGATCGTTTGCGCCGCAGAAGGCCAGCGTGACTTCAACGCCGGCACGATGGAGCGGCGCAGGAAATTACGATCGAAGCGCTCATCGCTGTTGCTCGGGTCTTCCAGCCAGTCGAGCCCTCCGGCCTTCGCCCAGTCTTCCAGTGACGCGCGCGGCCACTCCAGCAAGGGTCTCATCAGATGTCCGTGACCGAGACGTGCCATAACGGGCATGGCGGCAAGCCCGTGCGGACCCGCGCCGCGCAAGGCTTGCAGCAAAAAGGTTTCCAGCTGATCGTCCTGATGCTGTGCGGTGAGCAGTACTTCGTCCTTTTCCAGCAGATCGCGAAACACTTGGTAACGTGCGTCACGGGCCGCGGCTTCAGGGCCGGCACCCGCGGACAGGTCGACGCTGATGCCGAAAGACTCGAGAGGAATATTCAGCGATTCGCAAACCGCGCCGCAGTGTTCTGCCCAGCGCGGCGATTCGGGATGCAGGTTGTGGTCGACATGGACGGCGGCCAGCGGTGCGAGCAGCGCGTCACGCTGCGCGGCGAGCGCATGCAGGAGTACGGTGGAATCGAGGCCGCCCGAGTACGCGACCCATAGACGATGCGGCGACGGCACGTGCCGACGGAGGTGTTGCACGAGCAGGTCGGGTGAAAACTTCACGGCAGGCGGGGAAAGATCGCGCCAGGACGCTGCGAACCGGCAACGTTCCCGTCACCGGAAAGCAGGCCCGGCACGGGCCGGTTAGGCGGACTCTTCGAACTGCCCATACGAAAGCAGTCGCTTGTATCGCCTTTCCAGCAGTTCGTCGGTGGAAAACTTGTCGAGCTGTACCAGCGAATCCGCGAGCGCCTGCTTGATCGTCTGCGCCATGGCGTCGGTATTCCGGTGAGCGCCGCCGAGTGGCTCGGGATGCACGTGATCGATAAGCCCGAGTTTCTTCAGTTTCTCGGCGGTGATGCCCATCGCTTCCGCGGCGTCCGATGCCTTTTCCGCGCTTTTCCAGAGAATGGACGCGCAGCCTTCCGGCGAAATAACGGAATAAATGCTGTACTGGAGCATGCTGATGCGATCGCCGACGCCGATTGCCAGCGCGCCGCCGGAGCCGCCTTCACCGATTACCGTGCAGATCACGGGTACGCGCAGTTTCGCCATTTCAAAAAGATTGCGTGCAATGGCCTCGGACTGGCCACGTTCTTCGGCACCGACGCCGGGATAGGCACCTGGCGTATCGATGAACGTCAATACCGGCAGGCGGAAGCGTTCCGCGGTCTTCATCAATCGCAACGCCTTTCGGTAACCCTCGGGCCGCGGCATGCCGAAATTGCGGCGCAGCTTTTCACGGGTATCGCGGCCTTTCTGATGTCCGATGATCATGACCGGCCGGCCATCGAGCCGTGCGAGACCGCCGACGATGGCCGGATCATCCGCGAACGCACGATCGCCGTGCAGTTCCTCGAAATCCGTGAACAACCGCCCGATATAGTCCAGCGTGTACGGACGCTGCGGGTGGCGTGCCAGCTGTGCAACCTGCCAGGCTGTCAGGTTCGCGAATATCGACTCCGTCAGCGTGCGGCTCTTCGCCTGCAGCCGGCCGATCTCCTCGGAGATGTTGACCGCCGAGTCGTCGCCCACGTAGCGAAGCTCCTCGATCTTGGCTTCAAGCTCGGCAATGGGCTGTTCGAAATCCAGGAAATTGAGATTCATCTGATATCCAGTTGTGCAACGATTTTCGGGTGCAGATGCTGCAGAGTATAACAACTTCACCCATTGCTTCGGCCAAGGCGCGCGTCAAGCCACCTCGGACTGCGCGCTTTCTGCACGCATGCGTCCATAAACCAGCTTCACCCCGCCACGTCCGAACAGCTCCTGCAGGCCGCGAACCAGCGCATCGGTCGGCGCCACGCGCCAGTCGTCACCGAATTTCAAGGTCGCTTCCGCCGACGACCCCGCATACCGTACCCAGACAGGACAATCGCCGCGGTTTGCCGCCAGCAGCGCCCGCAGCTGCAACCGCAATGTTTCATCGCTTTCGCCTGCCGCCCAGACGATGTCCACCCGGCGCACGGCGCCCGTTCTCGCATCATCAATGGCGGTGACATTGCGCGCGGTGACCTTCCAGCCGTTGATGAATTCATCGAACGACAGCTTGCCCTCGACCAGCACCACGGAGTCCTTGTTCAACAGATGCCGGAATCGATTCCACGCGTCTTCGAAAAAGGTCGCTTCGATGCGTCCGGTGCGATCATCCAGCGTCACCGATACACGACCGCCGCGGCGGCGGACTTCCAGCACCAGGCCCGCCACTGTGACCACGCGCGCCGGCGAATAGCGGCGCTCGCCATCGTCGCTGATGGGCGATTCCTGGCCGGCGAGTTCCGCCAGCCGGCCCGTCACAAGGTGCTTCAATTCGTCTTCGTAGCGATCGATCGGATGCCCGGAAAGAAACAGCCCCAACGTTTCGCGTTCGCCGGCCAGGCGTTCCTCTTCGCTCCAATCCGGCAGTTCGGGGACCGGAACAGACGCATCCGACACGACATCCGCTGCGACGCCGAACATGTCGTTCTGCCCAGCATCGATATTGCGGCTTGCCTGGTCCGCTGCCTGCAGCGCGGTCGGCAAGTATGCCATGAGGCTCGCACGGTTCGGGCCCAGCGCGTCCAGCGCGCCAGCGCGAATCAGCGCTTCCATGGTGCGGCGATTGAGCTTGCCGAGATCCACGCGACGGCAGAAATCGTCCAGGCTGCTGAACGGCCCGTCGCTTTCGCGTATCTCGACGATATTGTCGATCACGCCGCGACCCACGCCTTTCACGGCACCGAGCCCGTACCGGATCGCGGTATCGCTGTGCACCGTGAACGCATACGCCGACTCGTTCACGTCGGGCGGCAGGATCTGCAGTTCCATGCGATGGCATTCGTCGATGAACAGCACGACCTTGTCGGTGTGATCCATGTCGGATGACAACACCGCCGCCATGAACGCCGACGGATAATGCGCTTTCAGCCACGCGGTCTGGTATGACAGCAACGCGTACGCCGCGGAATGCGACTTGTTGAAACCGTAGCCCGCGAATTTTTCCATGAGATCGAAGATGTTTTCCGCGACTCTCGCGTCCACGCCTTTCTTCGCAGCACCTTCCTGGAAGATGCTGCGCTGCATTGCCATCTCTTCGGGTTTCTTCTTGCCCATGGCCCGGCGCAACAGATCCGCGCTGCCAAGCGTATAGCCACCCAGCACCTGCGCGATCTGCATCACCTGTTCCTGGTACAGGATCACGCCGTAGGTCGGCTTCAGAATGGTTTCCAGGTCGGGATGCGGGTACTCGACTCTCTGCCGGCCGTGTTTTCGATTGATGAAATCGTCAACCATGCCTGACTGCAACGGGCCGGGCCGGAACAACGCCACCAGCGCGATGATGTCTTCGAAGCTGTCTGGCTGCAGGCGGCGGATCAGGTCCTTCATGCCGCGCGATTCCAGCTGGAACACGGCCGTGGATTCGTAACGCTTCAGGAGATCGAACGTCGCCTTGTCCACCATCGGAATCGCGGTGATATCCAGCGGCTCTTCGCCACGCGCCTTGCGGATGACATTGATATTGCCGACCGCCCAGTCGATGATCGTCAGTGTGCGCAAACCCAGGAAGTCGAATTTCACCAGGCCGACCGATTCGACGTCATCCTTGTCGAGCTGGGTCACGGTGCTCTCGGAACCCTGTTCGCAATAGAGCGGCGTGAATTCGGTGAGCGCATACGGCGCGATCACGACGCCGCCCGCGTGCTTGCCGGCGTTGCGGGCAAGGCCTTCAAGTTCGCGCGCGCGATCAATGAGATCCCGAACCTCTTCCTCGCTGTTGCGCAGTTGCGCAAGCTCGCTGTTCTCGTCCTCCAGCGCCTTGTCGAGCGTCATGCCGACTTCGAATGGAATCAGCTTCGCGATCCGGTCGACGAAACCGTACGGATGCCCGAGCACGCGCCCGACGTCACGCACCACGGCGCGCGCCGCCATCGAACCGTAAGTGATGATCTGCGACACCTGGTCGCGGCCGTACTTGTCGGCCACGTAATCGATCACGCGATCACGGCCTTCCATGCAGAAGTCGACGTCGAAGTCGGGCATGGAAACGCGTTCCGGATTCAGGAAGCGCTCGAACAACAGGTCGTAGGCCAGCGGATCAAGATCGGTGATTCCCAGCGCATAAGCAACGAGCGAGCCCGCGCCGGAGCCGCGCCCGGGACCGACCGGCACACCGTTGTTCCTCGCCCATTCGATGAAATCCGCAACGATCAGGAAGTAGCCGGGAAAGCCCATCTGCAGGATCACATCGAGCTCCAACGAAAGGCGCTCCTCGTACACCTTGCGCTGCCCGGCATATTCCGGCGCGCTGCGATCCAGCAGTTTCTCGAGGCGCAGCTCCAGGCCTTCGCGCGACTTTTCGCGCAGCCAGCTCTCGACGTCGTGACCTGCGGGAACGGGAAAATCCGGCAGAAAGTATTCGCCGAGCCGCAGCTGCAACCCGCAGCGGCGCGCAATGGCAGCAGAATTTTCAATCGCTTCCGGAACATCCGCGAACAACGCGCGCATTTCTTCCGGCGTCTTGAGATATTGCTCTTCGCTGTAACGGCGCGAACGGCGCGGATCATTCAGCGCGCGGCCTTCCTGGATGCAGACGCGCGTTTCATGCGCTTCGAAGTCTTCCTTGCGTACGAAGCGCACGTCGTTGGTTGCGACAAGCGGCAATCCGCGACGCGCCGCCAGTTTCACGCTGGCCGCGTTGGAAGCCTCTTCGTTTTCACGTCCGGTACGCTGCAATTCCAGGTAGAAGCGATCACCGAACCATGCCAGCCACTGGTGCGTCAGTTCGTCAGCAAGTTCTTCGCGGCCGGCCAGCAACGCGCGCGCGATTTCACCCTCGCGACAGGCGGAGATCGCAACCAATCCATCCGTATGGCCGTGCAACCAGTCGCGCTGCACGACAGGCAGGCCGCGCACCTGGCCTTCACGATAACTGCGGGTAACAAGCGTGGAAAGATTGCGGTAACCGGTATCGTTCTGGCAGATGAGCGTGAGCGTCGACGGCGCATCGTTGGCTTCCAGCGCGGATATCTGCAGGTCGCAACCCAGCAGCGGTTGCACGCCCTTCGCAAGCGCCGCGCGATAGAATTTCACCATCGCGAACAGGTTGCCCTGATCCGTCAGCGCGACCGCGGGCATTTTCGCGGCGGCCGTCGCGTCGACCAGCGATTTGACGCGCACCACGCTGTCGACGAGCGAATACTCGGTGTGTACGCGCAAATGGACAAACGGCGTGTTCACGAAGCGACCTTCACGATGTGATTCTTCACGGCGCAATTTCTCACCGGTGCGAAACTGCGCCGGTGCAGGACGCACGGGCCGTGCGCTTCGAGTGCAGCGAGGTGGACCACCGTGGCGTAGCCCTTGTGCCGGTCGAAGCCGTATTCGGGAAACTGTGCGTGCAGGCGCCGCATCTCGGCGTCGCGATACACCTTGGCAATGATGGAAGCTGCACTGATGCAGGGAATGGAATCGTCACCGCCGACGATGGCTTCGACAGGCATCTGCAATTCGGGACAACGATTGCCGTCGACGCGGACCAGCTGCGGTACGACCGCGAGCGCCTCGACCGCGCGGCGCATCGCCAGCATGGACGCCTGCAGGATATTGATCTCGTCGATTTCCGCGGGCGTGCAACCGGCGATTGCCCAGGCGAGCGCCCGCTCCTTTATCTGCAGGGAAAGCGCGTCTCGACGCACTTCGGAAAGTTGCTTGGAATCACGCAATCCTTCGATCGGACGCGCTGGATCGAGAATCACGGCAGCCGCGACCACCGGACCGGCCAGCGGACCGCGTCCCACTTCATCAACGCCGGCTATCGGTGTCAGCCCGTCGAAATAACCCAGTTCGGACTGTCCCCTCAAGTGCGCCCCCGTTCGGTGTTCGTTCTGGTGTGCGTATCGATCCGCTGGAATTGTATTTGGAAGCCGGGCTTTCAACCACCGGTCAGTTGCAGAACCGCATCCGCCGCGCGCGCGTTCGCATTGCGGCGCAAGGTGGCGTGAATTTCGTCGAAAACCTGCGTTTGCCGGCCGCTCGCTACCGGATCCTGCAACAACTTCAGGATTTCTTCGCCCAGGATTTCCGGGCGCGCATCGCCTTGCAGGCATTCCGGCACGATTTTCTTTCTTGCCAGCACGTTCGGCAGGGAGACGTACGGCAGCTTGAGCAGGCGCAAGGCTCGAACCAGAAAATACGTCAGCGCGCTGACCCGGTAGGAAACCACCATCGGCCGCTTCAGCAGCATGGCTTCCAGCGCTGCGGTGCCGGATGCAAGCAAGACTGCATCGGCAGCCGCCATGACATCGCGCGAGCGCCCATCGACAATATTGATTCCGTCCGATTGCCGCGCCGTCAGCCGCGCTTCAAGAAAATCGCGTATGCGCGGTGTTGCCGCAGGAATGACGAACTGCAGATCCGGATCGCGCTTTCGCAACCAGTTCGCGGTCTCGATGAAGGTATCTGCCAGGCGCGAAACTTCGCCCATGCGACTGCCTGGCAGCAGCGCCACCAGTTTTCCGTGACCCGCAAGGTTCAGCGATGCGCGGGCTGCATGCGTATCCACGTTCGGTGGGATCAGGTCGGCCAACGGATGTCCGACGAACACGGCATTGACGCCGTGCCGTGCATAGATTTCCGGTTCGAACGGAAACAGGCACAACACGAGATCGGTACCGCGACCGATTTTCGCCGCCCGCGACTGCCGCCATGCCCAGATCGACGGGCTGACATACTGAACCGTCCGGATGCCCCGCCGTTTCAGCCGCAACTCGAGACCGAGATTGAAGTCTGGCGCATCGACGCCGATATAGACGTCCGGACGCGTCGAGGAAAAATGCCGGACGACATCGCGGCGCAAACGGAGCAGTTCGGGCAGATGCGCGAGGACTTCAACCAGCCCCATCACGGAAAGTTTTTCCAGCGGCCACAGATCGTTGCAACCCGTCGCGATCATTTCGGGCCCGGCAACGCCTTCGGCACGCATACCCGGGTTGCGATCACGAAGTTCGCGCAACAAGCCGGCAGCGAGGATATCGCCGGAAGCTTCGCCGGCAACGATGCCGATGTTCAGGGGTGTGGAAGTCAATGACATGCTGAGCGGCCAAACGGCAAAGCCCGAAAACATCCGCTCGGCGCGGCGAAAGCGTTCATCAGCGGATGATGCCGCGACCGCCCGCAGCGATGAAGTCGGCGAAGGGCTTCACCTCCGGGTTGTCGCGTGCGAGCTCATTCAACTGCTCGCGCGCTTCTTCCAGGCGCAGCCCCGACCGGTACACGATCTTGTACGCGCGCTTGATGTTGCGTATCTGTTCCGGCGTGAACTGGCGACGTTTCAGTCCTTCGCTGTTGATGCCGACCGGCCGCGCCGGCATTCCGGAACAGGTGACATACGGCGGCAGGTCCTGATTGAGCCCGCTGTCCATGCCCGAAAAACTGTGTTCGCCGATACGGCAGAACTGGTGAACCTTGGTAAACCCGCCGAGTATCGCGAAGTCCCCGACGTGCACATGTCCGGCAAGCGTCGCGCCGTTCGCGATGATCGCGTTGTTGCCGACCGCGCAGTCATGCGCGATATGCACGTACGCCATGATCCAGTTGTCATCGCCGATCGTGGTTTCACCACGATCCTGCGATGTACCGCGGTTGAAGGTGCAGAATTCGCGGATCGTATTGCGGTCGCCGATGACAAGACGCGTCGGTTCACCCGCGTACTTCTTGTCCTGCGGAGCCGCGCCTATCGAGTTGAACTGGAATATATGGTTGTCGCGACCGATGACCGTCGGACCTTCGATGGTCACGTGCGAACCGATAACCGTACCGGCGCCGATTTCCACGTCGGCGCCAATCACGCTGAACGCGCCGATACGCACGTCATCCGCGAGGCCGGCATGCGAATCGATTACCGCGGTCGGGTGACGCAAGGCCTCGCTCACTGGAATTCCCGTGCCGCGCACATCAGTTCGGCGACGGTCACCGCCTTGCCATCGACTTCGGCAACGCCCTTGAATTTCCACACGCCTTTTACCGTTCGTTCCAGTTCGACGTTCAGCACGAGCTGATCGCCGGGCTCGACCGGCTTCTTGAAGCGCGCCTTGTCAATGCCCACGAAGTAATAGAGCGTGTTGCCGTCAGGCGCACTGCCCATCGTCGCGAATGCCAGAAGCCCGGTCGCCTGCGCGAGCGCTTCAAGAATCAGCACGCCGGGCATCACCGGGCGATTCGGAAAATGCCCGGGGAAAAACGGCTCGTTGATCGTGACGTTCTTGATCGCCTTCAGGCGCTTGCCCGGTTCACATTCGAGGACGCGGTCCACCAACAGGAACGGAAAGCGGTGCGGCAGCTGTTTCATCACGGCGTGAATATCCATCATGCCAGTGTTGCTGCCGTTGTCTGCGGAATCACTCATCTTCTTCGCCTTGTTTGAGTCGCTTTTCGAGGCGCTGCAGGCGTCGCGCCAGCTCATCAAGCTGTCGCAGGCGCGCGCTGTTCCTGCGCCACGATTTCACGTCTTCCATCGGGTGACTGCCTGAGTAAACACCCTTGCTGCGGATGGAATGCGTAACCAGTGTCATCGCCAGCACTGTCACGTCGTCTGCAATTTCCAGATGCCCTGCTATGCCGACGCCACCCGCAATCATACAGCGCTTGCCGATGACGCTGCTGCCGGCAATCGCGGTACAGCCCGCAACGGCGGTATTTGCACCGATACGCACGTTGTGCGCAACCTGGATCTGGTTGTCCAGCTTCACGCCATCTTCGATGACCGTGTCTTCGAGCGCACCGCGATCCACCGTTGTGTTCGCGCCGATTTCGACGTCGTCTCCGATCTGCACGGACCCGAGTTGCGGGACCTTTTCCCAGTGTTCGCCGTCACGCGCCTGACCGAATCCGTCTGCGCCGATCACGACACCAGGATGCAGCAGACAACGATTGCCCAGCCTGACACCGTGGCAAACGGTGACGTTTGCCACCAGTCGCGTATCTTCGCCGACCGTCGCTCCCGCTTCCACCACGCAGTTCGGTCCAATCACTGCACGCGCACCGACCTCCGCCGCCGGTCCGACGTATGCGCCTGCGGAAACAACTGCATCGGCATGCACATGCGCTGTCGAATCCACGACGGCTGCGACATGAACGCCCGGGACGGCCGCTGCCTCATCGGCGAACAAGGCAGCGACACGGGCGAACAGCAGGTATGGGTTGGGCGTGATCAGTGCGGCGCCATGCCACTCACCGGCATCTGCTGGTGAAATGATGATCGCGCCCGCCTGAGTCTTCCCAAGCTGATCGCGGTACTTCGGATTCGCCAGGAAACCGATCTGATCGGTACCGGCCGATGCCAGCGTTGCGACTCCCGTCACGACCCGCTCTGCCGGTCCGCGCAGCTGCGCGCCGGTCAGTTCAGCCAGTTGTCCGAGCGTGCGCTGCACGTGCGCCGGCTACTTCTTCATGCGCGCAATGACCGCTTCCGTGACGTCCAGCGCGTCAGCACGGAACGCCACGCCGTCCGTCAGGATCAGATCGTATTTGCCTGCCTGCGCGAACGCCTGGATCGCCTGGACCAACTCCATCTGCAGCTTGCTCATTTCCTCGTTGTAGCGCGTGCGCTGGTCTTCCTGCAGCGTCTGCTGGCCGAACTGAAAATCACGTCCAAGGTCTCGGAGACGGCGTTCCATGCCGGCGCGCTCGGATTCGCTCATCACGGCCTGATCACGCTGAAACTTTTCCTGCAGGCTCTTGATCTCGTTCTGCTGTGCCTGCAATTCGCGCACCTGCGGAGCAAACTCCTGCTGGAGCTTCTCGCGCAGCGCCGCAGCCTGCGGTGACTCCGCAATCAGCTTGTTGGTGTTCACGACGCCGACCTTCAGCTCCGCCGCATGGGCGTGCCCCGCCAGCAGGGAGATCAATGCAGCGGTGAAGATTAAAAGGGATTTCCTCATGTCTTTCTCCATTTAGAAAACAGAACCGATAGTGAATTGAATGCGCTCGATTTCATCGCTCTCTTCTTTCACGATGGGGAACCCGATACCGAGCCGGAGCGCGCCGATGGGTGTCAGGAACGTCGCGGCAACACCCGCCGAAACGCGGAATTCATCGAAATCGAAATCGTTGATTTCGGGAAACACGTAGCCGGTGTCCACGAATATGCTGAACTGCGCATTCTCCGGCGGCGCTTCCGGATCATCGCCCGTGAATTTCGGCAGCAGCAATTCTGTCTGGAAGAATGAACGCAGCTGGCCGCCGACAGGAAGACCGGTGGCGGCGTGTACCAGGTTTCCATCCTCGTCAAACACGTCCGTGTCGCGCGGGCCGAGATAGCTTTCGCGGAATCCGCGCACCGTTTCGAAGCCACCTGCCATGAATCGCTTGCCGGGCGGCAACACGCTTGAATCGCCCAGCGGCTCGGCAACCGCAACATCGACGTTCGTGGTCAGAGTGAAACCGCGGCCCAGCGGGTAGAGATTGCGTTGCTCGAACACCGCCTGGTAATACTCGACGTCTCCGGGATTCGTGGCCAGCGTCAACGACAACCGCCGGCGTATACCCCGCGTCGCGAAAATCCCGCGATTGCGCGTGTCGTAGATGTATCGACCGGTGAGGGCCACTTCGTTGTAATTCAGCTTCAGCAGATCACGGTCCGCGCTCAGCGGCGTGATGGTGACCGTTCCGTGTGCCGGATCTGTCAGGAACTGCTCCACGATGTACGACGACCCGGGCCGCTGCGAGCTGACGTCATTGCGGCTCGCCGACAGGCCCCAGCCTATCGACGAATACTCCGAAACCGGATAGGAGTAATCGACGCCACCACCGTATGACGTGGTATCAAACTGTTCGAGGCGACGTCCCAGCGAACTCGAATCACGATAGAAGCCGGACAAGGAACGGCTGATGCCGTCGATCGTGGCATACGGATCACGGTGCGTCAGCGAAAGACTGTTCTGGAAACTGCTGGACTGCAAGCCAAAGTCAACACGATCACCGGTACCGAGAAAATTGGTGTGGGAAACCGACACGTTGCCGATGATGCCCGTGGCACTGCCCGCATAGCCGACGCCGATCTGGAACTCTCCGGCATTGCGTTCCTTGATATCGAAAATCACTTCGACTTCGTCGGGCGAGCCGGGAATCGGCCGGGTATCCACTCTCGTCGACTCGACGAACGGCAGGCGTTCAAGGCGCACCTTGGAACGTTCGACGCGTGCATTATTGAGCCACGCACCTTCGAACACGCGCATCTCACGACGGAAAACGTCGTCGTTTGTTCCCGGCGCTCCCCTGAACACGATACTGCGCACATAGGCGCGCCGCCCGGGATTGACGTTGTAGGTAATCGAAACCGTCTTGTCTTCCCGGTTGACGCTGGGCACCGGTTCTACCTCGGCGAACGCATAGCCCTCAAGCTCCAGGCGCCGCATCATGAACTGCGCGCCCGCCTCCGCCATGCGCATGGAAAAAGTCTCGCCCGGATCCAGCAGTACGAGATTCTCGAGTTCTTCCGGGGGGACGACAAGCTCGCCGCGCAACAGGTTCTCGGAAACCGTGTAGACCTCGCCTTCACGCAATCCGAACGTCAGGAACACGTCACGCTTGTCCAGCGACAGACTGACCTGCACGTTCTCGGTTTCAAAGTCCGCATAACCGCGGTCGTAATAGAACGAACGCAGCTTCTCTATGTCGCCGACGAGAACTTCGCGCGAGTAGCTGTCGTCGGATGCCAGCCACGACCAGAAATTCGTCTCTTTCAGTTCCAGCTCTTCCTTGAGACGCGCTTCCGGAAATACTTCGGCGCCGACAATATTGATGCCGGCGATTTTCGATACCTGGCCTTCCTTGATATCTATGGAGACTTCGACAAGGTTATTGGCAAGCTCCGCGATGCGCGTGTCGACCTTGGCGTTGTACTTGCCGCGGCTCTGGTAAACGCTTTCCAGCTCGGCTTCCATCACCTCGAGCGTCGATGCGTTGAACACGCGCCCCTGCGCCAGTCCCTGGTCGCGCATGATATTTTCGAGCTGCGGAGTCTCGATATCCTTGTTGCCACTGAAACCGAATTCGGCAATGGTCGGGCGCTCGTCGAACTCGAAAATCAGCGTGCCGCCGTCACGCCGCACCCTGATGTCTTCGAAGAAGCCGGCACGAAACAGCGAGCGAATCGCAAGGCGAACATTTTCTGCCGTTACCGTCTCGCCCTCGCGTATCGGCATGTAGTTGAGGACCGTGCCCTCCGAAATACGCTGCAGCCCGCTCATCTCGATATCGGTTACGACAAATGCATCAGCCGCGTAAACGCTCTGCATTGCAAGCAACATGGCGGCACACGCAAGCAGCCGACGGATCTGTCCGTGAATTCGCAAAGCTCAACCTCCAAACAGGCGCATGATGTCGTTATAGAAAGCGAGACCCATCAGCAGAACCAGAAGAGTTATTCCGAGACGCTGGCCGACCGCTTCCGCAACGGGTGAAGGCGGCGCACCGCGCAGTGACTCCCACCCCAGAAAAAGAATGTGTCCACCGTCAAGAACAGGGACCGGCAGCAGGTTCAACACGCCGAGACTGATGCTGACGATCGCGAGGAACATCAGAAACGACACGACGCCGTAACTTGCCGAACGGCCGGCGTAATCCGCGATATTGATCGGTCCGCTCAGATTCTTCAAAGAGACGTCGCCGATCAGCATGCGACCCAGCACGTTCAGGGTCAGCATCGAAATATGCGCCGTCTGCACGGTGCCACGCTCCAGTGCCGCGAGAGGACCATGCCGCTCGACGGCAAACAGCCGCTCGGCGACATCGCGCGGATAACCGACTTCCGCGCCTATCCTGCCGACGTGAGTACCATCGTCGAGCGTTACCGGTTGCGGCGTGATGGTCAGGTCGAACGCTTTACCTTCACGCAACACGACCAGCGCCAGCGGTTTCCCGGCGTGCGCCTGTATCTGCTCGATCCAGTCGCCGACGCCAGCAACAGGTTCTCCACCGGAGCGCATGATCCTGTCACCCGCAAGCAGGCCGGCACGTTCCGCCGCCGAATCCGCCACCACCGCACCGATCTCCGGCGGCAACTCCGGTATCCATTCAGTCAACCCGAGTCCCGGCAACAACGCGCCGGGTTCCGTCAACGGATGCGCATCCTCCACGTGAAGTTCGACTTCGCGCGACTGGCCTGCCGGATTCTCGAGTAACAACCGGATCCTGTCGTTGCCGAGCACACCTTCGAGCAATGCAATCGTCGCCGTGCTCCACGTTGAGGTCTCTTCGCCGTTTACGGCGACGATCCTGTCCTGTTCCGCAACACCGGCACGCGCGGCAATACTTTGCGGTGCGACTTCGCCCACGATGGGCCGCACACCGGGAAGGCCGACCATGAACACGATCCAGTAGGCCAGAATCGCAAACAGAAAATTGAACGCGGGACCTGCCGAGACAATCGCCAGCCGGCGCGGAATCGATTTGTTGTTGAACGCCTGCGCACGCTCCCGCGGCGGAACATCACCTTCGCGTTCGTCCAGCATCTTCACGTAGCCGCCCAACGGCAGGATCGCGAGCACGTACTCCGTTCCGCCATCGTGCCCGCCCCACTTGACAAGCGCAGGACCGAAACCGATCGAGAAACGCAGTACTTTCACGCCCACCAGGCGCGCCACCAGGAAGTGCCCGAACTCGTGGATAGTCACGAGCAGGCCGATGGCGACGATGAATGCCAGTATGGAATTAAGTACAGTCATGCGAGCAGCAGTTTAATGCGGGTGCTTTTCCCCAGTGGCCCGTTCAACGGCCAATACCGGAAAGTTCACCAAAAATTCCTATTTGCGTACCGGCAAGAAGGAATAACGGCGCAACGGCGAGCAACGAATCCAGGCGATCCAGCAGTCCGCCATGACCTGGCAGCAAACGACCGCTGTCTTTCACGCCTGCCTGGCGCTTCAACAGGCTTTCAACCAGATCGCCGATCACGGAAATGACGGCAGCAGCCAGCAACAACAGCAACCATGCCAGATAGGCTTCCGCTGCTATCAACCACACCGCGGCAGCCAGCCCTGCAAGCAGAACCAGCGCAATGCCGCCTGCCAGCCCTTCCCATGTCTTGCCCGGACTGATGCTGGGTGCGAGCTTGTGACGCCCGAACAACCGCCCGACCGCGTAACCGCCGACGTCCGCCGCCCATACGATCACGAAAGCCATCAAAACCCAGCGCCCGTCGAGCGCAGCAAGCTTGAGGCCGTGCAACGCGACACCTGCGCCAGTCAGCAGGAATACTCCCAGCAGCAGCTTCAACGCAGCCGGCAGTACATTGCGGGTTGCCAGCCACAACGGCGCAAGCAGCCAGAGAATTGCGGCAGCAGTCAGTGCCGCGGTACCGACCGGGACACCGTATCGCCATGGCACTGCGGCAATGGCGAAGGTGCCGACGACAACGGCGCCGAAAGCGATACGTTGCGCGATGGAAAGGCCGCACAACATGCCGTACTCCATGCCGAGCACGAACAGGGCAATACCGACGACAACACCGAACACGCCCGCCGGCGCAAACAGGATGGCGGCAAGTACCAGTGGCAGGAGCACGAGCGCGGTGATGATTCTTTGTTTAAGCACCGGCCTTGATCTCCGTATCCGCGTCAGGCACACGACCAAAACGCCGCTGCCGCCCCGCATACCATGCGAGCGCTGCGTCCAGTTCCGCCGCATCGAAATCAGGCCAGAGACAGTCAGTGAAATAGAGTTCGGTATAGGCAAGGTTCCACAACACGAAGTTGCTGACGCGCGACTCGCCACCGGTACGTATGAAAAGATCCGGATCCTGCAAGCCGGCGAGCGCGAGTCGCGATGCCACTGCGCGCTCATCCACCTTGTCCGCATCCAGGCGGCCAGCAGCGACATCTTCGGCAATACGTCTGGTAGCTTGCGCAATATCCCAGCGCCCGCCGTAGGAAACGGCAACATTCAGCAACATGTTGCCGAGATGTGCCGTCCTGGCTTCCGCACGATCCATGGATTCCAGCAGCGCTGGCGACAGATCCTTCCGGTTGCCGATGAAGCGCAGCCGGATTCCGCCTTCCGCCAGACGGTCCACCTGCCGCTCCAGCGCGCCGGCAAGCAGGCCAAAGAGCTGTTTCACTTCATCCGCCGGCCGCTGCCAGTTTTCGCTGCTGAAAGCGAACAGCGTCAGCGTCTCGACGCCACGTTCGCGGGCCGTCGTGATGATTTTTTCCGCCGCGTCCTGCCCCGCCTTGTGGCCCATCGCGCGCGGTCGCCGCCGTTGCTGCGCCCAGCGTCCATTACCATCCATGATGACGGCAACGTGGCGTGGAATGGGTGTCGGCGATGTCATATCGATGCGGCGTTCTGTTTCATGTGCATATATAAAGACAGGCGGCGTCAGATTTCGAGGAGCTCCTGCTCCTTCTTCGCCAACAGCTGATCGATTTCCGCGACATGCGCGTCGGTGAGCTTCTGCACTTCATCCTGCGCGCGCCGTTCGTCATCCTCGGAAATTTCCTTTTCCTTGAGCAGTTCCTTGAGATCACCGAGCACATCGCGGCGAATGTTGCGCACGGCGACGCGGCCGTTTTCCGCTTCCGCGCGCACGACCTTGATGAGATCGCGGCGCCGTTCTTCCGTAAGCGCAGGCAGCGGTACGCGAATGATCTGGCCTGCCGTTGCCGGGTTCAGGCCGAGGTCCGACGTCATGATGGCCTTTTCGATGACCTGCACCATCTGCTTTTCCCAAGGCTGCAGCATCAGCGTACGCGAATCTTCAATGGAAACGTTCGCCACCTGGCTCAGGGGAACCTGGCTGCCGTAATAATCGACGGTGATGTGATCAAGCAGGCTGGTATGCGCGCGGCCGGTGCGAATCTTGCTCAATTCCACCTTGAAGCTCTCGACGGATTTGTCCATCCGCTTGGCGGCGTCTTTCTTGAGGTCGTTGATCATGCGCCTTCTCCATTATCGACTCGCGTTCCGGCGGTGCTCGTACCATCGCAGATGATGCGCACGAGTTCGCCCGCGTTGTTCATATTGAAAACCTGCAAGGGAATATCGTTGTCGCGGCACATCACGATCGCGGCCGCATCCATCACACCGAGCTTGTCGGCCAGCACCCGGTCGAACGTCAGGTGAGTGTATTTTTTTGCATCCGGTTTCTTGACGGGATCCGCGTCATATACGCCATCCACCTTGGTCGCCTTCAACAGCAGGTCGGCGTTGATTTCGCTGGCACGCAGCGCGGCAGCCGTGTCGGTGGTGAAAAACGGATTGCCGGTGCCCGCAGCGAAGATGACGATGCGGCCCTTCTCCAGATGACGCACGGCGCGCCGCCGGATGTAATCCTCGCAGACTTCATTGATGCGAATGGCGGACATGACGCGCGCATAGACGCCGAGACGCTCCAGCGCGTCCTGCAAGGCGAGCGCATTCATCACGGTGGCAAGCATGCCCATATGGTCGCCGGTGACCCGGTCCATACCGGACCGTGCCAGGCCTTCGCCCCGAAAGATGTTGCCGCCCCCGATGACCACGCCGATCTCCGCACCGCGGCGGGATACATCGCGAATTTCTTCGGCAAGGCGGGCGATGACTTTCGGATCGATGCCGTAGTCGGCGTCGCCCATCAGGGCTTCTCCGCTCAGCTTGAGGAGAACGCGTTTGTGTAGCGGCGCTTTGTTTTCAGTCATGACGATCTCTGGCCTGGTGCAACTGGACTGTTCGACCGACTACCGTGACCGGCGTATCCGAACCGGGTCTCGCCGTGCTCGCGCTGGCGCCCCGCCCGATATTCCGGTGGCACTCGGCAAGAGCCCCGCGTAGCGGGGCTCTTGCTTCGGAAGTTTACCTTAACGCCGAAACCCGCGCCGCAGAACGGCACGGGCCAAGGAAAGCGGAGCGTCAGCGGCCCTTCGCCTGCGCCATCACTTCTTCAGCGAAGTTTTCTTCCTTCTTTTCGATGCCTTCGCCGACTTCAAAGCGCACGAAACCGTGCACCTTGGCGCCACGCGACTTCAGCAGTTTCTCGACCGTCTGGTCCGGATCCTTCACGAATGGCTGACCCAGCAGCGTGACTTCCGCGAGATGCTTGCGCAAACGGCCTTCGACCATTTTTTCAATAATGTCGGCAGGCTTCCCGGAACCCGCTGCCTGCGCGATCAGAATTTCCTTTTCCTTCGCCATGATCTCCGCCGGCACCTCATCCGCGTTCAGGAACTGCGGCTTGGATGCAGCAACGTGCATCGCGATGTCGCGCGCCAGATCGGCATCGCCACCTTCAATGTCGACGATCACGCCGATACGCGTACCGTGCAGATAGCTGCCGATACTGCCCTTGGCCTTCACGATCGCAAAGCGGCGTACGCCGATGTTCTCGCCGATCTTCGCGATCAGTACACGACGCGTTTCATCGAAGCTCTTGCCATCGATCGAAACGGCATCAAGCGCGCTGACATCCGCCGGCTCGCTGGCGAGCACCGCGGCGGCGACCTTCCCGGCAAACGACGTGAAATCATCGCCACCGGAAACGAAATCGGTTTCGCAGTTCACTTCGACAATGGCGGCCTTGCCGGCGGCGGCGTCGAAAGCGATCTCGATACGGCCTTCGGCGGCAACGCGGTCGGCCTTCTTGTCGGCTTTCGCGAGACCCGTCTTGCGCATGTGTTCGATGGCCGCTTCCATGTCGCCATTGGTTTCGGTCAGCGCCTTCTTGCACTCCATCATTCCGGCGCCGGTGCGCTCGCGCAGTTCTTTAACCTGTGCAGCTGTAATTGCCATGATCTGTTCCTCGAATTCTTCCTGCAGTCACAAAAACGAAATCCGGGCGGCGCGCGAAGGCGCCGCCCGGAGAGCGATCACTTATTCAGCGTCCGCTTCTTTCTTTTCGGCTGTCTTGCCGGCCACTTTCTTGGCAGTGGCCTTCTTCTTGCCTTCGCCCGTGTCGGCGGCTGCCTTTTCCTCAACCTTCTCTTCGGTCTTCGGCGCAGCTTTCTTCACAGGTGCCTTCTTCTTCGCAGGCGCCTTCTTCGCGGCGGCCTTTTTCCTCGGCGCCTCGTTGACCAGCGGGTTGCCCTGCTCGTCCAGCTCGACGAGATCATCGGATGCGCCGACACCGATCGGCACCGACTCACGGCCGGTCATGATCGCGTCGGCCAGGCCCTGCGTGTACAGGCGGATGGCGCGAATGGCGTCGTCATTGCCGGGAATGACATAGTCGACTTCATCCGGCGAGTTGTTGGTATCGACAATTGCCACGATGGGAATACCCAGCTTGCGGGCTTCCTTGATGGCGATCTTTTCGAAACCGACGTCGATGATGAACAGCGCATCCGGCAGACCGTTCATGTTCTTGATACCGCCCAGCGAGCGTTCGAGCTTTTCCATCTCGCGGCGCAGGACGATGGTTTCCTTCTTCGTCAGGCGTTCGAACGTACCGTCCGTCGCCTGCTGTTCCAGCTCCATGAGGCGCTTGATCGAACCGCGCACCGTCTTGAAGTTGGTGAGCATGCCGCCCAGCCAGCGGTGGCTGACGTACGGCATGCCGCAACGCTCGGCTTCTTCGCGCACGACATCGCGCGCGGCACGCTTGGTGCCGACGAACATGATCTTGCCGCGATTGGCTGCGAGGCGGCTGACGAAGTTCACCGCGTCATCGAACAGCGGGACCGTCTTTTCGAGATTGATGATGTGAATCTTGGAACGCTCGCCGAAGATGTACGGTGCCATCTTGGGGTTCCAGTAGCGGGTCTGATGACCGAAATGCACG
>Ga0299914_10000821_pt1 | contig 19602 bp, 13 predicted proteins | sample RVTome_10_FD_201361 | JGI IMG/M metagenome (GOLD analysis project Ga0299914, IMG submission 201361) | Soil microbial communities from uranium-contaminated site in the Upper Colorado River Basin, Wyoming, United States - RVT153D57 (version 2) ...
CCGTGCTCTTTGCAGTCGTGCGCGCATCTCTCGCAGCTAAAGTTCCGTCTCCGTGATTCGCGACATTAGGTCCCGGAGCGCGGCGCTTTGGATTTGCGGGCTTCAGACCGGTGCTTCCGGAGAGAGCGGCGGCGGCGCCGTCCGCCGGCACCGGAGTGCCTTCGCGCGATGACAGGTACAACCCGCCGCCGCGCGCGCGGAGCTCGACCGACTTCTCCTGCATTCCCCTCTCGTTCTCGTCGAGGGTGCGGACCTGGCGCGTCAGCTCCATCGAGCAGAACTTCGGACCGCACATCGAACAGAAGTGCGCGACCTTCGCTTCCTCGGCCGGCAGCGTCGCGTCGTGGAACGCACGCGCGGTGGCTGGATCGAGCGACAGATTGAACTGATCCTCCCAGCGGAACTCGAACCTGGCCTTCGACAGCGCGTCGTCCCACGCCTGCGCCCGCGGATGCCCTTTCGCCAGATCCGCGGCGTGGGCCGCGATCCGGTAGGCGATCACGCCCGCCTTTACGTCGTTGCAATCGGGAAGCCCGAGGTGCTCCTTCGGCGTGACGTAGCACAGCATCGCCGTGCCGTACCACCCGATCTGCGCCGCGCCGATCGCCGACGTGATGTGGTCGTAGCCCGGCGCGATGTCGGTCGTGAGCGGACCGAGCGTGTAGAACGGCGCCTCGTCGCACCACTCGCGCTGTTTTTCCATGTTCTCGCGAATGAGGTGCATCGGAATGTGTCCCGGCCCCTCGTTCATCACCTGGACGTCGTACTCCCAGGCGACGCGGGTCAGCTCGCCCTGGGTCCTGAGCTCCGCGAACTGCGCCTCGTCGTTCGCGTCGGCGATCGAGCCGGGACGCAGGCCGTCGCCGAGCGAGAACGACACGTCGTAGGCGCGCATGATCTCGCAGATCTCGCGGAAGTGCGTGTAGGTGAAATTCTCCTGGTGATGCGCGAGGCACCACTTCGCCATGATCGCGCCGCCGCGCGAGACGATGCCGGTGAGGCGGCCGGCGGTGAGGGGGATGTACCGGAGCAGCACGCCGGCGTGGACGGTGAAGCAATCGGCGCCCTGTTCGGCCTGCTCGATCAGCGTGTCGCGGTAGATGTCCCAGGTCAGCTCCTCCGAGCGTCCACCGACCTTCTCCAGCGCCTGGTAGATGGGGACCGTGCCGATCGGCACCGCCGCGTTGCGCAGAATCCACTCGCGCGTCTGATGAATGTCACGGCCGGTTGACAGGTCCATGACCGTGTCGGCGCCCCACAATGTCGCCCAGCGCAGCTTCTCGACCTCGTCTTCGATCGACGAGGTCACCGCCGAGTTGCCGATGTTCGCATTCACCTTCACCGCGAAGTGACGGCCGATGATCTTCGGCTCGAGCTCGGGATGGTTGATGTTGGCGGGAATGATGGCGCGTCCCCGCGCCACCTCGGCGCGCACGAACTCGGGCTCGAGTCCTTCGCGCGCGGCAATGAACTCCATCTCCGGCGTGACGATCCCGATCCGCGCGTAGTGCCGCTGCGTGACGGCGCCCCTCCCGCGAAGGGCCGTCGCCGTGCGCGCATGGAACCCGGGCCGGTCCATGCCCGGGTCCGGCGACGGATGCACGCGCGGTGCTTCGATCACGTCGTCCCCGGCCGAGAATCCAGGGACGGCGCAACCGCGGCAGACCGTCACGAACGTCGGCGCCCTGCGGTCCGCTCGCGTCGTACACGCGAAGCGGCGGCTCGCCGGCGCCAAGCGCAATCTCGCGCATCGGCACGCGGAGCTCGCCGCGCTCGACGTACACCTTCCGCGAATTGGGAAAGGCGGATTCGAAGTCGGTCTGCTGCAGCGGAGTGAGGCCGTGAGTACTAGCCATGCGGCGGATCATAGCAGCCAGATGGACGCAGGATCTGCGCCAAAAGTGTGCGGCGCTGCTCAGGCGGCGATGCCGGCTCGAAATCGCTTCCCGCCCGGGACCTCCAGCCTGCGCAGTGCCGCGCACAGTGCTCGAATTCACACACCGTAGCGTGCCGAGGCCGCGAGAAATCCGCAGAAGACGCGCGGCATCTTCGTTGCGAGGAGTGCGGCAGGCACGGATTCCCGAGGACGACAATGAACAGGTCAATTCGCATCGCTTTCATCCTGGGTTTGCTTTCTATTCCGTCGCTCGCCGGCGCTGCCGGAGCGGATCAGGACGGCGACGACGTCCGACGGCAGTGCGGGGCCGGATTTGTACCCGTGAACGGACCGGAGAGGTCTGCGGGCTCTGTCGAGCCGGGATCGTGCGCCGACGCCGATCATCCCACCGCGCCGCACGTCCACGCGGACGGCCGCTGGATCGGACACGCGGACGCCGGCGATCCGCGCTACCAGCTGGCTCGCCCGTTCGAGCATGGCCAGTTCCGGGGCGCGACGGGGCACGACCACATCTACACCCTTCACGGACGGCGGGGGCGCTTTGCCGCCGCCGGCGCGTCGTTCAGCCTGGCGCCGTTCGAATCCCGGTACTGCGACGACTGGGGCTGGGACACCGAACCGATTGCGATCTACGAGGACGCCGATCACTCCGGCTGGTACCTGGCCTACAGCATGCGGTTGGGCACCTTCGTCCACGTCCAGTTGCTCGGCCCCGCTGAAGCCCCGACGCCATCGGAGCGCAAACCGTCAGTCCTGATGAGAGTCGCGAGCTTCCTGGTCCGCGGCGCCTCGAGTCTCGGGAAGTGAGCCTTCGGCGCCTGCGGTTCGCCGCCTCCGGTCCTCGCCACGACTCCTTCACAGTGTTCATGACGTGCCGTGCCTGCGAAGCCTGAAAATGGAGCGCTGCTCAGCGCCCATTTTCTGAGCTGCCTCGCGGCACTCGAGAGCCGCAGGTGGCGGACCGCGGCAAGCGCCCCGTTCAGGCGGCAAACCCGAGACGGCAGGTGTGACGGGCGATCAGCGCTTCCTCGTTGGTCGGGATCACCCATGCCGGAACGCGGCTGGACGCCGGGCTGATGCAGGGACCACCGCCCACATTGGCATCAGCATCCAGCTCTAAACCGAGCCACGCGGCGTCGCGGCAGACGCGCGCGCGGACCGCCGCGGCGTTCTCGCCGATGCCGCCGGTGAAGACGATGGCGTCGAGGCCGTGGAGGGCCGCGGCCATGCTCCCCAGCTCGCGTCCGATTCGGTAAACGAACAGTCTACCGCCTCCGCTGCCCGCGGGTCAGGGCTGGCCAGTAGTTCGCGCATATCGCTGGTGATTCCCGAGACCCCGAGCAGCCCCGACTGCTCGTAGAGCAGGCGTCGGACGTCCGCGGCACTGAGGCGATGCTGATCCAGCAGGTAGAGAATGACGCCTGGATCGATCGTGCCGCAGCGGGTTCCCATCATCAGTCCGTCGAGTGTCGAGAAGCTCATCGTCGTTGCGATGCTTCGTCGGTCATCGAGCGCACAGAGACTACTGCCGCTACCCAGGTGAGCGACGACGTGCGCCCACTCGCCGCCCGGGTGTCGTACTGCGGAAGTAATGATGCGATGTATTCGTACGACAGACCGTGGAATCCGTAGCGCTTGCGCTGAACGTTTTCGTCTTCGTGGTCGTTAAAGGTCCAGTCGCATTTCGTATTGTTACGAAGCCACTCCGCATGCTCGGTGAACAGCTCGCCCACATACTTCCAGAGCTGCGCAGTGCCATGCACTCGGTTGCACGGCAGCCACTGTCCGTCGACTCTGACCATCGGTTCTGCTGTGTACGGTAGATCACCGTACGGGAGCTTCAGGCGCTTGTGAAAAATGACGACCGCAGATTTCAGATCCAGTTCGATCGCATGACGGTAGAGGAAGTTGATCGGCAGATGGGCGTTGAACAGGTTGTCCTCTTTCGCCTCCGGAGAATTCTCAAGATGGTCGGCAGCCATCTTGAAAGCGTTTCCTGTGGCGCCAAACCCAAGTCGTAGTGCGAATGCAGCGGGGTCAAGAGGTAGTTCATCGCTTAGTCCCTAAAGGCTGTGCTTGCCGATCGCGCGCGCGACGCGTTGGACCTGCTCACGCAGCCCCTTGACAGCCGCAACATGCCGGCTCGATCTTGCGGCCGCTTCCAGACGCTGGGCCATTGCAACCGGAAACGGGCTTCCACGTTCAACCAGCGCCCCATTCGCCCTTGCGTCGTCTGGTGTAGCGCTCTTCTCAAAGCTCAAGACCACCGCTTCCAAGCAGGCGGTCTCGGGTCAGCTTCTGCTTCAGGAGCGCATTGAAGATCTCGTTTGCCACCGCACCCACTTTCTTGTCCGTGCCGTGGATCCGTTGCACTTCGACGATGAATCCGTAGGGATCGAGGCCGCGCCGTATCGGAAGAACGTAAACACCAGCTCCCAGCGCCCAGCCGACTTCCTGATCTGTCCACTGGCTATCCGGAAACTCAGGAGTGAGAATTGCGGCCATCGCGTCCATCGATTTGAGAGCGGCCTCGATCTCTCGCTGCCATAGTTCGCCGGGCTCGATCGTGTCGTGGGCGACGAATTCTGAGATGTGAAACTTCGCCAGCGCATCCCTGAGAGCAGCGGTGCGTTGCTTGAACTGGCTCACGTGGCTAAAGAAATAGCCTGAACTGACCGGGAGTCCAGATGCGGGCACTAGAGCCTGTGAACGCTGATCGATGACCTTCGATAGTGCGCCGGCGGCGTTTTCCGACTTCGCCATCCCGGGTTGAATTACAACAGCCGTTATGTGGTGCCTGTCGGGTCCTCGCTGCAACTGGTTTATGCGCTTCGAAATAGTCTGCTCCAGCTCACTCCCGCTGTTTCCCAGCTGAGCAAAGAGCGGCACTGGAACCGTCAGAGTCAGCGTGTAGTAGTACGTGCCCCCGTCCCAGTTGTCGTACTCGGGCTCCTCAAGGCTCGCCCTTCCTTCCTGAAGCACTCGCCGTTCCATCTCCCCACCGTCTTCGCGCACCAGCTCCGTCACCGTCGCGACTAACGGTGCGATATCCTTCGTGAAGTGCTTGTTGAAAGACGTCGCTTTTGTGTCAACCCTTTCCCAACCGTACGTCGGACGTCCGGAAATCGCACCATTTGGCGCAATCTGATATCCATCCGCCCGCAGGAGCGGGTTTAGCCTTTCGATGATCTCCTCCGACTCGCGTTCGTCGCGTACGACCGGGTGCAGCATCTCGGTCAGAAACCGAAGCAGTTCCTCGTCCTCGCCGTTGCCCATGCCAAACCGGTCATCGGTGAACACCCAATCGTCTGGCCAATCGCTGTTGTTCATCCGGTGCTGATAGATGTCCTGCACTGCCGTCTTGTAGCGAGAGTCGTACGACGGCATCTCGTCGAGCGAATACAAGCGCTCCAAGAACGTCGTCTCCTCAAGACGTCCCCACCATTTGATCTTCGCAAGCACCTCGAGGAGATCTCGCTTCGTAATTTCTGAAAATCTGTTTTGCCATCTTTGCCGCGGACCGCCAGCATGCTACCGCTGGGAGAGGCAGCCTGAGAGCTGACGGTGATTCCACACAACTGTTCGCTCAGCCAGTTGCGGACATCGTCCAGTCCGGCCTAAGCAGCCGCAACGCATTGAGACGCCGCCCCTTAGAACGATTCCCGCACGAACACGATGCGTCGTAAGTAGCTGACTCTATTGGCCTTACGGGTGTGGCTCGCCGCACTGGACGATTTTCGCAACTGTTGACGTGGGCCTGCGGCCTGTGAAGGACGATGAAAATCGGCGCGAGCCACAATGCGGTCGGGGGCGGCGAGATCGAACCAACCAGTGGAGCTGTTGAGGCCGAGCAACTGTGTGGTCCGGAGCGTGCGTGATTGAGTGAACAATTGAGCGTCGTGGGGCTCGAGGGAGACCCGGCGATAGCTCGCGACCCTGACTGATGTGACAAGGCACGCTCTCCGCTCTCCCAAGGAGAGACCGATGCCGTACCGGATCGCGGGAATTGACGTTCACAAGAAGATGCTCGCGGTCGTGGTGGCCGACGTCGAGATCGACGGCGACTTTCACTTCGACCGCCAGAAGGTCGGGACGACGCCGGCCGATCTGCGCGGCTTGGCCGCCTGGCTGGTCGCGCAGGACGTCGAGGAAGTCGTCATGAAGTCGACCGCGCAGTACTGGCGGCCGGTGTGGGAAGCGCTGGAACAGCATTGGCGCCCCAGACGCCGGGCGCGCGACGGGGCGCTGCGGCTCGCGGGCACGCTGCATCTCGCCCAAGCGCAATCGAATCGCGGGCCCGGGGGCCGCAAGAGGGACTTCCCGGATGCAGAGCGGTTGGTGAAACGCCTGGTCGCCCAGGAGCTGACCCTGAGCTTCGTGCCCGACACGGAGCAACGGCTCTGGCGCACCGTGATGCGACGCAAGTACCAGATCACCCGGAACCGCGTGCAGCTCCACAACCGATTGGAGGCGCTGCTCGAAGAGGCGCACATCAAGGTGTCCAGCATCGTCTCCGACCTGCTCGGCATCAGCGCACGCCGGATGCTGCAGGCCCTGGCGGATGGTCAAACTGATCCGACTGCTCTCGCGGCCCTTGCGGCCCCGCGTCTGCGCGCCACACCGTCCCAGCTGTGCGATGCCTTCCAGGCGTGCCCGACGTTGCATCCGGTCTACCGCCGGCTGCTGAAGCTGACGCTCGAAGAACTGCGCCTGATCGAGGATCACCTCGGCCAGCTCGATCAGCAGATGGCCGACCTGCTCGCGGCCCATCACGACGCCGTGCAGCGCCTCGCGGAGGTCCCCGGCCTCGGCGTCGATTCCGCGCAGCAGATCATCGCGGAAGTCGGTGCGACGGCGGCCACGTTTCCCTCACCGAAACATCTCGCGTCCTGGATGGGGGCTTGTCCAGGCAACGAAGAGAGCGCCGGCGTGAACTACAGCCACCGCTGCCCCAAGGGCAACCGCCAGATGCGGCGCGTCCTCAATCAGGCCGCCAATGCCGCGGTGAAGGCCAAGGGAACCATCTTCGCGGTCGTGTACCGTCGGCTCGTCCCTCGCCTCGGTCATGCCCAGGCCATCGGCGCGATCACCCACCGGTTGTGTCGATTGATCTGGAAGATCTTGCACGAGCGCGTGCGCTACGAAGAACGGGGGCCGGCCGTCAGCGTGGAAGCCAAGAAGGTCCGCGCGCGCAAGATGATCCGGGAACTCCGCGGCCTCGGCTACCGCGTCGAGCTCGTCGCAACCTCTTCGACGGTCTGAGCGATTTTCGACCCTGGTTGGGGCTGGGCCTGCAGGCCCGCGAAAGAGAATGAAAATCTCGGGATTGGGCAGAATGGCGGGCTGGGAGCGGCGAGATCGAGATTAGCCATGGAGCAAGCGAGACCGAGCAACTGTTTGATCCGGAGCGTGCGTGATTGACCGAATAATTGAGCATCTTCGCGTTCCCGCCACGAACCGACGATAGCTCGCGACCCTGAGTACTGCGAGAAGGCACGCTCTCCGCTCCATGAGGAGAGGCCGATGCCGTACCGGATCGCGGGAATTGACGTCCATCAGCGGATGCTGGCAGTCGTGGTGACCGACGTCGCGGTCGAGGATGATTTCCACTTCGAGCGTCAGAAGGTCGGGACGACGCCGGGCGATCTGCGCGAACTCGCCGAGTGGCTGATCGCGCAGGACGTCGAGGAAGTCGTCATGGAGTCGACCGCGCAGTACTGGCGGCCGGTGTGGGAGGCGCTCGAACAGCACTGGCGACCGGCCCGCCGTGCACGGGACGGCGCGCCGCCTCTCGCGGGCACGCTCCATCTCGCCCAAGCGCAATCGAATCGCGGGCCCGGCCGCCGCAAGAAGGATTTCCAGGATGCAGAGCGGCTGGTGAAGCGCCTGGTTGCGCAAGAGCTGACCTTGAGCTTTGTGCCCGACTCGGAGCAGCGACTCTGGCGCACCGTGATGCGGCGCAAGTACCAGGTCACCCGGAATCGGGTGCAACTCCAGAATCGACTCGAGGCACTCCTCGAGGAAGCGCACATCAAGGTCTCGAGCGTTGTGTCGGACCTGCTGGGTATCAGCGCCCGCCGCATGCTGCAGGCGGTGGCGGATGGCGAAACCGATCCGGCCGCTCTCGCGGCGCTCGCGGCGCCCCGCTTGCGAGCTACGGCCGAGCAATGGCGTGACGCTTTCAGCGCCGGTCGGACCCTGCATCCCGTCTACCGTCGGCTTCTGAAGCTCACACTCGAGGAACTTCGCTTGCTGGAGGAGCACCTCGCCCAGCTGGATCAGCAGATGGCTGACCTCCTCGCCGAGCACCACGACGCGGTGCACCGCCTCGCCGAAGTCCCTGGGCTGGGCGTCGACTCCGCGCAACAGATCATCGCGGAGGTGGGCGCCAGCGCAGCGACGTTTCCTTCACCCAAGCATCTCGCGTCCTGGATGGGCGCCTGTCCCGGTAACGAGGAGAGTGCCGGTGTGAACTACAGTCACCGCTGCCCGAAAGGCAATCGTCAGATGCGACGGGTCCTCAATCAAGCGGCCAATGCCGCCGTGAAGGCCAAGGGGACGATCTTCGCCGTGGTGTATCGCCGGCTCGTGCCTCGTCTCGGACATGCGCAGGCCATCGGCCCGATCACCCACCGGCTGTGTCGATTGATCTGGAAGATCCTGCACGAGCGCGTGCGCTACGAAGAACGCGGGCCGGCCGTCAGCGAAGAGGCGAAGAAGGTGCGAGCGCGCAAGATGATCCGCGAACTGCGCAGTCTCGCCTATCGCGTCGAACTGCTCCAGGCTCCATCGAGTAACCCGGCATGATCGGGAGAGATTTTCGACCCTGATCGGGAGAGATTTTCGACCCTGGCTCATCCGTGAAGCTGCTTAGCGGGCCTCTCGCGGCGTCGGAGAACGCACTCAGCTGGCCCGCTTGGCAGCCAGCTTACGCGCGAGAGCCGTCACAGGCGACAGATCGTCGTTCATGACGTTACAGAGTCTGAAGAATCGTCGGGGCGTAGACGCACGGATCAGGCCGGCACGGAATTGGTGCGAGTGCGCCGATCAGTACTCATACTGCGCAGCTTTGGCGATGTCGAATGGGATTCGGGGTTCGCAAAGAATGCGATACGGGTCCGCCCTTCGCCGCTCCGCGGCTTCGGCCCTCCGACGGGGACAAGTACCCGAAAGCGGGCCTTGCGACGTTTCGAACGCTCACTGCGTTGGTGGAAGAACTCTCGGTACCAGCTGGTCGAGAAATGCGGCGGGCTTCATGAACACCGCGAAATGTCCGCCCTATGACGATCAGTGAACGTCGCAGAGCCAAAACGGAGGAATTCTCGTCCCTCAGCACAACCTCGGTCAAATTACAGCCAAATCTCGGCATACCCACCGGACAACCTCTCCCCGCCCAACTGACTCTCAGTCCGCGCGTTCGCGCGGGGAGGAGGAGTCATGGCCCATTCAACGACCTGCTCGGTGGCGATGGTCGTGTCCGCGCTCGTTTGTGGTGTGCCGTTGCGGTCGGCCGAGACGATCGCAGAGGTGCCGTTTGAGCTCTATCAGCGGCACCTTGTCGTCACCAAAGGTTCCATCGGACGGCTGAAGGGGCTCAACCTGCTGATCGATACGGGCACGATACCAAGCACGGTCGACACCAGAATCGCCCGGAAGCTGCACCTGAAGGCTGAATCATCCACGCTCGTCGCGTTCGGTCAACAGGTCAGGACGCAGAGCGCGGTCATTGATGGATTCGGCATCGGCTCGCTGCAGTCGGGTCGCGTTCCCGCCGGTGTGAGCGATCTTTCGTACTTGGAACGCGTACGGATCGACGCCATCGTCGGGCTCGACGTGCTGGCGCGCACGAGCTTCACCATCAACTATCGGACGCGTGTGCTGAGATTTGCTCCTACCGATCGAGAGGACTCAGTCGCACCGCTGGAGCTGGTATGGCCGTTTCTGACGGTGAGGATGACCATCGCAGGCCAGCAGGTTCGATTGCTGGTCGATACCGGCAGCAGCGATCTCGTGTTATTCACGACGAGGATGCCCGCCGCTCTCGCTGATGCGCCGTGGAGAGGCGACAAGACCGTGCAGTATGCGTCCGGTGCGGCGCGGTTGCGGCGGCTTGAGCTGCGTCAGGCCCGCCTCGGTTCGCACACGTGGGACAAACTGCCAGCGTGGGCGATCGATCGAGAGCCGCAGGGGTATCCGCCGGGCATCGATGGTGTGCTTGGTGTGCTGGCCCTCGGCTGCCAGCGCGTGCGGTTCGACTTCGAGAAAAGCGAGCTCGGCTGGAGCCGATGAATCTGCGTTGCGCAGCAACCGCGCGAGCCGCTGAAGTAGAATCCTCGTGCGCCTTTCCACACGGAGCAGAGTGTTGCAGAACGGCTTCCGCATCGGCGAGTTCCATCATGTCGAGCCGTCGCTGAACACCGTCATGGGCCCCGCCGGCACCACTCGCCTGGAACCGAAGGTCATGCAGGTGCTGTTGTGCCTTGCTGCGCATGCCGGCCAGGTCGTGCCGAAGGAGCGTTTGATGCGGACCGTCTGGCCCGACACCTCCGTCGGTGACGACGTGTTAACGCGCTGCATCTCAGAACTGCGTCGCCTTTTCGGTGACGATGCCCGGGAGCCGCACTTCATCGAGACGATCCCGAAAAGCGGCTATCGGCTGATTGCCCGTGTTTCTCCCGGCACAGCACAGGACGCTGCCGCGCCACCTCCGGACGCCGCCATGGTGCCGGTACCCGCCGTGGCGCACGCCACACGTAACAGGCTCGCTTTCACTATTGCGGGCCTTGTTGCGCTGACAGGCGTTGCGGTTGGGGGATGGTGGATCGCTTCGTCCCGCGGAGAACCGGCCCGGTCGCCGAGCCGGCCTACCTTGACGCAACTCACGGCGAACCCGCCCGGCGTTCCGGTGACTTCCGCGCAGATCTCTCCGGATGGCAAATACCTCGCGTATGCCGATCCCACTGGCATTCACGTCCGCGTCATCGACACGGGCGAGACACAGCGGCTCGCGGACACGCGTGGAATGGAGGTGTACGCGTGGAGCGTCGACGGGACGGTGATTCGCGCCGGGGCGTGCGAGGCGGCAACATGCACAGGCTGGGAACTGTCCCTGGTCGGCGGCACCCGCCGCCGGTCCGGGGTGCTCTGGCCCGTGACCGATTCCGTGATCGCTTCGCCAGACGGTTCCCGACTGCTCAGGATCACCCAGGGCTCCGGGGACGTATGGGTCGATTCCCTGGACGGCTCACCGCCGCGACGTCTGATCACTCTCGACCCGAACGGATCGGCCACCTGGAGTGCGGATGGCGAGCGGGTACTCTTCGCCAGGGGACTTACTCCCTGGGCGGTGGAATCAATACCGCTCGCAGGAGGTTCCCCATCGCTCGTGTTCAAGGCCCCGGACGGACAAGGGATTAGCCAAATCGGACTCCACCTGCGGGATGGGCGACTGCTCACTGTCTTGAGCGACACAAACACCAATGCGGTCGCGGTATGGGAAATACCGGTCGATGGCCGCTCGGGAGTCGCACGCGGTTCGCCCAGGCGGTTGACAGAATGGCGACCCGGCGCGGTGCATCCCTGGGTTCATCCGCCGTCCTGGGGATTGTCGAGCGCATCAGCGGATGGGACGCGTGTTGCCATGAAGGGGCTGATGGACCACACCGACCTGTATGTGGCGCGCTTCGATGAGCATCAGGGCCGGTTGCTCGAGACACCGAGGCGGCTCACGATTGACCAGCGCGGGAGCTTCCCTGGCGCCTGGACGCCAGACGGCAAGGCGATTCTTTTCAGTGTGGGGCAGAGGGGCTCACAAGACATCTTCAAGCAGCGCCTCGAGGCAGAATCCGCTGACCCCCTCGTGGTAGGTCCCGGGCATCAGGTGCTGCCCCGCATGAGCAGTGATGGTCAATGGGTGCTGTTTCTGGAGCCCACCTACGCCGACGCCGTGCGGCGGTGGGGAACGCCAGGGTGGCGGATCATGCGTGTGCCGCTCGCCGGCGGCAGGCCGGAAGAGGTGCTCGCCACCGCTGGCTTCGCCTTTCCCAGATGTTCGGTTCGCGGCCGGTGTGTGCTGTTCGAGCAACACGAGGATCGCTATGTCATTTCGTCATTCGACCCCGTGCGCGGCAAAGGCGAACGGCTCTGTTCGGTACCACTCAACGTGAGCGGAGAGGACCTTTCACCAGACGGAAATTCGGTGGCATTCATCGTCTCTGCCGCTCGGCCGAGGAACCGTATTCAGATCTATTCTTTGCAAGGAGAGCTGCAGAAGGAAGTCGTCGTGGAGAATGCCAGCGATCTCGGACAACTCGATTGGGGAAGTGCCGGCGCCGGCTTATTCTCCTCCAACCACAGGGCAGGCCGCAATGAGCTGCTGTTCATTCGCCTGGACGGCACATCGCGTGTGTTGTGGTCGCAGGAGGGAACTTCGGAAGTTCGGGTGTGGGCGGTCCCTTCTCCTGACGGCACTCACTTGGCGATTGCAGGGTATACGCTGCATAGCAACGTCTTTTTGCTGACCGGGCAGTAGCGCAGAGGGGATTTCCGTTCGATGTGATCGAGGCTGGTTGTCGCCTTGCACCCTGTTGTGGAGAGTTGGTGGACGACGAGTGGACAGCGAAAGCCTCGGCGCCCCGCCCGCCTACCACGGAACAGGTTGGACGATCCCCGACATTCGTCATCAGCCCGCCCCAAAAACTCAACGGCGCTGCTCCCCCCAGCCGGTGAAACAGTGGTAGCTACTTTCGCAACTGGCTCATCTGTGATGCAGCATGATGCCAACCGATCAGCGCGGTCTACACGACGCTCGAGCGGCTCGAGCGGAAGGGACTCGTCCGCTCGCGCATCGGCGAACCGACGCCGGAGCGCGGCGGTCGCCGGCGGCGGCACTTCGAGCTGCTGCCGCTCGGCGCGCGATCGCTGCGCGACGCTTACCGAGCGCTCGCCGGCATGACGGCGGGCATCGAACGGCGCCTGAAAACGCTCTCATGACCCGCCTGGCGCTGCTGGTGATCCGGTTGGCCACGCCGCGCCGCGAGCGCGAATGGGTAATCGGCGACACCGTCGAGGAGCTGTCGCGAATCCGCGACGCGAGCGGCGAGCGTGCCGCGCGGCGATGGCTGCAGCGGGAGATGTGGCGCGTCCTCGCACAGGCACCACGGCATCGGCTCGCCGTGTCGCGGGGCTCGGCTGATGCGGCGGCCGAGACCGCCATCAATAAAGGAGACGGTCCCGTGCGCGATTTCTTCCAGGACATTCGCGACACGCTGCGGATTCTCGGCCGCGCGCGGGCATTTACCGCGATCGCCGTCGCCACGCTCGCCCTCGGCATCGGCGCCAACACCGCGGTCTTCGCCGTCGTCAATGCCGTGCTGCTCAAGCCGCTGCCGTTCGCCGACGCCGAGCGGCTCATGCTCGTGCACATGCTGGTGCCGGAGCGCGAGCGTCCCGGCGTCTACAACGAGTCCGTCTGGTCGTACCCGAAGTACCGCACGTTCATCGCGTCGCAACAGGTGTTCGACGAGATCGCGTTCTTCTCAGGCCGGGACCTCGACCTCTCGGGCGACGGCGAGCCGCAGCGCGTGCGCGGCGAAGTCGTCACCGAACGGTATCCGTCCGTCCTCGGCCTCACGCCGTTAATGGGACGCCCGTTCACCTGGGACGAAGTGAACAAGGCCGGCACGCCGCGCGCCGCGATGATCAGCCACGGCTTGTGGACGCGGCGCTTCGGCGGCGATCCCGCCGTAGTCGGGCGCACGATCCGCATCAATGCGGCGCCGTACACCGTGATCGGGGTGCTGCCGCGAAGCTTCCGCGGTCTGATTGGCAACGCCGACGTCTGGGTGCCGCTCGCTGTCTTCGAGCCCTCGCAGCTGACCCAGGCGCAGTCGCACTCGTACACGATCGTCGCCCGCCGCAAACGCGAGGTGTCGGAGCAAACGGCCGCGTCCGCGGTGGAGGTTCTCGGCAGTCAGGTCGACGCCGCGCATGCGCGCAGGGACATCGGCATGCCGGGATGGAAGGTGCGCGCCACGTCCATGTACGTGTCGCGCGCCGATATCGACGTCCGCCGGGCGGCGCTGGTGCTGCTCGGCGCCGTCGGCTTCGTACTGCTGATCGCGTGCGTGAATCTGACGAATCTCGTCGCCGCCAGGGCGATGGCGCGCCGCCGCGAGGTTGCGGTCCGCGTCGCGATTGGCGCCAGCCGCGGCCGCATCATGCGGCAGTTCCTCGCCGAAGGCGTCGTGTTGTGCGCGCTGGGCGCGGTCGGCGGGGTGTTCGTCGCGTTGGCGCTGATCGGCGCCGCCGCCGCGGTCATGCCCGAGCCCGACGTGTTCTTCCGCTCGGCGGTCGCCCCCGGAACGCCGCAAATCGCCGGCGCCTCGGGACTGACGCGCATCGGTGCCTCGATGATCAGCCTGGACGCGATGACGCTCGCGTTCATCGCCGGCGTTGCGCTGCTGACGGCCATGCTCGTGTCGCTGCTGCCCGCGGCACAGGCGTCGCTGCTGCGCCCGGTCGACGCGCTGAAGAAGGGAAAGGCGGAAGGCGGTGCGCGCTGGCTCGACGCGCGCGGCGTACTCGTGACGGCGCAGATCGCGCTGGCCCTGATCCTGCTCGCCGGCGCGGGGCTGATGATCCGCAGCGCCGAGCGGCTGCGCGAGACCGGCATTGGGGTCGACCCTACGGGGCTGTTCACCGTCCGCATCGATCTGGCTGGCGCAGCTTACGACAGCAACCGCGGGCAGCAGTTCTACGCGCAGCTGCTCGAGCGTGTCAGCGCGCTGCCCGGCGTCCGGTCGGCGGCGCTCGGCCTCTGCGCGCCGGTGTCGGGCGGCTGCAACGGCACCATCGCCTGGTTCCCGCCGGCGAGGGAGCCGTTCCGCGACGGACGCGATCCGTCGGTCGGCATTCACTGGATAACACCGGGTCTGCTTGACACGCTCGGCGTGAAACTGCTGCGCGGCCGGAACATTACCGATCAGGACCGCGCCGGCCAGCCGAAGGTGCTGCTCGTCAGTGAAACGGCGGCGCGCCGGATGTGGCCGAACGACGAGCCGATCGGCAAGCGGATGTGGGCCGGGCAGGGCTCGGCCGGCAGTCGAACCTCGTCCGAAATCCGACCACTCGGCGACTTCGCGAGTCTAGAACTCGTAAGCCCTTGGCTCCACTAGAATTGCGGCGAGATCTTGGATATGGCTCGCCGCACTGGACGATTTCCGCAACTTCTTGATCCGAGAAGCAGCGTAAATGGCCTGTTCTTGACAGGTTCGCCAGGGTTCCGCGAGGTGAGTCTCGAAGAGCGAGGGAGCCTTTGCCGGCTTAAGCAGTCTGCCGCCGATAACGCCCCTCTCCTACCGCGATGGGCACCCGAGCGGATCGCAGAAGTGATTTACTCCGCGACGACGGATGGAACCGACAGACTGCGGTACGCACTCGGTGCTGATGCGGGCAGATGCTCGCCGCCAGACGCGCGGTCATAATGGCAGCTTCTCCGCCGAAATGAAGGCACAATTCGAACTTGGAGGGCGACAGTGACAGAGTATTTAGCGTCCGCACCCGTGGTCGCGACTCACAGCGTGGAAGAAGCGCGTGAGGCGGTCAGCCGAATCTACCTCCGTCACAACCTCTCCAGTCGCGACGGTGCGTTGAACATGCGCTTCAACGCGACCGCCGGTGGCCATATGACGCTGGGCTACCTCACCTACCAAGCCGAGGCGGAGTTGACGATGCCGCCCACGGAGGACTGTTACATCGTCAACCTGACGATAGCGGGCGCGACGCGGGGTTCTCGGGGTGACGGGGTGCGCGAGCGCACCGCTGGAAACGAGCGCGGCTTGGTGTTGTCACCGGTTCAGAACCATCGCGTGCAATGGACCGCCGACGCAGAGCAGCTGCACCTGAAGATCACTCGTGCTCGACTCGAATCACACCTGGCTGACCTGGTCGGCAAGCCTGTTACGAAAGTCATCGATTTCGGTTTTGGAGTCGACCTTACGTCAGGACCGGGGCGAGGCCTCCTGCGGAGCGTGTGCTTCCTGGCGGCCGAATTGGACCGGCCGGCCGGATTGGCCGAGATGCCATTCGCGCGCGCGCAGCTCGAGGCCTACGTGCTCAGTTCCCTCCTGTATGCCGGCCGCCATCAATTCAGCGCTGTCCTGGCCGACCCGCACAACGTTCGCCGCCTGGGGCGCCTTACGCCCGTCCTGCAGTACATCGAAGCCAACGCGGAGAGCGACCTCACACCCGAGACCCTGGCTCGGGCTGCACGGGTCAGCGTCCGCACGCTGCATGCGGCGTTTCAACAGCAACTCGGCGAGTCGCCGATGGCATACGTGCGCCGGATCAGACTTGGCCGCGTTCGCGCTGAACTGCTTCGAAGCGATCCTTCGCAGGTGCGAGTCACGGACGTCGCGATGCGGTGGGGCTTTATGCACCTGTCACGGTTCGCCGAGCAGTATCGCGAGCAGTTCAACGAATTGCCCTCCGTCACGCTGCACCGCTAACCTGCCGTCCTCCGCCAAGCCGCGGCCCTGAGCGCTCCCGGTGAGGCTCCGCTCTGCAGAAAGCGGCTATTTCTGATCACCGAGCGGATAGTTCAGAACCTGATCACATTGCTACCGTGTGGCCATCGACCCTTCGTGTGGTCGAAGGAGGAGGTCAACATGGTGGCCGCGCGGATGAAAGCCGTAGTCGTTGCCAAGGAGAAAGGCCCGTGGGAGTTGCAGGACCGGGAGCGGCCGCAGGTGGGAGCCGGCCAAGTGCTGGTACGGATCCATGCCTGCGGAATCTGTGGCACCGATCTGTGGCTTGCCCACGGCACGTTGAAGTTCAGAGAGTTCCCGCTGGTGCTCGGACACGAGGGGGTGGGAGAAGTCGTGGCGATTGGCGACGGCGTTACGGAACGCCAAGTCGGTGATCGCGTCGGTTTGCCCATGATGCAGAAGAGCTGTGGGCGGTGCGACTTCTGTCGCGAACAGCACGTCAACAGCTTCGTGACCGCGGCCAACTGCGCGAGTCCCACGTTGACGGGCGTCAATGTCGACGGCGCGCACGCGGAGTACACGGTCGCGCACGCGAGCGGGACAGTCCTGCTCCCAAGAGACATTTCCTACGAGAACGCCGCGCCCACGCTTTGTGCTGGGTACACCGTGTGGGCCGCCATCCGACGTGCCGCACCGAAGCCGGGCGGTCATATCGCCGTCGTCGGCATCGGAGGCCTCGGTCACTTCGCGATTCAATACGCGAAGGCGGCTGGGTTCGCGGTGACTGCCGTGACGCGGACATCGTCGAAAGCAGAACTTGCCCGGAAGCTCGGCGCGGACAATGTGGTTTCAGACGGTGCTGAACTCAAGGCCGCTGGTGGCGCCGACGTCATCATGCATACGAGCAGCTCGCACGCAGCAGTCGTCAACGCCATGGAGGGACTCAGACCATGGGGCAAGGTCATCATGAACGGCATTGCCCTCGATGAGATGACCCTGCCCGCACTCCCACTCGTGTCGCACAGCTATCAGATCGTCGGCTCTGCTCATAACAGCCTGGAATACCTCGCCGAGGCGCTCGAACTGGTGGCGAGCGGTGCAGTGAAACCGATGATCGAGGTCTTCCCCAAGGAGCGCGTCGCCGACGCATACGAGAGGGCGGCCTCGGGTGCGGTGCGATTCAAGGCTGTCGTGACCTACTGAACGACGAGCGGACGGGTAATGGAGACAATCGCCATGAGCAGAATTCTCATTGTGCTTTCCGCTGCGTCGACATGGACACGCGCGGACGGCAGCAAGTACGACAGCGGCGTGTGGGCCGAAGAGTTCGTTGTCATGCACGAAATGTTCGTCCGTGCGGGCTGCGATGTCGACATCGCCACACCTGGCGGCGTCACGCCCACGATCGATCCGCACAGCCTGAATCCGGACGTGGTCGGTCAAGAACAGGCGGATCACTTCCGCAACTATCTCGAGTCAGTTGCGAGCCTGCTTTCAAAACCTCTGACGTTGGACAGCGCCGAGGCGAGCAGCTATGACGTCATCGCCATCCCCGGTGGCCACGGCCCGGTCGAGGATCTTTACAAAGACCGGGACATGGGTCGGATCCTGGTCGAGGCACAACGCGCGAAGAAGATCATTGCGCCCGTGTGCCATGGCCAGGCGGCTCTCCTCGCCGCGAAGGACGCGCAGGGTCGGTGGCTATTCGCGGGCCGAAAGATGACGGCATTCAGCGACGAAGAGGAAGTCGAACTTGGGACCGCCGACAACGCCCCTTGGCTGCTCGCCGAAACGCTACGGAAGTCCGGTGCTCGATACGAGAAGGGGAAGAACTGGACGCCCTATGTCGTCAAGGACGGCAATTTGCTGAGTGGTCAGAATCCAGCTTCGACCGCGCCCCTGGTAGACGCAGTCCTCGCCGAACTTGTCTGAGGATCGGAGCGGGTTCGCGCGGCGGTCGTTCGGATCGCAACGAGTCGCCGCGCGACACTCTGCCTCGCGGGGAGGCAGGTGGGACCTGGTGAGTCTACGTGAGTAGCTATGGGAGATATACCCCTCGTTCCTTTGTCGTTCATCGCAGGGCCGGCGATCCTCGCAAATGCGTGCGCAATCATGCAGAACGGCGCCTCGATCAGGTACAACCTTGCCGTTCAGCACTTGCGTGAATTCCGCACGTCGATTGCTGCCCAGGATACGAAACGGACGATTCTCTACGATGACCCGCGGAAGGCAGGGGGCTTGTCGGAAACTCGCGTGCTGGTCCTCTTGCGTGAACTGGAGCTGCTCTTGGCCGCAGCGTGGCTGTTTGCGCTAGCCAGCCTGATGGCGGTTGGGAGCTCGATACTCGGTGAACGTCAGAGCGAGCTCGCCGCGTTGTCAACGTGGGTGACGATCGCCGTTGACGGTGTCGGCCTTGCGCTCTTGCTTGGCGCCTCCGTTGGCTTTCGGTCGGAGTGCGTCTGCGCGAGGCAATTGATTCACCTTCACTCGAGAGCGGGACTGGAGGACGAGAGGTAATGCGCGTTGAGACAACATAGCTACAGCGAAGAGCTGCGCTTCGAACCCGCCTGCACGCAACTTTCAGTGAAAAGGGAGGAGTAGGGACATGACGACGATCACCACTCGAGATGGCGCACAAGTTTTTTACAAGGCGTGGGGTGACAAGAACGCCCAGCCGGTCGTGTTTCATCACGGGTGGCCGCTCTCAGGCGACGAGTGGGACAGCCAAGTGCTGTTCTTCCTCTCGCACGGCTATCGCGCCATCGCGCCTGATCGGCGTGGACACGGGCGCTCGAGCCAGACAGACACCGGCAACGAAATGGACACCTATGCGTCCGATGTTGCGGAACTGGTGAGAGCGCTTGATCTCAAGAACGCTATTCATGTCGGCCACTCGACCGGCGGCGGCGAAGTTGCGCATTACGTCGCGCGTGCGGAACCCGGACGTGTCGCGAAGGCGGTGCTCATCGGCGCCGTGCCGCCGATCATGCTGAAGACGGCGGCAAATCCGGGCGGGCTGCCGCTCGAAGTGTTCGACGGATTCCGGGCCGCGCTCGCGGCGAATCGCGCGCAATTCTTCATCAACGTCCCGTCTGGACCGTTCTATGGGTTCAACCGCCGCGGCGCAAACGTCTCGCAGGGGCTCATCGACAACTGGTGGCGCCAAGGCATGATGGGCGGCGCGAAGGCGCAATATGAATGCATCAAGGCCTTCTCCGA
>Ga0299914_10000822_pt1 | contig 19592 bp, 10 predicted proteins | sample RVTome_10_FD_201361 | JGI IMG/M metagenome (GOLD analysis project Ga0299914, IMG submission 201361) | Soil microbial communities from uranium-contaminated site in the Upper Colorado River Basin, Wyoming, United States - RVT153D57 (version 2) ...
TGGTCCGCCCCTCTGCGTCCGCCGCGTCGCGACCCCGCCGGCATAACTCGTGCGTACCTCCCGGGCGATGTTTCCCAAATGGATGAGTCTAGCCGGACTCGGTCTGGTGTGCGTGGCGGCCCTGGTGCTGCCACTCGAAGCGCCGCGTACCACCGCGGCGCAGGGACCCTTCGTCGAGCGCGTGAACCCGCGCCCGCGCCTGCTCTTCGCGCCGGGCGAGTACGCGCGCTTCGTGAAGGAGACCACCGGCGTGCGGCGCGCCGCCTTCGACCGCATGCTCGAGGAGGTCGAATCGCTCGGGAACCGCAACTGGAACGAGCGCGACATCCAGCTCGAGTCCCAGGCGCTCGCCGCCCGCGTGATGCTCGATCGCCGTGACCGTCGCGGTGAGCAGTACCTCGGCTACGCGCGCCGGACGATGAGCGGCATCCTGCAGCGCCAGATGTTCCAGCGCTTTTCGGAGAGCCACGACCTGGTGACGGAAGGCGCGCGGTGGGTGGAGGCGATGGCGCTGGCCCACGACTGGCTGCACCCGCACTGGACCCCCGAGGAGCGCGCGTCGATCAACCGCTGGCTCCGGGCGGAGGTGGATGAGTGGGTCGACACCAATCGCATCCGCCGCGCGGCCGCCTCCCCGTTCAGGAACGATCTCGCGCGCGGCACGGCGGCGATGGTGCTGGCGGGGCTGACGCTGTTCGACGAGCCCGGCTTCGAGGCGACCGGCCGGAAGGCCCTGGCGCACGCGCGGCCGTACTACGAGTCGATGCTCGCGGCGCATCAGTACGCCGGCGGGGGCGGCGGGATGACGGAAGGCACCTTCTATGGCAGCTTCACCGCCTGGGCCCAGGTGCTGACCGCGGAAGCGCTGTTCACCGGCGCCGGCCTGCGCAGCGCCTACGCGCGGTCCCCGTTCTACGAAGCCCGCCTGCGCTACGTGACCCACGCGGCCTGGCCCGGGTACGTCACGAACCAGTTCGGGTTCAACATGCACCACCTCGCGCCGATCTTCGGCGACGCGCGGCGCGGGCCGACGGGGGCCGCGCTCTACCATCGCGCCACGGTGCTGCTGCTCGGAAAGCGCTTTCCCGGCTCGCCGGCCGCGCGCCAGGCGTACTGGGCCGCGAACCGCGAGGAGACCTCGCGAACGTTCTCGCGCGAATGGGCGATCTTCGACGTCCTGTACTGGTCGCCCGAGGTGCGCCGGGAGCCGCCCGCAGCGCTGAGCTACCGCGAACAGACCCTCGGACAGGTCTTCGCGCGGTCGGACTGGACCGACGAGGCCACCTGGATCAGCTTCAACGCCGGGCCGCACCTCGACACGCACCAGCACTACGATGCGGGCAACCTGACGATCTTCCGCGGCGTCGATCTGCTCGTCGACAGCGGGAGCCTCGACAACTTCGGCTCGAGCCACTGGTACAACTACTACGCGCGCACGGTCGCCCACAACACGATCACGGTCACGGATCCGAACGAACGATGGGCCGTGATCTGGGGAGGGGTGCCCCACGACAAGACGGTGAACGACGGCGGGCAGCGCACCGCCGGGCCCCTCACGCCCGGACCGACGCTCGAGGAGTACCTCGCCAATCGCGCGGCCTACGATCACGGGCGCATCGAGCGGTACGCGGAAGGCGAGTGGGGCGTCTACATCCGCGCCGACATTACCAACGCCTACCAGAACCCCGAGTATCAGTCGTCCCGGCCGGACGGCACGCGCAACCGTCCGAAGGTCACCCACGTCGGGCGCGAAGTCGTCTATCTCCGCCAGGCCGAGGGACGCCGCGATGCCGTCGTCGTCTTCGATCGGGTGGTGTCGACCGACCCGGGCTTCCGGAAGGCGGTGCTCTGGCATACGCGCGAGCCGTTCGAGACCGCCGAGAAGGGCAACGAGGTCGACGAGGGCGAGATTCGCTACGAGGGACAGGCCGAGTACGATTTCCACACGCTGGTGCCGTTCCGCGAAGGCAAGCGCCAGCGGGAGTCGCGCCTGTTCGTCACCGCGCTGGCCGTCGACCCGATCGTCGTGCGCGAGATCGGCCGCCGCATTCCGACCGAGACGGCCGATCACACGACGTTCGGCACGGGGCACAAGCACCGCCACGTCAAGGATTACTTCGTGGAGGATCCGATTGGCGTGATGAACGACAACAAGACGACCGGCGCGCTGGGACGCCCGGAGTGGCCGCCGTTCGGTCCGCCCGAGATCCAGTGGCTGTGGAACGACGATCTCGCCGGCGGATGGGGGCAGACACGGCTCGAAGTGCAGCCCGCAGCGCCGCGCCTCGCCGACCGCTTTCTCACGGTCCTCGTGCCTTCCGACGCCGCCAATCAGCGGCCTCCGGACATCGCGCGCGCCACGTCGCTGGACGGACGCGCCGCCGCAGCCGTCATACGCGACGGCCCGCGGATGGAGATCGTGATGTTCAGCGCGGATCCGAACGGGGCGCCGCTCGAGTCGGCGGCGATCGACGCGCCGGCCGGCCCCGTGGCCGGCGATCTGACGGTGACCACACTCATCCCCGGGGCGGAGTACTCGATTCGGGCGAAGACCGGCGGCGGCGTCCAGCGCATCGTCGTGACGCGGGAGGCCGGCGGCATCGCCGCCGATCAGGCGGGCCTGATTCGGGTCCCCCTGGAGGGCATACCGCGGGCGCGCGTCGGCCAGCCCTTCCCCGCGCAGGCCGGCGCCGTCCCCGCCGCGGCGCCCGCGGCCGTGATGGCCGACGACCGGGCGGCGGCGTCGTCGAGGCCGGCCGCGGCAGCGCGTCCGTCCCCCCCGCGCCACCCCGGGCTGATTCTCGTCGACGCGCGGGAGCCACGCACGCGCGACGACTGGAACCGGCGGGTCGACGACATGCTGGTCACCGGGATGCTGCGCGTGAGCGACGTCGTCGAGGACCCGCTCGGTCCGGGCCGCCGCCACGAGCGCCTGGCGCAGATGCACGAGGGCGTACCAGTGTTCGGCGGGACGCTCACGCGGCAGCTGGAAGGGCAGCAGACGCTGGCGATCTTCGGGACGCTCTATCGGGGTGTGAACGTCGTGACGAGCCCGCAGCTCACGCCCGAAGAGGCGGGACAGCGCCTGCAGGAGCTGTCGGGGCTCGCACCGAGGTCGGGCCAGCTACCCGAGCTCATCGTCCTGCCGGCCGACGACGGCGGCTACCGCCTGGCGTACCGTGCGCGGGTCGTCACGAGCGACGATGTGGTGATGTACTTCGTGGACGCGAATACGGGCGAGGCGCTGCTGGCGTTCAGCGACCTCCGTCGTCCCGCCATGTGAGTCCCGACGCCTAACCGCTAACCCTAAGCTGCTGCCTAACCCTCCGCCTACCAGCAGATCCCTTCGTACCTCGCCGGGATCTCCTCGCGCGGGATGGGCAGCCGTACCAGGTCGATGACGAGCTGATCGGGCCGGGAGCGGCGCAGCGCTCCGCCGAACTCCGGCGCGGCGTTGCCGACGACGACGACCTCGGATTCGCCGACGACCTCGTCGAGCGTGTCGCAGAGCAGCGATGACAGGTGGGGGATCTGCCGCTCGATGTATTCCTTGTTCGCGCCGACGAGGCGGGCGAGCGAGACGTTCCGATCGTAGATCCGGAGCCGGTATCCCTTGCCGAGCAGCGCCTCGGCGAGGATGACCATGGGGCTTTCCCGCAAATCGTCGGTGCCGGCCTTGAAGCTGAACCCCAGCAGGCCGACTCGCTTGACACCCGAGTGCGTAATCAGATCCAGTGCGTGCTCGATCTGCAGCCGGTTGCTTCCGAGAATCGACTGGATGACCGGCATGTCCAGGTCGACCTCCTTGGCGCGGTATTGCAGCGCACGAACGTCCTTCGGCAGACAGGAGCCTCCGAAGGCGAACCCCGGCCTGAGATAGTACGGCGAGAGATTGAGCTTCTCGTCGCGGCAGAAGATCGACATCACGTCATGGCTGTCGATGTCCAGCCGCTTGCAGAGATTGCCGATCTCGTTCGCGAAGCACACTTTCAGCGCGTGCCACGTGTTGCTCGTGTACTTCATCATCTCGGCCACGCGGATCGAGGTGGTGACGAGCGGCGCCTCCACCCCGCCGTAGAGCGCGGCGGCGCCGGTGCCGTCCGCAGGATGGTTGTGGCCGACCAGGGTCAGCGGCGGCTGGCGGAAGTCCTTCAGGGCGGTGCCTTCCCGCAGGAACTCCGGATTGACGGCGACGCCGAACCCTTCGCCATAGCGCTTGCCGGAGTGCCGCTCCAGCGCGGGAATCACGACCTCGTGCGTCGTGCCCGGGAGCACGGTGCTGCGGACGACGACCACGTGGTAGTCCTGTTTGCCGCGGAGCGCGTCGCCGATCTCCTCGCAGACGCGCGCGAGATACGTGAGATCGAGGCTGCCGTTCCGGCGGCTCGGCGTGCCCACGCAGACGAGCGAGACGGCCGTTGCCGCGACCGCGTCCCCGGTGCTGGTCGTCGCGCGCAGCTGTCCGCCTGCCCTGACCTGCGACATCAGCTCGTCCAGGCCCGGCTCGACGATGGGGCTGTGGCCGGCGTTGACGCTCTCCACTTTCGCCGCATTGACGTCGACGCCAACCACCTCGTGGCCATCGGCGGCGAACGAGGCCGCCGAGACGCTGCCGACGTATCCCAGCCCGAACACTGACACCTTCATGGTCTCTGCTCCGTGTCTCGGCGCGCTCGGCGAGCGCGCCCTACCTGGGGATCGCGACGCGATGCGCGCACCCCGCCATGGGATCGCGGCGCGATGCGCGCGCCCCGCCATGGGATCGCGGCGCGATGCGCGCGCCCTATCGTGCGGCCGCCGCCGCCTCCGGTACCGCGGCGGTGTGCGGCTCGCGCCTGCGCGCGGCCGCGATGAGCGATCGCTCGAGCTCGAGGGCGGCCGCCGACCAGTCGTAGCGCTCGACTACGAGGTCACGCGCGGCGCGCCCGAGCCGGCGCCGCTCACCCTCGTCGCGCAGGAGCCGGAGGACGGCGTTCGCGAAGTCCTGCGGCGTGTCCGCGATGTGCAGGTGCGTCCCGGCCTGGACCGGGAGCCCCTCGGCGCCGACGGTCGTGGAGACAATGGGCCTGCCCATGGCCATTGCCTCGAAGATCTTCAGCCGCGTGCCGCCACCCACACGGAGCGGTACGACGTACACCTGCGCCGCGGCGATGTGCGGCCGCACGTCCTCCACGCGGCCGGTGACCTCGATGCTCCCCGTCGAGGCCAGACGGCGCACCGCCGCCGTCGGCGTCCGGCCGACGATGGACAGCGAGGCCAGGGGCTCCTGCTGCTGGATGTCAGGGAGCACCTCGCGCGCGAAGTAGAGCATCGCGTCCTCGTTGGGCAGCCAGTCCATCGAGCCGGTGAAGACGAGACGGCCCGGCTGCTCCGGCGCGTCCGATGGCGCGAAGTACGTCGTGTCGACGCCGGTCGGCACGACGTCGACGGGCGGCAGCGGACCGTAGAGCCGCCGCAGCGTCTCGCGGTCCGCCTCCGAGACCGCGAGGACACGATCGAAGCGCCGCACGGCGTCGCGCTCGAACCGCAGCATGCGCCGCCACTGCTGGGCGAGCAGCCAGCGCTTCGGCGTGGGTCCGGCGGTCCCGGCATGGCGCCGCCAGATCTCGGCCTCCACGTTGTGCGTGAAGAGCACCGACGGACACGGCAGCCGTTCCGGAAGGTTGGCGACGGGGGGCAGGAAATCGCAGACCACGAGATCGAACCGGCCCGCGCTCAGGAGCGACTCGACGCGATCCTGGTAGGCGCGCGAGAGATAGGCGCCGACGGCATACGGCAGCCGGCGCAGCACGTGCGCCGCCGCCGCCGCCTTGAAGCGCATGCCGTTCTTGCCGATCGCGCGGCGTGGAATCGTGTGCACCTCGGCAGCGACGGCCGACATGCCGGCGATGTCATCGGCGGGCTGATCAGGCTCCGCAAACGACAGCCAGACGAACTCGTGCCGCCGCGCCAGGTGGCGCATGAGATGGAAGGTCCGCAGCTTGCCGCCCTTGTCGAGCGGAAGCAGCAGCCCGGCGCTCAACCAGAGAATCCGCATCTCAGACGGCCGTGGTGGCGAGCGGCTCGCGCCCGTCGATCGCTTCGACGCGTGGCGCGGACGCCGCTCCGCCGGTGAGCTGCTGGATGCCGCCGCGGTCGATGGCCGTGCGGTACCAGAGCTCGAGGTTCAGCAGGCTCCAGAGGATCTCCCCGGCATCGCGTTCGCCGGCGGCATGCGCGTCGAGCAGCGACTCCACGGCGCGCGGATCGGTGATGCCGCGCTGGCGCGCGCGGGTATCGAGCAGCACGTCGCGGACGGTCCCGTGCCACGCGCCGCGCGTCCACAACCCGAAGGGCACGGGGAATCCCATCTTCGGGCGGTTCAGCACGGACGCCGGCAGCAGGTCGCGCGCCGCCTCTCTCAACACCCGCTTCGTCGTCCAGCCCGAGAGCTTCCACTGCTCCGGCATCGCCGCCACGAGCTCCACGAGATGGTGGTCCAGGAACGGCACACGGCTCTCGATCGAGGCCGCCATGCTCATCTGGTCCTGCTTCATCAGCAGCTCGACGAGGTACGTCTTGAGGTCGGCGTAGAGGATCCGCGACAACAGCGGCGCTCTGGGGAAGCGGTCGACGTGCAGCCGGGTTGCGGTATAGGCGCTGGTCGCCGGCACGCGGCGCCGGAGCGCCCCTCCCAGCAGGCGGCGCTGCTCGCGCAGCGGGATCGCCGCGAAGTTGTCGAAGAAGGTGGCGTCCAGGGTATGCGCCATCGCCAGGAACGAGCGTCCCGCATAGCGCCTGATGCTCCGTGGCAGGCGCGGTACGATCTGCCTCGCAATCCACGAGCGCGTGACGTCGGGCGCCACGCGCTCGTACACCGCGCCGAGCCGCCAGTTCAGGAGGGCCCGTGGATAGCGCCCGTAGCCGGCGAGCAGCTCGTCGCTGCCTTCGCCGGTGAGCACGACCTTCACGTGGCGGCGCGCGAGGGCCGAGACGAAGTAGAGCGGCACGCTCGACGGATGCGCGAGCGGCTCGTCCTCGTGCCAGAGCAGCTTCGGCAGGGCGTCGAAGAAGTCCGCGGGGCCGATGACGATCTCGTGCGCGTCGGCCCCAATCGCCTGGGCAACCTTGCGCGACCACTGCAGCTCGCTGTAGGCGCGCTCGTCGAATGCGACGGAGAACGTCTGGACCGGCCGATCGATCTGACGCGCCATGAGGGCGGCGATGGCGCTGCTGTCGAGCCCGCCGGACAGGAACATCCCGAGCGGCACGTCCGACATGAGGCGAAGGCGCACCGACTCCTCGAGCGTGTCGCGGAAGCGGCGGACCCACTCGCGGCCCGGTGCCGCCTGTGCCGATGCCCCGTGCCGTCCGCCCCCCGTCTCGGCGACCGGAATGTCCCAGTACTGCGCCGTCCGCACGCGGCCGTTCTCGAACACCAGCACGTGTCCGGGCAGCAGCTTGCGGACCCCGGCGAACAGCGTTTCCTCGCCGGCAATCGAGCGCGTGCTCAGCAGCTCCGGCAGCGCGGCCTCGTTGGGGCGCGCCTGGAGCAGCCCGCTCGCGAGAATGGCCTTGATCTCGGACGCGAACAGCAGGCGGTCGTGGTGCAGCGCCCAGTACAGCGGCTTCACGCCGAGCCGGTCGCGCGCGAGCAGCAGCCGCCGCCGCCGGCCGTCCCAGAGCGCGAAGGCGAACATGCCCCGGAAGTGGTGCACGCAGTCGTCGCCCCACTGCTCGTAGGCATGGACGATCGCTTCCGTGTCACACCGGGTGCGATAGGCATGCCCCGCGGCCTCGAGCGCCGGCCGCAGGTCCGCATGGTTGTAGATCTCGCCGTTATAGACGACCCACACCGAGCCGTCCTCGTTCGAGAGGGGCTGCGCGCCGGCGGCGAGGTCGACGATGCTGAGGCGCCGGTGGGCGAGGGCGGCCCGATCGTCGTGCCACTCGCCGGCCGCGTCGGGACCGCGGTGCGCAAGGACGTCCCGCATCGCCGGCACCCGCGCCAGCTCCTCGTCTCGCAGTCGATCGGCCGCCACGATCCCGGCGATGCCGCACATCTCAGGACGCCACGACTTCGCTGGCTGCGGGCGCCGCCGACGCCTGCCGGGCCAGCTCGTCGAGATACAGGCGCTCGAAGGCCACGACCATCCGATCGAACGAGTACCGCGCAGCGACCGCGCGCCGGGCGGCCTCGCCGAGCGCGTGCGCGTGCCGTTCCCACTGAATCAGATCCAGCAGCGCATATGCCAGCGCGCGCGGATCCCCGGGCGGTACGAGGACACCGGTGCGCTGATGCTCGATGAGCTCGCGGATGCCGCCGATGCGGCTGGCGACGACCGGCAGGCCCGCCGCCATCGCCTCGAGCACGCTGTTGGGAAACGCCTCCGAGCGCGACGTCAGCACGAACGCGTCGCACTGCGCGAGCAGATCGGCGACATTCTCGCAGTGCCCCAGGAACCGCACCCGCGGCGCGATCTCCATCGAGGAGGCGAGCGCTTCCAGCTCCGCGCGTCGAGGGCCGCCGCCGGCGATCACGATCTCGAGGTCGGGCACGCGCCGCAGCACGATCTGCGCGGCGGCAAACAGGACCTCGTGTGCCTTCTCGGGGCGGAGGTTCGCGACCATGACGATGCGGCGGATGGGCCGCGCCCCGGCGCGCGGCGGGTACTGGGCGACGTCGATGCCGTTGGGGATGACGTGGACGCGGCCGCGCGGCACGCGCTCCTCGGCGAGCCGCTCCGCGGCCGCCTCGCAGTTGGCGATGACGCCGTGCGCGCAGGCGTATGCCGCACGCTGCAGAACGATCTGGGAGCGGCGCTTGCCGGCGTTGATCTCGCGGCGGCTCGCGAGACGGACCGGGACGCCGGCGACCGCGGCGGCCGGCAGGCCGAACACGTTGGTGTAGAAGTCGGCGGTGTAGAGAATCCTGATGCCGCGCGCGCGGCACCACCGCCCGAACGCGTGCGCCTGGGCGAACGTCGCCGGACGACGAAAGCCCTGAATCGGGAACGCCTCGATCGAGGCGGCGCACGCCTCGGCCCGGGGCAGCCAGGCGCCCGTCGCCTCGAAGCAGACCGCGTGCACCTCGAACCGGTCGCGATTCAACCGGCGGATGAGCTCGATCGTCTGTCGTTCGGTGCCGCCCGGCTGGAACGTCGAGAGAAAGATCGCGATGGGCATGCGCCGGGGCATGCGCCACGGTTCAGCAAGCGAAGTGCCAGCACTTTTCCCAGGAACCGCCCGCCAGCTTCCCCGCACGGGGGCGCCGGTGGGCGCGGAGGGAAGGAAAACGCCTAAGAAGGGAAATCGGCTGCCCCACCTCGTCCACACGGCGAGCGCGCGTCGGGCCGTGGGGGCCGTGAGAACGGCACACCAACGCGGGCCTAGGCGGTCCGCACCACGATCGCGGCGGCGTCCGGGGACTGCCGAGCCTCGTCCATGTACTGGCGCTGCCACAGCTCGAACATGAACAGCTGCCAGAGCCGCAGCTCGTGATCGCGCCGGCCGGCCAGGTGCTCGTCCAGCAGTCGATCGATCTCCTTCGCCTGGAAGCAGCCGCGCTGGCGCAGGCGCGGGGAGCGGAGGACGTCCGAGAAGGCCTCGCGCAGGCGGCCGCGGCACCACACGGCCAGCGGCACGGCGAATCCCTGCTTCCGCCGCGTGAGGATCGCCTCCGGCAGCAGGCGGCGCCCGACGTCCTTCAGGATGCGCTTGCGCACGCCCTCGTGGATCTTCAGCCCGAGCGGCAGCGACAGCGCGAACTCGACGAGGCGGTGATCGAGCAGCGGCACCCGCGACTCGATCGAGTGCGCCATGCTCATGCGATCGACCTTGGTCAGGACGTCCTCGGGCAGGTACGTGACCAGATCGGCGTGCATCATCCGGCTGCCGAACGGCAGGTGCGCGGTGCGGGCGATCACCGCCGCGAGCCGCCGCTCCGGCGAGAGCGCTTCTCCCGCCCGGACGCCGGGAGCGAGCAGCGCCTCGCGATCCTCCGGACCGTAGAACGACACCGCGTCGATGTAGCGGTCCGCCGGCGGCCGCGCCACGTGCCGCAGGAAGCGCCGCCCGGTCGCGCCGCGCGGCAGGCGCCGGCCGACGGCACCCGCGATCCGGCGCGCGCCCGGGAGCGGCAGGCGATCGAACCCGGCTACCAGCGGGTGCGGCAGGTACCGGTCGTACCCGCCGAACAGCTCGTCGCCGCCGTCACCCGACAGGACGACCGTGACGTGGCGCCCGGCGAGCTCGGAGACGTACCACGTCGGAATCGCGGACGAATCACCGAACGGCTCGTCGAAGTGGGCGACGATGCGATCGGCAATGGCCAGCGCATCGGGGCGGACGACGAGCTCGTGATGATCGGTGCCGAAGTGCCGCGCGACGGTGCGGGCCGCATCCAGCTCGTCGTAAGCGGGCTCGTCGAACCCGATCGAGAACGTCTTCACGGGCCGATCCGATGCCTCGGCCATCAGCCCTACCACGAGGCTCGAATCGATGCCCCCTGAGAGGAAGGCGCCGAGCGGCACGTCGCTGACGAGGTGCGACCTCACGGCGCTCCGCAGACGCTCCAGCAGCGCGGCTTCCGCCTCGCGGCCGCCGATCGGCCGCTCGTCGAGCGGCGGCCTCCAGTACGCGTGCACGCGGGCGGCGCCGTTCCGCCACCGGAGCAGGTGCCCCGGTGGAAGCTTGCGGACGCCGCGAAGGATGCTCTGGTCCGGCGGGGTATAAAGGAACGCCAGATAATGCTCGAGCGCGGCGGGATCGATTTCGCGATCGATCTCACCGGTCGCCAGCAGCGACTTGAGCTCGGAGCCGAAGAGCAGACGGCCGCCCAGTTCGGCGTAGAACAGGGGCTTGATGCCGAGGCGGTCGCGCGCGAGCAGGAGCGTCGACGTCCGCCGGTCCCACAGCGCGATGCCGAACATCCCGTGGAGCCGGTTGAAGACGCCCTCGCCCCACTCGTCGTACCCGTGGACGATGACTTCCGTATCGCTGGACGTCGAGAAGCGGTGGCCGCGGCGCTCGAGGTCGCGGCGCAGATCCCGGAAGTTGTAGATCTCGCCGTTGAAGACGACCCAGACGCTGGCGTCCTCGTTGCGGATCGGCTGGTGGCCGGTGGCGAGATCGATGATGCTTAGCCGGCGCATGCCCAGCCCGACCCCGCCCTCGACGCGCACGCCCTCATCATCGGGGCCGCGGTGGCGGATGACCGCGCACATCCGCCGGAGCAGGCGCTCGTCGTCTGCCAGGCGTGACTCGTCAGCAAGCGGGTCGGCGAATCCTGCAATGCCACACATCGCAATACCTAAAGGGAGCGGCCGCCCGGCGCCAGCGCGGAGGCTCGAATTGCCGGAGCATCGTCGCCCACCTCCACATGGACGCTCGCGGCGGACTGGCCGCGCGACAGGGAGATCTGCCGCGGACCGTCAGGCGGCATCGTAAGGTCCAGATCGCCCACGGGGGCCGGCGCCGTCAGCGTGACCGGGCAGGCGCCCTCGAACCGGGCCAGCGAGCAGTCCACGACCGAGAGCCGGGCCAGCCGTCCACCGCCGTCCACCCGGGCGTAGAGGAGCCGCGCATCGGTCGTAATCGAGAGCCCGCGCCTGGCGTCCAGCACCACCGTGCGTGTGTCGGGCGGGCTTCCCGCGAACAGGGTCACCTCGAGCAGGTCCGTGCCGGTCGCGATGACGGCAAAGGCCGCCTCGTCGGCGCGATCCGACAGCACCTCGGCGAGACGCGGGACGAGGCCGCGCGGCGGAACGCCCGCGTCGATGAGCGTGGCCAGAGCGATGGGCGTCCGTCGGATGACATGGCTCCTGAGCGTCGTCGCGGCTTCGAGACGGCCGTACACTGGCGACACGCAGCCCGGGCGGCCGCCATCGCCGCGGCGGAGCACGTCGATCGGCGCGCCCGCGACCGCCAGGCACGCTCGCGCGCCGCTCTCATGAAAGAGGCACACGCCGCCCCGCCCGTCGAGGACGGCGCGCCACGCCGGATCGACGTGCCAGTGCAGCGCCGCCTCGTGCCGGCCTTCTCCCGTGACCCGATCCGCGACGATCCAGCGGCCATCGTCCAGCGACAGGACGAGGCGCTCGTGCACCAGGGGCGCGTAGGCGTCGCAGCTGCCTTCGAAGTAGTCGAAGCGGAGGTTCCGGACGATGCGGCCCGGCGAGGCGTCTGCCCTGGAGTGCCAGTGAAACGGACCCGCCGGCACCGACTGCGATCGGCCGTCGAGGGTCAGCGTGTTGTGCGCGTCGCTGGAGCGGAGCTGGTTCCGCAGGCGGGAATCCATCGTGTACGTGCCCGTGCCGCTGTCCACGAGCAACGGGTGTCCGCCGCCGGCGAGCGTGACGGAGAGCGCATCGGCGTGAGCGTGCCCGCCGTTGAGGAACCCGTGCGGCCCGGCGCCGAAGACGAGGTGCGACGCGCCGTGCCGCGAGATGAAGTAGCCGGCCGCCGGATAGGCCGCCGAGCGGGAGGCCGTCCGTCTCGTCGCGCCGAGCCCGGCCACGTAAGGGGTGTCACCGGTGAGCGCCGTGAGCCAGACCACGGCTTCCGGCTGCGGGTGAACCGCCAGGTCTGGCCGGCCGAGCAGCGCTGCAGACCAGCCGAGCGTCGCGCGCGCGTCGGTGCCTGCCCGCCCCGCCACGGGCGCCAGCTCTCCGCCATCGTCATCGCCGATCTGCGGGTACCGACCCTCGTCGTCGCTGATGTCACGCATGAACTCCGCCATGCCGATCACGACGGGACGCAGGCGATCCACCGTGCCGCGATCGCGGCTCAGGCGTGCCATGGCCAGCGCCAGCAGATAGAAGTCGAGCGCATAGCGGTGATAGTGCGGAGAGCGTTCCGCGTGAACGCCGTCGGGCAGCACCTGCCGCACTGCCTGGTCGATCAGGAGCCGGCGCCCGAGCGCGGCCCATCGACCGGCGGACGCGAGCTCGGGGAGCGCCAGGCCGCAGACGTACAGGGCCAGTGCCTCGCCGAGCAGGTGGGTATTCGGGCTGAAGTAGAGCGAGAGGTGCCGTTCGATGTGCCGCACCTGACGCTCGAGTCCCAGCAGCAGATCGATCGTCCAGGGCCGTTCGCGCTCGCGGGCCGGCGCGGCGAACATCTCCAGCGCCCACAGCCACGAGATCGATCGGAAGGCGAGCTCGAGCGAGCTCGCCCAGTTGATCCCGATGCCCGGCGGGTTTGCCTCCATCCAGCCCGCGAGCTGCGACGTGAAGGTGTCGGCGAAGCCGTGTCGCCCGGCCGGATCCGGTTCGGTCAGCCAGCGGGCACGGCCGAGCATCAGCCACTCCTGGTGGCGATTCAGCTCCCAGATCACCTTGTGATCGCCCGCGGACGGATCCAGGTAGCGCACGTCCGCCCAGAAGACCCGCGGCGCCCGTCGTTGACTGACGGGATCCAGGTGCCAGTCGATCTCCGCGCCGTCGCCGAAGCGCAGGTCCTCGTAGCCGAGCAGGTCGTACCAGCCGGCCGCAATCCGCGCGGCCATCGCGTGCGCCTCACCGGCGGCATGCGGGTGCGCTGCCAGGATGCGCCGGCGCACGCCGTCCCGGGCGGACGGATGCAGCACGAAGCGGGGAGCACGGCCGGCGAAGTGGCGGCAGAGTGCGGCATGTGCGCGGGTCCACTCGCCGGCGGCGAGCCACTCACGCGCGTGGCCGAGGTCGGGGGTCAGGGGCACGAGGCGCGCGGCAAGGTCGCGTCGCCGCCACGCCGCAGGTCGTGCGCGGGCGCTGAGGCGTTCTCCGGCGACGCGCAGCGCTCCCCCGGTGCGGGCCGCGAGCTCACGGCGATCCATCGTCCTCAGGCGGCGCAGCAGGGAAGGCTGGCTCATGATGCCGGGACCGGCGCGGCGGCCGTGCGCCCCCGCGGCAGGACGGACCGATAGGCATCGAGCCAGAGATCGCGTGTGGCTTCCCAGGTATACGAGGCGCACGCGGCCCGCGCCGACCGCGCCAGCGAGCCTGCGAGGTCGGGCTCCGCGAGCAGGCGCAGGACCGCATTCGCCACCGCCTCGTCGTCGCCGGGCGGAGCCAGCAGGCCTTCCACGCCGTCCCTCAGCATGGCCGGTACGCCGCCGGCCGCCGTCGATACCGCCGGCGTTCCACTCGCGTACGCCTCGAGGAGTGACAGCGGCATGTTGTCGAGGTCGGGGGTCTGGACGAAGATGTCTGCCGCCGCGTAGAGCTCCGGCATGCGCTCCGGCGGCACGGCACCGGCAAACGTCACATGCCGCAGGCCGAGCTCGACGGCGAGCGCCTCCAGCGCCGCGCGCCCGGATCCGGCTCCGGCGAGCGTCAGCGTCGCCTCGGGCCAGCGAGCCTGCACCCGCTGGAACGCCCGCAGCGTGCACGCCACGTTGTAGTGAGGCTCGAAGGCACGGGTCGACAGCAGCCGGGGAGACAGTGGACGGCGTTCGCGGAACCGGAATCGCGAGCCGTCGATGATGTTGGGGATCGCCCGGGCAGGGATCCCGAAACAGCTGAAAACGTCCACCAGGAAGGCCGAGGGGACGATGTTCGCATCCGCGGCGCGAAGCGTGCGGCGCGCGAGCGCCGATCGCTGAAGGTGATCCGGCGCCTCACCACTGTGGTAGTTCAGCACGACCGGCTTGCCCATCGCTTTCGCGACCCGCACCGCCGGCCACGGAGCGAGCACGAACGAGAGGTAGGAGGCGGAGAACACGTGCACCACATCAGCTCGCCGGAGCTGGCCGAAGAGCACCGGCCAGTACAGGAGCTGAGTCACCGCCGTCCGCACGTACTTCATGCGCTGCAGGTGCCGGAGGGGTCCCGGCGCCAGCGGGTCGACGGGAACCAGCCACGCATCGACCGCGGGGTCGTCGCGCCAGCCTTCCAGCAGACGATTCGCCTGCACCGCCTGTCCGCCGAGGATGCCGAGCGACGGGGCGACGATGGCGACCTTCAGTCGCGGGGTGGCCGGGCCGCGCACGGGGAACGATCTCCAGTCAATTCGGTGCCTCCGTTGCAAACCGCAGACCCATCCGTTTGTGTAACCTGCGGCTACAGATTCGTGTTCCGGCGTCCGGTGGTGCACCGTCTGCGCAGCCCTTTGTCGCCGCAGACAACTCATCCGTAATTCGTGCACTGACGGATCAAGGTTCGATTTCAGGCCATTTCTTTCACAGGCCTGCTTCTCGCGTGTAACTCTTACAAACGGATGAGTTGCGGGGGCGTGCAGCGGCGCGCGGAACCGTACGCGACTCACCGTAACACCTGCATCTGCCGATACTTCCCGAAGGTGGCAGTTGAATTGCCACTGGCCCGGGCGCGCGCGCTTCCCCCGCGCGCACTTCAAGACGATTTCAGCAACCGCGGTCCCGCACGTCGGCGGCGCCACCCGCCGAGAGGAGCGGACTGCGACCCAGAAGGCAGGGACACCGTGCCGTCCGCTCAGGCGCGGTGTGTGTTCGGGCGGCGTTCGCGCGGGGACGCCGCAGGAGGCGCAGTAATGGTTCGTGTTCGTTCGACGAGCTCCTTCCGCACCAATTCATCGGCCCGCGGGATTCATCAACCCTTCCTGGCACTGATCACGGCCCTTTTCAGTCTGGCGATCTTCACGGCGACGGCGGCAGCCAACGACGTCGTGATCTACAGCTCCGACGTGACGACCATCGCCGGCTCCTGGAAACGCGCCTCCGACGGCGCCGCGGCGGGCGGCCAGAAGATGGTCAGCCACAATTACGGCTGGTCCGTCACCGGGGCTCCGCTGGCGGCCCCGAAGAGCTATTTCGAGGCGAAGTTCAGCGCCACGGCCAACACGGCGTACCGCGTCTGGGTGCGCATGAAGGCGGCGAGCAACAGCACCAGCAACGACTCCGTCTACATGCAGTTCTCCGACGCCGTCAACGGCAGCGGCGGTGCGATCTGGCGGATTGGCTCCACGAGCGGCATCCTCCTCAACCTCGAGCGCTGCTCGGGCTGCGGCGTGTCCGGCTGGGGCTGGCGCGGCGGCAGCTGGTGGACCTCGCAGACCTCCATCGTGAGATTCCCCTCGAGCGGTACGCGCACCCTGCGGGTGCAGACGCGCGAGGACGGCGTGGCCATCGACCAGATCGTGCTCAGCCCCGTCACCTACTACTCCAAGGCGCCGGGCGCCGCCGTGAACGACAGCACGATCGTCTCGCAGGGCGGCTCGGGATCCACCCAGAGCTCGACGACAGTGAAAGCGATCCCCGGCGCGATTCAGTCCGAGGACTTCGACAGCGGCGGCTCCGGCACCAGCTACTGGGACTCGAGCGCGGGCAACAGCGGCGGCCAGTACCGGTCGACCAACGTCGACATCGAGCGCGCTTCGGAGGGCGGTTACAACATCGGCTGGACCACCCGGGGTGAATGGCTTCAGTACACCGTCAACGTGGCCAAGAGCGCCACCTATACGCTCGAAGCGCGCGTGGCGTCCTACGGCGCCGGCGGCAACTTCCGCGTCCAGTTCGGCGGCGTGAACAAGACCGGCTCGATGACCATCCCCAACACCGGCGGATGGCAGACCTGGACGACCATCAGGAAGAACGTCTCGCTGAGCGCGGGCCAGCAGCGGATGCGCGTGGTGTTCGAGACCGTGGGCTCGAGCGGGACAACCGGCAACCTCACCTACATCCGTCTCATCGAAGGGGGGACGACGACCTCGTCGCCGACCCCAACGACGTCGACGGGCAGCAAGGTCCGGGTGATGACGTGGAACGTCAAGCAGGGGCGCACGGCCGGCGGGTCGTACGACCTGCCGGGCCAGGTGACCGTCATGGCGAACTCCGGCGCGGACGTCATCCTGCTGCAGGAAGTCTCGGTCTGGGACGAGAACCAGCCGGCGAAGTACCGCGACCAGCTCGCGGCGAAGACCGGACGCACGTGGTACACGGTCTGGGGACCGAGCAAGTCGACTGGCGGATGCCTCGGCACGCTGATCCTCAGCAAGTACCCGATCTCGTCCGCGGCGAAAACGATTCTCAGCGGCACGGGCGTGTCGAAGGGGACGGTCACGATCAACGGCGTCCCCGTGAGCTTCGCAAACGTCCACCTGGATTACTACGACACGAGCAAGCGCACCACCCAGCTCTACGCCTTCATGGACTGGGTGCGTCAGTTCGGCGGCCCGGTGATCGCCGGCGGCGACTACAACTCCTGGTGGGGCGAGTGGTGGATCAAGCAGATGGAAACGGAGTTCACCGACACGTGGAAGGACGTGAAGGGAAACCCGTACGACGGCTACACGACGGGGAACGTCCGGTTCGACTACCTGTTCCGCTCCAGGTACAACGGACACCGGATGAAGCCGACGGCGTGCTGGGTCATCTCGACCGATCGGTCGGACCACAGGCCGGTCGTGGCGGACTACACGGTGCAGTAGGGCGGGGTGTACCGTGCGGTGGCAAGAGGCCGGGGCGTTTCGCCCCGGCCTCTTGTTTTGTGGATGACGACTTCATCCGCGCGCTTCGCGCAGCTTGCGGGCGATCATCCACAGATTACACAGATTGCACAGATTTCACCTCATCGTCGTGCACGGAGCTCTCGGGTGCTCCTCGCAGCCACGCGCTGATGACGGCAGCGCGACATCCCGGTGGGAAGCCGACAAGTGACTCTCCGCCGCACCCAGCGGTTGGCAGCGGCCACAAATCCAGCAAGACAATCTGTGGAATCTGTGTAATCTGTGGATGCTCCGCCTGAAATCAGGGACACGGAGGCCACCACCGCGAATCCGCGCTGAGGCCTCAGGTCCACCTCCGCAGCCACCGGCCTATCCGAGGATGCCGATCCGCGAAGAGCCGCAGCGCCACGCGGGGCCTGAACGTCGACGACAGCGGCGGGACGTCGTGGGTGTAATCGTGCGGCTGGCGGAGGGCGGCTGTCACCTCGCCTGACAGGATCTCGTCGAACACCCGCTCGAACGCCGCGGCGAGCGCGGGCTGATCCAGCTGCCGCGCCAGATCGACGCAGCCGTGCAGCCAGGATCGGATCGCGGTGCGCCGATCCCCGGCGTTCCCGCAGTAGAGGACGCCCAGGTCGAGATGGTCCTCCAGCTCGTTCGCGAGACGCAGCAGCAGCACACCGCGGTCGGCCGGGGCGAGATCCCGCACCGACGCGTGGATCTCCTCGATGCTGCTCGCGTCCCAGCGCAGCGCGTCGTAGCGCGCGATGATGTCTTCGACGTCGGCGCCGGCCTCCCTCCGCAGCGTGTCGCGCTTCGCCGCCGTCGCGCCCCCCCGCGCATCGCCGAAGTCACCGAAGATGTAGGCGGCGTGCAGGACGCCCGCCGCGACGAGCGGCGCCGGGGCACGCAGCGAAGCGAGCACGCCCGCCGTGCCGACCAGGTGTGCCAGCAGCGGCTTGCCCGAGCCGCGGTACTTCGCCGTGAAGAGCCGGACGGCCAGATCGTACGCGCGCCGGACGAGGGCGAGATCCGGCTCGGGATAGCCGGCGCGCTGCATCAGCCCGAACAGCTGCAGGTTCGTCTGCGGAAACGCCAGCGGCGCGGTGGCGGAGGCATCACGCGGCCGCTCATCCGCCTGCACGCCCGGCGTGGTCGCTGTGCCGGTCATCGTCATCGGTCGCTCCGTTCCCTCTATGAGGCATGGGCCCGGCCCGCCTCCGGTGCAGTGGTGGCCCGGCGCGCCGGTTCCGTCGAGTCCAGGCCGGCCAGCGCCGACATGCGCTCGATGAATCGCCGCCGATCGAAGTCGCGCGCCCGGCGGCGCGCCGCCTCCGACAGCCGAGCCCACAGCGCCGGATCGCCGGCGAGCCGCCGCGTGTAGTCCACCAGTTCGTCCGGCGTGTTCCACAGGAAGCCGTTCTCGCCGTGCGTGACGATCTCCGACTGCCCGCCGCGGTCGATGACGACGGGGACGCAGCCGGCGGCCATGGCTTCGACCGTCGCGATGCCGAAGTGCTCCGCGAGCTGGGGCTGGCGCGCCAGGTCCTCGCCGAGGCCCGCCGCGTGCCAGAAGATCCGGCCCCGCTCGAGCAATGAACGGATGCGCGCGCGCGGCAGGTTCGCTTCGACGCTCACGGGGAGCCCTCGCCCCGCCTCGCGCACGCGCTCGAAGTACCGGTGGTTCTCGTCCCGTGCGTTGAGGCCGCCGGCGCACGCGTACTCCCATCCGCGCAGCTCGTTCCCCGATATTTGCGCGAACGCGTGGACCATCTCGAGCTGCTTCTTGGTGTGCGCCATCGTCGAGAACCGTCCGACGCTGACGACGAGCGGCTCCTTCGCGCGCTGGGTGAAGTCGACGTCCACGGGCGGGTGGACGACCTCGCAGGAGACGCCCCAGCGCCGCCTGGTCCACTCCGCGGCGTACTGCGAGATGGCGGCAAGATGCTCGTAGCTCGCGAGCCGGCGCTGCCACTCGAGGCCGTAGTACAGGCGCTGGCGCAGCTGCTTCCACCGCGGCAGCGCGGGACCGGCGGCTGGCGGTCGCCATTCGGGCTCGTAGAAGGGGAACAGGACCAGGAGGATGCCCCGTGCCGCGTGTGAGAAGCACGGCACCCAGTGCGTGCAGTTCACGAACACGTCGTACGGCTCGCTGATTGCCGCCTGCCATCGGCGGGCGGCCTTGTAACGGCGGACGGGATCCCAGGGGG
>Ga0299914_10000823_pt1 | contig 19580 bp, 13 predicted proteins | sample RVTome_10_FD_201361 | JGI IMG/M metagenome (GOLD analysis project Ga0299914, IMG submission 201361) | Soil microbial communities from uranium-contaminated site in the Upper Colorado River Basin, Wyoming, United States - RVT153D57 (version 2) ...
GACTGCGGACGCTCGACGTTCCAGACAGGGATGTTCTTCGCGAACGGTACGCGCAAGCCGGCTTTCCGATCGTTCCGGCGGTCCGGGGGATAGGGTGGCCGCATGCGGAAGCTGAGCGCGCTCGCTGCCACCCTCGTCGCCGTCCTGGCCGTGGGCGGCATCGCGGCTGACGCCGCCCAGAAGAGGGAGAAGGTCAAGTCCAAGGTCACGCTCCGGTTCGACCAGGGCGCCGGGGGCGGTTCCTACTACGAGGAGGCGGCGTTCCGGGGCGCCGTCACGACCAGGGGCAAGGCCTCGAGGAGGGCGAAGAAGGCTTGCAGGAAGCGCCGCACGGTGGTCATCACCCAGCTCGGCGCCGGCAGGTTCGGACAAGCGAAGACCGACGCGCGCGGGAGGTTCGTCCTCCCGGCGAGTGACGCCTACAACGCCCCGGGCCGGTACACGGCGACCGCTCGAAAGCAGCGCAAGGGCAGGATCGTCTGCAGGAAGGCGACCTCGAAGCCGGTCGAGGCGTTCTGAGGCCGCTCGGGCCCGCAACCCCCACTCGGATCCTCGACGCCGAGGACGGCTGACGACTCTCGTTGCGTGCGCAACGAGTTGGCTTCCGGGCCAGTTGCGCGCCTCGATCTTGCGACTGCGGGCCATGTGCCGCCCGAAGCTTCGTCCATAGGTTCCCGCGCTCGACCGATCCATCGACCAAAGGGCCCGCTCGTGCCGAACCCACTCCGGAAGCTGCCGCCGCTCTTCCTCCTCCCCCTCCTGACCCTCGCCCTCGCCCCCTCGACCTCCGCCCAGGACACCCAGCTCCCGGACCCGCTCGAGCGCGGTGACTACGCAATCGCCACCGCCGACCCGTTCAAGGCCGGGCTCGTCGACCTGCACGAGCCCCAGTCGAGCGGGGGGCCGGCGACCGGGTCGGCAGCCGCCGAGACGTTCGGGGTCCGAGGCATCCTCACCCGGCCGACCGATCGGGCCGAGCCGTCGCCCCTCATCGTGTTCGTCCACGGCAACCACGGCAGCTGCGATCAGGGCCAGGCGCCCAACTGCGACATCTTCAAGCGCAACGACTCCGGCTACCAGTACATGGCCGAGAACCTCGCCAGCTGGGGGTACACGGTGGTCTCGCTTGACCAGGACCAGCTCATGTCCCGCCAGGACAACCCCAAGGGCAAGGGCATGCACCAGCGCCGCCGGCTGATCGCCGCGGCCCTCGACGCGCTTCATGCCGCCAACGAGGAGGGGCAGCCCGTCGACGAGGACAACAACCTGGGCGACAGCCTGGTCGGCACCCTCGACTTCACCCGGATCGGCCTGATGGGCCACTCGCGCGGCGGCGACGCCGTGTCCAGCTTCATCGACTACAACCGGATCCGCACCGACGGTCGCCGGTACCCGCTGCGCGGCGTGATCTCGCTGGCCCCGGTCGACTACGAGCGCAAGGCGCCGTACGGGACGCCGTACATGACCGTGCTCCCGTGGTGCGACGGGGACGTCTCGAACCTCCAGGGCGCCCGCTTCTTCGAACGCAGCCAGTACGTCAACCCCTCGGACCCGTTCCCGCGCATCCAGTCGTCGCAATTGGGGGCGAACCACAACTGGTACAACACGGTCTGGTTCGCCGACGGGCAGGACGGCAACTCCGGCACCGATGCCGCCTGCCGCGAAACCGAGCCCAACAACTCGCGGCTCAGCGGTCAGGCGAACCCGGGCGACTACGTCATCGACAACTCGGACAAGCTCAACCCGCTCGTCAACACCCGCATCTCCGGCGACCCGGCGCGGATGGGCGATCAGGAGAAGATCGGGCTTGCCACCATGGCCGCGTTCTTCCGCCGCTACGTGGGCGGGGAGGGGGCGCTCGACCCGTATATGACGGGCGAGCTGAGCGCGGTCGGCGAGGGGCTCCAGATCCCGGAGTCGGCCTGCCCGACGAGCGCGTCCGGGACGCGGATGGAATGCGTCGAACGCGTTTCGACCAGCTACTTCGCGCCGCCGGCGGAACGCCGGGACGTGCTGCGGCCGGAGACGAACAACCCGCTGTCGGTGAGCGCGCTCGGCACGAAGGTGACGGCCACGGGCTTCGCCTATCCGTACCTCTCGGGCGGCGGCGTGGATCCGCTCCCCGAACCGACGGCGGAGGGCATCGACTGGTGCAACCCCGAGCCCGAGCACTTCGCCCCGTCCCAACTGGGACTCGGCGGCCGGCCGCTGGCCGAGAAGCCGTGCCCGCTGCCCGCCGACGGGGCGCTGGGCGGTCAGGGCGGCACGCGTGAGAACGCGCCGATCAACCACTCCTATGGCCGTCAGCTCGCGGTCGCGTGGGAGGACGAGGCAGAGCTCGCGGTCAAGATCCCGGCCGCCGCCGCCGACGTCATCGGCTTCGAGGCCCTGGCGCTCGGCGCGGACGTCAACTTCTTCGACCCCCGCAACCCCGAGCGCGCCGACCGGGCGCTGTATGACCCCGCCGCGACGACCCAGGACTTCACGATCGCGCTGACCGACTCCGAGGGCAACGAGGCGACGGTCGCCGCCGGCGATCCGCGCTACGGCAACGCCCTGCACCAGTCGCTCGGCACGGTCACGAACCGCACGCACGTCGTGCTGGACCAGATCCGGGTGCCGCTCGAGGACTTCGCCGCCCAGGGCGTCGATCTCACGGCGCTGACCCGGGTCGAGCTGCGATTCGGCGAGGAGGGGATGCCGCAGACCGGCTCGATCCAGCTCGCCGACATGCGCTTCCAGGAGTCCGTGGACGCCGAGCCGGTGCTCGTGGACACGATGGAGCCCGACGCCGGCGCCGGATTCGGCTCGCCGCCCACGGGTCCCGACCCGGCCGACCTGCTGGACGCCTACGACGCTTCCGCCGCCAGAGTGGCGCTGCCGGACGTGGCCGGCGAGCCCGGCGCCTCGGTCTGGACGGTTGACGACGATCGGGCACAGTGCCCCGACGCCGACTTCGGCTCGATCCAGGCGGCGATCGATACGGCGGCTCCCTGGGACACCGTCGTGGTCTGCGCCGGGCTCTATGAGGAGAGCTCCACGCCGATCGGCCACGCGTCCAGCCCCGCCCAGGCGAGCTCGATGAACGGGCTGACGATCACCAAGCCGCTCAAGATCAAGGGCGCCGGCGCGGACCGCGTCACGATCCAGCCCGACCCGGCGCTCGGCGCGACGCTCGCGGGGACGGCGCCGTACCTTCGCGACGGCGGCGGCAACGTGGTCACGGTCTCGCGCCAGTCGCTCGGCTCGACCGACGACAACGAGCACTTCGTCGACATCTCGGGGGTGACGATCACGTCACCCGACGTGTTCGCCGAGGCCGGGATCGCGTTCCTGAACGCCTCCGGGCGGATCTCGGAGAGCGTCGTGGGCCCGGTCAGGCGCGCGACCGGGGCCGGCCAGCTCGCCGCCAGCCCCCACGGATGGGGAATCGTGATGTCGAACTCGCTGCTCGGCGCCGGGCCGGGCACGGTCAAGCGCCAGCTGACGATCGACGACAGCCTCGTCACCGGCTATCAGTCCGGGGGCATCCTGTTCGACGCGGCTCGAGGCGAGGACGGCGCTCCGGACAACGCCGTCCCGCACGGCATCACGATCGCCGGCTACGTCACCGACACGTTCGTCGACGGCCACGGCCCCCACAGCCTGATCGCCCAGACCGGGATCCGGTACCACGCGGGGGCGAGCGGGTTCGTCGAGGACAGCCGCATCTCCGGCAACCTTTTCCCGACCGATCAGCGCCGCTCGGCCGGCATCCTTCTGACCGAGGCGGACACCGGCGACTGGCACGCGTCCGGGAACGTGATCACCGGCAACGGCTTCGGTGTCTTCAACGCCGACGTCACGAACTCCGCGGTGCGCGAGGGCGCGCCGGCGCAGGCAACCGGCAACTACTGGGGGCCCAACGGGCCGCCGGTCGAGGGGCCGAGCCTGCCCGCGTTCGAGATCGAGGGGGTCTCGGGCGACGACACCGAAGGCGCCGACTCGGTCCTGACCGACCCGGCGCTGGACTCCGAGCCGGACGTCCCGGCGGGCGCTCCGGGGCCCGTCGCCGACGACGCGCCCCAGGGCGCGATCGTCGACCCTGCGGACGGCGCCGTGGTCGCGCTGGATGCGGCGGTCCATCCGGTCGTCGCCGCAGCCGACGACTTCGCGGTAGGGTCGGTCGGTCTGGCCGTCGAAGGCGAGGCGCTCGAGACGCTCGCGGACGCCCCGTACGAGTTCAGCTGGACGCCCGAGCCGAGCCAGGCGGGGGAGACCGTGACCCTCGAGGCGACGGTCACCGATTCCTCGGGCCAGACGACGACCGACACGATCGACGTGGAGGTCGCGGAGGCGCCGACCGCGCCCGAGTTGACGCTCGGCGAGCCGGTGCTGAACGTCGGCAACGGGACCGCCATGCTGCCGGTCACCGTCACCCACCCGGGGACCGTAGTCCTCGCCGGCAAGGGCGTCGAGCCGGTCACGAAGTCGTACCCGGCCGCCGCGACCAAGCGGCTCAGGGTGCGGGCCGCCGGGGCCAAGGCGAGCGCACTGGCGAAGCGGGGCCAGGTGATGGTGAGGGTGGTCGTCACGTACGAGCCCGACCTGCCCGGCGCCGACCCCATGACCGAGCGGCGCAACGTCCGGCTGCGCCTGGTCGGATGAGCGGGCGGGTGGCGCTCCCCCGGGCCGGGAGCGCCGCCCGATTCGGTCGCCGGGGCGGCGGAACCTGCGGGAAGCCGAGGCGCCGCGCTATATTTGCCCTCACCTCGCGCCTCGGCGCAGAGGTCTTTTTTTCGTATGGAGCCGCCGTGCGCGGCGGCTCGAGAAGAGGAGCGAATGGCTCGCGGAGACGTCCGAATCGCTGTCACCCTCGCGTGCGAGGAGTGCAAGCGGCGGAACTACCAGACGAATAAGTCACGGCGGAACACGCCCGACCGCGTCGAGATGCGAAAGTACTGCCGCTGGTGCGGCAGGCACACGCCGCACAAGGAAACGCGCTGAGCGCCGAGGTCGCTGGACGTGGCGAAGTCGAGAGCACAGCGCAAGGCCGAGCAGCGGAAGCGCCGAGCCGAGCGGCAGCAGCAGGGCAACGGACAGAGCGAGGCCCAGCACCGCACCCAGGTGCCGGAGTCGGCCGACGTGGCCGAGGCGGAGCTGGCCGAGCGGGGAGCGGACCTCGACGAGCTGCGCGACGGCGCCGCGCCCGAGCCCGAGGCACCCGCGCCCTCGCGCGGCGAGACGGCGCCCGCCAGGCCCGCCGCCGAGCTACCCGCCGAGGCGGAGGCGCCGGCGGACCGCATCACCCGCCGCGAGCGGCGCCGCCAGGAGCGCGAGCGCAAGCAGGCGGCCAAGGCGTCGATCGAGCGGCGCCGCCCGCGCGAGGAGCCGGTCGAGCGCGAGCGCGGCCGGGTCATGGGATTCCTCGCCTCGTGCGTCGCGGAGCTGCGCCGCGTGCAGTGGCCCACGCGCGACACGCTGATCCAGGCCTCGGCCGTGACCCTCGTGTTCATCACGGTCGCCGCCGCCTATCTGGGGGTTCTGGACGGCGCCTTCAACTGGCTCATCCAGCGCATTCTCTAGGGACGCCACAACCACACACCGATCGAGATCTGAGGACTTGAGCAAGAGCATGTTTCGCTGGTACGTCATCAACACCTATTCGGGGCACGAGAAGAAGGTCAAGAACAACCTCGAGCACCGAGTCGAGACGATGGGCGCGCGCCAGCGTGTGCGCCAGGTCGTGGTCCCGACCGAGCAGGTCTCCGAGCTCAAGGACGGCCAGCGCGTCTCGGTCGAGAAGCGGACCATGCCCGGCTATGTCCTGGTCAACATGGAGATGACCGACGACGCGTGGAACCTGGTCAAGAACACCCCCGGCGTCACCGGCTTCGTCGGCTCCCGCAACAAGCCGATTCCGCTCTCCCAGCCCGAGGTCGACCGGTTGATGCACCGTGAGACCGCGGAGCGCCCGCGGGCCCGCGCCCAGTTCGACGTGGGCGAGACCGTGAAGGTCATCTCGGGCCCGATGTCCGACTTCTCGGGCGAGATCGCGGAGATCAACGAGGACGCGCAGCGCCTCAAGATCCTGGTCTCGATCTTCGGCCGCGAGACCCCGGTCGAGGTCGGCTATGACCAAGTCAAGAAGGTCTGATGACCTTCACCACTAACCTCCCAGACCGACAATGGCCAAGAAGGTCCTGACACTGATCAAGCTGCAGATCCCGGCGGGGGCCGCGAACCCGGCGCCGCCGGTAGGCCCTGCGCTCGGTCAGCACGGGGTCAACATCATGGACTTCTGCAAGGCGTTCAACGCCCAGACCCAGCAGGACGCCGGCACGATCATCCCGGTCGAGATCACGGTCTACGAGGACCGCTCCTTCGACTTCATCACCAAGACGCCGCCCGCGGCGGTGCTGATCCGCGAGGCGCTCGGCATCCAGAAGGGATCCGGGGAGCCGAACCGCGAGAAGGTCGGGACGATTTCGGCCGCGCAGGTCCGCGAGATCGCCGAGAAGAAGATGCCGGACCTGAACGCGAACGACCTCGACGCCGCGTCCCGGATCATCGCCGGGACCGCGCGTTCGATGGGCGTCGACGTCGAAGGTATGTCATGAAGACTCGGTCCAAGCGCTACCGCGGCGCGCTCGAGACCATCGATCGCTCGACCCACTACCCGCCCGCCGAGGCGGTGGCGCTGCTCAAGCAGACTGCGGGGGCGAGGTTCGACGAGACCGTCGAGCTGCACGTGCGCCTCGGCGTCAACGTCCGCCACGCCGACGAGCAGCTCCGGGGGACGCTGGCGCTCCCCAACGGGCTCGGCAAGGACGTGACGATCGCCGTCTTCGCGGAGGGCGACACCGCCCGGGCCGCCGAGGAGGCCGGGGCCGACCACGTCGGGGCCGCCGACCTCGCCGCCAAGGTCGAGGAGGGGTGGACGGACTTCGACGTCGCGATCGCGACGCCCGCCTTGATGGGGCCGGTCGTCTCGAAGCTCGGCCGGGTACTCGGGCCGCAGGGCAAGATGCCCAACCCGAAGGTCGGGACGGTCACCGACGACGTCGCCAAGGCGGTCGCCGAGGCCAAGACCGGCAAGGTCGAATACCGCACGGACCGCCAGGCCGTGATCCACCTCGCGATCGGCAAGGCCAGCTTCACCGAGCGGGCGCTGCTCGAGAACTACGCCGCGGTGATCGACGAGATCGTCCGCGCGAAGCCGGCGGCCGCAAAGGGGCGCTACCTGATCTCGATCACGCTGACGACCACGATGGGACCGGGCATCAAGGTCGACACCGGGGTCCAGCGCGAGGCCGAGATCCTCGGCGTCGAGCTCGACGAGGCCAGCGGCAACGGCGCCGGCCCGGAGGCCGCCGAGGAGCCGGCGGAGGAGGAGAGCGCCGCCTAGCTACACTCCGCGCCCGAAGAACTTCGCCTGCCGAAGACCACTGGCCGGGGAGACCCGTAACTCCAGTGCAGGTGGCGCCGGAAGAGACCTCTTTCGAGCCCGCCTGCGTGCGGGCTCATTTATTGAATGAGCGCCGCAAGGCGCGAAACAAACCGGGCCCCCCTGGCAAGGGCGGGCCCCCCTGGCAAGGGCTTATCTAGGTAGACCGGGACGCTGAGCAGACAGACATGAACCGAGACGAGAAGACAGCAGTAGTCGAGCGCCTCGCCGAGGATCTCTCGGGCGCGGAGGCGATCTTCGCCGTCGACTATCGGGGCATCAGCGTCCCGCAGGCGGCCGAGCTGCGCGCGAAGCTGCGCGAGTCCGACGCCACCTTCAAGGTCGTCAAGAACCGCCTCGCGAAGCTCGCGGCAGCCAAGGCCGGCGCCGAGATCGACGAGCTCCTCACGGGTCCCATCGCCCTCACCCTGATCAACGGCGACCCGGTCGTGGTCGCCAAGACGATCACCACCTTCACGCGCGAGCACGAGATCCTCGAGTACCGCGGCGGCCTGATGGACGGCGCCGCGCTCGACGTGGACGGCTTCCAGGCGATCGCCAAGCTGCCGGGCCGCGACGTCCTGCACGGCCAGCTGGTCGGGCTCGCCGCGAGCCCGCTCACCGGCCTCGCCGCCGGGATGAGCAATCTGATCTCCGGCCTCGGCCGCCAGCTCGCCCAGATCGCCGAGCAGGGGCTGGTTTCGGGAGAGGCGCCGGAGCCCGAGGCGCCGGTCGAGGAGCCGACACCGGCCGAGGAGCCCGCGCCGGACGAGGCGCCGGCCGAGGAGCCGCCCGCCGAGGAGCCGGCACCCGAGCCGGAGGCCGAGACACCCGGCACCGAAGACGTTGAAACTGAAAACAACCCCCCCGAAGAAGTCGAAGCCGAAGGCGAGGCTTCTGAGGGCATGGAAGTCGAAGCCGAAGGCGAGACCTCCGAGGGTTCGAAGGAGGACTAGCAGTGGCTACCAGCACACAGGAATGGATTGAGGAGCTGAAGGGCATCTCGGTGCTCGAGCTCTCCGAGCGCATCAAGGCGCTCGAGGAGGAGTTCGGCGTCTCGGCGACCGCCGTCGCCGCGGCCGCTCCGGCCGCAGCCGGCGCCGGCGCCGACGAGGAGGCCGGCGCCGACGAGAGCGCCGTGGTCGACGTCGTCCTGACGGGCGCCGGCGACAAGAAGGTGCCGGTCATCAAGGCCGTCCGCGCGGCGACCGGGCTCGGCCTCAAGGAGGCCAAGGCCCTGGTCGACGACGCTCCGAGCCCGGTCAAGGAGGGCATCGAGCGCGAGGAGGCCGACAAGCTCAAGTCGGAGCTGGAGGAAGCGGGCGCAACCGTCGAGCTCAAGTAGTCAGCCGACCCGTAGTCCCGCCGTGCTTGATCTGTGCGTGGCCGGTGTTGTATATTTATCGGTCGCGCGCCGTTGACCTGTTTTCGCCCGAATCTCGCGCGGGTTCGCCCTTCACGACCATCTGAGGAGTCGCCCAGTTGGCCAGAGTTCATGCTGCCCCTGTCACGCGGAGGTCCTTTTCGAGGCTTCCGGAACCCTTTGAAGTCCCACATCTGATCGATATCCAGCGCCGGTCCTTCGAGTCCCTCACGGACCCGAAGGGCGGGATGCTGCGCGAGACGATCGACGACATCTCCCCGATCGAGGACTACACGGGGAATCTCGCGATCGTCTTCGGCGATTTTGAATTCGGCGAGCCCGGCCACAGCGTGGCCGAGTGCCGCGAGAAGGACGTCACCTACTCGCGGCCGCTGAACGTCAAGGTCGCGTTCCAGAACCGCGACACCGGCGAGATCCGTGAGCAGACCGTGTTCATGGGCGATTTCCCCTGGATGACCGACCGCGGCACGTTCATCATCAACGGGACCGAGCGCGTGGTCGTGACGCAGCTCGTGCGGTCACCCGGCGCCTACGTGATGGAGCCCAAGGACCGCGAGAAGCAGGTCTTCATCGCGAACCTGATGCCGTCCCGCGGCTCCTGGCTCGAGCTCGAGATCGACAAGAAGGGCCGCGTCTACGCGCGCATCGACCGCAAGCGCAAGCTGCCGGTGACGGTGCTGCTGCGCGCGATGGGCTACGAGTCGGACGACGAGATCCTCGCCCTGTTCGACAACTCCGTCTACATCCGCCACACGATCGAGGCGGACACCGAGCCGACGAGGACCACCGACGGCGCCCTGATCGAGCTGTTCAAGAAGCAGCGCCCCGGCGAGCCGCCCTCGGTCGATGCCGCCAAGGCCCTGCTGGAGCAGCTGTTCTTCGATTCGAAGCGCTACGACCTGACCCGGGTCGGCCGCTACAAGCTGAACGCGCGTCTCGACCTCGACGTCGACCTCGAGCACCGGACGCTCACCAACGAGGACATCGTCGCCCTGATCCGCGAGCTGGTGAGCCTGCCGCGGATGCTCGACTCCTCGCTCGAGGAGATCGACGAGGAGAACCCGATCAAGGACTACGCCGCCGAGCTGGCGACGTACTCGCGCGAGCCGATCAAGGATCACCTCGACGAGTACGAGCACTTCGGAAACCGCCGCCTGCGCACAGTCGGCGAGCTGATCCAGGACGCGTTCCGGGTCGGCCTCTACCGGATGGAGCGGGTCGTCCGCGAGCGCCTCACCACCGAGGACGCCGACGCGATCACCCCACAGACGATCATCAACATCCGTCCCGTCGTTGCTGCAATGAAGGAGTTCTTCGGCTCCTCGCAGCTCTCGCAGTTCATGAGCCAGACGAACTCGCTGGACGGCCTCACGCACAGGCGCCGCCTGTCGGCGCTCGGCGCCGGCGGCCTGACCCGCGAGCGCGCGCCGATCGAGGTCCGTGACGTGCACCCGACCCACTACGGCCGGATGTGCCCGATCGAGACCCCGGAGGGCCCGAACATCGGCCTGATCGGCTCGCTCTCCTCCTACGCGGAGGTCTCCGAGCACGGCTTCGTCACCACCCCGTACAAGGTGGTCGAGAAGGGCGTGGTCACGGACCAGATCGTCCATCTCGACGCCACCCAGGAAGAAGAGAAGATCATCGCCCAGGCGAACGCCGAGGTCGATGAGAAGAGCGGGAAGCTGAAGGGCCCGCAGGTGATGTGCCGGATCGGCGAGGGCGAGGTCGCCCTCGTGCCGCCGAACCAGGTGGAGCTGATGGACATCTCACCGACCCAGATCTGGTCGGTCGCGACCGCCCTGATCCCCTTCCTCGAGCACGACGACGCGAACCGCGCCCTGATGGGCTCGAACATGCAGCGTCAGGCCGTCCCGCTCCTCAAGCCGGAGGCGCCACTGATCGGCACCGGCATGGAGCGCCGCGCGGCGGTCGACTCCGGTGACGTCACCGTCGCTCACAACGCGGGCGAGGTCACGTTCGTGGACGCCGAGAAGATCGTCATCACGCGCGGGTCGACCAGGGACGAGTACGAGCTCGACAAGTTCCGCCGCTCGAACCAGGGCACACTCATCCACCAGACCCCGGTCGTCAAGGTCGGTGACAAGGTCAGGGAAGGCGACGTCCTGGCGGACGGCTCCTCGACCGCCGGCGGCGAGATCGCGCTGGGCAAGAACTGCCTCGTGGCGTTCATGTCGTGGGAGGGCTACAACTTCGAGGACGCGATCATCCTCTCGGAGCGCCTGGTCAAGGACGACGAGCTCACCTCGATCCACATCGAGGAGTACGAGATCGACGCCCGTACGACGAAGCTCGGCGACGAGGAGATCACCCGCGACATCCCGAACCGCTCGGAGGAGTCGCTCCGGAACCTCGACGAGCGCGGCATCGTCCGCATCGGCGCGGAGGTCCAGTCCGGCGACCTGCTCGTGGGCAAGGTCACGCCGAAGGGCGAGACCGAGCTGACCGCCGAGGAGAAGCTGATCCGCGCGATCTTCAAGGAGAAGGCGCGCGAGGTCCGCGACACCTCGCTCAAGGTCCCCCACGGCGAGGGCGGCGTGGTGATCGACGTCATCACTTTCGACCGCGAGGACGGCGACGACCTGGCGCCCGGCGTCAACAGCCTGGTGCGCGTGTTCGTTGCCACGAAGCGGAAGATCGCGGAGGGCGACAAGCTCGCCGGCCGCCATGGCAACAAGGGCGTGATCTCGCGGATCGTCCCCGAGCAGGACATGCCCTTCCTGGCCGACGGCACGCCGGTCGACGTGATCCTGAACCCGCTCGGCGTGCCGAGCCGCATGAACATCGGCCAGATCCTCGAGACGCACCTCGGCTGGGTCGCCGCCAACGGCTGGTACGACGACGGCTCCGATGCCTACAAGCAGTCGAAGGACGGCGATGGCCGCGTGTACGTGGCGACGCCCGTGTTCGACGGGGCCAAGGTCGAGGAGGTCGACGAGGCGCTCGTGAAGTGGCAGGAAGAGCACCCGGAGCGCGGGATCGACCTCGGGCTCGACAAGTCGGCTCGCGAAGGCGCGCAGTCGGCCGGCCGCGCCCAGCTCTACAACGGCCGCACCGGCGAGCCGTACGAGGGCGAGGTGACCGTGGGGCAGATGTACATCCTGAAGCTCCTCCACCTGGTCGACGACAAAATCCACGCGCGCTCGACCGGCCCGTACTCGCTCGTCACCCAGCAGCCGCTGGGCGGCAAGGCGCAGTTCGGCGGTCAGCGCTTCGGCGAGATGGAAGTCTGGGCGCTCGAGGCGTACGGCGCCGCCTACACGCTGCAGGAGATGCTCACCGTCAAGTCCGACGACACGGTCGGCCGGGTCAAGGCCTACGAGTCGATCGTTAAGTCGGAGAACATCGCCGAGCCATCCGTCCCGGAGTCGTTCAAGGTCCTCCTGAAGGAGATCCAGAGCCTCTCGCTCGACGCCACGCTGGTCGCCGAGACCGGCGAGGTCGACCTCGGCGAGGAGGACGACGAGCTGCTGCGCGCGGCGGAGGAGCTGGGCATCGACCTGTCCGGCGTCCGCGCCGACAGCGGCGGTGACGGCGCCGCGGACGAGCAGGAAGAGCAGACGGTTGCCGAGGGCGACGGCGGGACGAACGGAGACGCGGCCAAGCAGGCCGAAGAGACGGCCGCGAAGGAGTAAGGGCGATGAGCATGGACATCAACAATTTCGACGCGATCGAGATCGGGCTCGCCTCGAGCAAGAAGATCCGTGGCTGGAGTCACGGCGAGGTCACCAAGCCCGAGACGATCAACTACCGCACGCTGAAGCCCGAGAAGGACGGCCTGTTCTGCGAGCGCATCTTCGGCCCCACCAAGGACTGGGAGTGCTACTGCGGCAAGTACAAGCGGGTCCGCTACAAGGGCATCGTCTGCGAGCGCTGCGGCGTCGAGGTCACCCGGTCGAAGGTCCGCCGCGAGCGGATGGGCCACATCGACCTGGCCGCGCCGGTCTCGCACATCTGGTTCTTCAAGGGCGTCCCGTCGCGGATCGGCTACCTGATCGACATGGCCCCGAAGGAGCTCGAGAAGGTCCTGTACTTCGCCGCCTCGATCGTCACGCACGTCGATGACGAGGCCCGCCAAAAGGACCTGACCAAGCTCGAGAAGGAGGTCAACAAGGTCCTCGACTCCTACAAGGCCGAGCGCGAGCAGCGCACCCAGGAGCTCCGTGAGGGGCTCGAGCGCCGGGTGGCCTGGCTCGAGGGCGAGGGCACCAAGGAGGCGTTCGACGGCGAGGACGAGCTCTGGGCGGAGGGCCTCGGGTTCACCAACCCGAAGAAGCTCGACGAGGCCGAGCGCTCGAAGGTCGTCAAGGAGGTCCGTAAGACCGTCGAGTCCGAGATCTCGGACACCGAGGCCTACATCGAGGACGCGATCGCCCGAATGGAGCAGGTCTGGGAGATCTTCCAGAAGATGGAGGTCAAGGAGGTCATCAACGACGAGGCCGTGTTCCGCGAGCTCAAGGAGCGCTTCGGCTCACCGTTCGGGTGGGGCGAGTACTTCCGCGGCGGCATGGGCGCGGAGTCGATCCGAGATCTCCTCGAGCAGGTCGACCTCGAGGCGGAGTGCGAGGAGCTCGAGCAGACGATCAACACATCGAAGGGCCAGAAGCAGGCCCGCGCGGTCAAGCGGCTGAAGGTCGCCTCGGCCTTCCTCCACTCGGACAACAAGCCCGAGTGGATGGTGCTCGACTGCGTGCCGGTGATCCCGCCGGAGCTGCGGCCGATGGTGCAGCTCGACGGCGGCCGCTTCGCGACGTCGGACCTGAACGACCTCTATCGGCGCGTGATCAACCGCAACAACCGCCTCAAGCGGCTGCTCGACCTCGGCGCGCCCGAGATCATCGTCAACAACGAGAAGCGCATGCTCCAGGAGGCCGTCGACGCGCTGTTCGACAACGGCCGGCGCGGCCGCCCCGTAACCGGCCCCGGCAACCGGGCGCTGAAGTCGCTCTCGGACATGCTCAAGGGCAAGCAGGGCCGGTTCCGCCAGAACCTGCTCGGCAAGCGCGTCGACTACTCCGGCCGCTCGGTGATCGTGTCCGGGCCGAGCCTGCGGCTGCACCAGTGCGGCCTGCCGAAGCTGATGGCGCTGGAGCTGTTCAAGCCGTTCATCATGGCCCGGCTCGTCGAGCGCAAGGCCGTGCAGAACATCAAGGCGGCGAAGAAGATGGTCGACTCGATGGTCCCCGAGGTCTGGGACGTCCTCGAGGAGGTCATCCATGAGCACCCGGTGCTGCTGAACCGCGCGCCGACGCTCCACCGCCTCGGCATCCAGGCGTTTGAGCCGGTGCTGGTCGAGGGCAAGGCGATCCAGGTCCACCCGCTGGTCTGTCACGCGTTCAACGCGGACTTCGACGGCGACCAGATGGCGGTCCACGTGCCGCTGTCGGCGGAGGCGCAGGCGGAGGCGCGGGTGCTGATGCTCTCGTCGAACAACATCCTCTCGCCGGCGCACGGCTCGCCCCTGGCGACGCCGTCGCAGGACATGGTTCTCGGCATCTACTACCTGACCTACGGCAAGGATCACTCGGAGCTCCAGGAGCTCGACTCAAAGCTCCGCGCCGGCAAGAGCTCCAACGGCTCCGGGCCGCGGCCGCGTACGTTCCGCACCGCGCAGGAGGCCGAGCTCGCCTACGAGAACGGGCAGGTCGGCCTGCACGACCTCGCCGAGTACCGGCGCGCGGGCCACGAGCACTTCCTGACCACCGTCGGGCGGATCATCTTCAACGACCGCGTCGAGCGTGCGCTCGCCGAGGCCCTCGAGGACGAGTGGGATCCGGAGACATACACGTTCGTGAACCGGTCCCTGGTCAAGAAGGACATCAACGGCATCGTCTCCGAGCTGGTCGAGGCGCACGGCGCCAGCGCGATCGCGCAGGCCCTGGACGCGTTCAAGGAGCTCGGCTTCCACTTCTCGACCCAGGCCGGGATCACGATCTCGAAGAACGACGTGATCTCGCCCCCGTCGAAGGAGGAGATCCTCGACCGCTACGAGCAGCAGGCCGGCGAGATCCTGCAGCAGTACGAGGACGGCTACATCACGGCCGAGGAGCGCAAGGAGAACGTCACCAACCTCTGGAACAACGCCACCGACGAGGTCGCGGATGCGATGCAGGACAACCTCGACGAGCTGAACCCCATCTTCATGATGGCCAACTCGGGCGCTCGCGGCTCGTTCAAGCAGATCCGCCAGCTGGCCGGCATGCGCGGCCTGATGGCCAATCCGAAGGGCGAGATCATCGAGCGGCCGATCAAGGCGAACTTCATGGAGGGCCTGTCGGTGCTGGAGTACTTCATCTCGACCCACGGCGCCCGGAAGGGCCTGGCGGACACCGCGCTCCGCACCGCCGACTCCGGCTACCTGACCCGCCGGCTCGTGGACGTCGCGCAGGACGTGATCGTCCGCGCCGACGACTGCAAGACGAAGGAGCACATCGAGATGCCGGTGCGCCTGGACGACGGCTCGGTCAACCAGAACCTGATCGGGCGCGTCGCGGCGAAGAAGTTCGCGACCAAGCGCGGCCGCGAGTTGCTGAAGCGCAACCAGGAGATCGACAAGGCCGAGCTGGCGGAGATCGTCGAGGCCTACGGCGACGAGGAAGGAGCCACCGTCCCGGTCCGGTCCCCGCTCAAGTGCGAGTTCGAGTCCGGCGTGTGCCGTCAGTGCTACGGCCGGGCGCTTGCGACCGGCGACACGGTCGAGCTCGGGGACGCGGTCGGAATCATCGCCGCCCAGTCGATCGGCGAGCCCGGCACGCAGCTCACGATGCGGACGTTCCACACCGGCGGCGTCGCCGGCCTCGACATCACCCAGGGCCTTCCCCGCGTGGTCGAGCTGTTCGAGGCGCGCAAGCCGAAGGGCCTGGCGGAGATCGCCAAGGTCGAAGGCCGCGTCTCGGTTGAGGAGACCGACAAGGCGGTGCTGGTCACGATCACGGACTCGAAGGGTGAGGAGCACGACCACAAGCTGCCGCCCCGCTCGCGCCTGTTCGTCAAGCACGGCGGCAAGGTCGAGGCCGGGACCCAGCTCAACGAGGGCTCGCTGTATCCGGCCGAGATCCTCGATGTGCGCGGCCGGACCGAGACCGAGCAGTACATCGTGCGGGAGGTCCAGCAGGTCTACAAGTCGCAGGGCGTCGACATCAACGACAAGCACATCGAGCTGATCGTGCGGCAGATGATGAAGAAGGTCGAGATCGAGTCGAAGGGCTCGACCTCGCTGCTGCCCGGCGCCCTTGAGGACCGGCACAAGCTCCAGAAGATCAACAAGCAGGCGAAGGAGGACGGCGGCACCCCCGCCAAGGGCAAGGAGCGGATCCTCGGGATCACCAAGGCGTCGCTCGCGACCGAGTCGTTCCTCTCCGCCGCGTCGTTCCAGGAGACGACGAAGGTGCTCACCGACGCCGCCCTCGAGGGCAAGCGCGACCGCCTGGTCGGGCTCAAGGAGAACGTGATCATCGGCAAGCTGATCCCGGCGGCAACCGGTCTGCGCCATTACCGCACGCTCGAGATCGAGCCCGTGGAGCCGGCGCAGCGCCCGGACGAGGACCTGCTCGATGCCGACGAGCTTGCGGCCGAGCTCGGCCTGCGCGAGAATGGCGAGGAGTCGGATCTCGAGGGGTTCGGCCCGTCGTTTGCGGAAGAGCTCGAGGAGCTCGCGCAGGAGATCGAAGGCGGCGAGGGAACGTCGTCAAACGGAGGGTGATTCGGTGAGGAAGCTCGGCGGGGGATTCGCGGCAGCGGCGCTGGTCGCTGCCCTGGCAGCATCGACCGGACAGGCGGGGGCGGCTTCGGCCGAGGCGGCCGCGGCGCCAATGCGCTGCCCGGCAACGTTCCACGTACTGCACAACGACCGGATCGGCCGCCTGAAGCTGCCCGCAGGGCACTATCGGATCAGGCTGATCAACGACGAGGTGCTGAGCTGCTCGCGGGCGTCGGCGCTGTTCGCGAAGTTCCTCCAGGACTTCGACGGCGACCTTCCCGGGAAGTGGCGGCTCAAGGTGAGCGAGGCGACCTTCCTGAAGCGGGGCACCGACGTCGGCTTCAGCGTCAAGAAGGGCCGGCGTTCCGGCAGCGGCGGCGGCAAGCATCCGCGCGGCCGGCACGACCGGTGCCCGACGTTCCGGGTGCTCCACGACGACCGGATCGGGAGCGTCAGGTTCCCGAGGGGCACCTACCAGATGACCGCCCTGGGCGGGTTCAGCTGCCAGAAGGCATCGAACCGGTTCGCGGCGTTCCTGGAGCTCCCGGAAGGCAACCTGCCCGGCCGCTGGCGCCTCCACGCCCGCACCGGCACCTTCGAGCGCGGGCAGACCGGCAAGGGCTTCCAGGTCAACTTCTGGGGGCGGTAGGCGGGGCGCGCCCGGGCCCTCAGGGGTCCTGGCGGTGAGGCGCCGAATCGACTACCCTCGTTGGCGTGGGGAGATGCGCGGCGAGCTCGTCGGGGATGACGGCAATCGCCCTGCTCGCGAGCGCGATGTTCGCGGCGGCGGCGAGCGCCGGTGAGTACGGCGCGACGGTCGACGGCAAGCTGGTGTTCGGCGCGGCCGGTGACGGCCGGGGCGTCGAGCTCTGGCGCACCGACGGCATGAAGCGGGGGACGAAGCGCGTCAAGGACGTCAACCCTGGCCCGGCCGGCTCCTACCCGTTCTCCTTCGCCCGGCTCGGCAAGCACGTCTACTTCGGAGCGGAGAGCGCGGTCAGCGACGGCGAGCTCTGGCGCAGCGACGGCACCCCGGGCGGGACCAGGCTCGTCAAGCGGATCAAGACCGGCTTCGACGGCTACGGCCCGGTCGGGTTGACGCGGCTCGGCAAGCGGATCTACTTCAGCGCCGACGACGGCGAGCACGGCCGCGAGCTCTGGCGCACCGACGGCACCCGGCGCGGCACGAAGATGGTCAGGGACATCGCCCCGGGGGAGGATGGCTCCGGCCCCGACGAGATCGGGCGGCTGGGCAAGCGGATCTACTTCCAGGCCTACGGCCCGGATGGCGACATGGAGCTCTGGATGAGCGACGGCACGCCCGCCCGGACGAAGCTCTTGAAGAACATCGACCCGGTCGGCGGCTCGTTCCCGTCCGACTTCACGCGGCTGGGCAAGAAGCTCTATTTCCGAGCGCACCAGGCCGGCTTCGGCACCGAGCTCTGGCGGACGAACGGCAAGCCGGCGGGCACGCAGCGGGTCAAGGACATCTATCCGGGCGAGGAGGCCTCCCACCCCACGCAGATCGAGCGCCTGGGCAAGCGGCTCTACTTCCGCGCGGACGACGGCGAGAGCGGCGACGAGCTCTGGCGCACGAACGGTACCGCTGCCGGCACCAGGCTGGTCAAGGACGTCAACCCGGGCAGCGACGGCTCCAATCCCTTCTACCTCGAGCGCCTGCGTGACCGGATCCTGTTCCGCGGATTCAGCGCCGACGGGCGCGCCGATCTCTGGCGCACCGACGGCACCCGCCGCAAAACGAAGCTCGTCAAGGTGATCAACCCGGATGCCATGGGCGCATCCCAGCTCTGCGGCCTGACCCGCTTCCGTGGCCACGTCTACTTCCAGGGCGACGACGGCCAGACCGGAGCGGAGCTCTGGCGAAGCGACGGCACGGCCGGCGGCACGGACCTCTTCCGCAACCTGATCCCGGGCCCGCTGGGCTCGACCCCGTTCTGCCACTCGGAGTCGTAGCGGTCGGGTCTGAGCCCTCGCTCGTAGACCTTCTGGGGGCGGTAGGCGGGGCGCGCCGGCTACGGCCGGCGCCTCAGCGCGCGCAGCGGCTTCGTAAGCCGCCAGCTGCGGGAGCCCAGGACGTCGGCGAGCGTTTGCTCGAGCGCCGCGTGTCGCTCCCGCCACTCGTCGCGCTCCCGCTCGGCCGCGGCGAGCCTCGCCCGCAGGTCGGCCACCCCGGCGCCGGCCCCCGCCTGCACGACCCGGCGGAACACGAAGGCCTTGCCCTCGAACGACGGGGCGCGCGGGAACGGCCCGAGGCTTCGCTCGTACTCGAGCTCGAAGCCGAGCTCATGCATCTTGGCCAGGAGGCCGTCGTCGGTGATTCCCCACTGCCACGCCGTTCTCGAGTCGCGGTGCGCTCGCCCCTCGGCCGGCCGCCACTCGTCGAGATGCTCGAACAGGTCCTGATGGGCGGCGCTCGGCGGCACCGTTTCGAGGAACCGCTCGCGCCCGAGCTCGATCAGGCGGATCGAGCGCCCGCCCGCCCGCCACTGCGGGTTGCCGATGACGAAGCACGATGCGAGCGGGGCGTATAGCTCCAGGGCGCGCTCCCAATCCGGGGCGACCATGTGCAGGAGGACGTTGAACATCAGGATCGCGTCGACCTGGCCGATCTCGCTGATCGTCACGGGATCGAACACGTCGCCGTCGACGACCCGCAAGCCGGGGCGCTCCGCCGCGCGCTCGATCGTGGTGAGCAGCTGGTCGCGGGCGCGGGTCGGGCGTGCGTCGGCGAGGACTCCTTCCCGAACGGAGGGCCGGTCGATCGCGTAGAAGGCGCGTTCGCCGAGAGCTTGCCCCATGTCGAGCTCGGCGAACGTCCGGATCCCCAGCTGGTCGACGGCGAAGTCGATCGCGTCGAGGACGCCGTCTCTGGGCTTCGGGGCGGCCGCCGCGGGCATGCGCGAAGAGGTTAGACCCGTGCGCGCCGGACTCGTTCGCGCGGTCGTGATTGAGTTGGGCGATCGAGACGTTCGACCAACAGCAGCTCCGGGAGCACAGCGCCGAGGCCGGGCGTCGCATGCCCGGTCCGC
>Ga0299914_10000824_pt1 | contig 19573 bp, 19 predicted proteins | sample RVTome_10_FD_201361 | JGI IMG/M metagenome (GOLD analysis project Ga0299914, IMG submission 201361) | Soil microbial communities from uranium-contaminated site in the Upper Colorado River Basin, Wyoming, United States - RVT153D57 (version 2) ...
AGACCGGGCTGGTCGCGGTGCTCGCCCAGTTGCGGGCGAGGCGCAACTGGCACCGGATCATGCGCGAGTGGGTCTACGGCGACCCGCCCGCGACCGAGCTCGGCGAGCTCGAGCGCGAGTACTTCGACGCCCGCGGCCCGCGACGGGTGCCGGGGCTCGCCGGACCCCGGGGTGACCCGAGCGATGCGCACCGCGGTGGCGCGCATCGCCGGGGCCGGGGCCCCTCGGGTCGTTCCCGGCGCTAGGCCGTTGCCGGTGGCGGCGGGGGCGGAGCCGGCGGCTCGGTGGAGCCGGCGGCCGCCTCCTCGGCGGTGAAGTACTCGTCCGACCCCTCGGCCGCGTACAGCGCCCAGAGGATGAAGAGGCCGATCGCGATCGCGATCAGGCCGTAGAACAGGTAGCCGCCCGAGTGGTAGACGAGCATCAGCGCGACGGCCACCGCCATCCGGATGCCGACGACCACGGCGACGAACAGCCTCATGCCCGGCGACCCGCGCATAAGCCCGGCGGCGACGGCGAACAGGAGCAGCGCGACGACCGCCTCGAAGACGCCCGACCAGGCGATCCAGCTGCCGGTGTGCCCGGTGTTCGCCTGGATCGTGTCGTTGCCGCTGAAGATGATCAGCGTCAGCGCCGCGACCGCGGCGAGCGCCGCGTAGACGTAGAGCACCACCCCGATGAAGGTGACCGCACCGGGGCGACGTGGTGCAACTGCCATGTATGACTCTCCTTCCGTGCTTTCGGCGGCCGTGCGGCCGCCGATCCCGCTACCCCTAGCACCGGGAGGCGGGCATGGTTACGGCATGCACGGCCGGATTCGCGATCGCGGAATCCGCCCTCGGCGGCGACTACGATGGCGCGATGCGACGGATCCGACAGGGATGGGAGCTGACCGGCAAGAGCTGGCGGCTGCTGCGCTCGAACCGCGTCCTGCTCAGGTTCCCGGTCTACGCCGCACTCGCCGCGCTGGCGGTGCTGGTGGTCGCGATCCTTCCCGGGCTCTATCTGATCGATGCCGGCGGCGAGCCGGTGATCGGCGCCGTCGTGACCGCGATCGGCGTCTACCTCGGCGCGTTCGTCGGCATCTTCTTCGGCGTCGCGCTCGCGGCCGCCGCCGACGAGGTCTTCCACGGCCGTCCGGCGACGATCGGCGACGGCATCCGCGTCGCCCGCTCGCGCTTCGGAGCGATCGCCGGCTGGGCGGCGGTCTCGGCGATCGTCGGGGCGGCGCTGGCGGCGCTCCAGAACGTGCGCGGAGCCGGGGCGATCATCGGCGCCCTGATCGGGACGGCGTGGTCGCTGATCACGTTCCTCGCGGTTCCGGTGATCGCGCTCGAGGGCACCGGCCCGCTCTCGACCCTGAAGCGCTCGGCCTCGATCTTCAAGCAGCGCTGGGGTGCCCAGGTGACCGGCAACGTCGCGATCGGCGGCATCGTCCTGCTCGCCGGGGTCCTGCCGGCGATCGGCCTGATCGCGCTCGGGGTCGTGATCTGGGCCGCGGGTAGCGAGGCGGAGATCGCCGCCGGGGCGGTGATCGTCGCGGTCGGGGCCGCCGTGCTGCTCGTCAGCATGGTGGTCCTGCGGGCGATGCACGGCGTCTTCGGCGTCGCGCTCTACCGCTTCGCCCGCGAGGGCGAGGCGATCGCGGACTTCACCGCCGCCGAGCTCGAGGCGGCGGTCCGGGCGCGCTAGGCGAGGGCGGCGGGACGCGCTAGGCGAGGGCGGTGGGCGCGGCCGGCGATGTGAGCCGGGGGCGATCGGGCGACGCGCGCCCGCGCCGCGCCGCTCAGACCTCGGCGAGCAGGCGGGGGTCGTTGGTGCAGATGCCGCCGACGCCGAGCGCGGCCAGCGCCCGCATCCGGTCGAGCTCGTCGACGGTCCAGGCGATCACCTCGACCCCGGCGTCGCGGGCGGCGGCGACGAGCTGGGCGGTGATCAGCGGGTGGTAGACCCATACCGACCAGGCGCCGAGGCGCGGCGCGCGGCGGCGGATCGTCCGCGGCAGCCGGCGGCGCAGCGAGGCGCTCCCGACCAGCACGAGCGGCCCGCCCCAGCGCAGGCGGCGCCAGTCGCGGCGGATTCGCGGCACGGTCCAGCCGCGCCGGAGGTCCGGGGCGAGCCCGGCGAGCTCGACCAGGCTCTCGACCTCCATCGTCGAGACCATCGCCCGCTCGGTCAGGTTCCGCTCGCGGATCGCGGCGACGACCTCGTCCTCGCGTCCGGCGATCTTGAGGTCGAGGTCGAATTCGACCGAGTCGAGCGGCGGCCGCCGGAACGCGTCGAGGACGTCGGCGAGGGTGAGCGCGTCGCGCCGCTCGGCGTCGCCCCAGTCGTGGGCGACGAGCAGGGGGCCGCCGGGCTCGTCGACCGGGCCGGCCGGCGCCGTTCGCCAGTCGTCCGCCCGGGCGAAGTCCTCGCGCGGGCGGAGGACGTCGAGCTCGATCAGGTCGACGCCCGCCTCGACGGCCGCGGCGAAGCTGTCGAGCGTGTTGCCGGGGTGGATCGCGTCCGCCCCCTTGTGGCCGATCCGCAGGAGTGTCACGAGCGCCGAACTGTATTGGCGCTCCTCAGGCGGCGTTAAGTTGCGCTGCGATGAGCGACGTCGCCCGCCGCCGGATCGCCGCCCTGCTGCTCGCCGCGGGGGTCGTCCTCGGCGTGCTCGCGCTCGCCGGGGAGGGCCCGTTCGAGGATCCCGGCCCGACCGAGGAGGACCGCGTCGCGGCCGCCGTAGAGGACCTCTACGGCGCCGCGGCGGCCGGTGAGTACGAGCCCTTCTGCGCCCTGCTCACCGATCGCGCCCGCCGGACCCTGCGCGCCAACGCCGCCCAGCTCACCGGCGACGACGTCGCCTGCGCGCGAGCGCTCGAGCTGACCCTCGGCGAAGCGCTCGAGGGCTCGACCGTCGCCGTCGAGGACGTGAGCATCAGCGGCCAGCGCGCCCGCGTCGCGGCCCGCTTCACCGCCCCCGAGTCCCGCCCCGAGCCGCGCACCGTCTACCTCGAGCAGATCGACGGGCAGTGGCTCGTCACCGACCCCGGCTAAGTAGACCTCGGGCGAGTCCGCTGAGTGCCAACGCCTTGGACCCTAACCCGCCGCCCCCGGACGCGGGAGCAGATCAAGATGTGCGCGGCGTAGCCGCGCACCAGGTATTCCAGGCGGGAGCGGAGGAGGCGGCGGAGTTGCTCCTGGAATCTCTTGCGGCCGCCTCCGGCGGCCTTGCATGCTGCTTTCGGGGCTAAAGCCCCTCCCTAGAACAACTGGTTCTCGCCGGCGAAGATCTCGCTCACCGACTCGTCGCCGAAGATCCGGCGGATCGAGTCGGCGAGGGTCTGGGCGGTCGAGAGGACGGTGATGTTCTCGGGGGCGCCCGGACGAAGCGGCACGGTGTCGGTGACGACGATCCGCTCGATCCCCGACTGCTCGTAGGGCAGGCGCTCGAACGCCGGGCCGGAGAAGATGCCGTGCGTCGCGCAGGCGATCACCCGCGCGGCGCCCTCCTCGAGCACCGTCTCGGCGGCGGCGCAGAGCGTCCCGGCCGTGTCGATCATGTCGTCGACCAGGACCGCCGTCTTGCCGCGGACGTCGCCGACCACGTAGCCGATCTCCGCGACCTGCTGCGCCGGGCGCTCCTTCTCCATCACCGCCCAGTGGCAGCCGACCTTGCGGGCGAAGTTCCGCGCGACCTTGACCCTTCCGGCGTCGGGGGAGACGATCACCAGGTCCTCGGGGAACGCCTGGTCCATGAAGTACTGGGTCAGCATCGGCATCGCGGTCATGTGGTCGACCGGCACGCTGAAGAAGCCCTGGACCTGGCCCGAGTGCAGGTCCATGGTCAGGATCCGGTCGACGCCGACCGCCTCGAGACACTGGGCGACGACGCGGGCGGAGATCGGCTCGCGCGGCGCCGACTTCTTGTCCTGGCGCGAGTAGCCGTACCACGGGATCACGGCGATGATCCGGTGCGCCGAGGCGCCCTTGGCGGCGTCGACCATCGTCAGCAGCTCCATCAGGGCGTCGTTCGGGGTCATCCCCTGCGCCTGGTTGGCGGCGGTCGACTGGACGAGGAAGACGTCGGCGCCGCGAATCGATTCCTCGTAGCGGCAGTAGACCTCGCCGTCGGCGAAGGTGCGCAGGTCGACCTGGCCGAGGTCGACGTCGAGCCTTCCGGCGATCCTCGCGGCGAGCTCCATCGACGCCCTGCCGCCGAAGACCATCAGCCGCTTGACGTAGTCGTGCGGGATCGAGCTCACGACCTGCGGGTGTCTCTCGACCGTGGCCATCAGCCGTCCTCCCTCCCGTCCTGCCCGGATTCGGAATCGCTCATCTCGCGTGCCTTTCGCTTGGCATATCCCTCGATGTTCCGCTGCTGGACCCTGCTCACGCCGAGCGCGCCCGGCGGGACGTCCTTGCGAATCACCGCACCAGCGCCAGTGTAGGCATCGTCGCCGACGCCGACCGGCGCGACGAGCGAGTTGTTGACCGCGATTCGCGCACGTTCCCCGATCTTCGTCCGGTGCTTTCGGAAGCCGTCGTAGTTGGCGGTGATCGAACCGGCGCCGACGTTCGAACCGGCGCCGACCTCGGCGTCGCCGATGTACGCGAGGTGCGGGACCTTCGCCCCCTCGCCGATTTGAGAGTTCTTGATCTCGACGAAGGTGCCAGCCTTCGCCCCGGCGGCGAGGCTGGTGCCCGGGCGCAGGTAGGCGAACGGCCCGACCTGGACGCCGTCGCCGACCTCGCAGCCGGTCAAGTAGGAGTGCGGGATCGCGGCCCGCTCGCCGACCCGGGCGTCGATCAGCGTCGAGTGGGGGCCGACGACCGAGCCGGCGCCGACGGCGGTCGCGCCGCGCAGGCTCGTGCCGGGCTCAAGCGTGACGTCGGCGGCGAGCTCGACCCCGGCGTCGACCCAGGTCGAGGCGGGGTCGGTGACCGAGACGCCGGCGAGCATGTGGCGCTCGAGGATCGCTCGCCGCGCGTGCTCGGCGGCGACGGCGAGCTCGACCCGGCTGTTGACGCCAAGGTTGACCGTGGTGTCGGCGGTGACGTGGGCCGCCACCCGCCGCCCGGCGGCTCGCAGCACCGGCAGCACGTCGCCGAGGTAGTACTCGCCGGCGGCGTTGTCGTCGGTGATCCGCTCGAGCGCGTCGGCGAGCGGCGCGGCGGCGAAGACGAACGTGCTCGTGCTGACCTCGCGGATCGCCAGCTGCTCGGGCGGGACGGCCTCGGGGTGCTTGGTCTCGACGATCGCCTCGACGTCGCCCGACGCGTCGCGGACGATCCGCCCGTAGCTGCCGGGATCGTCGAGCTCGACCGTGAGCACGGTGGCGTCGGCGCGGAGCGCGCGGTGCGCCTCGAGCAGCGCCGCGACCGCCTCGCCGGTGATCAGCGGATGGTCGCCGGGAAGGACGACCACGGTTTCCGACGCGCGGACGAGGTCGAGGGCGGCGCGCACGGCGCCGCCGGTGCCGTCGGCGCGCGGCTGGACGACTGTCTCGGTGCCCTCGGGGAGCGCTTCCGAGAGGTCGCGGTCGGGCGAGACGATCACCGCGACGCGGGCGGCTCCGGCGTCGCGCGCGGCGTGCACGGGCCAGGCGACCATCGGCCGCCCGCAGACCGCATGGAGCGGCTTCGGCAGCGCCGACCGCATCCGCGTCCCCTCGCCCGCGGCCATGATCAGGACCGTGGGCGCATCGTTGCCGGCGCCGGCGCTCACTCGGGAATCGTAGACCGCGCCCGGTGATCCCGGTCGCCGGCCGACCGGCGAGCGCAACGTTTTCCCCGGTAGTCGACGAAAATGTTGCCTTCGACCCACTCGCCGGCGCTCAGGCGTCGATCTGGAAGCCGGCGGCGCGGAGGGCTGCGATCGCATCGCCGAGCGCTACTTCGCGGACTAGGACGTAGTCGGTGTCGTAGGTCGAGATCGCGAAGATCGAGATCCCGGCGTCGGCGAGCGGAACGGCGACCGCCGCGAGGACGCCGGTGAGACCGAGGTCGAGCGGTCCGAGGATCTTGAGCGCCCGCCAGCCCCGCTCGACCGGCACGCCTTCCGGCGCCTCGTCCTCGGGCCCGGCGACGCTGAGCTCGTCGGCGGTGCGGACCAGGGCCCAGAGCGAGCCTCCGAGCCGGTCGGCGGGCGCGGGATCGTCCGGTCGGGACCTCCAGACCGCGAGCCTTTCGGGCAGCACGACGAGCGTCATTCGGGCAGGCGCCATCGCGACAATGTCGCAGGCCGCACGCGGGGTGGTCGACCTAGACTTGGAGGCCAACCCGTTCCGGGGTGGTGTAGTGGCAGCACGTCAGGTTTTGGTCCTGAAGGCGAGCTTGGGTTCGATTCCCTCCCCCGGAGTTGCCCGCGGAGCTCGAGGGCGGCCGAGGTTGAGATTCGCCACAACCGAGGGGCCCAAGCTCGACCTCGAACGGCTCAGTCCTCCGCGGCCCTGCGCACCTTCGCTCGGCCGGCCTCGGTGCCGGGCTCGGTGGCGGGGCCGCGCGGCGGGGCGATGCCGAGGACGCGCATCGCCTTGAGGCCGAGGCCGAGCTTCTCGCGGCCGGCGGTTGAGGTGATGTCGTGGCCCGAGAGCTCCTTCACCCGCTCGAGCCGGTAGCGGACCGTGTGCCGGTGGGTGAAGAGCTGGGCGGCGGTCGGGGTGACGTTGGCGTCGTTGTCGAGGTAGGCCTCGATCGTCGCCACGAGCTCGGTCTCGTACTGCTCGTCGTAGGCCGACAGCGGGGCGACGGTCTCGTCGTAGAAGCGCTCGAGCTCGCCCGGGTCCTCGCTCATCGCCGGCAGCAGCAGCCGGTAGGCCCCCGTGTCCTCGAACGCGAGCAGCTCGACGCCGTCGGCCTCGGCGACGTTGGCGGCGAGCTGCGCCTCCTTGCCGGCGCGGTAGAGCTCGCCCGGCTCGGACGTCGGGCGGCTGTGGGCGATCGTCAGGTGGAAGCCCGGCAGCGACGCGGCGAGCTCGCGCTGGAGCGCCTGCGTCGCACGCGTCAGCGCGGGCTCGCCGTCGGCGGGGACGATCGCCGTCACCTCGGCGCGATCGGCGTCGTCGTCGACGCCGGCGACGGCGCCGGAGCTCGACGCCCGCAGGGCCCGCAGCGCGACGACCAGGACGCGCGAGCGCCATTCGCCGGTCTGCGCGGCGCGCGGCGCGGCGCGGACGATCAGCACCCCGCCGCCGTCGCCGAGCTTCAGTCCGAGCTCGGCGGCGCGGGCGAGGATGTCGGCGGGCTCGGTGACCTCGCGGGCGAGCACCGAGCGGACGAAGTCGCCCGCCGCCTCGTCGCTCGCCCACTCGGGCGCCCGCGAGCGCTCGAGCTCGAGCGCGAGCAGCGTCGAGACCATCCGCATCAGCGAGGCGGGCGGCTCGCCGCCGGGCGCGCGATAGCGCAGCTCGCCGACGGCGGCATCGGCGACGCGCAGCTCGAGCCGGCCGACGTCGTCCGCCTCGCCCGCGAGCAGCCGGCTCTCCTCGGCCGAGGACGACGCGGCGACCGCCAGCACTGCGCTCGAGCGGTCGATCAGCGCGACGCTCGCGCCGAGCGCCTTCCCCGCCGCGCGGGCGACCGCGGGCAGGCCGGCGCCCGACTCGATCGCCTCCGAGAGCGACTCGAGCGCCTCCTCCTCACCGTCGCTCACAGCGGCTCCCTCAGACGCGACGTCGATTGCACCTGGCGATTCTATGCCGGTGCCCCGCAGGGCAGCGGCAGGTGCGGCGGCGAGGCCGCCGCGGGAGGCTCGGCCTACGCCGGTGCGGACGACGCCGAACGGGGGCGGTCGAACCGGGCCTCGAGGCCGCCCAGCACCGCCTCGAGCCGTCGCTGCATCCAGGTCCGGCCGCCGATCGCCCAGAGCACGGCGTCGAGCGCACCCATCCTGTCGATCTCCGCCTCGAGCCGCACCCGGGTCGCGTCGCCCTCCGCTCGCAGCGACCAGGTCACCTCCCCGCGGGTGCGCCGCCCGACCTCGGCGACGCCGCGGATCCGCTCCGGCGGCTCGACCGCGGCGACGCGGGTGCTGACGACGCGGGCCAGGCCCAGCGGCCCGCCGACCCGGACCGCACCGCCGTTCGGCGCCGCGCCATCGCCGCCGTCGGAGTCGAGCCGGACGACCTCGATCCAGCGATCGGCGAGCTGCCAGTGGTTCTCGAGCCGGGCGAGGAAGGCGAAGATCTCCTCCCGCGGCGCCCTCAGCGCGACCTCGGCGCTCACCCCCCGCATCGCCGCGCCGCTCCCACGCTCAGCCGAGGACGCCGGAGATGTCGTCCCAGAAGTAGACGATCACGATCCCGAGCGCGACCCCGAGCAGGACCAGCGCGACGAGCACGACGAGCGAGATCAGCGCCGCCGTCGCCTTCTCCCAGGTCCGTCCGTAGGCGCCGAGGGCGGGGACGAGGATCAGCGCGCCGAAGGCGAGCAGGCTGATCAGCGCGGCGCCGCCGAAGAGCAGGTACTCGGTGGCGATTCCGGACAGGTCGGGCATCGATCAATTCTGTCTGATGCGGGTGACGTGGGCGATCACCATCGCCAGCGCCGCGCAGGCGGCGAACGCCGAGACGCCGAGCGCCCAGCCGGCGTTGACGTCGCTGAGGTAGTCGGCGCGCAGGTAGACGCGGCTGAGCCCGACCGCGGCCGCGACGACGATCCCGGCCGCGATCAGCGCCGAGGCGTGGGCCATCTTCGGGCGCAGGCGCACCGTCAGCGTCAACGTCAGCCACGGGTAGACGATCGCGAGCGCCGCCTCCGAGCTCGGGAAGCCCGACCCCGGATCGGCCGCGAGCGACGCCGCCGGCTCGGGCCGGTCGATCCGGTCGCCGTACACGGCCAGGGCGGCGTGGGTGATCGCCACCGCCGCGACGAGCACCGCGAGCTCCTGCCAGCGGCGCCAGGCGACGAGCACCGCGGCCGTCGCCAGCGCGACGGCGAGCGTCGCCGGGCTCGAGCCGAGGGCCGCGAGCAGGTCGGCGACGTCGACGAGCGCGGCCGCTCGGAGCTCGCCGGCGAGGTCGAGCGCCTGCGAGTCGCCGGGCGTCGGCCCGGGGTCGCCGGAGACGATCGACGAGTACGCGACGAGAACGAACAGCGCCACCGAGAGCGCGGCGACCAGGCTCGTCAGCTCGAGCCCGAGCCCGCCCGGCGTCAGCCGGCGCCAGACGAATCGCACCTGCGGCAGCGTCCGCCGGAGCACCGGGATCGCCTCGATGCGCGCCGCCAGCCGCTCCCGGTTCTCGCGCCGGCGCAGGAAGCGCACCGCGACGATCAGGGCGACGACGACGGCGACGACCGAGCCGAAGTAGAAGCTGCCGCGGGCGGAGATCTCGATCGCCTGATTGAGAGCGTCGGCGCCGAAGTAGCCGATCAGCGTGAACGTCCCCGCCCAGAGCCCGGTGCCGAGGATGCTGTAGGGAACGAACGCGCGGTAGCGCATCCCTGAGCTTCCGGCGATGAACGGCGCCAGCGCCCGCACCACCCCGACGAACCGCCCGATCAGGATCGTCTTTCCCCCGTGCCGATCGAAGTAGGCCTCGACCTGGGCGAAGCGCTCGCGCGTGATCCTCAGCTTCGGGCCGTGGCGGAGGACGAAGTCGCGACCGAGCCGCTGCCCGATCAGGAAGCTGACCCCGTCGCCGGCCCAGGCGCAGAACCAGACGACGGCGAGCATGATCGGCAGCGACTGGTCGCCCTTCGCGGTCAGCGCCCCGCCGAGGATCACCGCCGTCTCCCCCGGGGCGATCAGCCCGACGAAGGCTCCTGTCTCGAGGAACGCCAGCACCCCGACCATCGGGTAGATCCAGTCGCCGAGCCGGCCGGCGACGCTCTCGAGCCAGCCCTCGACGTCGAGGCTGTCGGCGACCTGGAAGAAGACGAGCACACCGACGACAACTACGGCGACGAGCGCCACCAGCCGCACCCGGTCGCGCGCCTCGCCTTCGAGCCGTGGACGCCTGAGCCTCATCACAGGCGCATCGGGGCGGTGACGATCGCCGCCGCGTAGCGCGGCGGCAGCTCCGCGGCCGCCCGGTCGGCGCGGGCGAGGTCGTCGAAGATCCCGAACGCGGTCGGGCCCGAGCCGGTCACCAGCGCCCGCGCCGCTCCCACCTCCTCGAGCGCCGAGAGCGCCTCGGCGATCTCCGGCCGCAGCGACAGCGCGGCGTTCTCGAGGTCGTTGACAAGCAGCTCGGCGTAGTCGAGCGGCGAGGAGGCCCCGGCGGCCGCGCCGCGCAGGCGCTCCTCGATTCGCGCGAGCTCGCCGGCGTCGCGCCCGGCCCCGAGCCGGTCCGCCTCGGCGTAGACCTCGGCCGTCGCCAGCCCCTCCTCGGACGGGATCAGGACGAACGCCACCTCGCCGGGATCGCCGAGCGGCTCGACCCGCTCGCCGGCGCCGGAGACGAGCGCGAAGCCCGGATCGAGCTGCGACGGGACGTCGGCCCCGAGCGCCGCGGCGAGGTCGTCGAGCCCGTCGACCTCGCCCACCGCGAGCCGCAGCACCGCGGCCGCGTCGGCGCTCCCGCCTCCGAGCCCCGCCGCGACCGGCGTCCGCTTGTCGATCTCGATCTTCAGCGGCTCGCGCGACCAACCCCTGGCGCGGAGCGCCTCGAGCGCGACCGCGGCCAGGTTCGGTCCCTCGACCTCGGGGCAGACGACCTCGTCGGCGTCGCCCGCCGCCTCGCCGACCTCGATCCGGTCGGCGAGCACCAGCGGGCAGAACAGCGAGCGCAGCTCGTGGAGCCCGTCCTCGCGCCGGCCGCCGAGGTAGAGGCAGAGGTTGAGCTTCGCCGGCGCGCGGGCGATCAAGCCGGCTCGCCTCCGGGCTCCTCGAGCGCCGCCGCGAGACGGACGAAGTCCTCCGGCGAGAGCTGCTCGGCGCGGGCGCCGACCGGGAGCCCGATCGACTCGAGGGCGCCGCGGACGGCATCGCGGCTGCCGGGCCGGGCGTGCTCGAGCGAGCGGGGCAGCGCCTTGCGCCGGTGCGCGAACCCGTCGCGGACGAGGCCGGCGACCGCCGCCGGCGCCGCCGCGCCGGTGCGATCGAGCCGCAGCAGGGCCGAGTCGACGCGCGGCCGGGGCGTGAACACGGCGCGGTCGACCGAGCGCAGCAGGCGGACGTCGCAGGCGAGCTGGACGACGACGCTGGGCGCGCCGTAGGTGCGCGATCCGGGCCCGGCCCGGAGCCGGTCGGCGATCTCGCGCTGGACCATGACAGTCCACCGCGCGAGCGTCGGAAGCTCGGCGATCGTGCGCAGGATCAGCGGCGTCGCGATCGAGTACGGGAGGTTGGCGACGACCGCGGTCGGCGGCGGGTCGAGGGCGCCGAGGTCGACCCGCATCGCGTCGCCGAAGAGGAGCCGCACGCCGGCGTGCTCGGCGGCGACCGCCTCCAGCGGCGCGCGGAACGCCGCGTCGAGCTCGATCACGTGCAGCGCCGCGACGTGCGGGGCGATCTCCGCGGTCAGCGCTCCCTCGCCGCCCCCGACCTCGAGCACGACGTCCTCCGGCGCGAGCTCGGCGTCGCGGACGATCGCCGCGAGCAGGTTCGGGTCGGCGAGCAGGTTCTGACCGAGCCTCACCATCACTGCCCGCCGCCTCCTCCGCTCCGCGTCCGGGGGCGACGGGGGCTGCGGCCTTCCGTGCCAAGCGACTGCCAGCCTCCTCCGCTCCGCGTCCGGGGGCGGCCGGGTATGCGTTCTTGGGTGCTCACCATCGGAGGGCTCGGGTGGCGTTCGACTCGACCAGCGTCTCGAGCTCGGGGTAGGCGAGGCCGCGGAGCTCGGCCAGGCGCTCGGCGGTGGCGATGACGTTGGCGGGGGCGTTCGGCTTGCCGCGGACCGGCTGCGGGGCGAGGAACGGGGCATCGGTCTCGACCAGCAGCAGCTCGTCGGGCACCAGCGCGGCCGACTCGCGCAGCACCTCCGCGCTCGGATAGGTGAGGTTGCCGGCGAACGAGCAGTACCAGCCGCGCTCGGCGGCCTCCGCCACCCGCTCCGGCGGGGCCGAGAAGCAATGCAGGATCACGGTGACGCCGTCCGCCCGCGCGCCCAGCGTCGCGTACGCCTCGGCCAGCGCCTCGCCCTCGGTCGCCGAGGCCCCGTCGCGGACGTGGATCACGAGCGGCTTGCCGGAGTCGCGGGCGATCTCGATCTGGGCCTCGAACGCCCGCCGCTGGTCGGCGCGCGGGGCGCGGTCGCGGTAGTAGTCGAGCCCGGTCTCCCCGACCGCCGCCACCCGCGGATGGCGGGCGAGCTCGGCGATCTCGGCCGCGTCCGCGTCGGCGAAGCCGCCGGCGCCGTTCGGGTGGCGGCCGACGCATGCCAGCACCTCGGGATGAGCCTCGGCGGCGGCGATCGCCTCGCGACTCGACGCCGCGTCGATGCCGACGGTCAGCATTCGCGCCACCCCCGCCGCGCGGGCTGCCGCGACGAGCTCGCCTTCGCCGTCCTCGCAGAGCCCGAGGTGGCAGTGCGTGTCGACCACGCGCGGCAGTCTAGGTGTGTCGCCGCTCGCCCCGGGCGAGGCCCCGACGGCGCCTCAGCGCCGCTTGAAGCGCGACTTCGCGCCGGCGCCCGCCGACTGCTGCCCGTACGAGCCCGCGGCGCTGAACACCGCCCGCGAGCGCTTCCGCGCCTTCGGGGAGGAGGACACCCGGCGCCTGAGCTTGCGGGCCTGCTTCTTCGACAGCCGGAAGACCAGCTTCCGTGTCTGACCGGCCGGCAGGGTCAGCGCCCGCGGATCGGGCTTCGCCCGCAGCGTCGCCCGCTTGCCGCCCCCCTTGAGCTTCACCCGCGCGCGGGCGCTCAGGTCGCATGGGGTGCCGGCGCACCTCGCCGTCGCGACCAGCCTCCGGCCCGGGCGCAGCCGCTTGCTCGCCCGCAGGGTCAGCCCGAGCGCCGAGCGTTCGAACGCCCCGACGTCGCAGGCGGCCCCGCCGCCCCGTCCGGGGCGGCCGACGCCGCGCTGGTCGGTCGCCGGGGGCGGGCACGGCTCGTTGCCGACGGCGTCGACGGCGGGCGAGAGCGGCGCCGGCTCCATCGTCGGGGTCGGCCCGCCGTTGTCGGCGAGCGCCGCGAGCTGAGCGTCGACCGCGACCTGGTCGCCGAGGCCGGGGGCGGCGTTGCAGTCGCCGTCGACCTCGCGAAGGACGTTGTCGCCGAGCGAGTTGAACGACGTCGTGCCCGCGCAGAGGTCGCCGGCGTGATCGAGGATCGTCCGCCGAAGGTCGAACGTCGCCGCAATCCCGGTCAGCGCCGCCGCCGCACCGGCCACGCCCCCGTCGGAGATCGTCACCGAGTCGAGGTCGAGGGTCGAGCCGGTGTTCATCAGCGCGACGCGGCCGCTCATCGGCGACGTGTGCCCGACGAGCGTCGAGCTCGAGATCTCGAGCGTGCCGCCGCCGAACGCGACGACGGCACCGCCGCTGCCGTCGGTTGCCTCGTTGCCGGCGAACGTGCTCGACTCGATCCGGGCCCCGGCCGCGGGCAGGTTGACGAACAGGCCCCCGGCGCGGCCGGCGGAGTTGTCGGCCACCAGGGAGTCGGCCAACGAGAGATCGCCGATGCTCGCCCGCAGCCCGCCCCCGGCGTGGTTGACGAGCATCGGGCTCGCGGAAGTGACCTCGTTGCCCGTGATCCGCGAGCGCACGACCGCGAGCGCGCTGGCGACGCCTCCCGTGGCGGCGATCCCGCCGCCGGCGGCGGACTGGGTCGAGGGCGCCGCCGGATCGTCGTTGGTGACCCGGTTGCCGTCGACGATCGAGTCGATCACCCGGACGTCCGGGCTCGAGGTCGCGGCGACCCAGATCCCGCCGCCGATCGGCGAGTCGGGGCCCTCGACGACGTTGCCGGTGATCCGCAGGCGCTCGAGCTCGATCTCGACCGAGCCGCCGTTGGAGATCCGGATCCCGCCGCCGCCGTCGGGCGTGGCCGTCTCGACGAGGCCGCCGGTCAGGGTCATCCCGCGCACTGCGACCGGACCGGAGAAGTTGGGGACGGCGATCGCGAGGACCCGGTCGGCGACCGTCTGCTCGACGACCGTCGCCGCCCGGCCGGCGCCGCGGATCTCGACCGGGTCGGTGAGGTCGAGGTCGCCGTCGGAGTCGTCGTCGGCCGTCACCGGGATCGTCAGCTCGACGGTGCCCGCCGGGACGTCGATCACGTCGGGGCCGGCGAGCGCGTTCGCCTCCATCACCGCCGCCCGCAGCGGGCAGCTCCCGGCTCCGTCGTCGCAGGCGCCGTCGCCGGGGTTCGCGTCGGCAGCGTCGGCCGCCCCCGGGGTGACGTCGAAGGTCGCCGCCGGGGCGCCGGCGGGCAGCGCGAGCAGGAGCGCCGCCGCAAAGGTCGCGGCCGCTCCTGCACGCGCCACGTTGGCTGACCCCAGCAGTCGCACGCGCCCCCACCCTCGCGCGGCACGGCCCCGGTGTCAGTACCGATCTGGTCCCACCTTGGTCCCACCCTCCCCACCCGGCGGCGGGAGCGCGGGCTCAGAGGTCGCGGCGCGAGAACGCCGCGACCGCCGCGGCGACCACGAGCGCCGTGTACAGCAGCGCCCAGGCGACACCGCCGAGACCGAGCTCCTGCGCACCGCCGAACGGCCCCAGCCGGACGAGGTCGCCGGTGAGCCCGGTGGTCTCGGAGGTGAGCAGGTAGAGGGCGCCCTGGTAGAGGGCCTCGAAGGGCAACGCGACGGTCATCCACTCGGCGATCCGCTCGAGGCTCTCCGAGTCGAGCGCGTTGCCGATCTGGCCGAGCAGGCCGGCCACCAGTCCGGCGCCGAAGACCATGAACACCGCGATCCCCTGCGCGGTCGCCGAGAGGAACACCGACGCCAGGATTGAGATCGCAGCGATCACCGCCACCGCGCCGGCGAGCGCGAGGCCCGGGAGGAGCGCATCGTCCGGGCTCCACTCGCCGAGCGCGACCGTCGCCGCGAGCGCGATCGCGTAGACGACGAGCACGTAGAGGGCGGCCGCGCCGGCGGCTCCCGCGAACCGGGCGACGATCATCGTCCCGCGGCCGAGCGGGCGGACGACGAGCGGCTGGAGGAGGCCGGTCTCGGCGTCGCCGCGGACGAGGCCGATCGTCAGGAAGATCGCGAGCACCGCGCCGAGGAACAGGGTCGCGAACAGGGCGAGGCCGAACAAGGTCGAGCCGACGAGCGTCCACTCGTCGACGAGGTCGGGGCCGACGAGGCCGAGCCGCTCGACCTCACGGAAGGCGAAGTGGGCGCCGAGCGCGTAGAGGCCGAGGAAGGCGACGGTGAGGGCGCAGACGACGACGAGGACCCGCCGGCGAAGGCTCTCGGCGAACGCGAACGAGACGATCGCCAGCGCGCCGTCGACCCGGCGGGGTGAAGTGACCGCGTCTGCCACCCGTGGCGCCGCGCTCAACGTGCCTCCTCGCCGACCGCCTCGAGGTAGGTGTCCTCGAGCGTGCTCGCGAGCACCCGGACGCCGTAGACCCGCTCGCCGCCGCGGACGAGCTCGGCGACGATGCCCGGCACCTCCTCGCGCCCGGCGCCGTCGAGGACTCGGGTCCCGCTCGCGGTCTCGATCTCGACCCCGCGCGGACGCGCGAGCTCGGCCGGGGCGCCCCGCTCGACGACCTCGCCGCCGAGCAGGATCTCGACCCGGTCGCAGACGAGCTCGACCTCGCTCAGCAGGTGGGAGCTGAGGAGCACGGACGTGCCGCGCTCGCGCGTCGCGCCGAGCAGCCCGCGAACCATCCGCCGCCCGGCCGGGTCGAGGGCGCTCGTCGGCTCGTCGAGCAGCAGCAGGCGCGGCGAGCCGACCATCGCCTGGGCGATCCCGAGCCGTTGCTGCATCCCCTTCGACATCTCGGCGACCCGCCGCGCCGCCGCCGCCTCGAGGCCGACGAGGTCGAGCAGCTCGGCGCGCTCGTCCGAGCCGCCGCCGGAGCCGGCGAGGCGCTGGTGCAGCCGCAGCACCTCGTCGGCGCTCGCCCAGGCGGGAAACCGGAAGAGCTCGGCGAGATAGCCGACCGCCGCGCGGGCCGGCGGGCTCCCCGCCGGGTGGCCCGCGACCTCAGCCGACCCGGCGCTCGGGCGCACGAGGCCGCAGGCGATCTTCGCCAGCGTCGACTTGCCGGCGCCGTTCGGGCCGAGCAGGCCGACGATCTCGCCCTCGGCGACCTCGACCGAGACGCCGCGGAGCGCCTCGGTGCGCCCGAAGCGCTTGCGCAGCCCGGTGGCGCTGAACGCGGCCGGCACTTTGGCGCGGGGCGCCGGGCCGTTCAGCCCGCCGCCACCGCCTCGAGCTTCGGGAACAGCGGCGCCAGCTCGCCGACCCGCGCGCCGCCGCCACGCGAGCCGAATCGCGCCAGCCGCCGCTCCGGCTCGCCGAGCGCGTCGAGCAGCCGGGCGCTGGTCTCGGGCATGTACGGGGCGAGCAGCAGGCCGAGCACCCGCAGCCCCTCGGCGAGGCTGTAGAGGACGGAATCGAGCCGATCGCCTGCTCCGCCTCCAGGGAGCCCGGAGGGCGACCGATCAGCCGAGCTTGCTCGGCTGCCCGGGCGATCGGGTTCGCCGCCGGGATCGGCTTCCTCCTTCGCCAGGTCCCACGGCCGCTGCTCCTCGACGTAGCGGTTGAGGCGCCGCACCCGCGCCCAGATCGTCTCGAGCGCGTGCGTCAGCTCGGCGTCGTCGAAGAGCTCGCTGACCGTGGCCTCGAGCCCGTCGAAGCCGTCGTCGCCCTCGAGCAGCGCGGGATCGGGCTCGCCGTCGGGGATCACGCCGTCGCGGTAGCGGCCGATCATCGCCAGCGTCCTGCTGGCGAGGTTGCCCCAGTCGTTGGCGAGCTCGGTCTCGTAGCGCGACTCGAAGCCGGCGGCCGAGACCGAGCCGTCCTGCCCGAAGCTGACCTCGCGGAGGCAGTAGAAGCGCAGCGCGTCGGCGCCGAAGCGCTCGATCACCTCGAACGGGTCGAGGACGTTGCCGAGCGACTTCGACATCTTGTGCCCCTCCATCAGCAGGAAGCCGTGGACGAAGAGCCGCCGCGGCACCTCGAGGCCGGCGGCGAGCAGGAACGCCGGCCAGTAGACGGTGTGGAACTTGAGGATGTCCTTGCCGATGACGTGGATCGCCGGCCAGTAGCGCTCGGTCAGGTCCTCGCCCTCGCGGGCGTAGCTGAGCGCGGTGTAGTAGTTGAGCAGCGCGTCGAACCAGACGTAGATGACCTGACCGGGATCCCAGGGCAGCGGCACCCCCCAGCCGAGCTTCGGCCGCGAGAGCGAGACGTCCTGGAGCCCGCCCCTGATGAACGAGAGCGCCTCGTTGTAGCGGGCGGCGGGGAGGATGTAGTCCGGCCGGGAGGCGTAGAGCCGCTCGAGGTCGTCCTGGAACGCCGACAGGCGGAAGAACCAGTTCTGCTGGCGCTCGCGGTCGAGCGGGATCTTGTGGATCGGGCAGGTGTTGCCCTCGCCGAGCTCGGACTCGGTCTTGAAGTCGGCGCAGCGCGGGCAGTACCAGCCCTCGTAGACGCCCTCGTAGACGTGGCCGTTGTCGTGGACCCGCTGGACGACCTCCTGGACCTTGGCGACGTGCTCGGGGTCGGTGGTGCGGATGAAGAAGTCGTTCGACGCGTTCAGCTTCGGCATCAGGTCGCGGAACCGCGGCGCGTTGCGGTCGGCGAGCTCCTGCGGGCTGACGCCCTCGCGCTCGGCCGCCTGCGCGACCGGCTCGCCGTGCTCGTCGGTGCCGGTGAGGAAGAAGACGTCCTCGCCGCGCGCGCGCATGTGGCGGGCGAGGGCGTCGGTGGCGATCGACGTGTAGGCGTGGCCGAGGTGCGGCTCGGCGTTGACGTAGTAGATCGGGGTGGTGACGTAATACGACATTTGCTCACGCTCGACGCTGTGCAGTCGAGCGGGAGCATAGGCATTGGCGGGCGCGGGACGAGGGAGGGGCGGCCCTGCGGCCGCCCCTCTCGCCCCCCTCCTGGATCTCCCCGGCCGGGGCGCTAGCGGCGCCGGCAGCGCTGCTTGCGGAACGCCCGCTTCGAGGTGTCGTCGTTGAAGATCCACTGGGCTCGCCAGAGGAAGCGCTTGGCCCTGCAGCGGGCCTGCGTCACCTTCGAGCCCTTGCGGATCCGGACGCCGAACAGGGTGTTGGCGCCGGCCCCGCCGAGGATCTCCGGCACCTGCGGCACGTTCAGCCGCCAGGCGTACCTGCCGCCGGGGGCGCTGCGGCGGATGATCCCGAGGATCACCTGCGTCACCGCCGGGCCCAGAGTCGGGCTGTAGGCGTGGAACCTGAGCCGGTTCTTGCCCGGGCCGGCGATCGCCAGCGTGGTCAGGTCGGTGATGTCGGTCGGGCCCGGCAGCCGGACGTGGGCGGTCCCGCGGCCGATGATGCTCTTGCGCGGGCAGCGGTTCCGCGCCTGCTGGGTCGTCGTGCCGTCGAGGTCGGCCGTGCACCTGCGGGGCTTGTTCGGCCGGAAGCGGACGTTCTTGCCGAAGTCGATCCGCAGCGCCCGGGTCGGCTTCGGGACCCCCGACGAGCCGTCGGCGTTGTCGTGGCCGACGCTCGAGAACAGGTTGACGTTGCGGAACTTCTCCTTCGGCAGCTTCTGCGGCTTGACCTTGCCGCGCAACTCCACCCGTGGCTCCTGGGCCGCGGCCGTGCCGGTGAGGCCGACCGCGAGCGCGAGCACCAGCGCCAGCGCAGCAAGCGGTGCTGACTTCCTGAGCATGTTCCTCCTCCTCACTCCCCCCGAGGACGATGATTCCCTCGATCATTCCCTCGATCCGAGTGGGGACGATCGGCGCCTACCCGCCGTCCACGACCCTTAACCCCTCGCGGCGGAGGAAGTCGCGGTCCCGGAACGGCGAGAGGGCGGCACCGGGGCCGCCCTCTCGCTGATCCGTGTCCCTGCCGGTTACGACCGGGCGCGGAGCGCTACCTCTTCCGCTTGCACTTCTGGGCGCGCGACGCGAACTTCGTCGTGTCGTCGTCAAACGTCCAGCGGGCCTTCCAGAAGAACTTCTTCGTCTGGCAACGCGCCTTGACGACGCCGGTCTTCTTCGGGATCGTGACCCCGAACAGCGTGTTCGCGCCGGCCCCGCCGAGGATCTCGGGCACCAGCGGCACGTCGAGGCGCCACTTGAACTTCTTGCCCGCGGCGTTCGGCCGGATGTTGGCGAGGATGACCTGCGTCACGGCCGGGCCCAGCGTCGGGGTGTAGGCGTGGAACCGGATCTGGTTCTTGCCGGGGCCGGCGAAAGCCGTGGTCGTCAGGTCGGTGATGTTCGTCGGGCCTGGCAGGCGAACGTTGGCGACCCCCGTTCCGATGACGCTCTTCGCCGGGCACGCCTGGCGCGCCTGCTGGGTCGTCGTCCCGTCGAGGTCCGCCGTGCACTTCCGCGGCTTGTTGGGGGCGAACTTGATGTTCTTGCCGAAGTCGATCCGCAGCGCCTTGGTCGGCTTCGGGACGCCGGCCGAGCCGTCGGCGTTGTCGTGGCCGACGCTCGAGAACAGGGTCGCGTTCTTGAACTTCTTCTTCGGGAACTTCTTCGGCGTCACCTTGCCCTTGAGCTCGACCTTCGGCTCCTGGGCCGCGGCGGTGCCGGTG
>Ga0299914_10000825_pt1 | contig 19573 bp, 16 predicted proteins | sample RVTome_10_FD_201361 | JGI IMG/M metagenome (GOLD analysis project Ga0299914, IMG submission 201361) | Soil microbial communities from uranium-contaminated site in the Upper Colorado River Basin, Wyoming, United States - RVT153D57 (version 2) ...
TCAGTGACTGCTTAGCGCTGCTGCCTTCCGGCCCTGACGCGGTTCGCAGGCTGATATTGCACAGGTTCCGGGCCGCGATGAGGCCCACGGCCGCGCGGCGAACGACCAGTGTACGTTGCGCCGCGACGCCGGGGCAAGAGAAGGTAGGGCGCGCGAGCGCGCCGTTCGGCCGCTTCGGCGAAGCGGCCCTACAGCGTGCCTGCCGCCGGTATCGTAAAATCCCCGGCCATGCCGCTACCCCTGAATCTCCGGCCCCCGGAGTCGTGCCGCTGGGCGCTCGTCTCGCTCGGCGAGGTGATGCTCCGGCTCGACCCGGGCGAGGGCCGCATCCACACGACCCGGTCCTTCCAGGTGTGGGAGGGCGGCGGCGAGTACAACGTCGCGCGCGGGCTGCGGCGCTGCTTCGGCCTCCCCACCGCCATCGTCACCGCGCTCGCCGACAACCCGGTCGGCCGGCTCGTCGAGGACCTGATGCTCCAGGGCGGCGTCGAGCAGCGCGTGAAGTGGGTCAAATACGACGGGGTCGGGCGCGCGGTGCGGAACGGGCTCAACTTCACGGAGCGAGGCTTCGGCGTCCGCGCGGCGCTCGGCTGCTCCGACCGCGGGCATACCGCCGTCTCGCAGCTCCGTCCCGGCGACGTGGACTGGGACGATCTGTTCGGGCGGCAGGGCGCACGGTGGTTCCATACCGGCGGCATCTTCTGCGCGCTGTCTGAGACGGCACCGCTCGTCGCGCGCGAGGCGATGGAGGCGGCGAAGCGGCACGGGACGATCGTGTCGTACGACCTCAACTACCGCGAGTCGCTCTGGAAGGCGATCGGCGGGCCGGCGAAGGCCCGCGAGGTCAACCGCACGCTCGCCCCGATGATCGACGTGATGATCGGCAATGAGGAGGACTTCACCGCCGCGCTCGGCTTCCAGGTGGAAGGCGTGGACGAGTACCTCTCCGCGCTCGACCCGGCGACCTTCCGCCGCATGATCGAACGCGTCGTCACCGAGTTCCCGTCGATTCAGGTGGTCGCGACCACGCTCCGGAGCGCGAAGACAGCGACGATCAACGACTGGGGCGCCGTGTGCTGGGCGGGGGGAGACTTCCACACCGCGCCCGCGCGCGAGAACCTCGAGGTCCTCGACCGCGTCGGCGGCGGCGACTCCTTCGCGTCGGGACTGATCTACGGGCTGCTCACCGGCCGCGGCGCGCAGTGGGCCGTCGAGTGCGGCGCGGCGCACGGCGCGCTGGCGATGACGACCGCCGGCGATACGAGCATGGCCACGCTCGCCGAGGTCGAGCGCGTGATGAAGGGCGGGACGGCCAGGGTGTCAAGGTAGGGCGGCCTCGCCGAGGCCGCCGCCCCCGGCGCGCTCGGCGAGCGCGCCCTACCAAGGGGCGCCCTCCGGCGCGCTCGGCGAGCGTGCCCTATCAGGTGCCGCGAAGCGCCGCGGTCGTCCTGACGTCGAACTCGTCCCAGGCTATCAGCCGCCGCACCGACTCCGGCAGTTCGGCGACGGCACGCAGACAGGCCTCTCGCAGCTCCGGCAGGGGCGGGGCCTCGACGATGCGGCGACCGCCCGTCATGACGTGGCGGAGCAGGGGGCGGCCTGCCTCCGGTGCCGGCTCTCCCGCCAGTCCAATCCAGTCGCGGAGGGCCGTGCCGTCGCGGGCGACGCGCCACACCTGCTTCGCGCCGCCGAGCGTGCGCTTGCCGGCGCTCAGCTTCACGACCGGCACCATGCGTCCGCCGCGCTCCACCGCGACCAGCTTGTAAACACCGCCGAGCGCCGGAGAGTCGGATGACGTGCTGAGGGCGGTGCCGACGCCGAACGCATCGACGGGAGCACCGGCCGAGACGAGCGCGCCGACGCGATCCTCGTCGAGATCGCCCGAGGCCAGGATCCGCGTGCCGCTCAACCCGCCCTCGTCCAGCACGCGGCGGACGTCCCGGCTCAGCTCGAGGAGATCGCCGCTGTCGAGCCGGACCGCCGCGGGCTTCAGTCCGGCGGCCGTGATGTCGCGCGCCGCCTGGACCGTGTCGTAGGTGTCGATCAGCAGCGTGGTCCGTTCGCCGAAGAGATCCAGGTACGCGCGAAACGAGTCGAGCTCGTGCTCGAACGTCATGACCCAGGAGTGCGCCATCGTGCCGGAGATCGGGATCCCGAAGCGGTAGCCGGCCTCGACGTTGGACGTCGAGTCACAGCCCGCCAGGTACGCGGCGCGCGCGGCGTGCAGCGCGGCTTCCAGCCCGTGCGCGCGGCGGCTGCCGAACTCCGCCACCGAGCGGCCCGCCGCGGCCTGGACGATCCGCGCCGCCTTGCTCGCAATCGACGTCGGAAACGTGATCAGCGCCAGCAGCGCCGTTTCGACGATCTGCGCCTCGGCCGCCGCGGCGGTGACGCGCAGGAGCGGCTCGCCCGCGAAGACAGGTTCCCCTTCGCGCACTGCCCAGACGTCCCCGCGGAAGCGGAACGCCGGCAGCACCTCGTCGAAGAAGCGCGGCGGGGCGCCGGCGAGCGCCGGCACGGAACGCAGATACGCGATCTCGTCCGCGGTGAAACGCAGGGATTCGAGAAAGGCCAGCGCCTGCTCGAGGCCGGCCGCCACCAGATAGCCGCGCCGCGGCGGCAGCCGGCGCACGAAGAGCTCGAACGTACTGCGGCCGGCGATGCGGGCGTGGTCGTAGCCCGCCGCCATCGTGATCTGGTAGAGGTCGGTCGCCAGGACGCTCGTCGGCATCGCGCTCCGGGGACCCGGGCTGGATGACCCGCCTTCCTACCGGAGCCTCTGCGGCGCGCTCGGCGAGCGCGCCCTACCCGCTGAAGCTGCGGCGCGGGCACGGACACTGGATCGGCGCCCCGGGATTTGACACGATACCAGCATGCGGGAGGATTCAGGCGACGCGCTGCTGATCGTCGACGTGCAGCACGACTTCTGTCCGGGCGGCGCGCTGGCGGTTCCCGAGGGAGACCAGGTCATACCGGTGCTCCGCCGGCTCGCGGAGCGCTTCGATGCCCTCGGCCGGCCGGTCTACGCCTCGCGCGACTGGCATCCGCCCGACAGCACGCACTTCGAGGTGAACGGAGGCGTCTGGCCCGTGCACTGCGTCCAGGGGACGGACGGCGCGCGCCTCCGCGGCGACCTGCGCCTGCCGGGCTCCGCGATGATCGTCACAAAGGGGCACCGGCGCAACGACGAGGGCTATTCGGCAATCGTCGGCGAGGTGGGGGGACGAGGGACGCTGCTCGAGGATCTGCAGGCGCGCGGCATCGACCACCTGGTCGTGGGCGGGCTCGCCACCGACTACTGCGTCAAACACTCCGTTCTCGATGCGCTCCGCAACGGGATCGCCGTGACGGTGCTGACCGACGCCATCCGCGCGGTCGATGTGGCGGCCGGCGACGGTGCGCGTGCGCTGGACGAGATGTCGGCGGCCGGCGCGGAGCTCGCCACGTCGGACACGATCTCCGGCGTCCGCGAGACCTCCTGACGCATGGCGAAGACCACCGGCGCGCGGCGCGAGGCGCCAGCAAAGACGTCCGGCCAGGGAGAACGCCGTGCGCAGGCGCCGGTCGTCGCCTCCGCCGCCACGCTCGACCGCCTGATCCACGAGCGCATGCGGCTGGCCATCGTCGCCGAACTGGCGGTCCATCCCAGCCTGTCGTTCTCGGAGCTGAAACGCCGCCTGAAGACGACCGACGGGAACCTGAGCGTGCACGCGCGCCGCCTCGAGGAGGCCGGCTACATCGCGTGCCGCAAGTCGTTCGAGCGCCGGACGCAGCGGACGGACTACTGGCTGACGCCCGCCGGCCGCGCCGCGCTGCGTCGGTATCTCGAGCAGATGAAGGGACTCATCGCCACGCTGCGTGCGTAGTAGTAGGGCGGCTTCGCCGAAGCCGCCGTCTCCGGCGCGCTCGGCGAGCGCGCCCTACCGTGGACGCGCGCTCGGCGGGCGCGCCCTACCGTGGACGCGCGCCGGTGACCAGTTCTCTCAACTCGACGAAGGCAGCCAGCATCTCCGCGTACGAATAGTGCGCGTTGCGGCCGCTCGGGTTCGGCAGCACGAACACCCGCGCGCCCGCGAAGCGCTCGGGCGAGAGGCCGGGCCGTAGCGGACCCGGACCTGCCGGAAACAGCGCGCGGTAGATCATCACGCCAGCCAGCGCCACGATCCGGGGCTTCCACCGCCTCACCTTTCGCGCCAGCGCCGCGCGCCCCGCCGCGAGTTCTGCCGGGGCGAGATCGCCCACACCACGCGTCGGTCGCGCGACGATGTTGGTGATGCCGTAGCCCCAGGCAGGCAGCCGGCCGTCATCCAGGTACGTCAGCGGCTCGGGCACGAGTCCCGACTCGAACAGCAGCTTCCAGAACCGGTTGGAGTAGCCGGCGAAGTGGTGGCCCGTCTTCGCGGAGCGGATCCCCGGATTGATGCCGACGAAGAGCACCTGGACGCCGGGTGCGATGCGGTCACGAAGCGGCTTCAGGGCTGGTTCGATGGGAGGCCCGCGGATCCGGCGCGATCCGGTGATGCAGCCGGGGCGGCATCACGCGCGCTGCCGGCGGTGGACGAGGACTCGAGCGCCTCGCTCAGCACGCGGCCCGTTGCGCGCGGAAGCCGGAGTCCGGCCAGCGACGCCATGGTCGGGGCGATGTCGGCCGGCGTGGCGTCGGTGAGATAGGTGCCCTGGCGGATGCCGGGGCCCGACAGGACGACGGGCACGACGGTGTCGTATGGATGGGCGGTGCCGTGCGTCGCGGCCGCCGTCGAGAGGATCCAGTTCGGCTTGGGAACCATGATGAGGTCGCCGCTCCGTTCGGGGTGATAGCCCTGCGCCGCGGCGCGCGCGAGCGGATCGTCCGCATGGAGTCCGCGGGCGAGCTCGTCGGAGCGGAACACCTTCGCGATCCCTGGCGCCCGGCGGAGCGCGTCCATCGCCGCCTTCATCGCGCCGGGATTGGCGCGCAGGCGATCGTAGACGCCAGGCACGAAGTACAGGTCCGTGTAGAACAGCTTCGCGACGTAGCGGCCCGGTCCGAGCGACGCCGTCAGCGCCTCCTCCACGCGCTGCGCCATCCCGGCGCTCGTCATCCGCCCGGCGTCCAGCCCCGCGCGCTGCTGCTGCTCCGGCACGTGACTGACGCCGTGGTCCGATGACAGCGCCACGACGTAGCGGTCCTTCCCGACCTCGCGGTCGAGGTGATCCAGCAGTCCGCCGATAGCCGCATCGAGACGTACGAGCGCGTCCTGCACCTCGTGACTGCGCGGTCCGAGCTTGTGGCCGATGCGATCGAGCGCCGAAAAGCTGACCGCCAGCAGGTCGGTCGATCCGGATCGCCCGAGCTTCAGCTGGGAGGCGGCGTGGGCGGCAAGCCGCGCCAGGTACTCGTCCGAGAACGGGCTGTGCTCCCAGCGCGTGTGGAACCCTGGGCCCTCGCCGAGCGCGTGCGGCAGGGCGGCATCCCAGCCCTTCAGCGGCTGCTTCCCCGTGACATCGTCGTCGAACAGGTAGCGCGCGGCCGGCAGCGATCGCTCCCACACCCGTCCGCGGTCCGCCTCGACCGGATGCGCGTGCAGCCAGGCGGCGATGGCAGGCATCGGGGAGCCGGGCGCGGGTGCCGGCCACGTCCAGGCACCCGCTTCGAACCACATCACGACGTCTCCGCCGCCCTGACCCGCCATCATCAGCGCGGATCGGGCCTTCATCGACAGGGAGACGATGCGCGGCGCAGGCTGGAATTGCCGGCGCATCTCGTCGGCGAGCGCCGGGATGGCGAGCCGCGTGCTGCTGTGCGGCTTCGCCGATGCGCCGGTGGAAGTCACCACCGCCGCGCGCTCGTCGTGGGTGCACGTCAGCGGCCGCTGGGCTTGCCGGTCCCACCACTCGTTCAGCACCATCCCGTGGACGGAGGGCACGGCGCCGGTCGCAATCGTGGCGTGTCCGGCGCAGGTGACCGTGTTCAGGTACGGGTACGCGGCGCGGCGGAACCACGCGCCGCCGCCGACGAGGCGCTGGAGACCCCCGGTCCACTGCGGAGAGAACTGCTCGATATAGTCGGTGCGGAACTGGTCGACGACGATCAGCACCAGCAGCCTGGGCCGCGGGGCGGCGCCGGCGGCCGCCGTGAGCAGCAGGGCCAGGACGGCCGAGGTGACGGCGAGTCTGAGAGCGGCAGGTCGTGGCATCGACGCTGGGCCAATTCTGCCCCCTGACGCCGGGCGGTCCCAAGTGGAATCGTCCGTTGCGGCGACCCCTTGTGGTTTTAGGGGAACACTGTTAGGCTCCCGTCCGTCCTTTCCCTAAGAGTCTCAGGTATGAGTGATGCGAGTCTGGATCTGCTCAAGGGCACGCTGGACGTGCTCATCCTCAAGGCGCTCAGCTGGGGCCCGGCACACGGCTACGGCGTGTCCCGCTGGATCCGTCAGGCCACGGAGGAGGCGCTCTCGATCGAGGAGGGCGCGCTCTATCCCGCACTGCACCGCCTCGAGCACCGTGGGTACATCCGCTCGGAGTGGGGGCTTTCCGAGAACAACCGCCGCGCGCGGTTCTACACCCTGACAGCGCGCGGCCAGCGGCGGCTGCGGGAGGAAGCCAGCAGCTTCACCCGGTTCGCGGCGGCCATGATGAAGGCGCTCAACGCGCCGCGGCAGCCGTCCTGGGCCCGGGCATGAGCGCGGCGCGCCGCCGGCTGTTCCGCTTCTGGCGGCCCGACGTCGATGCGGACGTCGATGACGAGATCCAGCTGCACCTGGCGATGCGAACGGAAGAGCTCGCCGAGGCCGGCTGGACACCGGCGGCCGCGCGGGCGGAGGCGCTGCGCGCCTTCGGAGACATCGAGCGCGTGCGGAGCGGATGCCGGCAGATCGGTCGTCAGGAGGAGCGGCGGATGCGGCTGCACACGTGGATGGACGAGGCCCGCCAGGATGTCAGGTTCGCGCTGCGGCAGTTCGGCCGGATCCCGGGATTCACGGCGGTCGCACTGCTGACCCTGGCGCTCGGGATTGGAGCGACGACCGCCATCTTCAGCGCGGTACACGCCGTGGTGCTGGCGCCGCTGCCGTTCGAGGACCCGTCGAGAATCGCGCAGGTGTACGGCTGGAGGTGGGAGCAGCCGTCCGAGGTGTCGGCGGGCAATTTCGTGGATTGGCGCCGCGACAACGAGGTGTTCGACCCGCTGGTCGCCGCCAACTGGACGTCGCTGAATCTCGCGGACGACGGCAGGCCCGAGCGCGTGCTCGGCTCGCGCGTCAGCCGAGGCTACTTCCGGCTGTTCGGCGTCGCTCCCCTGCTCGGCCGCGTCCTGCTGGACGAGGAGGATGCGCCCGGCCGCGAACACGTGGTCGTCCTCAGCCACCGGCTGTGGACGCGGCGGTACGGCGCGGATGCGTCGATCGTCGGACGGGACGTGCGGCTGAACGACGTGCCGCACACCGTCGTGGGCGTCATGCCGCCGTCGTTCGATTACCTCTCGGAGCGCGAGGAGCTCTGGGTCCCGATCGCCTTCACGCCCGAGCGGGAGGCGATGCATGACGAGCACTATCTCGACGTGAAGGGGCGCCTGAGGGACGGCGTGAGCTTCGAGCAGGCGCAGGCGCACATGAACGCGATCGCGAAGGAGCAGCAGCAGCGCTTCCCGGATGAGAACACCGGACTGGAGATCCGCGTCGAGCCGTTCGCGCGCGTCCTGATCGGCGATGCTCGCGAACGGCTGCTCACCTGGCTCGGCGCCGTGTTCTGCGTGCTGCTGATCGCGTGCGGCAACGTCGCCAGCCTGCTGCTGGCGCGCGGGGCGACGCGATCGCGCGAGCTGGCGCTCCGGGCGGCGCTCGGCGCCGGCCGGTCGCGCGTCGTCCGCCAGCTGCTGACCGAGAGCCTGCTGCTCGGCGCCGGCGGCGCGGCCGGCGGCCTGCTGCTGGCTCACGCGGGCGTCGCGGTGCTGACGGGTGCGGGTCCCGGCGACGTGCCACGTCTCGAGCAGGCGCGGGTCGAGTGGATCACGCTCGGGTTCGCGATTCTCCTCGGGCTGCTCAGCAGCGTCGTCTTCGGTCTGGCGCCCGCGATCCGCGCCGCGCGCGTGGACCTGCAGGGCTCGCTGAAAGAGGGACGGCGATCGTCGGCACTGGCGGTCCGCGACCGCGCGCGCTCGTGGCTCGTGGCGGGCGAGGTCGCGCTGGCGCTCACGCTGCTCGTGAGCGCGGGGCTCCTCGTCCGCAACGCGCTGGCGCTCCAGCGCGTGGATGTCGGGTTCAGGCCGCAGGGTGTGCTGACGGCGCGCGTCACGCTTCCGGCCGCGAGTTACGAGGAGCCGGCGCAGCTGGAGCAGGCGTTCGAACAGATGATCGATACGCTGCGTCGCGCGCCCGGCGTTGCGGCGGCGGGCGCCAGCTCCCAGGTTCCCATGGGTCCCGGCGGCAACTTCAACGGGCTGATCCCCGAAGGCCGTCCGATGGAGATTGCGAGCGCGATCCAGAGCCGGCTGCGCATGGTGACGCCCGGCTACTTCGAGGCGATGGGCATCACGCTGCGCCGCGGACGACTGTTCACGCCGGACGATCGGCGCGGCACCCCGCGCGTGATGGTGGTCAGCGAGACGCTCGCACGCGAGGCGTGGCCGGGCCAGGATCCCATCGGGAAGCGGATGCTGTGCTGCGAGGGGGCGCCGGACGATCCGCGGTGGAAGACCATCGTCGGCGTCGTCACCGACGTGCGATCGAACGGTCCCGGCGCGCCGGCCGGTCCCGAGTTCTATCTGCCGATCCGGCAGATTCCGCCGGAGGCCTGGGGCTGGACGGAGCGATCGCTCATGGTCGCCGTCCGTGCGGCCGGGGGCAATCCCGAGGCACTGGCGCCCGCCGTTCGGGACGCGGTGGCGTCCGTCGATCGCGCGGTGCCGGTGTACGCCCTCGCGACCATGGAGCAGCGGATGATGCAGTCGATGGCGCAAGCCCGGTTCAACACGCTGCTGCTGACGTCGCTTGGCGTGCTGGGCCTTGTGCTCGCGGCGGTCGGGATCTACGGCGTGATTGCGTACTTCGTGAGCCAGCGGATGCAGGAGCTGGGTGTGCGCATGGCGCTCGGCGCGACGGCGCGGGACGTCCTCCGTTTGGTGCTCGGGCAGGCGATGCGGCCGGTAGCCGTGGGACTCGTCCTCGGCTCGCTGAGCGCCGCCGCATCCGCGCGCCTGCTCCGCAGTCAGCTCACGGGCGTCGGGCACGAAGATCCGGTCGCGTTCCTCGCGGGCGTCGCCCTGTTGCTGGCCGCCGCCGGGATCGCCAGTGTCCTGCCCGCCCGCCGCGCCGCGAGAGTCGACCCCGCCCGCGTGCTGCAGGAGGGGTGAGGGGGTCAGACCGGGGTCAGACCGGGGTCAGACCAGGGTCAGACCGGGGACGGAGCGAAGGCGCGCCGGCCTACGGTGCCACCGCAGGGTCCGACACCGGGTCGACCGCCGGCATTCCGCCAAATACAGCCTCGTCGGATATCGTTGACCCGGCGATCCGTTCTGCCTCGCCGCTCAAACGCCCCACCAGGATCTTGAACTCGCGATTGCCCAGGACCCGCTCGTTCGACCGGATTCGCTCCACCAGGTTTTCATCGCCGGGACTGCCGAGGACGTGCTCGATAAACCGCGCGCGGAGGGTGCGTTCGTCGCCGGGGCCGAACAGACTCAGCGTCGCCGTGTCATCGAGGAAGGGCGGCGTTGGCGAGAGGCCCGCAGTCGCCCGATAACTGCTCCACGGCCAGTCCTCGGGGCGCTCCACGAGCTGCGCACGAACCGGATTCCTCACCACATAACGCGACAGCTCCAGCAGATAGGTCTCCCGCTGAACGAGCTGACTCTTGAAGCGCCCCTGGAGTACGTGTCCGACGCGAGCGTACCGCCGGTTCCACCACTGTGCATACTGGCCATTCAGTTTGCGCATCGCGCGCGAGAGGTTCGCGCGGCTTGGCTGAAGTGTCGCGTGGTAGTGGTTGGGCATCGCGCAGTAGTTCCAGCACCGAATCCCGAACGCCTCGACGACCTCGCCCAGCAGGTGAATGAACTGCCGGTAGTCCACTGGATCCAGGAAGATCGCCATCTGTCCGTTGCCGCGGGACATCACGTGGTGGATCAGTCCCGCTGCCTGAACTCGGTTTCTGCGTGCCATGTCGGATGACGTCTTCACGCTGCCTGCCACCAGCCTGATCGGCATTTTTCCGAGGAGTCCGTTCGAGCCGATCGACGAAGGCGGCAGAATCCGACAGATGCCGGGCGGCGGGTGGCGGGAATAACTGCGATGCGATCGCGCGCGGAACTTAGAGGTGCTAAAGGGACAGCGCGAGATCAGAAGGGATCGGCGCCGGTCGATCGGACCAGGGGTCTGACCCCGGTCTGACCCCGGTTTGACCCTCGTCTGACCCCGGTCTGACCCCCTCACCGGCAGGGAGGGTGCTGGCAGTCGCAGCGGAGCTCGATCTTCTGGCCGGCCTGGCGGCAGTGATCGCTGCAGTACTTCCCGTGCGGGCCGTTCGGTTCGACCGTGCACTCGCACGACGGGTGCGCGCATTTCGACGGCTGCGCCATGACGCACCTCCTCCGCGGAATCTACGCCTCATCCAGCCGCGCTGCAAGCTCGGCCGGGGCTTGCGCGCGGGTCAGCGACCGCCGAGCGTGAGCGGACCGTCCGGCACGGGGACGCCGAAGTCGGGCGTCCCGTCCGCGCGCCACCGGATCGGCTGCGCGCGCGTGTGCCGATCGGGATTGTCCAGCTCGTGCCCCTCGATCTCGCGGTAGCTCCGCGCGTGGTAGACCATGATGTCGGTGCCGCCGTCCGGCGTCGTGGTGAAGCTGTTGTGCCCCGGGCCGAAGACGCCGTTCACGCTCCACGTGGCGAACACCGGGCGCGGCGACTTGCGCCACGACGCGGGATCCAGCAGGTTCGCATTCTCATCCGCCGTGAGCAGTCCGACGCTGTAGTACTCGTTGGTGGCGCTCGCCGAGTACGTCATGAAGATCCGCCCGTGGCGGATCAGCACCGCCGGCCCCTCGTTCACCAGATACTTCACCCGCTCCCACGGCAGATCCGGCTTCGTCAGACGGACCCCCGCCCCGACGATGGACCACGGCGTGTCCATCTTCGCCAGGTACAGGTTCGTGTTGCCCTCGATGTCGGGATCCTTCTGCGCCCACGCGAGATACCGCTCGCCCCGATGCTCGAACGTGGTCGCGTCGAGCGAGAACGACTCCCACTGCGTCTTGATCTGCCCTTTCTCGACCCAGCTGCCCGCCAGAGGATCGGCGGACGCATTTTCGAGGACGTACATGCGGATGGCCCAGATGTCGTCCGCACGGCTCGCAGCGAAGTAGATGTACCACTTGCCGTCGATGCGGTGCAGCTCGGGGGCCCAGATGTGCCAGCTCATGGGACCGCTGGCATGGCGCCGCCAGACGACCTTCGGCGCCGCGTCGCGCAGCCCGTCGAGCGTGGGCGCCCGCCGCAGCTCGAGGCGGTCGTATTCCGGCACCGTGGCCGTCATCACGTAGTGTCCCTCGTGCCACGTCACGTGCGGATCGGCCCGCTGCTCGACCAGCGGATTGGTCCACGACACCTGCCCCGACGCGTCGGGCGCGAACGTGAGCCCGAGCACGAACAGCCACGCCGTCACTCGCATGCATCCTCCCGTCTCGAGATCCTGCGTGTAGCGTATATCGTTGTCGGCGCAACCGGAACCGCCCTGCGACATGATCGGATCACCCGGGACCCGCGCGTTCCTTCCCGCCTCGGCGCTGCCCCTGGCATACTTCGCCGGCGCTCACGCCGCGCTCGCCTGCGCGTTCGGGGTGCTGGCGATCAACCCGGACGTGCCGGGCGGCTTCTTCTACCACCCGCGGGTGGTGGCGCTCGTCCACCTCGTCACCGTGGGCTGGCTCTCCGGCTCCATCCTCGGCGCGTTCTACATCGTCGCGCCGCTGGCGTTGCGGCTGGCGATGCCCGTCGGGCGCACCGACTGGGCGGCGTACGCCGCGTTCCAGGCCGGGACGATCGGCATGGCGGCGCACTTCTGGCTGGGCTCTTACGCCGGCATGGCATGGGCCGCCGGACTGGTGTGGTTCGCCATCGCCTGGGTCGGGCTGCGCGCCGCGCGGGGTCTGCCCGGAGCCGTCGTGCCGTGGCCGATCAAGCTCCACGTCGCGCTCGCCTTCGCGAACATCCTCGCGGCCGCCGCGCTGGGCGCGCTCATCGGCCTGGACCGGACGCGCGGCTTCCTCGGCTGGCCGCCGTTCGCCGCCGCGATCGCGCACGCCCACCTGGCCGCCGTCGGGTGGCCGGCGATGATGGTCGTGGGACTGTCCTATCGGCTGATCCCGATGATGCTGCCGGCGGCGATGCCGGCCGGCGCATCGCTCGCGTGGAGCGCGGTGCTGATCGAAGCGGGCCTGGCCGTCCTAGTCTTCACGCTGATCAGCGGCGCCGGACCGACCTCGGCCGGCGTCCTGCTGATTGCCGCCGGACTCGGCAGCTTCGTGCTGCAGGTCAGGCGCACGCTCGCGCGCCGGATGCCTCGGCCGCCGGCCCTGCCCCGCCGCGACTGGTCCATGTGGCAGACGCGCGCCGCGTTGCTATGGCTCGCCGCCGCCACCCTGCTCGGTCTCGCGCTCACCGCCGGCCCAAGCAGCTGGGCCGGGCCGCTCGCCTGGTGGTACGGCATCGCCGGGCTCATCGGATTCCTCTCGCAGATCGTCGTCGGCATGCAGGGACGCCTCGTCCCCATGTACGCGTGGTATCGCGCCTTCGCCGCGCGCGGCGGACGTCCACCGGCCCTCTCCGCTCACGAGCTCCCGTCGCCCGGCTTCGCGCGCATCATCTTCGCTGCCTGGACCGCCGGCGTACCTCTGCTCGGAGCGGGGCTCGCCGGCGATCGGCGGCCGCTGGTCGCCGTGGCTTCCGCGCTGATGCTGATGGGCGTGGTGACGGGGGCACTGTACCTGGCGCACATGATGCGCGCCGCCGGCCGGGACGCGCCGGCGGACTCGCCAACCTCGCGCCCGCAATAGGCGTCGCCTCGACAGGCCTCGTCTCAGCAGCACGCATCGCGCCGCGGCGGATCGGGAAGCGTGCTTGCATCGCGACTCCCGCGTTCACACAGGAGGTCGCTGATGTTCTATCGCATTCGACAGCTACAGTACAACGCACGGCCCGACCGGCCGGATCCGATCTACGCCAGGAAGCTGCAGGAGGTGCTCGGCGGTCAGTGGGGCGAGATCAGCGTGATGATGACGTATCTCTTCCAGGGCTGGAACTGCCGGGGTCCTGCGAAGTACCGCGACATGCTGCTCGATATCGGCACCGAGGAGATCGCGCACGTCGAGATGCTCTCGACGATGATCGCGCGGCTGCTGGAGCAGTCGCCGGTCGAGGCACAGGAGGAGGCGGCGAAGAACTCGGTCGTCGGCGCGGTGATGGGCGGCGGCAAGGTCGAGGACGTGATTCTCGCCGGCATGAACCCGCAGCACGCCATCGTCTCGGGCGCCGGCGCGACCCCGACCGACAGCGTGGGGTACCCGTGGACCTCGCGCTACACGATCGCCAGCGGAAACCTGCTCGCCGACTTCCGGTTCAATCTCACGGCGGAATCGCAGGGGCGGCTCCAGGTCTCGCGGCTCTACGAGCTCACGGCCGACTCCGGCGTGCGGGACATGCTGTCGTTCCTGCTCGCGCGCGACACGATGCACCAGAACCAGTGGCTGGCGGCGATCGAGGAGCTCGAGCACGACGGTCTCGAGCGCACTCCGGTGCCCAGCAATTTCCCGCAGGATCTGGAGCTGCAGAAGGTCTCGTATCTCTACCTGAACATGTCGGAGGGATCCGAGAGCCAGGCAGGACGATGGGCCGGCGGCGCGTCGTTCGACGGGCGCGGCGAGATCGAGTACGTCGAGAAGCCCATGCCGCTCAGCGAGGACGAGGGCCTGCTCGACATGGCCGATCCCCGGATGCACGGGACGCCGCCGGTCCCCGTGCCGCCCCGGGCCTGACGCGCATCCGGATCGCCGCAGCGAAGCGCACGAGCGCGGCTGCAGCCGCGCTCGTGCGAGGCGTTCCGATTCGTGGACCCTCGCCGAGGCGCGTCGAGCGCTACTTGGCGCTCACGATGCTCGTCGCGGATCCCCCTTCCGATGACGTGACCAGCACCGAGCCGGGAGCCGCCGGCATCGTGAACGATCCGGCGTAGACGCCCTTGCGCGTGTAACCCAGCACCCCGATCGGCGTCGCCGGGTTGGCCGCGTCGAACACGGTCAGTGTCGCGTCAGGCGCGGCGGTGCTCGTCGCCTCCACGGTCAGCAGCTGCCGCTTCGAGTGATAGGACGCCTTCCTGACCGCAACGACGTCGTCGGGCTCGGCCGGCGGTTCGAAGGGTTCGACGGTCACGATGACACCGTCGGTCCCCGTCATGCCGCCGTCGTCGGTGACGACGAGCGTCAGCGCGTGCGGGCCCACGTCGAGTGACACGGCCTGAAGGGCATCGGTCCCGAGCGACTGGTCTCCCTCGCGCCACTCGTAGCTCACGATGCTCCCGTCAGTATCCGTCGATCCGGTTCCGTCCAGCATGACCGTTTCGAAGCCATCGCCGTCCGCATCGGCCACGGTCTGATCGCTGCCCGCGTGCGCGATCGGCGGCAGGTTCGTGTCCGAGACGCCGTGGCTCAGCGCATCGTGGATGTTCAGGCCGCCGTGGATGGTCCAGGAGTCGAGCCGGACCGTGCCGGCGCCCTGCGGATCCGCGCTCTGCTGGATGATGTCCACCACCTGCGCATTGCTGGAGACGTCCGGCCGCGACCAGACGAGGGCCGCGGCGCCCGCCACGTGCGGCGTGGCCATCGACGTGCCGCTCAGCCAGTTGTAGCACCCCGTGTCGCCGGGCGTCGTGGTCGCGCCGCCGCACGCCGCGATCGGATACGTCGACATGATGACGTTGCCCGGCGCCGAAATGTCGACCCAGCTGCCGTGGTTCGAGAACGATGCGCGGAGGTGATCCTCGTCGAACGCGCCGACGGAGATCACGTGGTCGAGCGCCGCCGGGTAAAAGAGCGCCGTCGTCCCGTTGTTGCCGGCGCCGGCCACGATCACGAGGCCGGAGGCCCACGCGTCCTGCACGGCCTCGTCCAGTCCCTGCGAATAGTCGATCGACCCGAGGCTCATGTTGATCACACGAGCGCCGTCGTCGATCGCCCGCGCGATCGCCTGCTGAATGGCGAAGTCGCTGCAGGTGCCATCGGCCGCGCACACCTTGTAACCGAGAATGCGCACGTTCGGCGCGACGCCGACGACGCCCTCGTCGGCAGCCGGACTCCCGGTGGGGTTGTTCATGGCGGCGGCCACCGTGCCGGCCACATGCGTGCCGTGCCCGTGATCGTCCATGGGGTCGCCGTCGCCGAAATAGAAGTCGTCGCCCCCGGCCCAGTTCGGAGCCAGGTCGGGGTGGGTGTAGTCCACGCCGGAGTCGATGACGGCCACCTTGACGGCCGGATCGCCCGTCGTCATCGCCCATGCCTCCGGCGCGTCGATGTCGGCATCCGGCGTGCCGATGTAGAGGCACAGCTCGCCGTCGATCCAGGGAATGCAGACGAACAGCTGCCCGGTGTTGTGGAGGCCGTACTGCTCGTCGAAGTAGAAGTCACCCGGCATCACCTCGCCGCCGCCGTCGTGGGCAATCGGCGCGGGGATCCGGCGGATGAAGTTCGGCTCGGCAAAGAGCACGTTCGGGTTCCGCGCGTAGCGCGCAATCGCCGCCTGCTCGTTCCCGGCGCCCACGGCCACGCGCTGAACGCCGGTGCGCGCGACCTCGGCCAGCTGAACGCCGCGCGCCTGGCGGTGCGCATCCGCCTTCGCGCTCGCGGCCGCGCCGGGCCGGAACTTGACGAGGACTTCTCCCGCGACGAAGGAACCGTTGCCCTGGGCCTGGACCTGTTCGGGCAGACCGAGGGCGAGCACCAGAATGACGAGCAGCGCCGTCACCAGGGGATTGCGGACTTGCATGAGCGTCCCTCCAGCAGTCTGTCGAACCAAACCGGCGGGGAGTCTTCTGGAACCGTTAAGGAAAACGTGGGGTGCGTCGGAACGGGTGCAACCGGCTTGCCACGGGCGATTATCACGAGGCGCCCTCCCGAACATACGCGGGATGGGCCCACTTGTGTGCCAGCTTCGATACGCCGGTGACGATTTCGATACCGGGACGACGATTCTGCGGTGGCTGTCCCTGGCGGCGGCCGATCAGAACTGGAGGACGTTCTCGACGTACGCGAACACCGCCGGTCCGACCGCGAACGACGTCCGCACGACGGGACCGCTGCTGGCGACGCCGACATACCCGTTCACCGACCAGTGCGGACTCACGCGCCAGTCGGCCGAACCCTCGACGACCTCCATCAGGCGCGACTGACCGCCGGAGGGGCGCAGCGTGTACCCGAAGATGCGGCCTGACTCCTGTGTCGCGCCGCTGCCCGCGTACCACCCATCCATGCGGCTCGCGAGGCTCACCAGATGCACGTCCACGCGGACGCTCACATCGGAACGGGGCCGCATCATCACCTGCGCCATCACGTCCCGCAGGTTCGCCAGCGAGTACAGCGTCGACTGCGAGAAGCGGCGCACGGTGGGGAGCATCGGAAAGAACGTGCCATGCGTCTCGTCGCCCGGCGCATCATCTCCGCTCAGCCACGTCACGCCGCCGCGCAGCCATGGTGACCATGCGGCCTCGGGCCACTGGTATCCCGCCTCGGCGACCACGCCAAAGGCGCGGTGATCCTGCTCGTACCACGAGCCGAACTGCCCTGCCGTCCAGAGCATGGCGTCCAGCTCGCCCGCCCCCGCACGGCGCGCACCGACGATGTGCCCGCCGATGGTGGTGATGCCGACCTCCGCGGCGCGGACGGAGCCACCGATCGAGTCCGGACGCTGCGAGACCTCGCGTTCATCATGGTAGCGATGGATGAAGACCTGAAGCTCGCTCCTGGGAACGATCCCGCCCGGCCTGGTGGTGACCACGCCCGAGAACACGCGCACGCCGCTCATCGACACGCCGGCGGCGTCCTCGAAGCCGCCCTGCGTCGGCTGGAACGCGGTCGCCGTGATCTGAAGGGCATCCGACTTCCAGTCGGCGCGGACGCCGTCGTACGCGCGCTGGTACAGCGACCACTCGAACTCGCCGACCAGCCGCGAATCGATGCGCTGACGCTTCACCGCCTCGATCTTCGGCACGCCGGACGCGCGCTCCGCGCCGCTCGTGTACGGCATGCGGCCGATCTGCACGTCGAGCCGGCCGCCGATGCGGCGGAACGCGGCATGCGCCGCCTTCAGATAGACCTGGCGGCTCGATGCGTCGCCGCTGTGGTCGAAGTAGAGCGCGCCGGTCCCGAGCGCTCCCGGACCGATCGCGCCGGTGGGAAGGCCTCCGAACTGCACGTACTGCAGCGCCAGCGTGCCGTCGAGGGCGCCGCGGCGGAGGCGCACGCCGGCGAGCAGGCGGTTGCCGACGTGAGCCGTCGTCGGATCGCCGGGCGCCGGCAGCTCCGGGGGAGGCTCGAAGTAGCGCCACGCCTCCACGCGCGTCCAGTTGCGGACGAACGGCTCCACGACAGGGGGCGTCGTGCCGGCCTGCGCGATGACCGGCGCGGCTGCGCCGAGGACCGCACCGGCGGACAGACCCGCGAGCACGACGGCGCGCGTCCAGCGTGGGAAGGGCTGGCCTCGAGCGGGCATCGCGCCTGCGTCAGTCCCCTTCCGGCGCGCGCCCGGGCGAAACGACCTGCGGCGGCGGGGGCATGTCGGTGATGGGTCCCGGTGTCGCCTTTCCGCCCGGCAGCGCCGCCTGGCCGCGGCGGGTCTCGTCGATCGACAGCGCGAGAACCCGGACGGCTTCCTGGTCGGCGTGGAATCCCATCGAGTTCTCGGCCTCGATGAAGTCGAGGAGGAACTGCGCGCGGCGCTGGTGGCGCCGTGCGGTCTCGAGCCCGGCGTCGGCCGCCCCCGCCTCTTTCGCGGTGCGGATGTCGGCGATGAGCGCCATCAGCGCGTCCATCGCGACGTTCCGGACCTGGTAGGTCCGGTCCTGAATCGTGTGCACGCGGGCGCGCAGCTCGTCCTCCGACCAGCGGTGGCAGGTCTGGCACGCGCGGTTGACGTTGAGCAGCGGGCTGCGGACGTGGTGATCGCTGATCTTCATCGCGCCCGTCCGCTGGTACGGCATGTGGCAGTCGGCGCACGCGACGCCGGATCGGGCGTGCACGCCCTGGTTCCACATCTCGAACTCGGGATGCTGGGCCTTGAGCGCCGGCGCTCCCGACTCGGCGTGCGTCCAGTCGCTGAACCCCGTCTCCTCGTAGTAGGCGAGGATCTCGTCGGCCCGGAGGCCCTTGTCCCAGGGATACGTGAGCCGCTTCTCGGGACCCTTGAAGTAGTACTCCACGTGGCACTGCCCGCAGACGAACGCGCGCATCTCCTGCCGTGTCGCGTCCCGGTTCACGTCGTAGTCGTCGATCCCCTGCAGGGCCTTCACCTTCTGGATGCCCTCGAGGAATCCCGGTCGTGTGACGCGCAGCTCCATCGTGGATGGGTCGTGGCAGTCGATGCAGGCGACGGGATGCTCGACCAGCTGGCGGGCCTCCTGGTACTTCATCTGGTTCATCTGCTCGAAGCCCTTGATCAGGTCGCCGCCTCCGAGCTTCTTGTAGGGCACATAGACCGACGCATGGCAGTGCATGCACGTGCCGGGCTGCTGCACCACGACCTGGCGCTCGGTGAACGTCTGGTCCTCCAGCATGTACGCATGCCCGCGCTCCTCGCGGAAATCCGCCGAGAACGCGTATCCCGCCCACATCGTCTTCAGCCGCGGGTCCTCTTCCAGCCGCGAGTGCGCGACGATGCTCCGGGGATCGGCGTCGGTCGGCGTCCGGGGGACGGCCTCGCTGCCGCCGTAGCGCGTGCGCACCTGGTCGACCGTGCGCTGGTAGCTGTCGTACTGCAGCGGGAAGTTCTTCCCCCAGACCGCCGGATCCGTCGTGTCGTCGTCCAGCTCGACGACCCGGTAGAAGGGGTTCCGCGCCTCCTGCTGGCGGGTGAAGATGTTCACCAGGAGTGCCGTGACCGCCACGGCGGCGATGGCCGCGAGGAGGGTGATGACAACGGGGGCCGAGAATCGTCGCGTCATTCGAGGTGTCCTGCGTCGTTGTGGCACTTCGTGCACGTGAGACCGCCGCGTCCGGTATCGGTGTGCGCCGGATCAATCGATTCGGTCAGCTCCATGTGGCACTTGCGGCAGGCCAGCTCGGTGACCTCGTGGTTCCGCCGTGTGATCCGGAGCGGATCGGGGTAGCGGCCGGTCGTGAAATAGAACGAGTGCCAGAACCCGTTCTGCGCCTTCGTCACGTACTTCGGGATCAGTGACGGCGGCGTGTGACAGTCGTTGCAGACGGCGACCGCGTGGTGGCTGGCGCGCGTCCACGCGGTGTAATGATCCCGCATGACGTGGCAGTTCGCGCAGGCGGCCGGATCGTCGGTCAGGTAGGAGTAGCCCCGTGCGTAGACGAACGTATACGCGCCGATGCCGA
>Ga0299914_10000826_pt1 | contig 19552 bp, 12 predicted proteins | sample RVTome_10_FD_201361 | JGI IMG/M metagenome (GOLD analysis project Ga0299914, IMG submission 201361) | Soil microbial communities from uranium-contaminated site in the Upper Colorado River Basin, Wyoming, United States - RVT153D57 (version 2) ...
CGCGGCGCTCGATATGCAGGAGTCTTCGCTGAAGCATCTCACCTGCGAGTTCGAGCGCGCCGACTGCCTGTTTCCGGACGGCACCTGGGTGGAGTTTCCGGGCAACGCGGTGATCGAACCGCGCATCGTCGGCGAAAACTGGCCGAACACCGAAACACCGCTGACCGTGTACCTCGGGCTGCGCAAGTTCAGCGCGCACCAGGAAAACGTCACCGTGCTGCCGAAGCTCGAAGGCCTGGAGCGCGTGCAGACGCGCTACGTGTCGCTGGCGGACCCGGAAGATGTTCGTGACGTTTATGTCGAAGGCCCGGATGCAAAGGTAAAGACGCTGCTGCACGTAGTGAAGATATTCTTCTCGACGGAACCGGAAGCCGCGGAGGATTACCATCTCGTTCCCGTTGCGCGCATTCAGCGCGCTGGCGAGGGTTTCCGCGCCGATCCCGAATTCGTGCCCGCCGTCGTCAGCCTGAAAGCCTCCGGCGTACTGCGCAAACTGATCAAGGAAATGCGCGACGAACTCGCGGGGCGCGCGCTGCAGCTGGACGGTTACAAATCGCAGGGCGGCGAGCAGCTGGAGTTCGATCCCGTACTGTTGCGCTACAAGCTCGCGCTTCGAACGCTGAGCCGTTACGTACCCAGGCTGTTCCATCTCCTTGAAGCCGAGCACCTGCACCCGTTCGAGATCTACGGCATGTTGCGCGAACTGCTGGGCGAAGCCAGCAGCTTCACGCGCACCATCAACCTGCTCGGCGAAGATACGGACGGCGTGCGCCAGATCATGCCCTACGATCACGCGCGACTCGGCGAATGCTTCTTCTCGCTGCGCAAGCTGCTCTCGCAGGTGCTGGATGAAATCACCGTCGGTCCGCAGTACCTGGTGCAGATGACCTTCGACGGCACGTTCTTCAACGCGGACATTCCGCTGGAACATCTCGAACCTGCGAACAATTTCTATCTCATCATCAGCAGCCGCCACGCATCCGGCGACGTGCTGGGCAGCCTGCTTGCCAGCGGCAAGTTCGGTGCAGGCGATTCCATGCAGGACCTGGTCGAACGCGCATTGCCGGGCGTCGACATGGCGCAGCTGCCGTTCGCGCCACCGGGCCTGCCGCGCAACACCGGCGCGCATTACATCAAGCTCGATACGCACGATGACGAATGGCGCGCCGTGGAACGCTACAAGTCCGCCGGGCTGTTCTGGGAAGGCGCGCCGGACGATGTGAAGATCGAACTCGCGGTCATACGCCGGTAAGCGGACGAACTCATGAATCACAACCGACTGTCGGATTGCTTCCTGCCGCTGCTGCTCGATGCGCGCCGTCTCGCGCAGGCGCCCGACGACACGCTGCCCGAATTCGCCGCACTGCAGGGCGAGCTCGCCGCGCGACTGGACAGCGCGCTCGCGGATGCTGCAAACGCCGATTATTCCGGGCACGCCATCGAGAACGTGAACTTCGCCGCCGGCGCATTCCTGGACGAAATCATGCTGGTGTCGCTGTGGCGCGGCCGCAACGAGTGGCAGAAGCGCAGCCTGCAGAAGCAGCGCTTCAACACCGTCAACAGCGGCGTCGAATTCTACGAGCGGCTGAATGCGCTCGGTCGGGAACCGGAAGATCTCGCGGTGCGCGAAGTCTTCTTCCTGTGTCTCGCGCTCGGCTTCAAGGGCAAGTACTTCCGGCGCGACGACCAGCGCCGCATCGAGGAAATCCGCACTCAGGAACTGGCGCAACTGCTGCCGGGCGACACCGTGCGCGAACTCGGTGAACTGACATTGTTTCCAGCGGCCTACGGGTCGCGTACGCGGGACGGGATGGGAACCTTCAAACCGCGTGCGCGGCTCGTGCCTTGGGTCATCGGCCTGCCGGTCGTCGCGATCCTGGCCGGGCTGCTGTTTTTCCGGTTCCGCATTCATGCGGCCGTCGCGGACATAGCCCAGCTGGTTCAGTGGTAAGGACGAAGGAATCGCCAAAAGAACATGTGGAAGAAAATTCTTAAATTCCTGCTCTGGCTGCTGATCTTCACGCTGGTTGCGGCCGCGGTGACAGGCATCGTGCTGTTTCTCGGCAAGGAGATCGAGGACGCGCTGGTCGTCAACGCAATTGTATTCGGCACCTGGTTCGTCATCTGGATGATTCGCCGCCTCTACGTGCGGCTGCGTGCACGCGCACAGGCGCGCCGTGTCATCAACGAAGACGAACCGGATCCGGAAGCAGGCATTCCGACGCGCGAGCTGTTGCGCAACCTGAAGAAGCGCTGGCAGGGCGCGATGCGCTCGATCCGCAACTCGCAACTGAAGCAGCACGGCAATCCGGTGTACGTGCTGCCGTGGTACATGGTCATCGGCCGGCCGCGTTCGGGCAAGAGCACCGCGATGAAGAGCGCGCGCCTGCTGTCGCCGCTGCTGGAATCGCTGGATCACGACAACGGCCAGACGCGCAATCTCGATTTCTGGCTGTACGAAGACGCGATCGTCATCGATACCGCCGGCCGCTACGCCGTTCCCGACAACGCACATCGCGACCGCCTTGAATGGGCCGCGCTGCTCGACATGCTCGCCAATCACAAGGAACGCGAGCCGCTCAACGGTCTGGTGATCGTTGCGGCCGCCGATCGCCTGCTGAAATGTTCCGAACAGGAACTGATGGAAGAAGGCCGCCAGGTGCGTGCCAGCATGAGCGAGCTCATGACGCGCCTGGAAGTGAAGCTGCCCGTGTATCTGATGATCACGAAAGCGGATCTCATCCCGGGTTTCACGGACTGGGCCGCGCATTTTCCGGAAGACGTCACCGCGCAGGCGCTGGGCCAGTTGCTCGAAGACGAGCGCGGCAGCGTGATGGAGCGTGTGAATACGGCGCTGGACGCGTTGATCACGCGCGCCAAGGAACTGCGGCTGGTATTGCTGGATCGCAAGCGCAACATCGATGCGGCTGTCGTGAACCTGCCGGAAACACTGGACACGCTGCGCCGCGGGTTGAGCGCGTTCGCGAACGGCGCGCTCGCCGAGAACGCCTACCAGGAAACGCCGTATCTGCGCGGCCTGTTCATGAGTTCCAGCGAACAGGCCGTCAGTGAAAAGAAGAACGCGCCGACGACACCGCGCGGCCTGTTCCTGAAGGAATTCTTCACGCGCGTCATGCCACCGGATCGCGACCTGCTGCGCACGCTGCCGAAAGCGGAGCGCCTGCGGCGCCTCGCCTTGCAATACGGTTTGAGCGTAGGTGGTGGTGTCGTAATACTTGCGTTCATCGCGCTGGCGGGTTTGTTCTTCACCGATCTGCGCGCATTGCAGCAGCTGCATGCCGATCTCGATCCGGTCGCGCTCGATGACAGCAGCATTGTCGAACGCTTTCATACACTCGCGGAAATCCGCCAGGTCATCGAAGCGCTGGAAGCCACGGAATCGCGCTGGCTGATGCCTTGGGCGATGCCGGATGGTGAAACGATTGCCTTGCAGGCGCTGAAGCGCCGCTATCTGCGCGGCTTCGAAACCGGCGTGCTGGCGTTGCTGGATGCGCGTCGCGCTGCGTTGATGACGGAAGTGGCACGGATCACCGCGGACGACCCGCGGCGCGGCGAACTGCTGCTGGGTCTCACGCGCGAAATCAACCTGCTCGGCGCGCGTCTTGCGAACGATGCAATGAATCCTCCGGATGCGCTGCCGGCGATGCCGCCGGAGTATCTCGCGCTGCTGGAAACGGAATTCGGCGGCGACGTTGCGCTGGAATTCCACGAGGCCTTCCTCGCGTGGCTGACGTGGCAGGAAAACGACGCCGTGATCCGCTCGCGCCGCGAAACTTCCCGCGCCACATTGATCGCGGGACTGGAAGCCGCTCCCGGCGAGGTGCAATGGCTGGTGCGCCTCGCGAACCGGCAAGGTCTCGATGACACCAGGCTGGATGATTTCTGGCCGGGCAATGCGCGCATTGTCGATGCGCCTGTCGTGATGGCCGCCTACACGCTCGCGGGCAACGATTTCATCCAGGGCGTGCTCGCGGAGATCGATACCGCACTCATGGATCACGCCGGCAGCGCGGCAACGACCGCGGCACTCGCGGCCGCATTCGACGACAATTATCGTGCCGCTTACCTCGATGCGTGGCGCAACTTCGCGGCACGTTTCGATCTCGGCATGCAACGGCTGGGTCATCGCAAGGACTGGGTCGACCTGCTCAACCAGTTTCCGCTGGACACCAATCCGTACTTTGCATTGCTCGGCCGCATGCAGGCCGAGCTCGCCGCGTTCCCGCCCGACGAGGAAGATCCGGCGTTCATGCTGATCGGTTATTTCAACGACATGCAGAACTTCACCGGCGCCGGTGAGGAAGGCGGCGGCGCGAACAAGGGTGCGGCGGCAAAACTCGGTCTGAAACTGCTGGGCAAGACCGGGAAGGTCGGCAAGGCGCTCGCGGGTGTCGCGAAGAAAGGCCTGAAGGCGTCCAAGACGGCGAAGAAGATCGCGGGCAAGAAAGGCGCATCGAAGGAAGATCTCGACAACAGCCTCGAACAGGCCGCGAACACGCTCAAGGATTACAAGAAGGCGCTCGCCGACGCCGCGTTCGCGGCCGACGCGAAGCAGGTTTCCTACGACACCACCGTCGTTGCATTCAATTCGCCGGCGGCGCCGGAATCCGGCAGCGGTCCCGTCGCCGCCGCCTACACCGCAATGAACGCCTTGCAGGCGATAGCGGGCCGGCCTTACGAAGCGAACGATCTGTTCTGGCAGCTGTACAGCGGACCGGCGCGGCTTGCACAGCGCTTCATGGTGGAGGAAGCCAGCTGCTGGCTCGATGAAAGCTGGCAGACATCAGTGCTTGCCGAAGCCGACGGCGTGCGCGGCGACAAGCTGCCCGCGCTGCTGATCGGCGATGGCGGGCTGGTGTGGAATTACGTCGCGGGACCTGCTGCACCGTTTGTCGAGAAGCGCGCCGGCAAGGGTTATACCGCGCGCGAAAGCAATGCACGGAAAATGGCGTTCAACAGCGAGTTCCTGGATTTCGTGAATGCCGCGAGCGCGGGACGGCAGTTGCTGGGTGGCGAATACACGGTGTCCGTCACCGGACGCCCGACGAGTGTGAACGCCGACGCCACTACGCTCCCCGGCTCGACGGTGCTCGAACTGGAATGCGCGGCAGGTCCGCAGGTGCTGACGAATCTCAATTTCCCCGTGCAGAAGGATTTCGCGTGGTCGCTCGCGAACTGCGGCGACACCACGCTGACGATTTCCATCGGCCGCACGACGCTGAAGCGCGCCTGGCCGGGCGACAAGGGCTTCCCGCGTTTCCTGAACGATTTCCGCGATGGCCGCGTCGTGTTTCCCGCGGCGTCCTTCCCGGGCGAGTCGGCAGCGCTCGCGGAAATGGGCATCACGCGCGTCGAAGTGAATTTCGGCTTGAAAGGACAGCAGCCCGTGCAGCAGATGCTGGCGGGAGTGCCGGTTGAGTTGCCCCGACATGCTGCCGCATGTTGGGGCAAGTGAGACGTAAGACGTAAGACGTAAGACGTAAGACGTAAGACGTAAGACGTAAGACGACGATAATTGAGATGGATGAATGGACGTTGCATCAAGCGTCGTCTCGCCTCTCACGTCTCACCTCTCACGATTTCCGAACAAATGGAGTAGAAAAATTGGCTGAAATCGCGACAACGCAATCCGTCGAGCGCATCAATCTCGTCTATCGCTCCGAAGCGCAGGGCGAGGACGTTGAATTGCCGTTGCGCGTTCTCGTGCTTGCGGACTTCACGCTGGACGCGCGTTCGGCGGAATTCATCGAGCAGGAACCCGTGCATGTGTCGCCGGAAAGTCTCGACGCGGTGCTCGCCGGTCTTGCGCCGAAGCTGTGCATACAGGTGGAGGATTGCCTCTCGGATCTGCCCATGGGGCCGATGGATATCGAACTCGTGTTTCGCGCGCTCGCCGATTTTTCGCCGGACCGCGTCGTGCTGCAGATTCCTTCATGCGCAAGCCTGATCACGCAACGCGAACTGCTCATCAACCTGCGCCGCAAGATGGACCGCGCGGAAGAAGGCGGCATCACGCTGATGCCGAGCGCGGAAGAACGCGAGCTCATCAAGCGGCTTGCGGACGGCGGCAGCGCGCATTCGCTGGATCCGGACATGATCGGGCAGTTCGTCGCCGAGATCGACGGCCGGCTGTCGAAGCAGATGGACGCGATCATGCACCACCCGTCGTTCCGCGGGCTGGAAGGCGCGTGGCGCGGACTCGCGTTCGTGCTGGCGCGCACCGATGAGCGCGAAAACTGCCGCATCGACATACTCAATGTCAGCAAGCAGGCGCTGCTGGAAGAATTCGAGGACGTTCCCGAGGTCACGCAATCGCGGTTGTATCAGCTCGTCTACACCTCGGAGTTCGGCCAGTTCGGCGGCAAGCCCTTTTCGGTGATGGTCGGTGATTATTCGTTCGGACCGTCCGCGCAGGACGTTCGTCTGCTGCAGCAGATCGCGGCTGTCGCCGCGATGGCGCACGCACCGTTTCTCGCCGGCGTCGCGCCCGCCTTCTTCGATCTCGATTCCTTTTCCGCGTTACCGCAACTGCGCGACATCAAGTCGGTACTGGAACAGCCGGCGTTCGCGAAGTGGAACAGCTTTCGCGCGAGTGAAGATGCGCGCAACGTCGGGCTGGCGCTGCCGGGCTTTTTGTTGCGCGAGCCGTATGGCAGTTCGCTGCGCGCGACGCGCTTCGATTACGTGGAAAGCTTCACCGGCCGCCGCCAGGCGGGATTGTGGGGCAACTGCGCATTCGCGCTGGTGACGCGCATGCTCGACAGCTTCGCGCAGTATCGCTGGTGCGTGAACATGACCGGCCAGAACGAAGGCCGCGTGGTCGGATTGAGCGCGGGCGGCAATGGCAAGATTCCGACCGAAGTGCTGATTCCCGATCGCCGCGAAGCGGAGCTCGCCTCCAGCGGTTTCATTCCGCTCAGCGTCCACAAGACCGACGGACGCGTGGTGTTCTTTTCCGCGAACTCCGTGCAATCGGTCGACGCCCTGATGCAGAACGCCGGCAAGCAGGCGGATATCGGCGTTCGCCTCGGCGCGCAACTGCCCTATCTGATGGTGATATCGCGTATTGCTCACTACGTGAAGATGATGCAGCGCGAGCACATCGGCAGCTGGCATCGCCCGACGGATATCGAACGCGAACTGAACAACTGGCTGAAGCAGTACGTGGCGGACATGGACAATCCGGCGCCGGGCGTGCGCGGCCGCCGGCCATTGCGGCGCGCGCAGATTGCCGTGAAGGAAATACCCGGCAAGAGCGGCTGGTTTCTGATCGACCTGAACGTGACGCCGCATATTCGGTACATGGGCAGTCAGTTCACGTTGAATACGAGCGGGAAGCTGGACAAGCAGTAAGGGGTAAGACGTGAGAAGTGAGAGGACAGCGATCGTAACCGGACATTTTGTCACGAGGGTGAACCGTGGAGCCTTGTGCGAGCTTCCGTATTTCGCCAGCGTATCCGGCGCCGACGGCCCTCCTCTCACCTCTTGCTTCTCACCTCTCACCATCTAAAGAGGAAACAACAATGCCCATACCCGGACACCTGAGCGTCACCGGCGAACAACAGGGCGCCATCGAAGGCAGCTGCGATCTCGAAGGTCGCGAGGGCACGATACTCGTGCAGGCATTCCATCATCTGGTGGATGTGCCTTCCGACGAACGCGGCATTCCATCGGGACGCCGCGCACACAGGCCCGCGACGATCACCAAGGAAATCGACAAGGCGACGCCGAAGCTCTACCAGGCCTTGTGCATGGGCGAGAAGCTTTCGGAGATACGCCTCGAATGGTACCGCCTCGACCAGATGGGTTCGCAGGAGCTGTATTTCTCGACGCGTTTCGAAGGCGCGCTGATCACCGGCATCAAGCCGTGGGTGCCGAACGTGCTGATGCCCGCGAACGCCTCCATGCGCCACATGGAAGACGTGTCGTTCACGTACGAGAAAGTGATCTGGTCGTGGGAGCCGGACGGCATCGAGTTCGAGGACGTCTGGGGCGAAATGGCGGGTTGATGCAATGACCGAAGAACGCCTGTTGAAACGCATCCGCTACTGGCAATCGCCGGAAGACGCCGAGCGCCGCCGTGCGGATATCGGCGCGTACACGGAATCCGTGTTCGCGGATCTTTCCAACCTGTTCAACACGCGCCGCGGTTCGGTGCAGATCAGCGAGGACTACGGGCTGCCGGATTTCGTGAACATGCTGAACAGCTTTGCGCCGCCCGCGCTGGAAAGCATCGAGGACGTGTTTCGCGACACCACGCGCAAGTTCGAACCGCGTTTGCGCGATGTGACCGTGCAGCACGTGCCGCGCGAAGGCGATCAGGGCCTGTTGCGTTTCAACATCATCGGAAATCTCGTGTTTCGCGGCAACGCCGTGCCGGTGCAATTCGATGCCGTGTTGCAGGGCGACGGCAGCGTCGCGTTGCAGGTCTGACAGGTTCGAGGAACGAAACAGCATGAATAGTCGTTACTACCAGCGTGAACTCGATGACCTGCGCGATCTGGCTGCGGAGTTCGCGCGTGCACACCCCGCGCTCGCGCCGCGCCTGACCGGGCCAAGTCCCGATCCGGATGTCGAGCGCGTGCTCGAAGGCACGGCGTTTCTCACCGGCCGCATACGCGAGAAGATCGACGACGACTTCCCGGAATTCATCCAGGGACTTACGCAGCTGATCTTTCCGCATTACCTGCGGCCGCTGCCGTCCGCGACCATCATGGCGTTCAAGCCGAAAACCATACTCAAGGATACGTTGCGCGTACCCGCGGGCACCTACGTCGACTCGCAACCCGTCGAAGGCACGAACTGCCGTTTCCGCACCGTGTACGACGTCGATGTCTCGCCGGTCATTCTCGAAGCCGCCGACAGCACCGACATGGGCGGCGGCCGGCACGCGATCGATCTCCACTTGAAAATGCAGGGCGCGAAGCTTACCGACTGGAACGCGGATCGCATCAGCTTTCATCTCGGCGGCGACTTTCCGGGTGCCGCGGATCTTTATCTCCTGTTGCAGCGGCATCTGCGCCGCGTGTCCGTGTTCAGCGAAGCGGGCCTGCCGACCGTGCTGCCCGCGAGCTACGTTCGTCCTGTCGGGCTCGATGCCGAACACGCGATGCTGCCGTACCCGGGCAATTCGTTTCCAGCGTTTCGCATGCTGCAGGAATACTTTCTGCTCAAGGAAAAATTCCTGTTCCTGGAATTGATCGGCCTGTCGCGCTGGCGCGATCGCGCCGGTGGCGACCGTTTCGTGATCCGCTTCGAACTGGATTCATCGACCGTGCCGTTGCCGCGCATCGGCGCGGAACGTTTCGTGCTGCATGCAACACCCGCGATCAACCTGTTCCCGCATGACGCGGAACCGGTGCTGCTCGACAACAGCCGCGGTTCGGTGCGCGTGCGCCCGTCGCGTTCGAAAGGCGGCGATTACCAGGTGCATTCCATCGACAGCGTGGTCGGCCATGGCCGTGGCACGAACGCGAAGCAGGAATTCAAGGCCATGGGAATGTTCGATCCCGCCGACCAGACGCGGCCCGTCTACCAGGCGAGTTTCCAGCATGACGAGCGCGGCCTCACCGAACCGCTGTTGTCCGTGAACTATCCGCCCGAGTACGGCATGCCACGCCAGCAGACGTTGACGATCCGTTTGTCGTGCACGAACGGCGACCTGCCCGGCCGCCTGCGTCCCGGCGACATCAACCGCCCGACACGCACCACGTCGGAACTCGTCGAATTCACCAACCTGATTCCGCCGACGGACAGCCAGCAGGCGCCCGTTGGCAAGGCGATGCTGTGGCGTTTGTTGTCGCACCTTGCGCTCAATTACCTCTCGCTCGCGGACGACGAAAACCTGAAGGCGTTGCTGTCGCTGTACATCTTTCCCGGTCGCGGCGGTCGCGAAACGGAAACGGCGAATCGCAAGCGCGTGCAGGGGCTGAAAGGCGTGCGCGTGACGGCGGCGGACCGGCTGATCAACGGCGCGGTATTCCGCGGCCAGGACATCGAGATCAGCGCGGGACGGGAAAATTTTGCAGGGCCCGGCGATCTCTACCTGCTCGGCTCCGTGCTGGATCGTCTGCTGGCGAGTTTCTCCAGCCTCAATGCGTACACCGCTGTCACCTTGATCGAAACACAGACCGGAGAACGGTATCGATGGCCACCGAGACTGGGAGCGCGTCCGCTGATCTAGAGCGGGACGTTCTCGACAACTGCCAGGAATACGATTTCTTCCAGGCGGTCCGATTATTGACGCTGCTCGGCGAGCGCGACGGCCAATTGGATGGCAAGCGTGCGGGCGAAGACGTGCGCGCGCCGAAACTGCGCATGCGCCCGGAGCTCACGCTCGACTATCCGCCATTCGACATCGCGTCCATCGAGCGACTGCCGGTAGAGGAGGGTCACGGCTACGGCATTTCGACGACGTTCATGGGCCTCTACGGCACGGCGTCGCCGCTGCCATCCTTTTACACCGAAGAGCTGCTGGATCACGCGCAGGACGACGATCACGCGCCGCGCGGCTTCCTCGACATCATCCATTTCCATGTCTTCCCGCTGCTGTACGAAGCGTGGTCGAAATATCGCTTCGGATTGAAAGCGGTCGAACAGAATGACCCGCAGTACTGGGATTATCTTTTTTCGCTGATCGGCCTGCATGACGCCGACCTGCGCGCGCGTGCGCCGGAACCGTTCCGCGTGCTGCGTTACCTCGGCATCCTCACGCAGCAGCAGCGCAGCCTCTCCGGCCTGCAGGCGATACTCGCGGATTACCTGCGGGGCATGCCGGTGGATATCGAATCCTGCGCGCCGCGCCATGTGCGCATTCCCGCGGAGCAGCGCTGCCGCTTGTCCACACAAAGCCCGCAACTGGGCGAGAACTGTGCGCTGGGCGAACGCATCGCGGATCGCACCGGCAAGGTGATCATCCGCATCGGACCCATGCCCGCCGAAGAATACGGGCGCTTCTTTCTGAAGCCCGAGCGCATGCGCTTCATCCGTTTCATGCTCAGTTACTTTCTTGTTCAGCCGCTCGAATGCGAACTCGTGCTGATCGTGCAGCCGCAGTCGATCGAATCGACGACGTTGGGCGGCAACGACTGGTCGAAGATGCTGGGCGTTACCGAGTGGGCGCGGCTGGGCCAGGACACCTGGCTGGTCGCCGGCACCAATTCCGATCCCGTTGAAATTCATCTGCGTCTCGACGTGCGGCCCGATGCCGCCGCCGCGGCTTGAGTTCCGAGGCAACACACATGGCACAACCCACTTTCATCCTGCGTTCCGATTCCGGCGAACTCGATTCCTCGACGGTCGTCAGTTTCCACGGCAGCGAAACGATCTCCGGGCTTTACCAGTTCGACGTGGTCATCAAGATTCCGACCAGCACGGTCGTGGACCTCGATGCCGTGCTGAACGCCGAAGCGGTCTTCACGCTGGAACACAACGGTACTGCGTACAAGCGGCACGGCCTGTTGCGCAGTTTCGAAATGCAGCAGACCGCCGGCAACTACAGCTACTACTCCGCGAGCCTGGTGCCGCGCGTGTGGCGGCTGTCGCTGTACCCCACGAACGAAGTCTTCGTCGGTCCGGATTTTCTCACCGTCGACGGGATCATCGACACCGTGCTGACGCGCGGCGGGTTTTCCAGCGGAAACGATTTCGATGTTTCCGGGCTGACCGCAACCTACCCGGAACGTGACTACACCTGCCAGTTCGGCGAAACGGATCTCGCGTTCATGTCGCGACTGATGGAACGCGACGGCATCTGGCATTACTTCGAGCAGGGCGCGGACGCCGAGCTGCTGGTGGTGCGCGATGACGCCGACTATCCCGCGCTCGCAAGCGACGCGATCTTCGCGGCGACGCCGGACGACAACAACCGCTACACGAGCATCCAGTCCTGGGTGTGCCGCAAGCAGCGGCTGCCAAAGGAAGTGGTGTTGCGCGATTACAACTACACGCAACCGTCGCTGGATGTTTCCGGTACCGCACAAGTGGATCCGGATGGTCTCGGCAGCGTGTTCGTGTACGGCGACAATTTCTCGACCGCCGAGGAAGGCGCGCGGCTCGCGCGGGTGCGCGCCGAAGAACTGGCCTGCCGCAAGACACTCTTCCATGGCCAGGGCGCCATCCCCGCGTTCACCGCTGGCCACACGTTCGCGCTTACCGGCAATCCGGCGCAAGGCGGCGCGTGGAACGATCTGAACTACCTGCTGCTCGCGGTCACGCATGAAGGCGAGAATCTCGACAACCCGGTGAGTGCGGCCACCAACCGGCCGCGCTATTCGAACAGCTTCACGGCCATACCCGCCAGCCTGCAGTTTCGCGCCGAACGCACCACGGCCAAGCCGCGTTTCGACGGCACCATGACCGCGGTCGTGTACGCGGAAAGCGCTACCGCAACCCTGGCGGAAGTGAACGAAACCGGTCACTACCGTGTTCGCTTGCCGTTCGACCGTGCCGGCTCCGACGGCGAGAAGGCCAGTCACTGGATACGCATGGCGCAGCCCTACGCGGGTGAAGAACAGGGCATGTACTTTCCGCTGAAGGCGAATACGGAAGTGCTGCTGACCTTCATCAACGGCGATCCGGATCGCCCGATCATTGCGGGTGCGGTACCGAACGGCGCCAATCTTTCGCTGCTGAATTCGAACACCTCGAACCAAGCGACGATCGCCACGCCGGACCTGCTGCGCGTGAAGTCGTTGAAGGGTTATCACAAGCACGTCGAAACCGATGGCTGGCGCGACAAGGCCGGCTTCGAGGATCACGACTTTACCGTCATGAAGGACGGCGCCCAGTCGGACGGCGCGATGGCGGCTACCGATGAAGTGTCGGGTGACTACCTGGTCGAGCGCCGCTACGGCGACAAATACGTCTGGGTCGACGGCGACACCTTTACCTGGGATAACGAACGGAATTACTCGTTCGGCAACGATTACGAGGAATTGCACGAAGGCCTGGATCATGTCGGCCAGACCGGCATCGGCGTCAAGCCGATCGCAACGCGCTATACGATCACGCCGTATACCGGTTCATTCGTCGACGATCCGGAAAAGGAAATTTTCGAAATTCCGGCCCTCGGCAAAGACCGTGAAAGCGACGAAGGACTGACCGAAAAGAACTGGGGCAACAAGTTCGAGTACCACTGGGGATCCGCCTACAACTGGTCGGGCGGGCCCGGGCCCGGTGGCTCGTGCCGCACGTTCAATTACGGCAACGGCTACACGGAAAACCTGCTGGAGATCGCGCAAGGCGATTTTGCGAGCAAGTACGCGAGCACGAAGCATGATTCCTGGAAGAGCGAGTCGCGCATAGATCCGGCCAAGGCGACGATCGAGAAGACCTATGGTGCAACGTATTCGTACCAGAATGGCTTCACGTACGAAGTGCACGAAGGCGACAGCCGGTCGGAAACATACGGCAACAGCAACGAAACCATCAACGGCAACCAGAAATCGTTCGTGGTCGGCAACCAGGATTCGATCACGCACGGCGGCACCAGCGAAATGGTGATGGGCGGCGTCAGCTCGATGTTTCTCGGCGCATCCAACGAACTGAAACTCTCCGGCGAGAACTCCATCGTCGGTGGATTGAAGAATGAAATCTTCCTCGGCATTTCCAGCTCCATTTTCCTTGGCATCGAGATCGAGTTGAAACTCGGCGGGGCCATGGAGTTCGGCGGTACCGCCAACATGCGCGCCACACCCACTGACATGGAAGCGATGGCGACGAAACTCGAGGCGCACGCAACCGCGATCAACAGCGCAGCCACCAAGATCGATACCTGTGCGACGAAGATCAACAGCCTCATTACCGAACTGGATGCCTCGACCATCAGCATCCAGACCGGCGCGCTGAAACTGCTCGGCTGACACGGAAGAACGGAACGCCATGAAACTCGTCAAGCCGCTCGAACTCAGCCTGCTGCACAAGACTTTCGAGTGGGAGGGCCGGCCGCGCTGGGTCGCCACCGTGCTGCTCGGCTTCTCGCTCGATGACGGTGAACCCGTGCTCGAACCCGACCTGTGGACGGCGATTTCCGATGCGCTGGGCAGCGGCGTCATCTTCGATGAATGCATGCCCAAGCCGCGTGGCGAACTGCTCGCCAGCGCGCGCTATTTCGCGCCTGGCGGCGAAGCGGTCGGCAACGACCGGGTACGCCTGAAACTCGGCAACATCGAAAAGGAACTCGCGGTGTTCGGCGACCGTTATTGGCAACTCGGTGTCACCACCGCGCCGGAACCGATGCGCGAAAAGCCGCTCGACTGGGCGCATGCCTTCGGCGGCAAGTCGTTCAAGGAAAATCCCGTGGGTCGCGGCATCGATGCCGTCGACGTGCACGGCGAACAACGCGTGCCCCTGCCGAACGTCGAACATCCGCGCCGCCTGGTGGGCGGACCCGGCGACCGGCCGGAACCGGCAGGCTTCGGGCCATTGGATCTCACGTGGCCGCAGCGCTACGCGAAATGCGGCACCTACGACGACAACTGGATACGCAACCACGCGCCCGGCCTTGCACCGGATCTCGACTGGGAATTCTTCAACGCCGCCCAGGACGATCAGTGGACGAAGGAATTCTTTCGCGGCGACGAAGACTTCGAGTGCGTGAACCTGCATCCGGAGCGGCCGACGATTTCAGGAAAGCTGCCGGCTTTGCGCACGCGTTGCGTGATCGATCTCGGCAGCGCCGGGGAACGCAACCTGCATGACGTTGCGCTGCGCATCGACACGGTGTGGATGCTGCCGCATCTCGGCATTGGCGTGATGGTCTACCGCGGCACCGCCAACATCCAGGAAAGCGACGGCACCGATATTCGCAACGCCGTGCTCGGCTACGAACGCATGGCCGATGCGCCGCTCGACATCTCGCATTACCAGACCGTGCTCGAACGCCGCCTCGATCCGGAAGAAACCCTGCGCTGGGCGATGACTACGAAAGACATGATTCCGCCCGGTTTCACCTGCGGCTTCGCGCGGTTGATTGCCGCTGCCGGCGAAGAACCTTCCGCCGTGCAGGAAAACATGCAGGCGGGCATGGCGCATCACATCGCCGAGGCCGAGACGGCACGTACCGCGCAAATTGCGGAACTGGAAAAAGTCATCGCGAACGGCGGCGAGGACGCAAAGCCGGTTGCCGCCAGGCTTGCCGAACTGCTGAAACAGCCGGCGCCGGTCGATCCGCGCATGGCGGCGTTACTCGCGGAAATGGAAGCCATCGCGCCGGGTGCGGCTTCCGGAAAGCTCGACCCGGCCCGCATGGACCTCGGTCGCATCGAGACGTTGAAGGACTTGATCGCGAAGTTCGGCGCGGAGCAGAAAGGCGAAGCACGCGACAAGCTGAACGCGCTGCTCGCACAACTCGGCGGGCTGGAAGATTCCGCGGAGAAAACGGCGGCATTGAAACGTACGCAGGATGCTGTCGCGCGCATGGACGCGTTGCAACCCCTGCCGCGACCGCCCGGCCGCGATCAGATCGAGATGCTTGAAGACCAGATACGGCATCTCGCCAGGGAACGCGATCGCGCCATCGAGAACGGCGCGAAACCGGAAACCCTGCCGACGCCGGATATTGATATAGCCGGTTTGCGCAAGCAGCTTGACGATGCGACCGTGCAGTTCCGCGACACCTATGTGCGGGGCGCGCACCTGATCGAAGGCGCATCACCGCATGCCGGCAAGGAAGTGGAACGCGCGCAGAAGCTGCTGGAAGCCGTCGCGGGCGGCAAGCGCATTTCGGGAGAGGACTTCGCCGGCGTGGTGCTGGCGGGCAAGGACCTTTCCGGCGTCGATTTCAGCGGGTGCTTTCTTGAGGGCGCGAACTTCGAGCGCGCCGATCTGAGCGGCGCGAATTTCAGCGGCGCCGTTCTCGCCCGCGCCAACCTGCGCGGCGCGAACCTCGACAGTGCGAACCTGCAGGGCTGCAGCATCGGCGCAGTGCGTGCGGGCGGCGCGACGTTTTCGAACGCCAACCTGAAAAGCGCAATTCTCTCGAAAGGCGACTTCGAGAATGCCGTGTTCGCGAACGCTGATCTCGAAGGCGCGGATTTGCTGGAAGCCGGATTGCGCGGTGCTGTTTTCGAGAATGCGCGGCTGCCCGGCGCGATCTTCCTCGAGCTCGACCTGGAGAAAACGGTTTTCCGCGGTGCGCTGCTGAACAACGCGATGTTCGTGAAATGCCGCGCACCCGATGCGGACTTCTCCGAGGCCCGGCTCTTCGAGGTGAACTTCGTCGAACTCGCCGCGCCGCGCCTGCTCGCGAGCCGGGCCAGGGCAGAGAACGTTCGCTTTGTCGGCGGCGCGACGATGGATGGCGCATCGTTCGTGGGCGCATTCCTTGAACGCGCGAGTTTCCGCGACGCGGTGCTGGACGGCGCGGATTTCACCGGCGCGCACATCGTGATGGCGGATTTCGGGGGTGCACGGCTGCGCCACGCGGTCTTCGAGAACGCCAACGCGTTTCGTACCGGTTTCATTCGCGCGGATCTCGAGAAAGCCCGCGCGAGCAACATGAACGTCATGGAAGGAAACCTCATGTTCGCGCGGCTCACCGGCACGGATTTCACGGGCGCAAACCTGTACGCCGTGGAGTTCATGCAGGCGACACTCGGTCAAACCGAATTCCGTGGCGCGAACCTGGAACGCAGCAAACTCGCGGACTGGAGGCCGTCATGATTCGGAGCGAACTCGAATCCCGCGTGAAGCGCGGCGAGCTGGTGCGCGGCGACGCGCTGGCGAAGGATTATTCCGGTGCGCGCCTGAACGGCGGCTTTTTCGAAAACATCGACTTTCGTGGCGCACGCTTCGATGCCGCCGTCATGGACGAGTGCACATTCATCAACTGCCGGTTCGACGGTGTTTCCGCAAAGAAGGTGCATAGCGTTGGCGCGAGTTTCGTCAACTGCCGATTGACCGAAATGGATATTTCGCACGCGGACCTGTCGAAGACGAATTTCGTTGCACCCGTGCTCGATGGCGCGAACCTGGAACACGCGACGCTCGTCAGTACGAATTTCGTCGATGCAAGCTGCCGCCGGACGAATTTCGGCACAGCGAACCTCAACCTGTGCTCCTTCGTGAACACCGATGCAGAAGGCGCGGATTTCCACGACGCGAACCTGGAACGCACCAATCTCATCCACGTGAACCTCGCCGGCGCGGACCTGCGCAATGCGCGCATGGTACAGACCATTCTTGAAAAGCCGGAACTGGCGAACACGGATTTTTCCGGCATGGATCTCTCGCTCAGCCAGTTCCGTGAAGCGAACCTCGAGAACTGCAATTTCAAGGGCGCGGACATTCATCAGTGCGGTTTCATGAATGCCAACCTGAAGAATGCGAACCTTCAGGATGCCAATGCCTTCAGCGCGATCTTCTACGGTGCCGACCTGCGCGGCGTACACGCAACCGGCATCAACCTCGAGCAGGCGAGCCTCCAGAAAGCCAGACTCGACGGCGCGAACTTCGCCTTCGGCCGTTTCGTGATGGCGCAACTGGAAGAGGCGAAATGCCGGAGTGCTGCATTCAGCGGCGCGGATGTCACCTATGCCGATTTCTCGCATGCCGACCTTTCGGAAGCCGAGTTCTCCGAAGCCGTGATGTTTCGAACCAACCTGCATCGCGCGCTGCTGGCAACCGCGGTGTTCGACGGCGCCAGTCGCGGCGATGCACTGGGTGATGACCCGGTGCGCGCGAAGGCCGAAGACCAGGCGAAATCCATAAAGGCGTGACCGGGCGTCAACCCAGGAGTGAACCCCAATGAATGAATCAAGAAAGCACGCGACGCTTGCGCAACTTGCCGGCAATGCCGAAATGACCGTCGAGTCCGCGACCGTGCATGCAACGGCGGGTGCAGGCATCACCGTGCAGAATGCGGCGGGTATCTTCCTTGCGACCCGCGCCTTCAGTTGCCTGGTCGAACCGCGCGAAGGCGACATCGTCATGCTGGCCCGCGACGGTCGAAAACATTGTCACGTACTCGCGGTGCTGGACCGCCCCGGCTCGCAGGATGCTTCCATCCATGTGCAGGGAAAACTCGACATGCACGCGCAGGGTATTGCGTTCACCACGCCGGGTGAAGCGAGTACTACGGCAGCCCGCGTCTCGATCAATACGGTCGAAGCGAACGTGAATGCCGTATCCGCGAAACTCGGCGGCCAATCCGCGGAACTGTCGTTCAGGAACATCCGCAGCATCAGTGACCGTATCGAGACCATTGCGAATCATTGCACGCAGCGTTTCCAGGTCAGCATTCGCTGGATTACCGAACTGGAGGATGTCAGCGCCGGCCAGATCATCCAGAAAGTGAAAGGCCTTTTCGCGAGCCGTTCACGGCAGGCGCTGATTACGGCGGAAGACGACGTGAAAATGGATGCCAAGCGCATCCACATGGGTTGATCTAGCATCCCGAGCACACAATGGAGATCGCGCCATGTTCCTGACCACGCAGATGCCCTCGATGGATTTCGGTTTTCCCGACGTCTGTCTGACACCGACACCGGTCGGCCCGATTCCCATCCCCTACCCGAACATCGGCATCACGGCGATGGCAATCCCGCCGACTGCCTCGCTGAAAGTTCTGACCGTCGGAATGCCAACGCACAACCTCATGACCACCGTACCGATGACCAACGGCGACAACACCGGCGTGAACATGGGCGTGATGTCGGGAATGGTGATGGGACCGCAGCGCAATCTGCTGGGAAGTTTCACGACGTTCATCGGCGGCATGCCGGCAGCGAAATTGACGACGATGACGGGGCAGAACGGAATGAGCATGAATGCGCCGGGGATGACGTTGACGCCGGGGCAGGTGAAGGTATTGGCGTTGTCGTGATGATGCCGTTGAGCGTGACGGGGCGGAACGGGATAGCACCGAATATGGTGGGGACGACGATCAGTCCGAGTCAGGTGACGGTGTTGGTGATGGGATAAGGATGATGACGATGCAGCGGTGATGTAGGAGCGGTCTCCGACCGCGAATCAAGAAGAGCGTTGCCAACGCACCAACCGAAACAAACAACGCGGCTTTGGACTGACCGCGCGCTGATTCGCCCCACCGAAGCCGTCATTCCCGGTACTCCGGGAATCCAGTTTTGCAGCCCGGGTGAAGTGAGCGGACAAGGTCCCCGCACTCGGGGAGCGAATGAGAAGAATGAATACCTCGCCTGCGGCGCTAAACGCGAATTGATACGCACACGTGATTTCTTCAGACCAAAAGCTTTTCCGCCCGCAATTACGTGTCGACTTCGGCGTAGCCTGGATGAAGCGAGTGTAACGAGCGAGAATCCGGGAATGAGAAGAATGAATACCTCGCCTGCGGCGCTAAGCGCGGACTGATTCGTACACGTGATTTCTTCAGATCAAAAGCTTTTCCGCCCGCAGCTACGCAGCTGAGGCGTCATACTTTTGTTTCGGTGTATGGACCGTAGACATAGGTAACAAACGTGCCAGGACATGGGTGACACTCATCCCGGAAGCCGCCGGCAGGGCTGTTTCAAATCAAATTTGCCAATTCTCTGGTGACAAAAATATACCTGGTACG
>Ga0299914_10000827_pt1 | contig 19539 bp, 17 predicted proteins | sample RVTome_10_FD_201361 | JGI IMG/M metagenome (GOLD analysis project Ga0299914, IMG submission 201361) | Soil microbial communities from uranium-contaminated site in the Upper Colorado River Basin, Wyoming, United States - RVT153D57 (version 2) ...
GTGCGTCCCTCCGGGTGAGGTGATGGGTTCAAAATTCGTCCTTCACCATCCGGTCTTGCCGCTGCTCAAGGGCCTTTGAGGCGGCAATCCACTGGCTCATATTTTGAGCGTCGGCCGCTTCCCGGCAGGCGGCTTCGACCTGCATCATGAGGGGAGTCGCAGGAGAGTGCGATTGCATCATCAAAGCGTCAGATGTCTCCTCGCCGTGATGGCGCAAGGCGTGCAGGATGTGCCAGGGTGTGATGACAGCGGGGTCTCGGCCCGGCACGTAATGTTCGGGCGCATCGGCCACCTCGACCAGGAGGTTGCCCTGCACCAACGTATCCACGACCTCACGCATCAGCGATAGAGGGATGCGCTGTTGCCGTGCAAACTCAATGGCTGACCAAGGACCTGCGCCCGTGCTGAAGGCGCGAACGAGGGAAAAGTAAAGCGTATTGGCCAACCACTCTTTTACATAGGGACTGGTGCCTGGATTGCCGGAAGCCGAGGTAAAGCGGCCAACCGGGTAGGTCAGGACATGTTGGCAGGCAAAGGTCAATTCGGCCCCGAACAGGATCACCATCCAGCTAATCTGCAGCCAAACCATCAACACGGGGATTTGGGCGAAGGCACCATAGATCGCTTCCTGCCGGGCCATCCCGAATTGAAATGTGAGATAACCCCACTTTGCCACCTGCCAGAGCAAACTGCCAATGAGGCCCCCGACGAGGGCGGGCACTAAGTGAACGCGGGTATTGGGCATATAAGCATAGCCAAAGCTGAACGCTAGCCAGACCAGAGCCGCGGGCAAAAGGGTGAATAGTGGGGTCATCGCATAACCGATGAGGCGTTGTTCCAGTAGCTTTGCCACCAGGGGTTGGTTGCCAGCGCTGAGGGCAATTGTGAGAAAGATAGGCGCGAGCACGACCACACTAACGTAATCACTGAGCTTGCGGACGATCGAGCGTCCTTTCTCCACTTCCCAAATGGTATTGAACGCCTGTTCGATGGTGCCCAACTGCAAGAACGTGGTGAAGATCATCACGCCCAAACTGATCATGCCGAGAGTTCCGACTTTGACGTTATTAATAAATTGTATGATTTGCCGCAACGTGTCTTCGGAACCGGCTGATATCTGTTCGATGAGCCACGGCTCGATCTTGTTTTGTACTCCTAACCCTTTGAGAAAAGCGAACATAAAGGCCAGCAAGGGGACCAGGGCGAGCAGCGTATAATAAGTCAGAGAAGCGGCGCGCAGCCAACCTTGATGTTCGATAAAAAAACCGCGCAAGGCGATTAACAGGACGCGCAGCGGTTGCAAAAACCAACGCTCGCCAGCCGGAACCGTGGCGAGATCAAGGATCCACAAGTCGTGCAACACAAACGTCCGGGCGCAGGTGTAGAGCGTCGTCAGGCGTGTGAACGTGCGAGTGAACGCACTCCCGGAAGTTTCCATGATCGATCATCCTTCAAACAGCCCCAAGCACCTATTATGGAATCTATCGATGTTTTTATTATGACACAACTCAAGCGATCCTCCGATGGCCGAGGCCGGAAGGCGCATATAGGCATGAAAAAAAGACATCGAGGTGGGAAGCACAGAAGCCGCCCTTTCTTCTGAGCCTGAGGCGCAAAAGAAAGGGCGGCGAGCGGATGCATTGATTAGGCCGGGGCAAAATCCGTCAGCAGTGAGGCCAATTGCGGTTGGCGTAGCTTCTCCAAAGCGGTCTGTTCAATCTGGCGAATACGCTCACGGCTCAGACCCAACATGGCGCCGATCTCTTGCAGCGTATGGGGGCGATCGGATTCGAAGCCATAACGCAACCGCAGGATGCTGGCTTCGCGGTCGCTCAACGCCGCGAGGCAGGAGGAGACGCGCCGTTGCAGTTGTGAGGTGGCCATGAGCTGCTCCGGTTTGTCGATCTGCTCATCCGCTAATGCTTCTTCCAAGGGACTACCCTCTGCGGTTCCCGGTTGATGCAATTGCAGAATGGGCTGCGTTACCCGGTTCAGCTCTTCGATATCCTGCGTCGTCCATCCCAATGCCGCGCTGAGTTCGTCGACGGTCGGCGGACGCCCGGATTGACTCCACAGCCGTTCCTCCGCCGTGTGCAACTTGTGTTTGCGCTCGATGACATGGTTGGGTACCCGAACCGTCCGGTACTGATTAATGATGGCCCGGCCAATTGCTTGGCGTACCCACCAGTAGGCATAGGTAATGAACTTGAGTCCCCGCCGCGCTTCAAATTTATCCAACGCCCGCATCAAACCTAGATTGCCTTCCTGAATCAGGTCGGGAAAGGCCACGCCACGCCCGCGATACCGGTTGGCCACGTGAATGACGAGACGCAAGTTCGCCCGCATCATTTCGGCTTTGCCTGCCGTTTCCCGTTGCTGGGCCTGCACCCAGGCGCTGCGCGCGCTCCGCAGGGCCGCATCGTGTGGATGCTCTTGCAGGGCCTGGGCGATGGCACGCTGTAGGGTTTGCAACGCGGAAGGGTGCAGAGCGAGCGCTTCCCACGTGTCGATCCAGTCGTGCCACAGGCGAACTCGCTGTTGCCGCAGAGCACGCCGCCGGGACCCTGTACAAGTGCGTTGGCGGCACTGCTGGCGCAAGCGGCGGAGTTGGGACTCCAGCTTTTGCAGATGGGCGAGATGAGCGGCGACCTCTGCAGATTGAATCGCTGCATCGGACTCTGAGGACTCGGCACTTCGCAATACCTCTGCAATGGAAAGTTGCCCTCGCTCCACTTGCTGCCAAAGATGCGTTAAGGTGGATAGAGCCACTGGCGAAGTGTAGAGGGCACGCCGGGCGCGTCTGTGGGCGCGGTCAATACGTCCCCATAGCGCTCGCTCTTCCGGGTGGCTGAGCAGGGCAAAGCGTTGCACATCATGAAAATAGCGGGCCACCAACGGATCGAATGACTCGCCTGATGAAGGCGTGCGTTCGGTTGGGGTTGGGGCGGGTTCTGCGGTGGCGGCTTCAGGGGACTTCTGCCACCTAGTCGCGTAACCGTCTTCGAGGCCATGCACGAAGGGATTGGCATGCGCCGGGTCCGGCATGAACCCAGTGTCGGTTTGGTGAGCCATCGTGTCACCTCCTCTGGCTCCTTGGAACGTCCAAGCCAAAGCTGGTGGGCCACACGGACTTTGAAAAGCCGTGAAGGCTGAGCTTTTATCAACTATTTATTAAAAAAGGGTCGCGCGGGGGCATGTGTAGGCAGATCACGCTCGCGCAGCCTGTTTCTTATAGGACAGAGCTGCGGCCCAGGTGGATTCGGCTCTGTCACTAGTCATAACGCATACGGAAATGCTAATATGCCCGAAAATCGAGAAAAGCACTCAGAGGACACACCAGAGTGCAGCCGTTTGTGGTAGGATCCGGTCCTCAAGGGCTGTGATGGCATGGCTATCGCGTCAGGTTAATTAAACGGAGGATGATTTGATGTTACGGCTTGCATACGTAGGTGGTCTCGGGCTCATGGCTGGTCCGGCCGGCACCCATCTCAAACCCGATGGCCCGGCCAAAGTCCTGCGGGTTCACGACCGCGGCACGCCTGGCGCGCAGCGGGACGAGTTTCGCGCCAGTTGGAAAGCACACGGCGCTGAGCTGGTGAGTACTTTTGATGCTGTAGTGGGAGACGGGCAACTCGACGGGGTGGTGGTGTGTTGCGGGAAAAATGGCGACGATGTTGGTATTATTGCGTCGCTGGCGACTCTCTTGCAGCAGCGCTGCGCCGGCGAGCCGTTCATTATGCACATGTCGACCGTGAGCGCGGGCTTTACTCAGGCGGCCCTCGACTTTTGCCGGCAGAAGGGCGTGGGATATGTTAATTTCCCCCTCACCGGCGGTCCTCTCGGCGCGCAGCTTGGGGGCGGTCATCCCAACGGCATGCTCATTCTTGCGAGTGGCGATAGCGGGTTGTACAGCCGCTTGGAACCGACGCTTACCGTCTTGGGCCGCCCCAAGTATTATGGAGAATCGGTCTCCGCTGGCGCTGAAACCAAGCTCATCGGACAGCATTTAGTGTTTAACGGCTGCACGGGCATTTGCACCGGTGCGGCGCTGTATTCCGAATGTTTTGCCGATGGCGTGATGGGTGGTCCTGAGCAGGTGGACTATTTTGATTTTCTCAATGGTGGCGCCGGTGGCACGCGTCAGTGGGATGTGGCGCTGAGCAAGGGCGTCAAGGACGACGAGTGGGGCGCGGGTTTTATGGTGCAACACGCGGTGGTCGATGCGATCTACGCCGCGAAGCTGGCGCAAGAAAAAGGCTTGCCGCGTTTTTCCATCCAACCGATGATTAACATTACCCTGGCGTTTTCGTTTCTCCTGCAGCAGTATCCGGATGTGCCGGTCGCGACGCATGCGATTGCACGTGAAATCCTGGCGAGCGCCGCCCCGAAGCTCGACGCGTTTATGACGGAGCACGGGGCCTATGCGGCCGATGTGAGCACGTGTATTAACACCTGTATCGCCTCGCTGCCGCCTGCGGTGCAGAAAACGGTGTTGTTGGAGGTGTCGGTGAACGATTTTTCTGCGTAAGCCCCAGCACAAACGGCGGTTCCGGATGAAAGCCGCCACATGCGGAGGAGGAGGTCGAAGGCTACACCAGGGGGATGGTGTAGCCGGTTTGATCCGGTCTATGGCGCACGCCCTTTGCGGCGTTATTTGCAGCATGAGTTGGAGACGCATATCGGCCGGGCGTTGGTGGCCGGTAACGGGTACGACGGCGCGGCGATCAAGATTGCGGTCGAAGATGCGGAAAGTTCGGGCCTCAGAGGGCGTTTCTACTGTAAAATAGGGCACATCATGGCGGGTGCGAGGCGCTCATCTGTCATGTCTTGTATGGGATCGCGTCAGGCCAACTCCGCAGTGGAGAAGACTATGCAGCCTGCTTTGGTCGAGCTGGCCAAGGGTTTTTACCAAGATGAACTGAATGATCACCTGACTTATCAAGAGCTGGTCGGTAAGTCGAGTGATTCATCGTTCAAAACGAATATGACGCGCATTGCGGGGATGGAACGCGCCCACTCCGAATTCTGGAAGTCGATGTTAGAAGCGCAGAATGTGTCGCTGCCACCGATCCGGGTGAACCGTGGCCGACTTCTTGCGTTGCGTTTTCTAAGTTTATTTATCAACCCGATCTTGTTAGTGAGCTTGCTCGAACTGGGCGAGACCAGTGCGGTGCGGCACTACATGTACTTCTTCCGGCATGCCGATTTGGATCCGGTGGAAAAGCGGCGTTTGCGGGCCATTATTCTGGATGAGATAGAGCACGAGACGTATTTTAAGCAAACGGCTCAGACGTTGGGCGTGGGGAATCTGCGCGACTTCGTGTTGGGCATGAACGACGGGTTAGTCGAGCTTTTAGGAACCGTCGCCGGGTTGTCCGCTGTCTATCCGGGTAATCCGTTGCTCGTGGCCGTGAGTGGGCTTGTCGTCGGGATTGCCGGATCTCTATCGATGGGGATCGGGGCATTTGTTTCCGTACGCTCTCAACGCCAGGTGAATAAGGGCGCTCGCGAGCGCATGGAACTCTTGCTCGAGATCAATCCGGAACGGGCTGTGCAGACGTATCGGGGCGAGTTGGTAGATTCTGGCGTTCCGCCACCGCTTGCCGATGAAACGGCCCGTGTTCTAGGTCAAAATAAGGGTGCACTGGCCAAGCTCATTTTGCCGAGTAGCGAGGATGAGAACGAGATTCGCTCGGCCCTCTTCACCGGTGGCGCTTATCTGTTGGGAGTGATTTTCCCGGTGATGCCGTACTTCTTAGCGTCCTCATCTCTGGCGGCCTTGCCGTTTTCGATCGTGCTGGCGGGCTTGAGTTTGGCCGTTGTGGCGACGATTGTGGCCATGTTGTCTGGCATTACGATCAAGAAGAAAATTGTCGAGATGGTGGTGTCAGGCTTTACTGCCGCCGGTCTGTCGTATGGTTTTGGCCTGCTGATGCGCTCGGTGTTTGGCATCGGCGCATAACGCATGCGGAGTAGCGAGGATAAGGAGGCCAGCGCGGCGCTATCCCTACGCATCATGTTGCGCCGACGCTCCATATCCTCGTTTTCCAGAGTCTCGCTGTATTGAGGTGTATCAATAGCAAAACTTTGCACTGCCGCGATTCATTCCCGCTCGCGTTGAAAAAAATGCATCGGTTCAACCTAAAAACCGACCGCCCATGCACAATAAGCGATCCCCGGTTACATAAGACGATTCGTCAGAGGCAAGAAACACACACGCGGCGGCCAGTTCCTCAGGCGTGCCTTGCCGCCGCAGGGGGATACTTTTGAGACGCTCCGGGTCGTCCACAGCCGTTTCCTGATATTCCGGATACCACTCCGGGTAACGTCGTTCGGTAGCCATGGAACCGGGCACGACCATGTTGATGCGGATGCCGTGTGGCCCGAGCTCGGCGGCAAGGGAGCGGACCAGCCCCATGACGCCCGATTTCGCTGCCGTCACCGCAGCCGTATTGGGCCGCCCGGTGACGCTCGCCATGCCGCCAAAGGTGATAATGCTGCCAGATTGCTGTTGTATCATGGACGGCACAATGGCTTTGCACAGGTAAAACGACGCATTGAGATTCACGTCCATCACCTGATGCCACTCTTCTAGGGAGGTCTCTGTAATCGGCTTGTGCGGGCGAATGGCGGCGTTGCTCACCAGTATATCGATTTTGCCGAAATGGTTCAGCCCTTGCTCGACCATGCTGAACACTTGATCGGGATTTGAGACATCGGCTAGGATGGGGAGCGCCCGAACGCCGAGCTCCCGGCATTCTGCCGCCACTGCGTCGAGTTCGCCCTGGTTGCTGCGGGTGTTGAGAATCAGGTCGGCGCCTTCGCGGGCAAAGGCCAGTGCCGTCGCTTTGCCGAGGTTCCGGCTGGCGCCAGTGATTAACGCAATTTTGTCACGCAGTCGCATGATCCGTGTCCTTTTCCTAACGGATAGTTTATAAGTGCCTGGACAACAGGTCCTGTATACATCTCTCCAGAGGAAATCCATAACTTGATTTGCGGCCAGGTACTGACTCGTGTTGACTTTGTGGTCTACGCGATCGCCGATAAGATGTCAACCACGAGAGGAGACGAGAATGCAGGTGTTGCTGACGGGCGGTTCGGGCGATCTGGGAACCGTGCTCACGCCGCTTCTGGAGCATCGGGGAGATACGCCGCTACGGCTCGATATCGTTCCGCCTCGGGATGCGCGGGGCCTTTATCGGGAGGGATCGATACTCGACCGCACTTGCTTGGGCCGGGAGATGGATGGGGTCGATGGGGTGCTCCATATTGCGGCCTGGCATGGCATCCATGAGTCGTCCGGACAGCAAGATGCGTATGCGTTTTGGGATCTCAACGTCACCGGCACGTTTAATGTGTTGGAGGCAGCAGCTCAGGCGGGGGTTGGCAAAGTCGTCTACATGTCGAGTACGAGTATCCGGAATGCGGCGAGCCTATACGGCCACACCAAGGTATTAGGTGAAGAAATGGCGCGGACGTATGCCGCCCGCCATGGCATTAATATAGTGATCCTGCGGCCGCGCGGCTTCATTCCGCATTGGAATCGCTCCGTGTACGCCTCGTTCGCGGAGTGGGCGCAGTGGTTCTGGCGCGGCGCTGTGCACATTGACGACATAGCGCAAGCTGTGCTGCAAGGTCTCGATTTACTCGCGGCGAAGACGCTGGACCAACCGCCGGTATTGGTGGTCGATGGCGCGTACGAGTATACGGACAATGATTTAGCGGGGTGGGACCAAGCCGGGCCAGGCTCCACGTTTAGAACGTATTATGGCGAGCATGAAGCGTTGGCCCGGCAGCACGGTTTGGATCCTGCTGAAAAACCCTTTAAATACGACATCTCCGAGACGCATCGCCAACTGGGCTATGTGCCGCACTACAGCTTGCAAAATTTGTTGCAAGAACTTGCGCACTATGGTGATACGGGCCCCCCCAATCCTTACTTTTAAATGCCCTCGGCGAAGGTCAAGTCGGTGTGGGCGGATTGGTTGCGCAGCTCGATCAAGGGCGCATATTCGTCGGAATGATAAAAGCGTTTGAGCTGCTCCATGGACGGGAATTCCACCACCACGAGCCGTGCGGGCGTCCAAGAGCCTTCGACTGCTTCCGTTGCGCCACCGCGCACCAGATAGCGGCCCCCATATTGTTCGATCACCCCTGGTACCTGGCTACTGTATTTCGCAAAGATCTCCGGATCGGTTACCTTGACTTGCGCAATCAGATACGCCGCCATCGTTTATCCTTTCTGCATGCATTCTGTGACACATCAAGCTTGCGTTCCGGCACATAGGTATAGCAAGATAGGCCGCATGCTAACCCCATTGGTGTCGCTGCGAGCGGCCGCGTTATGGGTGCAGGCACTATAGGTGAGCTGCAAGAGCGCGTCAACTCGTCATCGTAAGGAAGGAGACAACACCTTGGCCCAATTTAAAGTTCTAGCGCAAAAACCGCCGCCCGGCACGATTGATGGCGCTGGTGGCGATTTCCGGCTCGAAATGGAAGCCCTCGGTCCGGTGGGCGCGGAGATCGTAGAAGTCGCGGCAAGCACGGAAGCAGAGTTTATCGAGGCGGCTCGCGATGCCGATGCGATTATCGCCCGGTGGCGCAACCTCAACAAGACCATCATCGACAACTTGGAAAAGTGCAAAGTGATCGGATTGCGCAGTGTGGGCGCCGATTCGGTGGATGTGGCGGCGGCCACTGCCCGCGGCATTCCGGTGACCAATGTGCCTGATACGTTTATTGAGGAAGTCGCCGATCACACCATGATGATGATTCTGGCGACGTATCGCCGCGTCACTACGATGGACAAGTGGGTGCGGGAAGGGCGCTGGAGCGACGGCCGTCCGCTGCTCTCCGAATTTCCCCGCCTGATGGGACAAACCCTGGGCTTTGTCTCGTTTGGCCATGTGCCCCGCGCGGTGGCGGTGCGGGCCAAGGCCTTCGGCGTGCGCATGCTGGCATACGATCCATACATCGAAGAGCTAACCATTACGCATTACGGCGTGGAGCCGGTGGGGCTGACCGAGTTGTTACAGCGTTCGGATATCGTGTCGATGCATGCACCGGAGACGGCGGAGACGGTGGGCCTGCTGAGTGAAGACCATTTTCGCCAGATGAAACCCACGGCAATTTTTATCAACAACGGCCGTGGCCCCACCGTGAACGAAGCGGCATTGATTCAGGCTCTACAAGACGGGTGGTTTGCCGCGGCCGGACTGGATGTATTCGAAACAGAGCCGCCCGACCCGAACAATCCGTTGCTGCAGATGGAAAACGTCATCCTGACGCCGCACGTGGCGTCGGCCTCCGCGCGCATGACGCCGGAGTCGCGCCGTCGCATGGGGCATGATATCGCCCTGGTCCTGAGCGGCCGCTGGCCGCGTACCTGTGTGAATCCGTCGGTATTGGAGTCCTCCGGGCTGCAGCGCTGGCAGCCGTATTCGATGGAACGCGGTCCGGGTGCCTAATTCAGAAGGAGAGCCTCATGGCAGAACGAGTCCGGCTGAACAAAGTGATTGAGCTGTTGCAGCAAGGCCAACCCGTGTTCAGTTGCGGCACGGTGATGAGTGGCAATTATGATGAACTGCAGGTGCTGTCGCGATCGGATTACGATCTGGTGATTGTCGAAACGGAGCATCAAGGATTCGATTTTCCGACCTTGCGCCATTCGTTGCAATACCTGATCGACCGCAAGCGCACGGCTGAAAAAGGCAATCTGCAGCCGGACGTTGTGCCGTTTGTTCGGGTGCCGCCCTATACCCGCGAGAGCGGCCATAATCAGTGGGTGATTAAGCAAACCCTGGATCTAGGCGTCTACGGCCTGGTGCTGCCACATCTCGATAGCGTCGCGGGGGCTCAAGCCGCGGTGCAGGCGGCGCGCTATCCGCAACTCTCCGGCGTGGCCGATGCCGAGCCGCCCGGCCAACGCGGCTGGTGGCCCGCTCTAGCGCCGCCGTATTGGGGCCTGACGCCGCAGGAGTATCACGACGCCGCCGATGTCTGGCCGCTCGATCCCGATGGCGAGCTGCTCCTGATGGGAATCGTGGAAAACGTGCAGGGGGTGCAGAACTTGCGCGATATTTTGCAGCAGGTCAAAGGGATTGGGGCGGTCTGGGCCGGGCCGGGTGATCTCTCAGTATCGATGGGGTTTCGGGGCAATTCCGCGCATCCGGATGTGGAGGCGGCGCTGCTCAATATTCTCGCGACGTGTAACGAGTTCGATGTGCCATGCGCGGTGGGGGTGAGCCCGAGCGCCGATATTGAAACCCGGCTGGAGCAGGGATTCCGCATCATCATGACGCCGCCGGTCCGCTCGATGGCGCGGTTGCATCGGGGACGTGAGGCGTCTGGCCGCACCTGATCGGATTGATCGTCAAAGCGGTGCTGGATGCGGTTCGGTTGGGGGATGGTGTGGGTGGCGTCAGCGGTTGAAGATTGGCTCCACGAAGAGCGCGAAGGGGCAGACGGCAAGTGAAGTCAGGCATGATGCGTAGAGTGCCTTCTATAGCCGTCTGCCCCTGCTGCAAAGTCAGGATTAGGCCGCCAATACCTTCTGCGCCGCGGCCACGCCTTCGCCATAGGTGACCTCGTAGCCCTGCTGCGGCAGAATCTGCTCCAGCGCTGAGAGCACAAACAGCACATTGCTCGCCTGACACGATTCCCCCATCAGACCAATGCGCCAGATCTTGCCCTGGAGTTCGCCTAATCCACCGCCAATCTCAATGTCGTAGCTCTGATACAGCTGCCGCTGCACCGCCGCCCCATCCACACCGCCGGGAATCGCGATCGTGGTCAAGGGATTCAAGCGATAACCCTCCTCAGCAAACAGCTCGAGTCCAATCGCTTCCAGCCCCGCCCGCAAGGCGGCGGCGTTGTGCGCGTGGCGCTGCCAGCGGGTTTCCAACCCCTCTTCCAGCATCATGCGCAGGGCTTCGCGAAACGCATACATCATCAGAATCGGCGTGGTGTGGTGATAGCGCCGATTCTCATCCCAATAGGCCTCGACATTCGACATGTCTAAATAGTAACTCTGCACTTTAGTTTTGCGCTGCTGCACCGCCTCCAAGGCCCGGGGACCAAAACTGATGGGAGCCAGCCCGGAGGGAGCGCCCAGACACTTTTGCGATGCGCTGTAGCAGACATCCAACTCCCAATCGTCCATGCGAAACTCGATTCCCCCCAGGGACGTCACCGCATCGACAATCAGCAAGGCGTCATGCTGGTGCACCACTTGCGCGATGTCTTGAATCGGGCTCAGCACCCCCGTCGAGGTGGCGGCATGCACCACGCCCACTGCCTTCACCTGGCCTACCTCCCGGCAAGCTTGCTCGACCTGCTCCGGTAGCACCGGCGACCCCCAGGGCACGTCGATCCGATGCACCTCTGCCCCACAGCGCGCCGCAATCTCCGTCATGCGATCGCCAAAGAACCCATTCACCGCCACGACTACGCGATTCCCAGGCTCCACCACATTGCAAAAGGCCGACTCCATCGCCGCCGTGCCGGTGGCGGGCAGGGCAAAGGTCCCTTTGGTCGAGGTGCAAAACACCAGGCTGAGCATCTCCCGAATGTGGTCGAGGACTGGCCAAAAGTCCGGGTCGAGATGTCCCAGCATGGGCGTCATCATGGCCTGAAGAATGCGGGGATGCACATTGCTCGGTCCGGGTCCGAGCAAGAGGCGCTTCGGCAGCTGCAAGCTTTTCAGATAATCACTCATCTCAACAACTCTCCTCTCTAGTATTTATAAAAATGGTGATTGAGTTCGAACGTCTCGTCATGGCCGGCAAAAAAGGCCAAGTCACCCCGCCGAATCGCCAGGTACGCTTGCGATAACACCGGTCCTAAGGCCTCCATCAATACGGCATCCGCTTCGAGAGCCGTGATCGCCTCTCCGAGATGGCTCGGCAGGCGATGGATGTCGCGACGCTTGCGTTCCACTTCCGAGAGGGTCGCGGGATCACAATCGATCAACTGACCCTCGCTCGGTTGCAGGCCCTGCTCGATGCCGTCCAACCCGGCGGCGATCAACCCCCCCAAGGCCAGGTACGGATTAGCGCTCGAATCCGAGGGTTTTAATTCCAGATTGGTCGAGGCCATCTCCGAGCCCCAAAACCGCGACGGAATGCGCAGGGCCGCTTCGCGATTATCCGGGCCGTAGCAGACAAACGCCGAGCTCCACGCCCGGGGTTGCAGGCGGCGATAGCTATTGACACTGGGGCAGGTGAGGGTCACGAGCCCCGGCAGGTGGGCCAGAATGCCCCCGATGTAGTGGTAGGCCGTGGCGCTCAGGCCCAGCCGGTCCGCCTCGTCAAAGAAGAGGTTGCGGACACCAGCGGGATCCCAAGCGCTGAAGTGAATGTGGCAGCCGTTACCGGCCTGATCGGAAAACGGCTTGGGGGCAAAGGAGGCGTAAAACCCGTGCTGCCAGGCAATATTGCGCACGGTCTCGCGGTAACGGATGTGATTGTCGGCCGCGCCGAGCGCATCGGTGAACCGAATGGAGAGTTCTTGTTGCCCGTGTCCGAGCTCCGGATAGTACTGCTCCACTTGCATTCCCTGGAGGTCAAGCGCCTCGACGATGTCGTCGATCACCGGCTGCGACACCATCGCACCTACACTGCTGAAGCACAGGCTGGTATCGCACGGCCTGAAGCGGCCGTCCGCATCTTGCCGGGCCAGGGTCCATTCGGGCTCGAAGACCGCCTTGATGCGCAGCCCCCGATCAGCAGCCTTCCGGATCATGCGTTGCAGAAAGCTCCGCGGGCAGGCGTCCCAGACGTCGTGATCCAGAGTGATCATATTGGCCATCATCAACGCCCGCTTAGGGGCATAGGGCGGGAACGTCAGCGTCGTGAGATCCGGCACGAGGCGGATTTCTCCCACTGGACCCATGCCGTCGACGGACTGGAGTTGGTCCACATCACTCATCGCCTGCATCGCCACGGTTAGCCCGATACCGCTATCAATGCGGCTGGCCAGTTGGGCGACATGGGTGCTTTTGCCACGAATGATGCCCCCATTGTCACAATAGAGAAAGAACACGAGCTGAACGCCTGCGTCAAGCGCTTGCTGGATCACCTGTTGTTGCTCCATCGCTATTCCTCTCCCGGTCTTGCTTCAATGGGGATTTCGACATGCCACGTTCGTACGGCGGCGCCAGTTGTACAGCAACCGCGGTCTGCATCTCGCTCATCAGCCCATGGGTGAGTGTTACAGTGGGGCAAGCCAAAGCGAACTGACCACATCAAGCCTGATGCCCACGCGTACAGGCTGGCGGCAGCCCTTGGGTGGGTTAAGCGTAACAAGTTCCAAAAAATCAAGGCAATACACTGATTCCTGATTTACGGTACGCAGTGACAAGTTTCAGTATGGGCTATGTCGGGCTGAAATTCAAGATTAAGCTGAGATCAAGGATGGGGCCGAAATATCAGGACAATGGCGCATTGCAGGGTGCGATTCCCCAAAGCTTGCGGTGGGCACTCTGAGCGACTTTCGTAGACTTATGTTTCATCCCCCGATATATTCTATTGATGCATCACCGTGAAGACCGTGGACGAGCGGCAAAATGTGCTTTATAGTTCGTATTCGCCTCATGTGCTGCTGTCCATTCATCTTGAGGAGGGGGATCGTGAAAGTTGGCCCCGCGCTCAACATCTTGATCAAAGACGGGCACTCCGATGCTGTCGTCTTCTCCGAGCACATGGCTCTGGGCGATCTGGCCGAGCCGCTCGGCTTTGATTCGCTCTTCGCGCTGGAACATCACTTTACCGGCTACGCTATGTCGCCGTCGCCGACCCAATTGCTGAGCTATTACGCCGGCCGCACCAAGCGTATCACGCTCGGGACCTCGGTCATTGTGCTGCCCTGGCACGACCCGGTGCGGGTGGCGGAATTCTCCTTTGGCAGCATGCCGCACGCGGCGTCGGAGATTAACATGCGCTTATTCGCCGATCACGTCCTGCCGGTGCTGCAACGCGATACCGCCTTTGCCAATTATGCGCCGGTCGCTCCGGCAGATGCGTCTGCTGGCAATGGCCAGCCAGCCGAAGACGTGTTCGCGCCAGCTTAACTACCTGAGGCAGGCCGATCGCATTGGCCTGCCGTTCCCTCGCTGCAGGCTGCTGATGACTGATGCTTCCGCCGCTGAGGCGCACCGTTTTCAGAAAAAAGCGTTTGAGTCTCGCGATTTCACGCGGTATTGGCTGGCTCGACTTTTGGGGCGATTCGGTACTGAAATTCTCATTACGGGCGTCAGTTGGCAGGCGTACCAACTGACAGGAAATCCGTTCGACCTCGGATTAATCGGTCTGGCCCAGTTTGCCCCCTTTATCTTATTATTCCTCATCGCCGGGGCGGCGGCGGATAAATTTCAGCGCACCAGAATCCTCGGCTTCAGCGCCTTGCTTCAGACACTGTGTACACTCCTGCTCTATCTGTTCACCGCTGCCCGTAGCGTCGACTTCTCGCAGATTTTTCTCATTTTGGTCGTTTTGGGAATCGCTCGCGCCTTTCAGAGCCCCGCGCAACAAGCGGTGATGCCCCTATTGGTTCCCACCGGACACTTTGCCAGCGCCGTGGCCTGGACCAATACGGGGAACCAGTTGGCGCGCATCGGCGGTCCGGCTTGCGCCGGTGGCTTGCTCATCATCGGACAAGAAGCCGTTTACGCCACCGCCATTGTGTGCCTGGCGCTGTCGACCGTGCTAACCTTTATGATTCGCACCAATACGCAGCAGGTGAGCCCGGAGCGTCTCTCTTGGTCCAGGCTGCTGGCCGGGTTCGGGTTTATTTGGTCGCGGCCGATCATTTTGGGGACGATCGTCCTGGATCTCTTTGCCGTGTTGTTGGGCGGCGCCACCGCGTTACTCCCGATCTATGCGGCTGACATCCTGCAGGTTGGCGAGGCGGGATTTGGCGGCCTACGCGCCGCGCATATGATGGGTGCATTTACGTGTGCGCTGTATCTGACGCAACGGCCCCTGAAGCGCCGGGCTGGACGCAAAATGCTCGGCACCGTGGCTGTTTTCGGGGCTGCAATTGTAGTGTTCGGACTGTCCACCTGGTTTTGGCTGTCGCTCATCGCGCTATTTACCATGGGCGCCTCAGACGCGATCAGCGTCTACGTGCGCAGCTACATCGCGGTGGTCATTACCCCGGACGCTATGCGCGGGCGGGTGAGTGCCGTCAACTCAGCCTTTATTGGCGCATCGAACGAACTGGGTGAGTTTGAATCCGGCGTCACTGCCGCCTGGTGGGGCGTTGTGCCGGCGGTGGTAGTGGGTGGTCTGAGCACCATTGCCGTGACCGTGTTGTGTGCGCTATGGCTGCCGCAATTGCGGCAGGTCGATAGCCTGGATCATGATGATCTGGTGCGGCGGTATCGGTAAAAAGCGAAAGTCGTCTATCCCTTCCCCCTGATGCCCCCCATAGGGGGGAAGAGATGGTAATACACAGTCCTAATCGGCAGGCGCAGCCACTTCCTGGCTCTTAAACGCCGGCATGACGTCTTTAGCGAAGGCCTCTAATTGTTCGATAATAACCTTCTGCGGCGTGCCGATCACCGATCCTACGTTGATTTCCTCTAGTCCGGGAAACCGATCCTGAACATCCTGGAGTTTTTCAATGATCAGCTCCGGAGGACCACACAGCCAAGAGCCGGCCTCGACCGCTTGTTCCAGCGTTGGTAAACTGGCTGAACGGGCTCGTTTGGGATCGGCGAGGGCAGAGAGTTGCTCATCCGTAAGGCCGCGTACAAAGCCGAGCGGGCCGAACATCTTCATGTTTTCCTCAAAAAAGGGCCGCGCCTCTTCGATGGCTTTTTTTTCGGTCTCGGCAATATGCAGGCTAAAGCCGATGATGAGATCGGTGCCGAGTTCGGTCTCGCGTCCGGTTCGGGCCAGGGCATCGCGATAGGCTTGCACCACCTGCGCCGTGGCGCCGCCGGATGCAGCGCCGCCGCCGATAATACCTTTAATGCCATGCTTCGCCATGAAGTCCATCGCCCGCTCGCTGGCGCTGACGATCGGCTGCCAGCATTCCACCGGGGTCTTGAGAGGCTTGGGAACGAGAGTGACGTTTTCGAGTTCGTATCCCCGATAGGGGATTCTGGGCGGAATCGTGTAGTGCTTGCTGTAGTGCGAGAAAGAAGGTTCGTTAAACGCCTTCATCAGGATTTCGACCTGGTCCTCGAACAGCTCCCGGTTGGCGTCGTTATCGATGGCCGTGCTGGGTGCGCCGAGGACCTCGCATTCGCGGGAGTGATAACCACGGCCGACCCCGAAAATAATGCGCCCGCCCGTGAGGCGATCGGCCACGGCGAAATCTTCCGCCAGCCGCAGCGGATGCCACATCGGCGCCACGTTAAAGCCACAGCCGAATTTGATCTGCTTGGTGAGATGGGCCAGATGCACAAAGTGCAACAGCAGGTTTGGAATACATTCGTACCCCTCGCGCTGCAAGCGATGTTCAGCGGCCCAGAACGTGCTATAGCCCAACCGGTCCATCGTGGTCACAATCGCTTCGGCTTTGTCCAGCACCGTCGCGAGATGCTCATCCGATAGCCACCGATCGTTAACCGGAGTGCCTTCAAAACCAATGTTGTCCAGATCGACGTGGCCCGCGTATAGACTGCCAAATCTCGTAATCATTGTGCGTTTCCTTCTACGTTGTCTACGCTGCGATCTCGCTCTATTGTAATCCTGTGCATGCCACTGTCAACTCTACGCGATCAACAAAGCGTCTGCAGAGACGGAAAACCCGCGCTGGCGCTAGACTATAGTCGCGGTTACACCTCATCCGCCGTTACCGCTATCGCAAATGGCACGCCCAACGTTGCAAAGTGTTGCTGCCCACATCGGACTTTGCCTGCTTCGCTGGTTCGGAGCTTTAGAAAATCCTGTGTTCCTTTGGTTTCGCGCACGAGATAGAGGGTTTGACCGTCTTGTTTGAGGATGGCCCAGTCGGGGTCGTACTTACCGACGGGTGTATCGACCTCGAACCAGTCGGGCAGCTTCAGGAAGAGCTTGATGTCCTCCCGTTCGTCCAGACGCCTGGCAAACTCCCGCTCCACTGCTGAGTCGTAGACCACATACTCGTAGACCGACTTGTTTACTCGCAGGGCGTTCAGATAGTTAATCAGCTCTTCGTTTTTGAAGAGGAGTATTTCCCATTCCGCATCTGAGCTTGAGCCGTCGATGCGCTCGTACTTGATACCGTCTACCAACAGCCGGTGCAACTCGTATTTGAGAATCTCCGCCACGGCATCCATGAAACGCTGTGGGTTGTTGAAAAACTCGTCCAACCTGCCAGTGGCCTTGAGAATGCGGACCAGCGTGGAGCAGGTAAGTTCGGTCTCATTTTGTAGGTAGGCGAGCAGGTCCGGAACGGGACGATTCTCGTACCTGGCTTGTTCCTTCGCCACGCTCATAGACGTGGCACTGATTTCACCCTTACCGACACCGAGTTGTCCGGCACTGATGCGGATTCGTGGCGTCCCAATATGCCCCATGCGTTTTAGGGCATCGACCGCGCGTTGCACCAGGACATCCGTCTCAAACTCGACTCGGTAAGCGGTCTTTGGCTTGATACGGTCCCAAAGCGCCTGAAATTCAGGGCTGAGCGCGACTTCTTTCTTCAGGCGGTTCACCCCCTCATCCCGATCTTTGCGAATGTGCCGCTCAATCTGGTAGGCTGACAGCAGGTCGATAACAGCCGGCGTCAGGTCTCGATGCGCTTCGGGTAATAGTAGGGGCGCAGCATGCTGCGTCTGCGGATCGAAGGCTGGCTGGCAGCGACCTCGGTTTCCAGCTCGCGCTGCAGCTGGTCGAACTCGAACTGGATCTGCTCCGGCGTGCGGCACTGCTGGTAGATGGCAGCGATGCGTTTCTCGAAATCCACGCCCGATTCGACCGCACCCAGCACCTCGTCGCTGGCGCCGAAGACGCCGTTGAAGAGACGGAACTTCTCGTCGAGCAGCTCGTATACGCGCTGGTCAGCCGTGTTGTTTTTGTTGAGAAAGTTGACCACGACCACGTCGAACCTCTGGCCGTAGCGATGGCAGCGGCCAACGCGTTGCTCGATACGCTGCGGATTCCAGGGCAAGTCGTAGTTGACTACCAGATTGCAGAACTGGAGGTTGATACCCTCGGCCGCGGCTTCTGTGGCAATCAGGATCGAGGCATGGTCGCGGAAGTGCTCGACGAGCGCGGCACGCATATCGGCACTGGGCGAGCCAGTGATGCGGTCTGTACCGGCGTGTTGTGTCAACCAGCGCTGATAGATAGCCCTGGAGGCGGGATCGTTGTTCGTGCCGTTGAACAGCACGACCTTACCGGCGAATTCGGTCTGCGCGAGCACACGGAACAGGCATTCTTGCGTGCGGCGGGACTCGGTGAAGATGACCGCCTTCTGCTGCAGTGTGGCGTCCCCTGACTCTACTGTGCCTGGGCGGTAGCGGCAAAGCCACGACGCAAAGCGGTTAGCAGGACCTCGCCCTTGGAGTTCTTGAGAATTGGTTTAGCCAGGGCATGAAACTGCCGGAGCTGCGCCATTTCCTGCCGAAGCCCGGCCAGTTGCTCGGTCGTGAGGCGCGCCCGTTCTGGCTGGTCGGCCTCGGCTGTGTCCCCCTCCCACTCATCGGCCAGTTCGTCCAGCGCTTCCCAATCCACCGGCAACTCTTCCGGCGGAGCGTGCGTTTGCAGAGGGCTTCAGCCGTTCCTTCGATTACGCATCTTGATGCCTCCTTCAAGAACCCGTGACACACGACAATGCATGCCAGGGAGGAGAATCGCCCCATCCTGGATCGCGAGGCTTACAGCATGTGAGCAGGTTCTGTATAAGTCATGCAGTATTAATATGCAATACTATTAATATATATTACAACACAAGCATGATAACGTCAATAAAAGTTTCTATTAATTTTATTAATTAAATAATATATTCATAAAAATTATGCATAGTAGTAACACATATATCTATATTACGATAAATACTGATAAAATTTTAACAGTATTTATCAAAATATAAATTTTATAGATAATAATATATCAATTATAAAGTACTCATACTGACACTTTATTAGTATCCCCCATCATGCCCTGCTACTCTAATAGAGGTATATGTGTCGAGGACCAGCTCATCTCCTGATCATCCTCGGCACATGCACCGCGTGGGAAAAACTCTCCGTCATGTCCGGCGGCTCACGCCTCGGTCCCGGTGCCAGGGTCGGGCTCGCACGGCGGGGCGGCACCCTCGCTCAGGCCCCCACTCGACGCGCTCGCCTGGGTCCGGCTGTGAGGCGGCGCGTCGTAACGGAGCTGGCTGAGATGGCCTGCCCGGAACTGCCGAAACGCTTCCAGCGTCTCCGGAGCATCAGGAAACAAGTAGAGCCCCGTGGCGCTGTCGCGCGTGGTGGTCACCGCGCCGCGCTTGATCTGGTGATACACCCAGTGCGGTTTGATCGCCAAGGCCTGGGCCAGCTGGGGGACGGTCAGGTACCCCGGCACCTGTCGCGGGTGCGACTGCGAGCGGTTTTGCATGAGA
>Ga0299914_10000828_pt1 | contig 19537 bp, 13 predicted proteins | sample RVTome_10_FD_201361 | JGI IMG/M metagenome (GOLD analysis project Ga0299914, IMG submission 201361) | Soil microbial communities from uranium-contaminated site in the Upper Colorado River Basin, Wyoming, United States - RVT153D57 (version 2) ...
TCAGCCGTCGGGATCACCCCTTGTCAACTAGTGGCTCGTGCCGGTCGAGTCGGATGGGCGCCACGGTAGCGGCACACACGGCGGCTCCGCCCTCGCCGACGCCGAAGCAGCGGCCGTCTGCGCAGCGCTCATCCGTCGCCGTCACCCAGGTCCCACACGGCGGTCGTGTCGCCGCGCTCGTAGCGCAGGACGCGGATCCCTCCCGGAGCGTCGCCGAGCGGGAATGTCAGGGTGCACGACTGCTCGGTGACCGTGGTCGCGCCACAGGCGGCGGGCGCCGCTGCATCGGCGCGGAGCGCCTCGCCGCCAACCACGAGGCGGAACGGCTCACTGCCGTCGGCATCGTCGACGCCCCCGAGGCGCACCTCCGCAGCGCCGGTCGCGGCCGACTCCCGGTAGCCGGTGACCTCGACGGTGAGGTCGCCGATCTGCACGGTCTCGCCGACCGAGTGCAGCCGGTCGCCGGCGTCGTCGTCGGATGCGATGCGCAGCAGTTGGACGACGCCGGCGGCGAGGATCGCCAGGCCGCACACCACGGCGAGCAGCAGCAAGGTCCTCGTCCGCACGGCGGAGCAGGATACGGAGCGAGCTGCGGCGGCGAGCGATGTCAGGCGTCGAGCGTCGCCTCGATGTCGATCTCGACGTCCACCTTGTCACCGATCATCACCCCGCCGGTCTCGAGGACGGCGTTGTACTCGAGGCCGAAGTCCTTGCGGTTGATCGACGTCGTCGCGGTGAACCCGGCGCGGGTGTTGCCCCACGGATCCTTCTCGACACCGCCGACCTCGAGGTCGAACGTCACCGGCTTGGTGACCCCGCGGATCGTCAGGTCGCCGGTCAGCTCGTAGTCGGTGCCGGAGCCGGCGATGCCCGTCGAGGTGAACGTCATCGTCGGGTGGTTCTCGATGTCGAAGAAGTCGGAGGTGCGCAGGTGGTTGTCGCGGGTCTCGTCGCCGGTGTCGACCGACGCCACGTCGACGGTCGCCGACAGCGAGGCGGTGGCCGGGTCGTCCGTCGTGACGATGTCGGCGGTGAACGACCTGAAGCGGCCGCGGACCCTCGACACCATCATGTGGCGGACGGAAAACCCGATCACGCTGTGGACCGTGTCGACGGTCCAGCGGCCGGCGGGGATCGTGGGCGTTGACATGAGGGGATCCTTTCGAGACGGGTACTTGTGTTCGCAACTATAAGCTCAACACCTTCTACATACAACTATTGCGCGCCGGATGATATTTTCAAGTCCGTGGCCGCAGCACCGACCCGCCCCCACCCGCTGACCCCGCCGGAGATGGCGGCGTGGCGCGCGTATGTCGAGACCGTCGGTGACCTCTCCTCCGCACTCGAGGCCGATCTCGTGCCCACCGGCCTGACGTTCGGCGACTACCAGGTGCTCGTCCAGCTCTCCGAGTCCCCGGAGGGGTCGATGCGCATGGTCGACCTGGCGTGCCGGCTGCAGCTCTCCCCCAGCGGCCTGACGCGGCGTCTCGACGGGCTCGTCGAGCACGGGCTCGTCGACCGCATCCCGTCGCCGCACGACCGGCGGGCGATGCTCGCCGTGATCACCGACGTCGGCGAGCTTGCCCTCGCCGCCGCCTACCCGACCCACGTCGACAGCGTGCGCCGGCGGATCGTCGACCGCCTCGACCCCCCCGATCTCGAGGCGATGGCGCGGATCTTCCGCACGATCCAGGCCGGCCTGCGCGACGAGTGCCGCGCAGCCGGGCTCGACCTCCGGTGATTCGCTCGCCGGCGCCCGCTCGGTCGCATCGGCGGAGTGTGCCCCCTGTGACCGAGCTGCCCGGCGGATTCGTCGCCTACGTCGCCAACGTCGGCGTGAAGGACACCACCGACGACTTCGTCGTGCTCGCCGCCGACCGCCCCGTGCCGGCCGCCGGGGTGTTCACGCGCAGCCGCTTCGCCGGACCGTCGGTGACGATGAGCCGCGCCCACCTCGCCGACGGCCGCGCGCGGGCGATCGTCGTCGTCTCGAAGAACGCCAACGTGGCCAACGGCCCGCTCGGGGACGAGCACGCCGCCGACGTCGTCGAGGCGGTCGCCGACCGGCTCGGATGTGCACCGTCCGACGTGCTCATCGCCTCGACCGGCGTGATCGGTCGCCCGTATCCGATCGAGCGCATCACCGCCGGGATCGAGCGGATGCCGGCCGACCTGCCCGACACGTCGATCGACGGGGCGGCCCGCGGGATGATGACCACCGACACCGTGCCCAAGATCGCCTCCGCCGCCGTCGCCGGCAGCGCGGCCACGGTCGTCGGCATGGCCAAGGGCGTCGGCATGATCGAGCCGAACATGGCGACGATGATCGCCGTGCTCGTCACCGACGCCGCCGTCGGTGCCGCCGAGCTCGACGACCGGTTCCGCCGAGTCGTCGACGACACGTTCAACTGCGTCAGCATCGACACCGACACGTCGACGAGCGACACCGCCGTCGTGCTCGCCGGCGGCGCCGCCGGCCCGGTCGACGGCGACGCCCTCGAGCGTGCGCTGCACGACGTCGCGCGGTCGCTCACCCAGCAGATCGCCGCCGACGGCGAGGGCGCCGAGACGCTGATCGAGGTCACCGTCGTCGGCGCCCGCGACCGGGCCCAGGCGAAGCGGGTCGCCAAGGCGATCGTCAACTCGCCGCTCGTCAAGACCGCCGTGCACGGCGCCGACCCCAACTGGGGTCGCGTGGCGATGGCGATCGGCAAGTGCGACGGGCCCGACGACACCGACATCGACCAGGACGCGGTGGTGATCCGCTTCGGCGACCGCGAGGTCTACCCCAAGCGCGTCGATGAGGCCGAGCTCGCCGAGCTGTCGGCCTACCTCGGCGGGGACGAGGTGCAGATCGGCGTCACGCTCGGCACAGGTGCCGCCGCCTGCACCGTGTGGGGATGCGACCTCACCGCCGGCTACATCCGCATCAACGCGGACTACACGACCTGAGGGCTGCGGCGTCGGGGGGTCTCGACCACTGTCGAGCAGGCGACTACTTCGGCGGCATGCGGATGCCGCCGTCGACGCGGATCGTCTCGGCGTTGACATACGAGTTGGTGACGCACTCGACGACCATCGAGGCCAGCTCGTCGGGCTGGCCGAAGCGCGGCGGGAACAGTACGCCCTTGCCCAGGTTGGCCTTGAAGTCCTCCGCTGCTTCGCCCTCGCCGTAGATCGGCGTGTCGATCAAGCCCGGCGCGACCGTGTTGACGCGCACGCCGATGACCGCCAGGTCGCGGGCGATCGGCAGCGTCATGCCGACGATCCCGCCCTTCGACGCCGAGTAGCTCGCCTGGCCGATCTGCCCGTCGAAGGCGGCGACGGAGGCGATGTTGACGACCACCCCGCGCTCGCCGGACTCGAGCGGCTCGGTGGTGCTCATCGCCGTCGCCGCGATGCGGATCGCGTCGAACGTGCCGATCAGGTTGATCGCGATCACCTTCTTGAACGCGTCGAGGTTCGCCGCCGAGTCGTACTTGCCGTCCTTGCCGACGGTGCGCTGCGCCCAGCCGATCCCGGCCGAGTTGACGAGCACGCGCAGCGGCCCGATCGACTTGGCCATCTCGACCGCGCCGACGATGTCGTCGGTGCTCGTGACGTCGACCTTGGCGAACGCGCCACCGATCTCGTCGGCGAGCCCGCTGCCCTTGTCCTCCTGCAGGTCGGCGACGACGACCTTGGCCCCGCGCTCGGCGAGGAGACGAGCGGACGCGGCCCCGATGCCGGAGGCCCCACCCGTGACGATTGCGCTTGCGCCGGTGATGTCCATACCGGCGGGCACGATACGCGAGCGGGTCGGGACGACGGCAAGCGGAGTACGGTAGGGACCCCATGGCAGTTCACTGCGTTCTCCGGCCACGCAGGCCGGGCGTGGCCGCTCGCTCGCTCGTTCGCAACCGCGGAGTGCCGTCCGATGAAGGCCGGTGACGACCACTCGCTGACCACCCGGGCGGTCTCGGCGGGCCGCGCGCAGCAGGGCACCGGTCTCGCCCCGCCGCTGTGGGGGACGAGCACGTGGCAGACCACCGGGCTCGACGACACGCGCAAGCGGGCCACCGGCGTGCGCGCCGATCAGTTCTACAGCCGCTATGCCAACCCCACCGTGCGGGCGTTCGAGGAGGCGATCGCCGACCTCGAGGGCACCGAGGAAGCGCTCGCCTTCGCCTCGGGCATGGGGGCGATCGCGTCGGTCGTCCTCGGCCTGTGCTCGGCCGGCGACCACGTCGTCGCCCAGCGCCAGATCTACGCCGGCACGAGCGCCTTCCTCAACGGTCCGTGCGCCCGTCTCGGCATCGAGGTGACGTGGGTCGACGGCACGGAGCCGGGCGCCTTCGCCACGGCGGTGCGGCCGGGCCGCACGATGCTCGTCCTCGCCGAGTCGCCGTCCAACCCGCGGCTCGACCTCGTCGACCTCGCCGAGCTCGGCGCGATCGCCGGCCCGTTCACGATCGTCGACTCGACGCTGGCCACGCCGCTCGGCCAGCAGCCGGCCCGCTACGGAGTGGACCTCGTCGTCCACTCGGCGACGAAGGGGATTTGCGGCCACAACGACGCCACGCTCGGCGTCGTCGCCGGTGAGCGCGAACTGATCGGCGCGATCTGGGCCTATGCAGTGCTGCACGGAGCCGCGGCGTCGCCGTTCGACGCGCTCAACGGGCTGCGCGGCATCCGCACGCTCGCCCTGCGCCAGCGGGCGCAGGCCGACTCGGCGCGACAGATCGCCGAGGTGCTCGGTGAGCACACCGGCGTCGCCGCGGTCTACTACCCGGGGCTGCCCGACCACCCGCAGCACGCGCTCGCCGCCGCCCAGCTGACGACGATGCCGGCGCTGCTCGCCGTCGACCTCGCCGGCGGTCTCGACGCTGCCCGCGTGATGCTCGACGGGCTGCGCATCGCCCGCCCGGCGACGTCGCTCGGCGGGCCCGAGACGCTCGTGTGTCACTCCGGGACGAGCACGCACGTCAGCCTCAGCCCCGACGAGCAGGAGGCGATCGGGATCACCGGTGGGCTGCTGCGCATCTCCGTCGGCCTCGAGGACACCGCCGAGCTGATCGCCGACCTCTCCGACGCGATCCCCCGCTGACCCGGCGCAACGGGCCGGGGAACTGCGCCCCCGCCCGCCAGTCGGGAACCGGGCCGCTCAGCCCGGCATGCGGTCGCCGAAGTTGATGCCGATCTCCCGCGCTGTGAGGATCGAATCGCAGTCGAGCGGCACCGACTTCATCCGCCGGGTCGCCTCGGCGAGCGGCACGTAGTCGACCGTCGGCGGGTTGAGCGCCACCATCACGCCGTCGTGCCCCCCGGCGAGCGCACGCACGGCGGCCGCGCCGAAGCGCAGCCCGAGCAGGCGGTCGAACGCGGTCGGCGACCCGCCGCGGAGCAGGTGACCGAGCACGACCGTGCGGGCCTCCTTGCCCGTCAGCTCCTCGAGCCCGGAAGCGACCCGGGCGCCGATGCCGCCGAGCTTCTCGGCCCGCCCGACCTCCCTGGCGACCACCGACACCTCGCCGTCCACCGGCCTGGCGCCCTCGGCGACGACGACGATCGAGAACTTCGACCCGCGCCGCTCGCGCTGCTCGACCGTCGCCGCCACCGGCTCGAGCCGGAACGGGATCTCGGGGATGAGGATCGCGTGGGCGCTCGACGCGATGCCGGCCTCGAGGGCGATCCAGCCGGCGTAGCGACCCATCACCTCGACGACGATGACGCGTCCGTGCGACGTCGCCGTCGAGAACAGCCGGTCGATGCACTCGGAGGCGAAGCTGACGGCGGTGTCGAAGCCGAACGTCTGGTGGGTCTTGTCGAGGTCGTTGTCGATCGTCTTCGGCACACCGATGACGCGCAGACCGGCCTCGTGGAGACGGTTGCCGATGGTCAGCGACCCGTCGCCGCCGATCGTGATCAGCGCGTCGATGTCGCGGGCGGCGAACAGCTTGACGAGCTCGTCGCAGCGGTCGATCTCGACGTAGGTGCCGTCGGCCTGGCGAACCGGGAAGGCCATCGGATTGCCCCGGTTCGTCGTGCCGAGGATCGTGCCGCCGGCGTGGACGATCCCGCGCACGGACTCGCGTGAGAGGGCGATGACGCCGCCGTCGGGATAGCGCTCGGGGAACATCAGCCCGTTGAACCCGTCGCGGATGCCGACGACGTCCCATCCCTGGTTGAGCCCGGCGAGCACGGCGGCGCGGATGACGGCATTGAGCCCCGGGGCATCGCCGCCGCCCGTCGACAGCGCGATCCGCCGGATGCCTCCGTTGCCGTTCACGACGGCACCTTACGCGGTCGCGACGATGACGCGCTGGGGCGGTCTGACGTTTCGAGACGGGCTCCGCCGGCGCTCCGCCCTACTCGACGACCGGTACCGAGACGGCCGGTCAGTACGCGGCCTGCTTGAAGGCGCTCCAGAGCTCGGCGTAGCGGCCGCCGAGCGCGACGAGCGTGTCGTGGTCGCCGTCCTCGACGATGCGGCCCTCGTCGATGACGCAGATCCGCTGGGCGGCCCTGGCGGTCTGCAGCCGGTGAGCGATCAACAGCGTCGTGCGGCCGCGGGCCACGAGACCCATCGCCTCCTGCACCCGCGCCTCGGTGGCGAGGTCGAGGTTCGCCGTCGCCTCGTCGAGGAGGAGGATCGCCGGGTCGACGAGCTGCGCCCGCGCCAGCCCGATCAGCTGACGCTGCCCGGCCGACAGCGAGCGGCCCTCCTCGGACACCGGCGTGTGGTAGCCGTACGGCAGGGCGGCGATGAACTCGTGGGCGCCGACCGCCCTCGCGGCGCGCTCGATGTCGAGGTCGCCGGCGCCGGCACGTCCGTAGGCGATGTTGGTGGCGATCGTGCCGGAGAACAGGAACGGCTCCTGCGGCACGTATCCCAGCTGGTGGCGGTAGGCGGCGAGGTCGAGCTCCCGCAGCGCCAGGCCGTCGACGCACACCGCGCCGGCCGTCGGATCGTAGAAGCGGGCGACGAGCTTGACGAGCGACGACTTGCCGGCGCCCGTGGTGCCGACGAGGGCGACGACCTGCCCGGCGGGGATCTCGAGGTCGACGTCGTGCAGGGCGACGAGTCCGGTGCTCGGGTAGACGAGGCGGGCTCCGGTGAGTCGCACCTCGCCGGCGAGCCTGCCGGGCACGATCGGGGCGGCCGCCGCGGGCGTGCTCGTCGGCGTGCGCAGCACGTCGTTGAGCTGGGCGATCGCCGCGCTGGCCTGGAGACCCTGGTCGAACACGTTGGACAGCTGCTGCAGCGGTGTGAAGAACTGCTCGAGGTAGAGGACGAAGGCGATCAGAACGCCGACGGGGAGGTCGCCGCCGGTCACCTGGTGGGCGCCGACGGCCAGGGCGACGGCCTTGCCGGCGGTGCTGACGAGCTGGATGAACGGGAAGAAGCGGGCGACGAGCTCGATGGCGCGGATCCGCTCGTCGCAGCTGGCGTCGGCGAGGCGGCGGAAGCGAGCCTCCATCGCCGGCTGCTGGGCGAACGCCTGGCTGACCAGCGCGCCGGAGAGGCTCTCCTGCATCTCGGCGTAGAGCACGGCGAGCTTCGTGCGGGCGCGATGGTGTGTGGCCCCCGATGCGCGGCGGAACACCTCGGTGGCGACGAACAGTGGCGGCAGCAGCACGGCGACGGCGAGCGACAGCGACGGGGCGAGGACGATCAGCACGACGGCGACGCCGAGGCACGAGAGGATGCTGACGAGGGCGATCAGCAGTCCCTGCTGGACGAGCTGGGCGAGGGCGTCGATGTCCGACGTCATCCGCGTCATGATCCGCCCGGCCATGTGGCGGTCGTAGAAGTCGAGGGAGAGGCGCTGCAGGTGGGCGAACACACGCACGCGCAGGCTGAGCAGGATCCGCTCGGCGGTACGCGACGTGTGGAACGTCATCGCCGCGGCGTTGACCCAGCTGACCATCTGGACGAAGAGGAACAGGGCGGCGGCGATCCACAGCGCCCGGCTCGATTGCTGCACGACACCGCTGTCGATGCCGCGCCGCATCAGCAGCGGGCCGGCGAGGCTCGTCGCCGCGTCGACGAGGACGAGGCCGGCGCCGACCACCAGCGGAACCGTGAACGGCCGCAGCACCGTGCGGAACGAGAAGTCGCGGTCCTCCTCGGCGGCGGCCTCGAGGTCGACGTCGTGGTCGCCCTCCAGCGGAGGCAGCCGCTCGACGGCCGCGAGCAGCTCGGGTGTCTCGGTGCTGATCCGAGCGAGGGCCCGCGTCGCGCCGGCGATCGCACCCGCCCCGCCGCCGCCGAGGTTCATCTTCATCGGCGCGGCGGTCGAGCGGCTGCTCATCCGCTGCGCGCCGGTGCGCGACACTCCCTCGGGCCAGGCGGCGGCGTCGATCGCACCGACCGTCGCGGGCGGCGCGCGGTCGGGATCGGCGGGCGGCCCGGCGAGGAGCTCGCGCAGCAACTCCCCCGCAGCCGTCGTCGCACCGATCAGCCCGTCGACGGGACCGTCGGCGACGACGCGGCCGGCATCGAGGAGGATCACCCGATCGGCGAGCCGCACCGTCGAGGCGCGATGGGCGATGAGGATCGTCGTCCGTCCGTCCATCGCCGCCTCGAAGGCGTCGTGGATCGCCGCCTCCGTGTGGGCGTCGACCGCTGACGTGGCGTCGTCGAGGACGAGAACCCGCGGGTTGGCGAGGGCCGCGCGGGCGAGGGCGACGCGCTGGCGCTGCCCGCCCGACAGCGTGTAGCCGCGTTCGCCCACCACGGTGTCGTAGCCGTCGGGCAGCTCCTCGATGAACTCGACCGCCTGCGCACGCGCCGCGGCGCGGCGGATCTCGCCGGCCGTGGCACCGGGCCGGCCGAAGGCGATGTTCTCGCCGATCGTCGTCGAGAACAGGAAGCTCTCCTCGAACACGACGCCGACGGCGCGGCGCAGCGAGTCGAGGCGGAGCCGGCGGACGTCATGCCCGTCGACGCGGACCACCCCTGCGTCGGCGTCGTAGAAGCGGGCGAGCAACATCGCCAGCGTCGACTTGCCCGAGCCCGACCCGCCGACGACCGCCACCCGCTCGCCCGGGCGAATCGTGAGCGACACGTCCCGCAGGACCGCTGCGTCGCCGCCATCGCGATAGCCGAACGTGACGCGATCGAGCTCGATCTCGCCGCGGGGATCCTCGAGGCCGAACGCATCGGCCGCGTCGGTGACGAGCGACTCCGTGGAGAGCAGCTCCATCACGCGGTGGGCGCCGGCGCGGGCCTGCTGGCTCGTCGCCATCACGGCCGACAGCAGCCGGACCGGCACGATCAGCTGCACGACGTAGCTGGCGAAGGCGAGGAACACGCCGAGGCTGATGTGGCCGTGCAGGCCGAGCCAGCCGCCGAAGGCGAGCACGCCGAACTGGCCGAGCGTCGGGATCGCCTGCAGCCCGGCGGTGTAGCGGGCCGTGATCCGCGCCGAGCGCACCCGCGACTGGTACAGCGTGCTCGCCTCGCCGATCAGCAGGTCGAGCTCGCGCTGCTCCTGACCGAACGCCTTGACGATGCGCACGCCGGTGACCGCCTCCTCGACGACGCCGGCGACCTGCGCCTGGTAGCGCTGGTCCATCCAGCTCGCCGGGAACGAGCGCTGGCGGAAGCGCACCGACACCCACCAGAACACGGGGACGCACAGCCCGATGACAACGGCGAGCTGCGGCGACAGCAGCGCCATGATGACGAGCGAGCTGGCGAGCAGAGCGATGCTCCCGGCGGTCATCGCCAGCTGCTGGAGGAACACCTGGATCAGCGTCAGGTCGGCCGTAGCCCGTGACATCACGTCGCCCGTGCGTAGCTCGTCGCGGCGGGCCGCGTCGAGGTGCTGCATGTGGCGATGAACGGCGATCTGCAGATCGCGCTGCACTCGCACGGCGGTGCGACCACCGAGGCGCCGGCGGGCGTAGTTGGCGACGAAGCCGGCGGCGCCGACAGCGACGAGGATCGCGACCCAGAGCGACAGCGAGCGGCGCTGGGTGACGATCGCGTCGTCGAGGATCACCTTCTGCACGAGCGGCGCAAGCGCGGCGAACACCTGCGCGGCGACGGCGAGCCCGAGGGCGGCGATGAGATGGCGACGGTACGGCCCGAGCACCGGCGCCAGCGCCCGGATCCACCCGAACCCCCGGCTCGGCGCCGGCTGAGCGTCAACCTCACTCATGCAGTCGCACCCAGCACGTCGCCCGATCGTACCGAGGCACTCCGCAGCGATCGGTACCGGGAGCGGTCCGCTCGCGTGCGACGATCGGCCGACGGGGCGTGCAACGATTGGCGCATGGGGGATCCGGGAACCTCTCTCGCCGTCGACGCCGGCCCGTCCGACGTAGCGCTGCTCGACGAGACGATCGGCGCCAACCTCGCTCGCGCCGTCGTCGAGCACGGTGACGACGACGCGATCGTCGCCCGCCACCAGGGGATCCGCTGGAGCTACGCCGACTTCGGCGAGCGGGTCGACCGCCTCGCCGCCGGGCTGCTCGGCATCGGGCTCGAGGTCGGCGACCGCGTCGGGCTGTGGAGCCCGAACTACGCCGAGTGGACGCTGCTGCAGTACGCCACGGCGCGCATCGGCGTGGTGCTCGTCAACATCAACCCGTCGTACCGCACGCACGAGCTCGCCTACGCGATCAACCACTCCGGCTGCCGGACGCTGTTCGCCGCCCCGTCGTTCAAGACGTCCGACTACATCGACATGGTCGAGCAGGTCCGGCCCGAGATGCCCGGGCTCGAGCGGGCGGTGTTCTTCTGGGAGGACGACTGGGACGAGCTCGTCGCCGGCATCGGCGACGTGGGCGACGATGCGCTCGCCGCCCGGGCGGCGAGCCTGTCGCCCGACGACCCGATCAACATCCAGTACACGTCGGGCACCACCGGGTTTCCCAAGGGTGCGACGCTGACGCATCGCAACATCCTCAACAACGGGTACTTCGTGGCGCGCCTGCAGGGGTTCACCGACCGGGATCGGTTGTGCATCCCGGTGCCCTTCTACCACTGCTTCGGGATGGTGATGGGCAACCTCGGCTGCACCAGCCACGGTGCGACGATGGTCATCCCGTCCGACGCCTTCGACCCGACCCACGTGCTCGAGACGGTGCAGGCCGAGCGGTGCACGGCGTTGTACGGGGTACCGACGATGTTCATCGCCGAGCTCGGCCTGGCCGAGTTCGACGACTACGACCTGTCATCGCTGCGCACCGGTGTGATGGCCGGCTCACCGTGTCCGGTGGAGGTGATGAAGGCCTGCGTCGACCGGATGCACATGGAGCACGTGACGATCTGCTACGGGATGACCGAGACGTCACCGGTGTCGACGCAGACGCTGCTGGACGACTCGCTGCACCACCGCACGGCGACGGTCGGCCGCGCCCATCCGCACGTCGAGATCCGCGTCGCCGACCCGGCCACGGGCGCGACCCTGCGGCGCGGTGAGACCGGCGAGTTCTGCACCCGCGGCTACTCGGTGATGCGTGGCTACTGGAACGACGCCGCGCGCACCGCCGAGGCGATCGACGCCGACGGCTGGATGCACACCGGCGACCTCGCCGTGATGGCCGACGACGGCTACGTCAACATCGTCGGCCGGATCAAGGACATGGTGATCCGCGGCGGGGAGAACATCTACCCGCGCGAGATCGAGGAGTACCTCTACACGCACCCCGGCATCGCCGACGTGCAGGTGATCGGCGTACCGGACGCGAACTACGGCGAGGAGCTGATGGCCTGGATCAAGCTGCGCCCAGACACCACCGTCAGCGAGGGCGACATCCGCGAGTACTGCCGCGGCAGGATCGCCCACTACAAGATCCCCCGCTACGTCCGCTTCGTCGACGAGTTCCCGCTGACGGTCACCGGCAAGGTGCAGAAGTACCTGATGCGCGAACAGTCGATCGCCGAGCTCGGCCTCGATCGTTCCTAGCCCGGGTCACGCCAGATCGCCCATCCGGGTCGGCCTTGACGCCGCGCCGGGACGCGCGCGAACCTGGCTTTGTGAATGCGCTCACAAGCTCGTGGCAGGGGCAACTGCGGCGGCGGTCGCGGCGATGACGGAGCGCAAGCCGCCCGGCGTGTCGTGGGAGTCGTGGATCGACAAGCAGATCCGCGAGGGGCGCGAGCGCGGCGAGTTCGACGACCTGCCCGGCACGGGCAAGCCGCTCCCCGGCCTCGACCAGACCGGCCGACCACGCGACGAGTTGTGGTGGGTGCGCGACAAGCTCAAGCGCGAAGAACTGCAGTACCTCCCCCCGAGCCTCGCCGTGCGCAAGGAGCTGGAGGACACCCGCGCCAAGATCGCCGCCACCGAGTCGGAGGCGACGGTCCGCGAGCTGGTGGCGGCGATCAATGAGCGGATCCGCTACGTCAACGCCCGCCCGGGCGACGGGCCCCCGTCGACGCTGATGCCGCTCGACCCCGACGAGGTCGTCGCCCGCTGGCGCGACCAGCGGCCGCGGTAAGCCACGCGCCCGGTGTGCGCGAGCGGTCGTCGTCCGCAAGACTGCCCCGGATGGCCCGCGCGAAGGCTTCGAAGGCTTCGAAGGCCCCGCCGGCCGCCGATCCGACGCCCCCCTCGATTCAACGGGCGGCGATCCGCCGTGTCTGGGTCGGTGAGCCGGCGCCGCTCGGCGCCACCTACGACGGCTCGGGGACCAACTTCTCGCTGTTCTCCAGCGTCGCCGACGGTGTCGAGCTGTGCCTCATCACACCGGACGGCGGCGAGGAGCGGATCGAGCTGCACGAGGTCGACGGGCACTGCTGGCACACCTTCCTGCCCGGGGTCCGCCCGGGGCAGCGCTACGGCTACCGCGTGCACGGCCCATGGCACCCCGCCAAGGGGCTGTGGTGCAACCCGGCCAAGCTGCTGCTCGACCCGTACGCCAAAGCGGTCGCCGGCTCCGTCGACTGGGACCAGGCGTGCTTCGCCTACGACTTCGACGCACCAGACGAGCCGAACACGACCGACAGCGCTCCGCACGTGCCGGTCGCCATCGTCGGCGACCCGTTCTTCGACTGGGGGAACGACCGCCCGCCGCACCACCCGATGCACGAGACGGTGATCTACGAGACACACGTGCGCGGCCTGACGATCACCAACCCGGCAGTACCGGACGAGCTGCGCGGCACCTACGCCGGTGTCGCCCACCCGGCGGTCGTCGAACACCTCACCGCCCTCGGCGTGACGTCCGTCGAGCTGATGCCCGTGCACCAGTTCGTCCACGACCACCACCTCGTCGCGCGCCGGCTGCGCAACTACTGGGGCTACAACTCGATCGCCTACCTCGCTCCGCACAACGGCTACGCGATCGACGCCGCGGCGGCGATCACCGAGTTCAAGGCGATGGTCAAGGCGCTGCACGCCGCCGGCATCGAGGTGCTCCTCGACGTCGTCTACAACCACACCGCCGAGGGCAACCACCAGGGCCCGACGCTGTCGCTGCGCGGCATCGACAACCACGCCTACTACCGGGTGCTGGACGACGACCCGCGCCACTACCTCGACTTCACCGGCACGGGCAACAGCCTCAACATGCGCAACCCGCACGTTCTCCAGCTGATCATGGACAGCCTGCGCTACTGGGTGACCGAGATGCACGTCGACGGGTTCCGCTTCGACCTCGCCTCGACGCTGGCCCGTGAGCTGTTCGCCGTCGACCGCCTCTCGGCGTTCTTCGACCTCGTCCAGCAGGATCCCGTCGTCTCGTCGGTGAAGCTGATCGCCGAGCCGTGGGATGTCGGCGACGGCGGGTACCAGGTCGGCAACTTCCCCCCGCTGTGGTCGGAGTGGAACGGCCGCTACCGGGACACGATCCGCGACTTCTGGCGCGGCGAGCCCGCCGCCCTCGCCGAGTTCGGCTCGCGGTTCACCGGCAGCTCCGACCTCTACCAGGCCGACACGCGCCGCCCGACCGCGTCGGTCAACTTCGTCACCGCCCACGACGGGTTCACGCTCGCCGACCTCGTGTCCTACAACGACAAGCACAACGAGGCCAACGGCGAGGGCAGTCGCGACGGCGAGTCGCACAACCGCTCGTGGAACTGCGGCGTGGAGGGCCCGACCGACGATCCGGCGATCAACGCGCTGCGGGCGAAGCAACGGCGCAACATGATGACCACACTGCTGCTCAGCCAAGGCGTGCCGATGATCCTCGGTGGCGACGAGCTCGGCCGCACGCAGCAGGGCAACAACAACGCCTACTGCCAGGACAACGAGCTGTCGTGGTACGGGTGGGCGGACGTCGATGACGACTTCCTGGCGTGGTGCCGCAGGCTGACGGCGCTGCGCAAGGCACACCCGGTCTTCCGCCGTCGCCGTTGGTTCCAGGGCCATGCGATCCGCGGCACCGAGGAGATCTACTGGGTGCGGCCCGACGGCAAGGCGATGAGCGATCTCGACTGGGACAACGGGTACGCCAAGTCGGTCGGAGTGCTGCTCAACGGCTCGGCGATCGCGACGCCTGACACGTACGGCGGCCGGGTCGTCGACGACTCGTTCCTGATGCTGTTCAACGCCAGCGAGATCGACCTGGCGTGGACCCTGCCCGCCGGCGTCTGGCCGCACCCGTGGATGGTCGAGCTCGACACCGCGGCGCAGCTCGCCACGGGCACCGAGTTTCTCGCCGACGAGGCTGTCACCGTGCAGCAGCGCTCGCTCGTCGTCCTACGCTCGCCGTTGGAATGAGGGACGCGCGAGTGACCGACGCCGAGGTACTGCGCGCACGCGCCGCAGAGCTGGCGATCGAGACGTTCTACTGGGACAACGAGGGCCGCCGCCACGAGGCCAACCTCGAGGCACTGGAGCGCGTCGTCGACGTGGTCGACGACGACTACTCGCGCTCGGCCGGCCGCCGCACGCACGCGATCGTGCTGGGTTCACCGGAGCGCATCTACGCCGCCGGCTGCCGCGACGCCCAGCTCGAGCTCGCCGACGGGACCACGGCAGAGCTGGCGGTCGCCGACGACCACGTCGTCTTCCCCGAGCCCCTCCCGATCGGCAGTCACCGTCTCGCCCTCGCCGGCGGTGGGTTCGAGGAGTCGACGACGATCGTCGTCGCCCCGGAGCGGATGCCGCGAGCGTCGGGCCTCGACGGTGGCGCCGCGCTCTTCGCCCCTGCCTACGCCCTCTGGGAACGGGCGGCCCCGTTGCCGAGCTTCGCCCACCTGGCCGCGTGGTGTCGCGCCCTGCCTGCCTTCGGCGTCGACGCGCTCGTCACGCTGCCGCTCTACGCCAGCTTCCTCGAGCCGGCCGCGGCGGGCGGGCCGGTCTGGCGCGGCGACCCGAGCCCCTACGCCCCGGTGAGCCGGCTGCATTGGAACGAGGCCTACCTCTCCGACGATGGCCTGCCGCCGGCGGCGGTGCCGGCGCCGCTCGCTCACGACGGCGTCGAGCTCGTCGACTGGCCCGCCGTCGCCCGCCGCCGCCGCCGCCAGCTGCTCGACGCCGCCGCCCGGCTCGACGACTACCCTGCCCTCGCCGCCCGGGTGGCGCAGTGGGCGGCACAGCACCCCGACGTGGCCGCCTACGCCCGCTTCCGCGCGTCGGTGACGCCCGACCCCACCGACGCCGGCTACCCGACGGCGACGGTCGAGGCGAGCCACCGCCTCGCCCAGCTGCTCGCCCACGAGCAGCTCGGCGCGATCGAGGGTCCCGGCACGGCGGCGTTCGCCCTCGACCTGCCGATCGGTAGCCACCCCGACGGCTACGAGGCGTGGGCGCACCCCGACCTCTGGGCCCCCGGCATGTCGGTCGGCGCGCCGCCCGACGCGCTGTTCAGCGAGGGGCAGGACTGGGGCTTCGCGCCGCAGCTGCCGGGCGAGGCCGAGCGCACCGGCTTCGCCCTGTGGAGACAGCTCGTCGGCCAGTGCGGCCGCTACGCCTCGGTGCTGCGCATCGACCACTTCCTCGGCGTGCACCGCCTGTGGTGGGTGCCCGACGGGATGTCGGCACGCGACGGTGTCTACGTGCGCTATCCACGCCGGACGCTCGTCTCGGTGATCGCCGCCGAGGCCACCCGCTCCCGCACCACCGTCGTCGGGGAGGACCTCGGCACCGTGCCGCAGGAGATCATCGACACGCTCGACGAGTGGGACATGCTCGGCCTCTACGCCGAGCAACTGCTCCTGCCCGCTGGCACCGGGAGCGCGTCGCTCGCCCCGATCCCGGCGCGAACGGTGGCCGGCCTGCGCACACACGACATGCCGGCGTTCGCCGACCTCTACCGGCGTCACGACGCCAAGAGCCTCGACTCCTACCGGACCCAGCTGTCGGCCGAGCTCGGCCGCGAGGTGCCCGACGACGGCGCCGCCGTGCTCGACGCCGCGCTCGAACGCCTCGCCCGGTCGGCTGCCTATCTCGTCTTCGCCGACGCCGACGACCTGCTCGGCGAGACACGACCGCACAACGTCCCGGGCAACGTGCTCCCGGGGATCTGGCGCCGGCGCTTCGCCCAGCCGGCGTCGGCCACGCTCGCCGGCGCGCGGGTGCAGCACGGCCTGTCGATCCTCACCCAGCGTGGCCGGCGTGGCCGGGGAACGCAATGAGCATCGTGACGTCCGGAGCACAGCGAGCGACAGCGAGCGTCCCGGCCCCGAGCGAGGTAGGCGTGCGGAGCGCCAGCGGAGCACGCCGGCACGCCGGCCTGCGTGGCCGGGGAACGCAATGACGCGGCCGTGCCCCGTCGGTGAGATCGACCGCCACCTGTTCAGCGAGGGCACGCACCGCTACCTCCACCGGGCCCTCGGCGCCCATCCGGACGAGGGCGGCACGTGGTTCGCCGTGTGGGCGCCATCGGCCGGACGGGTCGACGTCGTCGGCGACTTCACCGGCTGGTACGACAGCTTCGAGCTCGCCCAGCTCGGCCCGTCGGGCATCTGGGCCGGTCACGTCGCCGGCGCCCGCCCCGGCCACGGCTACCGCTACGGCATCACCGGCCCCGACGGACTGCGCACCGAGCGCTCCGACCCGGTCGCCGCCACCAACCACCTGCCGCCGTCGACGGCGTCGGTGATCGCCGACCTCGCCTACGAGTGGGGCGACGGCGAGTGGATGGCGGCACGAGCCGGCCAGTTCGACGGTGACCGGCCGATCTCGATCTACGAGGTCCACCTCGGCTCGTGGGGCCGTGTCGCCGCGCCCGGCGAACGCTGGCTGCGCTACGACGAGCTCGCCGACTCGCTCGCCGAACACGCCCGCGCCCACGGCTTCACCCACGTCGAGCTGCTGCCCATCATGGAGCACCCGTTCTACGGCTCGTGGGGCTACCAGACGACCGGCTACTTCGCCCCGACGTCGCGGTACGGCACGCCGACCGATCTGATGCGGATGATCGACCGGCTGCACCAGCGCGGCGTCGGCGTGATCTGCGACTGGGTGCCGTCGCACTTCCCGATGGACGGCCATGCCCTCGCCCGCTTCGACGGGACGCACCTCTACGAGCACGCCGACCCGCGCCAGGGCTATCACCCCGATTGGACGTCGGCGATCTTCAACTACGGGCGCGCCGAGGTGCGGTCGTTCCTCGTGTCGAGCGCGATCTCCTGGCTCGACCGGTACCACGTCGACGGGCTGCGCGTCGACGCCGTCGCCTCGATGCTCTACCTCGACTACTCCCGCGAGCCCGGCGAGTGGATCCCCAACGTGCACGGCGGGCGGGAGAACCTCGAGGCGATCCACTTCCTCACCCAGCTCACGTCGTCGATCGACACCGAGTTCCCCGGCACGGCGACGTTCGCCGAGGAGTCGACGTCATGGCCGCACGTGACCGGGGCGACGAGCACCGGCGGGCTCGGGTTCTCCTACAAGTGGGACATGGGCTGGATGCACGACACGCTGCAGTACCTCGCCCGCGACCCGGTGCACCGCCGCTTCCACCACGACGAGATCACGTTCCGCAACGTGTACCAGTTCAGCGAACGCTTCGTGCTGCCGCTGTCGCACGACGAGGTCGTCCACGGCAAGGGCTCGATCCTCGGCAAGATGCCCGGAGACGACTGGCAGCGCTTCGCCAACGTGCGCCTGCTGTACGGGACGATGTGGGGGCAGCCGGGCAAGAAGCTGTTGTTCATGGGCGACGAGCTGGCGACGCCCGGCGAGTGGGATCACGACGCGACGCTGGACTGGTCGCTGCACGACCTCGGCCGCCACGCCGGGGTGCGCCGCCTCGTCGCCGACCTCAACGCCGCGTACCGCGCCGAGCCGGCGCTGCACGGTGGCGACAGCGACGACGGGATCCGGTACGTGATCGGCGACGACGACGCCCACAGCGTGTTCGCGTGGCTGCGCACCGATCCAGCGGGTGCCGGCCCCGACGTGCTCGTCGTCGTCAACGCCACGCCGACGGTGCACCACGGCTACCGCGTCGGCGTGCCCCGCAACGGCACGTGGGCGGAGATCGTCAACACCGACTCCGAGGTGTACGGCGGCAGCGGCCAGGGCAACCTCGGCGGCGTGCGCGCGGACGGTCAGCCCTGGCACGGCTATCCCCAGTCCCTCGTCGTGACCCTCCCCCCACTCGCCGTGGTGTACCTCCGCGCTGAATAGGCGCGCAGGAGAGGCGCGCCGGAGAGGCGCGCCGGTCAGTCCACCGCCAGCGTCGACATCGTCACCGGTCGCACGCGGTGGGCGACGGCGCTGGTCGCGGTGGCGACGAGGCCGGCGAGCACGGGGATCGCCACGACGAGCCCGCCGACGGCGAACCACGGCACCGCGAACGGGAGATCGTCGGCCCAGGTGGCGAAGTACACCGGGATCAGCCCGGCGGGGACCCCGAGGACGGCGCCGGTGAGCGACATCACCACCGCCTTGGCGCCGGCCATCGAGCGCATCGTGGCCGGCCGGGCGCCGACAGCGACGAGGACGTCGCGCTCGTCGCGGCTCTCCGTCGCCGACAGCGAGAGCCCGATGGCGACGACGAGCAGCACGGCGAGCAGCGCGACGCCGAGGATCACCGCCTGCACCAGCTCCACCGACACGGGCGTGTCGTCTCGCGACCACACCGCCCATTCAGCCGCGGAGGCGGCGAGCTCGACATCGCGGTACGCGTCGGCGAGCCCGAACGAGCCGCCGAACACTGCATCCTCGACTCGCCGCTGCTCCTCCGCGCTGATCGCATCGGGCGCGAGGAGCCAGCCGCCGTTGTCGACGACCGCCACGCCGGCGCGCGCGGCGGCTTCGGGCGTCATCAGGAAGAGGTCGTCGACCCACATCGCCCAGAACGGCCCGATGCCGACGGACAGGGAGGTGAGGTGGTACTCGTCTCGGTCCGGGTCGCGCACGCCGTAGGGCAGGCGCACATCCCCGGCTTCGGTCGGGATCGTCACGGTCTCGGACTCCGTGGTGTGGCGCGTTCGACGCAGGGCGAGCGCGCCGACCTCCTCGAGCCGCTCGCGCTCGGCTGCGGACAGCCGGTAGGCGTCCATCACCCGCTCGTCGGCGATGACCACACCGGTCTCGAGGCCAGCGCGTTCGGGGGTGCGGGACCCTCGGCTGTCCGGACTCAGCTGCACGATGCGACGCGACACCCACTCGGCGCCGTCGACGGCTCCGAGCAGGCGCTCCTTCAA
>Ga0299914_10000830_pt1 | contig 19521 bp, 15 predicted proteins | sample RVTome_10_FD_201361 | JGI IMG/M metagenome (GOLD analysis project Ga0299914, IMG submission 201361) | Soil microbial communities from uranium-contaminated site in the Upper Colorado River Basin, Wyoming, United States - RVT153D57 (version 2) ...
TCTATTTGTGCAGCGGATTCGGTTATTGTTTTATTATTTATGGCGCTCACTATACAAAGTATATAGTATAAAAATAGGTGAGGGAGTAAAAGTGTAGATGCAAAAATCACTTTCGGTAGATGAACTATACCCTACCATGTCCGAATGGCTCCTGCCTGAGGTCAAGTTTGCTCAGTGCCCCATCAAGACTAGCTTAGGTATATTGGGGAAAAAGTGGGCAATGCTTGTGCTGAGGGACATTGGGATTCTAGGCGTTGACAGGTTCAATCGGCTTCTTGCTTCTATCCCTGGCTTGACTCCAAGGGTCCTGTCGATGCGCCTGAAGGAGCTAGAGAAGGAGGGATTCATAAAGTGCATCGAGAAGAGAAATTCATCAATGATTGTGCGATGGACCCTTACAGAGAAGGGAAGAGATGCTCTACCAATCTTGTTACAGTTTACCGCTTTCGGTTCAAAGTGGCATGCTGATGTGGTGTTTGAGGACAAGACTCCTCGAACGCCAGATGAATTGTTCCAGCCAAAGGCTATGAAAGTCATGCGCGCGTAGAATCATCCATAGTTGAGCAAGAAAATGATAACTTAACAATACCAAGTTAACAACAGGCAAACACCTCGTCAAATTTCTTTCTGTCCGATTTGCTAGGGGTATTACGGAATGGCTTCCATTCTCTTTCTTTCCATTGCAAGCGGAATCCTGAACGATGCTGTGGTATTATCTCTCTACTCATCCTAGGAAATTACTATTTTACCTTAGGCATACAGAGAGATTCAGACAAGTTCAGCTTCTGAAATCTAAAGAAAGACAAAAGAAAGAAGCTATGCACATAGAATATACACAAAGGTTAGTTACGGAGATTGAAATGCTCAAGGTTGTATTGTATTTGGTAGTGAGGAAGGAAAGGAGCAGCTAAAGCTAGGATAGATGTGTTCATGTGCTTTGTCAAGCATCGGCACAGATATAGCTAGCGGCAGCAGCAGATCTTCTTCTTGATAAAGGCGACAGTGTCTCATGTAGGGCATTAATATATTCAATTACATTGACTCGTGTTACTTCTGATTTGATGCTCTCAGTGAATTTATCTAGAATTTGCTTGTTACTTTCGAGGGAGGTGCTAGCTTGCAATATATCATATTAGCTTGGTAATGCTTAGCTTATTTACTGTTAATATACCATTCAAAGTTTAACTTTTGCTACTTTGTGAACCTTTTCAAGGAATGCATGTTGGTAGTTCTGATAGGCATTCTTGTCTTCCAGACATCTATTGCAGATAGACGCCTGCGATATTGCCTGTCTGCCATAGTTGTCGGCCTCAAAGCTGGAGTTGTTGCCTGCGACAGGTCTGCCGCAGATAAAGCAATCAACCTCTGCTGCCGTCGGCTGCTGCCTGTTCGTATCAGGGTCTATTTTTTCAGTTGTTGCTGTTGTTGGTGGCGGAGGTGCTTTGCATTCGCTATGCTTGATCGCCTTGCTATTCTTTGACCAAAGGGCATATTGGCCTGCAGATATTTCCTTGCCACATGAAGAGCACTTGCCCTTATATTTCACCAAAAGCCTTATCCAATCGTTCATTTTCTTTTTTTCACTTTCTCCATTTCTTTTGCTATCGACTCACCAACTGACTCGTCCTGAGAATTATCTAGTGCAAACTCGGCTGGATTTATTTTTTCATTGATCATAACTCTGATAAAATATGGTAGGACAAATAATCCAACAGAGCTTCTTGACGTATGAAGAGCCCGAGCAAGTTCATCCAAGATCTTCCTCGTCGATTGCGAGCGGGCAAATATCGGTCCCATCACAGGCCACGGCATTGAATACTGGCGGTATTTGATATCCTTATGGCGGGATTTTTCGTACAACCCTGTTGCGATCAGGCTGTTTACGTATTTCAGAAGGTGCCACTGCCTTGATGCGTTAGCCCTTCCAACGATCATATCGGCTCTTGAAAGTACATTCAGCAACAAAGCAAGATCATGCTGTTCCATTTGTGAGGAAACTATGCTTGAGAATAAGGCTGCTAGCACATCTTTCCGCCTTTCCTCCGGTGAAATCAATCGATATCTTGGGTCAGGATATGATACATCTGCCCTTATTATGAACTGCATCGCCTGGTTCAGGGTGTCTGCATTAAAGTAGCCATTGATTGCATCTGCAATATCCACATCTATGATGTCTTTGTTTGAAACAGTAGAATAGCCAGCGGCACGTGACTGTGCGCTGTTTAGCAACGATCGGATATCACCTCTACTGTTCTCTATGATCGATGTCTTGTCGCCTGATCCAAGTTTTACTCCTTCGCTCTGCAGTACGTGATCTAGAAACAGTAGCAATAGCCGTGGAGGCACTGGACGAAACTCCACTATTTTGCAAGCCTTGGCAAGCTTCATTATCTTAAGTGACTTTTTGTTTGCAGCCATTATCACTGGCACGGTTGGTTCTTTCATTAGATTGATCAGGGTGTCAAGACCTCCCGTGTCCTCCCTACCCGAAATGCCATCTACCTCATCCAAGAACAGCATTATCTTTTTCCCAATCAGGTTGGCGGTATTCTGAAAAACCGGTGTTATTCTTGCCTGCAGGGCTTCCTTGTTGCGTATGTCGCTTGCATTCATTTCTACCACATCACAATCAAGCTGCCTTGCAAGTGCGTGTACAAGGGTGGTCTTGCCAGTGCCGGGTGGACCCACTAATAGAAGCGGTCTGCTGCCACTCACCCAGCCTGTTAACCACTTTATTGCAGCAAGGCGGGCATCCTCGTTACCCACCATTTCTTGCACTGTCTTTGGCCTGTGCTTTTCAGACCACATCATCATTATCATCTTCTTGCAACAGCTTCTTCTATCTTTTTGTAAAATTCATCAAAGGGCGCACGGCGTACAAGCTCGTTATACCAGTATTGATTGTAGTGACGAACAGTCAAGAAAAGAAATTCCAAAAAAGGCTTTATCTGAAAGTTCTCTGGCAGCATGTCAAGTGCTATTTTTGCTTCATCCAGATAGAGATCACTCTTTGCTATTGTGAGTTCAAAGCCGCGCTGGACATTATCCATGTTGAGAGCAAAGTAGAGTGGCCATGACGGAATCTTGACTTCGTTATTCTTTAGGGCGTCTTCGATCTCATTGCCACAGCCGACACACTCACCAGCCTTGGCCATGCCAAGATGGAAAATATCAGAAAGTGGGCGGCGATTGAGCGCCATGTTCCGGCCAGCAGTCCCCATCACTGCCCTGTATTTCTTGTAGCATTCAGTCATGTTTTCATCATTAATTGATGCCGGTTCCATCTTTAGCTTGACATCTATGTACTGGCCAATCCTGGCATTGCGAAAGCCTTCTTCAAAAGCCTTCAGAACTGCATCGCCTCCTTGAGCAATATTGTTGCGCGCTATTGCAAGTATGTATGGGTTCATGAACTTGTAATCGTCAAGATACTCCAGATCTTCGTCCTTGTCAACTATCCTGTCCATGGGCTCTGAAAGATCAATCGCGATTATGTGGCCATCGATAACGGCTTTCCTCTTTTCTTCAGAAACACTGTCGCCAAAATATTCAGATGCACCGTCGTAAAGCGCGTTGAAAACCGGAAAGGTCATCTTGACAAAATTAGAATCTAGTATGCGCCTGACTCTGTCTGCAAGAATGTCAGGGTTTGATAATCTCATTTTGATGTCTGGCACGCTATTGTCTGAGAGGACAAGTTCTTGTGAATTGACCTCTTCAGCGAATTTGCGGATTGTACCGGAGGGATTACTGTCGGCAGTTACTGCTTTATGCAAGGACAAGGTGAACCGCTGCACGAAGCTAGGAAATTCCTGCTCTGTCTTTTCCTTGTAGTGGTTGAACTGCTTGTAGCCCTTACTTTGCAGCATTCTCTCCTTGATTATGTCCTTGCCGGCATGCGTCCTAAGCAGAGCCTCCTTTGAAAAAATCAATTCATCCTTGCCACTCATTTCTCTGGCTTCTGCCACCTATTGTTATTTAATCATTCATAATCTAATGTCCAAGCTTAGGAAATTTCTTTCTCGCGGATTTGGTGTCTTCCACTCAGCCTAACCTGTTTTAATCAAGTTGCAGGAATAATCATCAATTCTATTCTTTGCAAAATAGCAGATCAGAGTTGAACTACATTTCAAATATTGTTCTCTCAGATCAAATCGGTTTTACTTTGGTTCCCGTAGTTCTCAATTTTGTCGGAGTTTTTCCTCTCCTTCCTCATAGCCCTGTATCACTTGACGGGATTTAATACATTTTCCAACACCATGATCGCGTCTCGTGACTACCATTGCGATCCTTTCTCCACAAAAGATACAGTAGGTGTCATCACAAGTCCTGCACTGGATAAATTGGTTATTTGCTCCCATGGGAAGGAAATCATGTTCGTGTATCCCTGGTCCCATGACTAATCTGATGTAGTAGCCTTCTTAAATAATCAGCAGCTAATAGCCACAGCATATCGGAAAGCATAAAGTTGTAGAATTAAAAGCCAATGATTATTCACAGATATGAATTTTTCATATAATACTAAAATCGTCTTATTTTCTTCCCCCTTCTCTTCTTGCCTTCTGCCTTTGCTTTTAATATTGTTATTTTTCTTCCTCAAGCAGCGAATGTTCATTGTTCTTACATAGCAACCAATACACATAGCAATTGGTGTTGGAGTGGATGATTCAACGATATAATGTGCCCTGAGAGTTTTTAGAGATTTCGCAGTAACTTACATTGTAATGATTCTTTTTACCCTTGAGCGTCAAGATCAGTTTTGTGTTTAGTTTGCTTGTGACCAGGATGAAGGAAAAGAGTTGTCAGCCAGAATAAATAATGAGGAGAGCTTTTATCTGCATTTTTATCTACATTTACTAATCTACAAATTGTAGAATGACACCTTATAGAGGTCTAGAAATAAATACTTCTTAAGAATATATTAGGAAGAAAAGGGCTAGTGTGATTTTACTCTCAGTCCCTTTTCTCTGCACTGCTCGCTAGTTCTATGTACTGCTGCTGCCCTTAAGTTCAGAAGGTAGTAGATATATGTGTGTACTATTATTCTTCTTTCTTTTTCTCATACTTGTCGCTTTCCTCCTCGTCCTCGTCTTCCTCTTCTTCTTCTTCCTCTTGTTCTGCTTCCGCTTCCACTATAACAAAACCAAGTTCCTTTGCCTTGTTTACAAGTTCTGACATCTTTTGGACTACTGTAGCTCCATCTTCTTCATCTATTGTTAACTCCAATTCAACTTCAAACACCATGTTCTAATATCGCTAATTCATAAAGAAGAGGTATTAACTTAAATGCATTATTATTACATGCTCTGTTGCTGACACACACAGCATGCGAGAACCTATAACTCCATAATGATAAAGATAAGGTGCGGCGGCGGCTGTCAAGCTACTGCATATGGCGGTATTCAATAATATAGTATCATATTGGTAGTATCATGGGAGGAGGCATAGTCCATAATTAGTTGAGTCGTATGATGATAATATTTTGCCCCAATGATGACAGTCCATCTTTTTACCAATTTTAATTATCCTGGCGTTAGCAGCAAATATTACCATATATGGACAAATGTGCATCTACAAAAATCAACTCATTCTATTCTGCTGAGCATAAATCCATCATCAAGCTTGGGCCCACGAACAGCAAAAATATTACTTTTCGCAACGCTAGCAAAAAGACCTAATTCACAAAAATAATCCCATAAAAAGAAGAAAAAAAGGCTCTGCTTACCTTGAAGCCATTGCGATTCTTTCTTGCTCGTGCTTTTTCTTGATCGCGTGGCTTGCCATGTCGTTATTTGCAGCCAGAAGGATTTCCTTAGCAAGTGCCTCTTCTATGGTCTGCAGGCTTGAATACGTCGATTCCCTTACACCTTCCGCAATAAAACGAAGTGCAAGATCGACTCTGCGCAGCGGAGCTACATCAACTGATACATGGTAGACGACGCCACCATATACGATGCGAGTTGTGTCCTCATTTGGTGAAGAGTTCTCGACTGCCCTTACCAGCAGATCTACAGGGTTTTTCCCAGTTTCAAGGTATATGATTTCAAATGCTGTTTTGATAATGTTGAGCATCTTTGCCTTCTTGCCACCCATTCTGCCGGTGTTCTTCGCATATCTCTTGCCAAAGTGCATCATCTTATTTGCCAGACGCTCTACAATATTGACCTCTGCTTTCTTCAAGCGCTGGTGCTCGTGCCTACCAAACGTAACTGGGATGACGGCTGGCTTTAGGTTAATGACAGATTTGAGGCCGGGATCATTTATTTCGATATTGCTCATATCCCACCTGTGGAACAGTTGGATGTTTACCTGCTCCTTACCGCTCATCTTCTAGGCTTCTCCTTTCTTCCACGTACAAGTTCATTCAATGAGACACCGTTGACTTTGAACACCTGCCACCTGACGCCAGGGATGTCGCCCATTGCTCCTCCCATCGCGCCTCCGATACCCCCAATAATTACCTCATCGTGTTCGTCGACAAAGTTAAGAGCGCCGTCCCTTGGTAAGAAGGCAGTAACGGACTTGCCATTCTTTATCAGCTGAACCCTGACGCACTTGCGTACAGCAGAGTTTGGCTGCTTTGACTCAATGCCAACCTTTTCCAACACTATTCCTCTTGCCTGTGGCGCACCTTCTAGAGGATTTGCCTTCTTGTCAAGCATGAGCATTCTTCTCTTATAATATTTTTCTGACCACCGAGCACGGCTCTTCTTTGCCTTAAGAACCCTGCCTGCGAACAGACCTAGTGGAGATTTACCCATTCATATTCACCCTATTACTACTATTTCCCTGCTCAGGGCCAACTATTAACACATTGGATATTTGGAAGTATCGCTTCGCAAGAAGCCTTGCCTTCTCTGCATTCCTACCTTCCCTCCCTACTACGGCTCCTTTTTTCCTAGGATCAACTGTGACAACCGCCTGCTTTGTCCCGTCACCTCTTTCAGATAACCTAACATCATTTATCATATCTGCATTGAGCATATTGCGGATGAACTCTACAGGATCCTCAGAAAATTCAACAAGTTCTATCTTTTTTGCAACCATGTTTTGCAGCTGTTTGATTGTAGAACCGCCTTTGCCAATGGCAAGCCCCATCTGGCCTTTATTTACAACGAAAATAACGCGGTCCATTTTGTCGTCGACAATGCAGTCTCTTGTTGTTGCGCTTGTGATGCTTTGGAAGAGAGACATTAGGCGCAACTCATCAGAAGTAAGCTTAATCTCAGTCATTTTCACAGCGTCCCTATACGGAGGTATAATGCAAAAGATGACGGAGACGGCAACAATAAATCATTCTCAGAACTCAATTTATATCTCACAGGTACCTTTTCTATTATTTGTCCTTTTTTTCTGATACTATAGCGCTTATTTCCTCTGATGTCCCGCTCTTGATTGCTATGGTAGTAATCCTGAAAGGCTTATTACAGAGCTTGCCTAGCTGCACGGAAGTGCCGGAATACTCATAGATTGTGACATTGGTAGACTTGGCCTGCTCTTCTAGCTTTTTTCTATATTCAGGGTCGATGGACTTGCTGACGATTATCAGCTTCGAGCCTTTGACTGACTGCAATACTTCCTTGACGCCACTCTTGTACTTGTCGGCGGCTATTGCATCCTTAATCACTTTTTCCAGTGTTTTCATTGTCCTTCACCTTCATGTACAGGTCTACCATTCCAGTGCCGACAGGTACAGTAGCACCTACTATAACGTTTTCTGTCACTCCTCTTAATGTTTCAATCTGCCCTTCAAGCGATGCTTTGGCAATTGTTGGCACTGTAATTTCAAATGCCGCCCTTGCAAGAACTGATGTCTTAGTTCCTGCGATGCCATGCCGGCCTATCTGTTGCAGGTATCCCTTCGATGTCATAAGGTCAGCCACAAGCATGATGTGTCGCGTATCCACCTCCAACCCCTGCTCTTCAAGCGTATTTGTGATCTCTTTGACAAGCGCGGTTCTTGCGGCTTCAATGCCAAGCATCTGCCAGATCTCGTAAACATTGTTCGTCGTAGTTCTGGTAGTATCTACGCCATCTACTGCCATCACCTTTGCAAGGTTAGAGCCGGCGGTCTGGATAACCCACTCTTCATCCTGCTTGACTATTGTTACACGCTCAATGTCGGATACACCCTTTACACGCATGTTGAGCAGCTTGCTTTTGATTGTGAGCAGTGTCTGCGCGTCAGGCTCATCTGGAACCGTTACCTTGGTGAAGAGCTTGTTTTCGTTTGGCTTGATGCTGTACTTCTTCTTTGAGGTCTCAAGTACTTCTTGCACATCGGCAAAAGTGCATCCTCGTTCTGCCAGCTTTGCTTCAGATAGATGGAATGTCAATATGCCGCTATAGTCAGTCTCGGTCCTGTCAACAAGATCGCCTATCTGAGTGAACAATATCTCCCTTGCTACTTCAAGGGCCTTTTCCCTCGACACTTTGTGGCTCTCGTCAAGGTAAATATCCATCGTAGGCGTCACCGGCTTCTTTCTTGCATCTACAAGCTCAATGAGCCGTGGAAGGCCAAGCGTCACGTTTCTCTCCTTAACGCCGGCAAAGTGAAATGTCCTGAGCGTCATCTGGGTTCCCGGCTCACCTATAGACTGTGCTGTCACTACACCGACTGCCTCTCCGGGCTCTGCAAGCGCCCTATCGATAAGATCAAGTACCTTCTTCATTACTTTTTCAACACCATCTTTGCTGAGTCTGTTCTCAAGGAGCGCCTTTTCCAGATTAGCCCTCATTCTCGGGTTGAGGCTTCCGGCATATTTTGAAATTATGTCCTTGGTGACATCCTCAACAGCCTTGCGTCCTTCGTCAACAATTGATTCAGCTTCAATAAGCCTTGAGATGTTGACAGCCTCGCCATGGTCGCTCTTCGCAGGGTCGATGCCGTCCTCGCCATACAGATACTGCACGATGTTGCCGTGGGGGTCGCGTACGGTATGATCATATTCAATCTTTAGGTGCTCAAGTGCGTTAATCAATCTCCTCTGCATGTAACCAGACTGCTGGGTTCTGACTGCAGTGTCTACAAGGCCTTCCCTTCCGCCCATTGCGTGAAAGAAGAACTCAAGCGGAGACAGACCATCGCGATAGTTTGACTTGACAAAGCCCTTTGCATCAGGGTTGGTGTCATTTGGCTTAAAATGTGAAAGCGCTCTGTTGTGATAGCCCTTCTGGATTCTCTTGCCTCTGATCGATTGCTGTCCTAATGCTGCAGTCATTTGGCCGATATTGAGTGTCGACCCTCTTGCACCCGTAGATGCCATGATCACGCCTGAGTTTTCGTTAGGGAATGCCCTGTCGGCTGTCCTGCCGGCGCGATCACGGGCGCGGGATAGTTCATTTACAACATACAACTCTAGTGCTTCTTCTCCGGACAGACCCCTTGTTAGCGGGAGCGTGCCTTCATTGTACTGTTGTATCAACTCGTAGACCTTTTCGTAGGTCCTTTGGATGATGTCACTGATGGCCTGTCGGCTCTCGGGCGGCAGCCACAGGTCAGAGTACCCGTAGCTAAATCCTCTATGGGTGATGTATGTCTTAAGCATGGTAAGTATCGAGTCAAGGAACTTTCTTGCCGCGTCTGTGCCATAGTCCTTGGCGATTCTGTGAAGCACGCTGTCCGGCTCTTCGGCACCAATCGATGCCTTATCGATGACGCCGCTGATAAGCTCACCATTCTTTATGACTACATCCTTGCCTTCTCCCTTTGCGGCCTTGTTCCACTTTGAAGTAATGATAAAGTTAAAGTCCTTTGGCAGGAAGAGTGAGAACAGCTGCCTGCCGGAGTACCTCTTTTGGCCGTCCTCGGTGGTTATCAGCGGCTCGGGTAGTGGCCCATGATAGCCACCTAGCATAGCCAAATTTGCGAATTCATCTCTTGTCAGAGTTGAGCTGTCGCGGGTAAGGAGAAATGCACCGGTAATGAAATCTCTGATGCCGCCAATGATAGGGCCGCCGTACCTCGGTGAGATCAATTGATCTTGCACCCTCATAAGAAGCGTTGCTTCAGCCCTTGCTTCTTCGCTCTGAGGCACATGAAGGTTCATTTCGTCTCCGTCAAAGTCAGCATTGTATGGGGGACAGACTGCAGGATGCAGTCTGAATGTGCGGTAGGGCAGCACCTTGACGCTGTGGGCCATAATCGACATTCTGTGGAGTGAAGGTTGCCTATTGAAAATGACAATGTCGCTGTCTGAGAGATGGCGCTCTACAATGTAGCCAAGGGCAAGTGAATCAGCTATTGCTTTTCTGTCGGTAACATAATCGAGTCTAATCTTGACTCCGTCCGGCCTAATGATATAGTTTGCTCCGGGATATGTATTAGGGCCATTCATCACTAACCCTTTGAGCAGCTCTAAGTTCCATTGCGAAACTGTTTCTGGTATAGTGAGCTTCTTTGCAACATCTACCGGTACGCCGACATCAGATATTGCAAGGTTAGGGTCAGGCGAAATCACAGTTCTGCTGGAAAAGTCGACACGCTTGCCTGAAAGTGAGCCTCTGAATCTTCCTTCCTTGCCCTTCAACCTCTGTGTAAGAGTCTTAAGCGGCCGGCCAGACCTGTGGTGAGCCTGTGGAATGCCGGAAACTTCGTTGTCAAAGTACGTCGTAACATGGTACTGCAGTAGGTCGACTAAGTCCTGCACAATAAGCGGAGGAGTTCCTGCTTCTTTGCTTTCCTTGAGGCGCTGGTTGACCCTGATGATATCGACAAGCTTGTGAGTTAGGTCATCTTCTGACCTAATGCCTGTCTCCAGAATAATTGAGGGTCTGACAGTCACCGGTGGTACGGGCAGTACTTGCAGTACAAACCACTCTGGCCTTGCTGTCTTGGGATCATACCCAAGCAGCGTCAAGTCGTCATTAGGTATATGGCTCAGTCTTTCGCGGATAGTGATTGGAAGCAGTCTGTTTTCGCCAGCATCAGTCCGCTCAACAAATATCGTCGGTTTTGTAAATATCAAGTCATACTGCTCTTTGCCGCAGTGTGGGCAGGCCTTGACCTTCTTGGCCCGCTCAATAATATCGTCTTTAATGTTTTCAAGTGTAATTACTGCATATGCCGCTTTTGTGTCGCGGATCGATTTGTAGTGGGCGAGCTCTTCTACATCAAGCTTGATCCTGTTGCATGATCGGCAGGTTATCAAGAGCAGCTTATGAATATCATCTACAAAAGCGATGTGGAGCACAGGCTCTGCTAACTCGATGTGACCGAAATGTCCCGGGCATTTCGCAGAAGTGTTTCCACAAGTGGCACATTTTTGGCCAGGCTCAAGTGTGCCCAACCTGTTGTCCATCAAGCCGCCTTGCACTGGCATTCCGTCTTCGTCATATGTTTCAGGTGCAGTGATCTCAGCTACGGAGAACTTGCGCACTTCAGTTGGCGACCATACACTAAACTTTATTCCACCTAGAGTTTTTGCAGATTCTTCCATCATTCTATCTCTACACCTTCTCCTTTACAAGTAGCCTCGGCGCGACATTGAGACTCATCATTTCCTGCAACAGCAGCTTAAACGCATACGCAATCACTACAGATGATATCTTGGCTTTTTCCCCGCACACACGACAGATGTATCGGCGCTGTTTGACGTCATAGTATGCCAGTAAGCCACAACGCTCACAGACATTTACTTCAGCCTTGTCCGATTCTTCTAGCAGCCTGTCCTTGAGCATCATGGATGCGCCATATGCGATAAGACAATCCCGCTCCATTTCGCCAAATCTCAATCCGCCGCCGCGCGCCCTGCCCTCAGTTGGCTGCTTTGTCAACATCTGAACCTGACCTCTGGCGCGGCTATGGATCTTGTCGGCAACCATGTGATGCAATTTTTGGTAATAAACGACACCGATGTAGACATCTGCAGGAAATCTTCGTCCAGTCCTGCCGTCGTACATCACCTCCTTACCGGTATACTTGAAGCCGTAATGCTCCATTGCATTCTTAATGTCGTCTAGCTTTTCTCCAAGAAAAGCCGAGCCGTCAGCTATCTTGCCGCGGAGTGAAGCGGCTTTGCCGCCTAGCGATTCCATGAACTGGCCAACTGTCATCCTTGATGGAAATGCATGAGGATTGATCATGATGTCTGGCACAATGCCTTCCTCAGTATATGGCAGGTCTTCTTGATTGACCAACATGCCGACAACCCCTTTCTGGCCATGCCGTGAGGCGAACTTATCCCCAATCTCAGGGATGCGCATGTCGCGAACTCTAATTTTGTACATCTTGCCGCCTTCAACTGACTGAGTCACAATGACTGTATCGACCACACCGTTTTCTGACGGCCTGACGCCGACTGAAGTGTCTCGCCTGTATGGACCCTTAACCTCAAACTCCTTGTATTCTTCCATAAACCGTGGAGGCGAAGTTCTACCGATTAAGATGTCTCCTCCGTTAACTACTGCCTCGTGCATAATCGCGCCGTCCTGCTCAAGCAGACGGTAAGCCTTCTCGCCTCTGTAGCCCCGAATATTGGCATCAGGTGGTGGTACTTCAAAACTATCTTTCATCCCGCCGGGATACTGCTTTGCTTCTGCCTCGTAAATCCTATAAAAGAATGTCCTGCCAAGCCCTCTATCTACTGATGCTTTGTTGAACACCACGGCGTCTTCTATGTTGTAGCCTTCAAACGGGAGCACAGCGACGACACAATTCTGCCCTGTTGGTCGGTCTTCAAGACCAAGTAGATTAATCGCCTTCGTGCTCACTACGGGTGTTTGCGGGTAGAGCATAAAGTGCTGTCTTACGTACGTGCTTGCATTCATCAATGGCGTAGAAAAGCCAAGACTTTGCTTTGCCATTGCACTTTCGTAGGTGTTCCTTGGTGACTGATTGTGCTCAGGATATGGAATGATCGAAGCTCCCACACCCAAGATGGCAGATGGAAATATCTCTAGATGAGTGTGCAGGGGCTCTATTTTCTTTGGATCAATTGCGACATAGCAGTTCTCCTCCTCGTTTGCGTCTACCAGCTCAATCATACCCATATAGATGAGGTCATTCCAAGAAAGGAACTTTTTCGATATCTTTTCAATTACCTCATATGTTACAAGCGGCCTGCCATCTCTAATGACTACAAGTGACCTAAGCACCCTGCCAGCGTTGCAGCTAATGTAAAGACGCTTTGTGGCATTGGGGTTTTGCGAACTGTAAAGGTAGATGCCGACATGGGGATGGATCTTGCCTGATCTCCTCATAGACCTAAGTGTGTCGGCAAGGTGTTCTCCCTTCTCAATGTAGCCGATAAGCCGACCGTCGACGAACACCCTTGCGCCCGACTTCCTTAGAGCCGGGTCGACGTCATCTACGCTCTGTATTCCCAGCTCATACAGCTTTTCTGTAATTTCGGCGTTCTGGATGTTGACGGAAATTATAGCTGACAGCGCAAGATTTTTGACAAGGCCGCAGTTAGAGCCCTCAGGAGTCTCTGCGGGGCATATTCTGCCAAAGTGCGTTGCATGCAGATCCCTTGCCTCAAAATTAGGCTGGCTCCTACTAAGAGGCGACTGAATCCTTCGCAAATGCGAAATAGTCGACATATAGTTTGTCCTATCAAGCAGCTGTGTGACGCCTACCCTGCCCCTACCCCAGTTGCCTGTTGCAATGGCGTTGTTCAGCTTGTCTGACACGATGCCGGGCCTGACAGCTGCAGCGACAGCGTTGATGCCGCGCTTTTGGCCTGAGCGCTCCAGCTGATACTTCATATCACGTATCAAATTACGAAAGGCAGTCCGGAACAGGTCGGCAAGCATCTGGCCAGCAAACTTAATCACCTTGTTGCCATAATGGTCTTTATCATCAGTACCTATCCAGCCAAGCTTGAGCTCAATAAGCTTGCAGGCTGACTCGCCCAAGAATAGGGCCTTTTCGTGCCTGTTGTCAGGGTTTTTGCCGATGTGTGGCAAAAGACCCCAATCAAGCAATGTTTCGGCTCGCTTGATCTGGAATTCTTCAAGCATGCCAGGTGCAATCCTCTTGCTGATATATACTATGGCATCCCTGCTTCTGTTGACATCACCTGCCTTTTCAAATGAAGGCTCAAGCTCATCTTGTACGATTTCATTGAGTGAAACCGAGTCAGCGATATCCTTGTCAGATTCAAGACCAAGAGCCCTTATTAGCGTGATAAGTGGGATATCTACTGGCGAGCCTGGGATCTTGGTTACTATTGAACCATCTGGGCGCATTATCAGTTCTAGTTTTGCTCTATAGCCCACAATTGAAGAATAGACTTTGGCCTTGTACAGCATAGTGCCTGTGGTTTCTTCGGCATCGACAATTATTTTGTTATATGAAAGATCTTCAAGTCCTACTATGACCCGTTCTGAGCCGTTAATGATGAAGTACCCACCAGGATCCCGGGCGTCTTCGCCAAATTCGACAAGCTTGGACTCGGGCAGGTTGTGCAGAATGCATGTATTGGACTTAACCATCACCGGCATGTCGCCTATGTGGATAAAGCGCGATTCCAGAATCTTGCCGTCTTCGACTACGCTACACTCCAGCATCACAGGCGATGCATAGGTCAAGTTACGGAGCCTTGCTTCCATCGGGGCAACATGTGTTATCGAGCCGTCAAGCTCCATTATTCTCGGTTGCTGGAGCTTGATCTTGCCCAGTTTGATCTTGTAAGGATATTCTGCGGTTTCTATTTCAATTTCGCCTACCTCGTCGATTATACTTTGGAGCCCCCGCTCCATGAACTCGTTATAAGAATTCAGATGCTGCCTTGCAACGCCTTCCCTTCGTAAAATGTCATTGATGATCGGCCACATCTCGATAGAATTCTCTATCATTGTATACTCAGCCCTCTACGACGTAACGGTAATATACACTTTCACCTGCCGTTGGGCTCTTTCTCGTTATTTTGATAATGTCACCTGGCCTAACATCTAAGTCTTCGAGCGCCTTGTCGCTTATCATAACGTACGGAAGCTGGCTTGGCTTGGCGTTATACTTTTTTAGAATCTCTTCTGCCTGATCTTTGGGCAGGATTTCGTGCTTTGGCTGGTAAATGTGGTTAGTTATCTTGACTACCTTTTTTTCAGACAATAGAATATGCCTCCGAATAGAAAAACAGATTTTCTGTAAAAAAAAACATCAAAGTTAAGCCTAATGGAGAGTGAGCATATATAAGTATTCGCACTTGTACGCATTTTGATTTTCTTTGAAAAAACTAATGGAATTACGTTACTGCGCTTGTTTGAAATAAACTATGCGTTAGAATTTCTGTACAAAAAAGATAAATAGTGATGCAATTATAGCGTGATGGTGTGCATGAAGGAGAATGGACTATAAAATATATACTTTAATGGCAATATTGCTGGGCTCAGTTGCATTGGTTGTACCGATTGGAACTACATATGCCCAGACAGATGCTGCCACGTCTAACGCGACAGATGCTGCCACGACTGATGAGGCAGAGGTTCCCGCTATTAACGCAACAGGAGGAGGAGAATTGACAACATTCGACCTCACAGCAGGAGACCAAACATATCCAATAGAGTACATGATCACTGGTGGCTCTGTGGAGAATATGACAACCCATAGTGAGAATCAAACGCTTGGAGTTACAATTAACTCAATGAGTAATGGAACGCTAACTCTTAGACTACCAAGGGAGGTAATTGACTCTAAAACAGACGAAGGAGAAGATGCGGATTTTGTAGCATTTATTGATAACGCTGAATACGTAGAACCAGGCGAAATCGAGCCAGCAGAAGACACGAGAACACTGTTAATTGGTTTCCCAGCAGGTGCAGAGTCAATTGATGTCATAGGTACATCTGTAATTCCGGAATTCAGCACAATAGCTGTTGTCGTGCTGGCCATTGCAATTGTTGGAATCATCATAGCAACTGCAAGACACAACATATTCAATTTCGGCCCAAGGATGTAAAACTTTTTTCCCTCTTTCTTTTTATTATTTGAAAAAGCCTTACCGAAAGGTGTTGTTGTTGTTATCGCAAGATGGGGCCTTCGGAGGGATTTGAACCCTCCTCAAGCGGTCTCTGCCGGAAGTGGAGAAATCGACCACAGCCGCCTATACTAACCAGGCTATACTACGAAGGCCAGCTGCTAGAAAATTTGCAACAACTACAGTATATAATCGTTCGACTATCATCTATTTGGAAGAATGCCGACTCTGACAGTTTCAATACCTAGATTCTCAAGCCGCTCCGCAAGGCCGTTGAGGCCTATTGAGTCACCCCCCAAGTGTCCCATTACTACAAGGTTTCCCTCCAGCTTTTCTTCCCTCATTTTCATTAGTTCGCCATAATCTATGTGCAGATAGATGACTGTAGAAACACCATGCTGAAAGTATGCCTTAGCAATGTTAAAGCCACCATTAGTGCCTGCGGCCACCACTAAAGTCCAATGGCCTGCTTTGTTGTTTTGATTCCCAAACCTTACTTGTACCTTGGTTGCAGCATGGCGGAATTCTGGGATCTTGCCAATGGATTTGACAATATCTGATACGTATTCTGTCCTGCCGGCCTTGATGGCGCGCAATATAACCTGTCGCATGTATTCGTCGCATGGCTGGTGGATATTGACAAGAGGCATGCCAAGCGCCTTGGCAGCTCCGACAACATCGCTGTAAATGCTAGCATGGTTACGCGTCTCGATTCGCTCCTTGAGCTTCTCAACTGCCTCTCTTGCGACTTTCTTTGGAACACCATGCTCTACCATATAGTCGATGTGCGTATCAAACACCTTGTAAAAATTGACTGCGGTAGCACCAATGGGGTGGTGAGCAATGACTGCATCACACTCAAGCTGCTTTGCAAGCATCAGCTCTGCCGTTCCTATATCTATTCCGATCAGTACTTTGTTTATGTTCTTACCTTTTATGTGCACGGCGCTGTCTGCCGGCATTTTCTTCCAGCCGGCAAGCTCAAGCCCCACTTTCATTATTCTATCGGTGTCCACAGCCACGGCTACCAGTCGGCACAGTGAAAAATTTAAATCTGATCTACAAGCCATTATCAAAGCAAGTATGAGCTGCTCAGATGAGCACGTTTCCCATTCTATGCACGACAATCTGATCCAGATCACACCACAGCTGAAAGTAAGGTTGCAGAAAGCAAAGTATGGGGTCTACAACCACTCTGCAGTAGAGCTGTGCCACTGGACAAAAAAATCGTTTGCGGATGGGGGCAACTGCTATAAACACAAGTTCTATGGCATCTCTACTCACCAATGCATGGAGATGACCCCTACTGCAATGAACTGTGAAAACAGGTGCATTTACTGCTGGCGCCCAACAGAGTTTTATGATACGCTGCAGATGCCAGAGGAGCTAGTCGACGAGCCAGACATTATCATTGAACAATTGATGGCTGAGCGGAAAAAGCTGATAAATGGCTTTTATGGTAACCCTAAGAACAATAAGAAAAAGCTTGATGAATCGCTGCTGCCAGCCCATTATGCAATTTCATTATCAGGCGAACCGACAATGTATCCTAAGCTGCCGCAGCTGATAAAATACTTAAGGTCGCTCAAGGCAACAAAGTCAATTTTTCTGGTGACAAACGGACAAGAGCCGGATATGCTAAGGAGGCTAGCTGTAGAAGACGCACTGCCCACTCAGATTTACCTATCTACTAACGCGTCAAACAAAAAAATGTTCTATCAGATAAACCGTCCTCGTCACCGCAACGCATGGGAGCGCTGGTGGGAGAGCCTCAGATTACTTGCAACTCTCAACACCAGAACTGTGCTTCGGATGACTATGATAAAGGGATACAATGACAGCTACGATTTTGTTAATGACTTTGCAGATATGATGGTGCAGGGTAACCCTCATTTTATTGAGATTAAATCTTATATGCACATTGGCATGTCGACCCAGCGGCTAGAGCAAGACCATATGCTGGAAATGAATGAAATAAGGAACTTTGCATCCGAGCTGTGTGCCAAGATGCCTTCATTCAAGGTAATGGATGAAAGTGAGATTTCAAGGATAGTGGTACTACAGAATAAAGCCCGCTATGTGGACAGATGGATTAAGGAATATTGTCAACAAAATATCCCCTAAATACTTGTGAAGGAGCCAGCATTTCATCGATCTGTATTATTAATAGCTTCCTAACACCAAAATAAGCAAAAATTCTAGATTCCACATTGGTCGTATTTTGGTTATTGAAATAACAGTATGAAATACGGACTTTTGCTTTAACTTGTATTATCATCTATTTAGGAATGGTCAGATTCAGTTATTGAGTAGCCTTTGGAGTATATTCCGAAGGATATCATTGCACTTGCTACTTAGGCTGCGCGTTCCATCTGATGTTCAAATTGGTCCAAATATCAACGCATTTATTGTATATGATTTAGAAGTTCGATGGCGTTACTCTTGCTCCATAAGTGTTACACATATCTTACAAATCGAAAATAGTTTACTTTTAATCTGCGGCGTCTGCGGATAGCGGTCATTTGCTCATTTTGGATACTTGAACGAAAAGCCATATTCGCCTTTGATTATGATAAAAGCTGGGTGGACTAACATTTGCAGCCGTACGAACATCGGTATTGGTGAAAGACCAATGCGGGCCTATCTCTTCTGCTGCAACACTAAGCACTGCTGCGACAGTAGCCTGTGGTTTGTACCCTCCAAACATGCCCTGCTCGCTTAACTGATGCATAATTTCAATGGCTTTTTGTTTTGCCTTCTCTGAGAGTCCTGCTTTATTAGCTATCGTATCGACAAGCGAAAGAGCACTCTGATAGGAGTTAGATGCTCCATATTTCCTGTAGATATTGAGGCTGCCCCGGTCTCTGAGTTTCAGTATAATGCCGTCACGCCTTTTTATTGTTCCTAGATGTTTGTGCTTGCGAAGAAACTCTGCGATTCATGACCATCTCTTTCTTAATGCTACTGTGCTTGAGCAAGACGCCGAGCAAAGCTTCAAGCGGCTTCTCGCCTTCACGCAGGTATCGCTTGATCTCTGTGTCAACGACTCTTATCAACAATCTGTTCAGAAATGCAGGCGCAGGTATTCCTTCCGTTATTAGGTCATCAATGGTATCCAGTAAAAAGCCTGAAATGTACTCACGAGTATCCTTCTCCTGTAATTTCATTTCCTCCCAAACTGTACCCCAATCAAAGTCCTTTGTTTTTACAATTTTCAAGATGTCTTGCATATCTTTTTGCCTGTCTGTTACAGCTTTTAGGAGAAAGATGTCATTGACATGCAACAATCCAAGGTTCAACTTGCCATATCTTCTATAGGCCGCTCGGTCTACCATCCTTTTCGACAAGTAACAGCGATTTTTGCCAATGATGATGTTAAAAACATCAACCAGTCCAAACTTTGGATGCTGCAGCATTTCTCTTGACCGCATATTGGAATCACTGCGACTATTTGACTGTGGCCCATCAGTAGTACGTTGAAAGCCTATGTCAGTCAGCGTAGATGCCATTACCTCAGAACCTTTATCATTTGAAATTACAAAATCCTGGTCATGCCTGCCATCATCTCTCAAACCCCTCGCACTCAAATTTTCGCCTCCTA
>Ga0299914_10000831_pt1 | contig 19507 bp, 17 predicted proteins | sample RVTome_10_FD_201361 | JGI IMG/M metagenome (GOLD analysis project Ga0299914, IMG submission 201361) | Soil microbial communities from uranium-contaminated site in the Upper Colorado River Basin, Wyoming, United States - RVT153D57 (version 2) ...
ACGTGGCGCAGTAGTTGACGGTGTAGCGGTTGTAGGTGATCTCGCGGACCTCGTCGCCGCACACCGGGCACGCCCCGCCGGTGCGGCTGTGCACCTGCGCGGGCCGGTCCTTCGACGCGCTCATGTCGCCACGCGCCCGTTCATCCGCGAGGCCCTCGGCGATCGTCGCGTCGATCGCGTCGTGCAGGGCGGCGACCTGCCCGTCGTCCATGCCACGGGTGCCCACGAACGGCGACAGCCGCGCGCGGTGGCAGATCTCGTTGGCCAGGCGTCGTCCGATCCCGGCCAGCACCCGCTGGTCCCGCAGGAACGTGTGCAGGCGCATCGAGTGCTCGGCCAGCAACGCCGACAACTGCTCGACGGTCACGGTGTCGGCGTCGGGGCCGAGGTCCGCCAGCGGCTCCTGCGTCAGCGGGTCACCCGCGACGACCCACACGCCGGCGCGCCGCTCCGTGCCGGCCTCCGTCAGCAGCAGCCGGCGGCCGTCGGCGAGGTGCCAGCGTGCCACGCCGTTGCGTGGCCGCTTCGCCTTCGAGGTGTCCGGGCGCAGGCGCCCACCCTGCATCAGGTGGACGACGAACGTCACGGCATCGAGGTCGAGCAGGAGATGCTTGCCGCGTGCGCCGACGTTGCGCAGCGCGTGCCCGTGGGCCGACTCGGGCGGTGGGGCGTAGGTCTTGAGCGCGGTGAACGACAGCGGCTCGAAGCGTGCGAGCGCCGCGCCCGCCAGGTCCGCCGTCAGTCGCTCGGCGTGGGCCCTGATCTCAGGTAGCTCCGGCACGTGATCCTCCTCGCTGGCCCGGTCGGCGGGGCCGTTCCGGCGGGTCAGAAATCGCCGCGAAGGTTGCCGCACACGTCTACACTTCGCGATTGGTCTGATCGCCACCGACCGCACGGGGTGTCTTCATTGAGCGACACGGTCTGGCTCTCCCAGTCTGCCTACGATCAGCTGCAGGCGGAACTCGACCACCTGAAGACCACCGGTCGACAGGAGGCCGCGCTCGCCATCAGGACGGCGCGTGCACACGGCGACCTGCGTGAGAACGCCGAGTACGACTCGGCGAAGGAGGAGCAGGGCAAGATGGAGGCCCGCATCCGCCAGCTGGAGGACATGCTGTCCCGGGCGCAGGTGGGATCGGCCCCCACCGGCGATGTCGTGGTCGGCGGCAGCGTGGTCACCACGGTCGACGAGGACGGCGACGAGGAGACCTACCTCATCGGCAGCCGCGAGGACCGCACCACCGGCCTCACGGTCATCTCCCCGGACTCCCCGCTCGGCCGCGCACTGATGGGCGCCCACGTCGGCGACGAGGTGCAGTACCAGGCACCGGCCGGCGTGTTCAGGGTGAAGATCACCGGCGTCCGCGGGCTCGAGGAACGCGTCTAGACCGGGACCGGGTCGCGCAGCACGGGGCACGACATGCACCGCGGACCGCCTCGGCCGCGCGGCAGCTCGAAGCCCTCGATCGTCCGGACCTCGATCCCGGCCTGCGCCAGCCGCCGGTTGGTGTCGACGTTGCGCTCGTAGGCGAACACCACCCCTGGACGCAGGGCGAGGGTGTTGTTGCCGTCGTCCCACTGCTCGCGGTCTGCGAGCACCTCGTCCTCGGCGGTCGTGACCACGCGCAGGTGGTCCACGCCGAGCCCCCTGGCGAGTGCCGGGACGAGGTCGGCCTCGTCGGTCACGCGCATCCGTCCGTCGGCGCCCGGCTCGATCCGCCACACGCCGGTGCCCGACCGCATGCGTGGCCACAGGACCACCGCGTCGGTGTTGACCACGGTCAGCACGGTGTCCAGGTGCATCGTGCCACGGGACTTCGGCAGCTCGACGGCGAGCACCTCCTCGGCCGCGCCGGCCTCGAACAACCTGGCGGCGAGGTTCTCCACGCCGATCGGGTGGGTGCGCTCGGACAGCCCGATCGCGACGCACCGCGGCGACAGCACGAGCACGTCACCACCCTCGAGCGTCGCGTGCAGCCCACGGGCGTCGCCGTACCACACGGGCGCACGTCCCGCGAAGTCGGGATGGTGCTCGTAGATCGCCTCCCACAGGATCTGCTCCGGGCGCCGGGCCGGCATCGCCATCGGGGAGCGCACCACGCCACCGGCGATCCAGGCGCTGGGGTCACGGGTGAACACCGCGTTGGGCAGCGGCGGTAGCAGGAAGGCGTGGGGTCCCAGCACCCCACCGACGAAGCCGTCGCCCGCGCCGGGGACCTCGGCGACGGTCAGGCCGCCGATCAGGGTCGACGCGAGCTGGTCGGCGTCGAGCTCGGCGAGGTGTCCGCGCACGCGGTCGAGCAGCTCGATCCCGCAGCTGTCGAGCGTCGCGCGGCGACCGATCACGGCGGTCCGTACGTCGGGATCCGCCAGCGCCTCGGCGAGCAGGTCGCCGAGCAGCCGCACGTGCACCCCCTCGGCGCGCAGCAGGGCGGCGAACGCGTCGTGCTCCTGCTGGGCGCGGTCGACCCACACGAGCTCGTCGAACAGCAGGTCCTCACGGTTGGCGGGGGTGATCCGGCGCAGCTCGCTGCCCGGGCGGTGGAGGACGACCTCGCGGAGCTGGCCGATCTCGCTGGTGACCGATGGCTGCATGCGCGGCAGCGTACCGTCCATCCGGGGGACCGACCCTCGCCTGGCGCACCCCGCGACGCCCGGGAGCCCGTCGGTCGCTGATCTGCAGACCCGGTCCACTCCGAGCCGCACCTGCCGTCCCACGCGCCGCACCTGCCGTCCCACGCGCTACGGGTCGGCGCCCCAGCGGTCGCGGACCGCGACGTCGACGGCGGCGGGCACGTCGCGCAACAGCTCCGCGGCGGCCACGCGCATGCCCTCCGCGACATCCTCGGCGACCTGCGCGGCGTCGTCGGCCGGCGCCTGCACGACCAGCTCGTCGTGCGCCGTGAGCACCAGCCCCACATCGCGGCCGGGACCCGGACCGTACCGCGCCGCCAGCCGCTGCTCGACCTGTGCGAGGGCGAGCTTGGTCATGTCGGCACCGGCGCCCTGGATCGGCGCGTTGCGCGCCAGCAGCGCAACCCCGGCGCCGGCGTCGCGGGGCAGGACGCGGAGCCGGCCGAGCGCGGTGCGCACCTGGCCGGACCGCCGGCCGGCCGCCTCGGCGTCCGCCAGCCACCGCTCGACGCGCGGGAACGTGGCGAAGTAACGGTCGATGGTCGCCGCCGCCTCCGCGTGCGTCAGTCCGGTGCTGCGCGCGAAGCTGGCCGCGCCCATCCCGTACATCAGGCCGAAGTTGAGCGCCTTGGCCGCTGACCGCTGGTGCGCGCGCACCTCGTCCTCGGGGACGCCGAACACCAGCGCAGCGGTCGCGCGGTGCAGGTCGCCGCTGCCCTGGAACACCGCTGACAGCGCCGGGTCGCCGGACACCGCGGCGAGGATCCGCAGCTCCTGCTGGGAGTAGTCGGCGACCACCAGCGTGTGCCCCGGCGCAGCCGTGAAGCAGGTCCGCCAGGCTCCCTGCTTCGGTATCTGCGTGAGGTTCGGATCGCGGCATGCGATGCGGCCGGTGCCCACGATCTGGCGCCAGTCGGCATGGACGCGCCCGGTCACCGGATGGATGACGCGGTCCGCCCAGTCTCCGCCCCAGTTGCTCGTCAGCTTGCTGACCTGGCGGTAGTCGAGCAGCGCCGAGACAGCCGGGTGGTCCGCGTGGTCGCGCAGCACGTCGGTGCGGGTCGAGTCCAGGACCACGCCGACGCGTTCGAGGGCCTCCCGCACCTGCTCGGGAGCGTCGAGGTTCACCGCCTCCGGGCCGAACAGGTTGCGCGGGCTGTCGTGGGTCAACAGGGCAGCCTGGACCGCGTCCGACAGCCCCGGCAGCCGCTCCTCCAGGTCGGCCATGAGCGTGCGCCACCGCGGGGCGTCGAACCCGATGCCTCGCAGCGCGAGGTCGGCCAGCACCGGCAGCGCGGCGAACTCGAGCCGCGCGACGCGCGCGAGGCGGTGGCCGGTCAGCTCGTGGCGCTGCTGGTCGAAGACCTCCCACGTCGCGGCGGCGTCGTCCGCGGCGTAATCGATCAGCTCGTCGCTCAGCGGGCCACCGTCGAGGAACCGCGTGCGCACCTCCTTGTCCAGCGCCCTGCCCAGCCGGAACGCCGCCAGGTCGGCCAGCCCCAGCCCGCTGGTCGACTCACCACCGTCCAGCAGCTGCTGGGCGAGCATCGTGTCGGCGACGCGCTCGACCCGCAGCCCGGCCCGGGCGAGGAACCGCAGGTCGAACGCCGCGTGGTGGAAGACCTTCGCCACGTCGCGGTCGCCGAGCAGTGGCGCGAGCGCGGCCGGGTCGACCCGTGTGGCGTCGACGACGAGCACGGGACGGTCCGGGCCCGCACTGACCTGGACGAGCAGCAACCGGTCCAGCCACGGGTCCCAACCACTGGTCTCGGTGTCGACGGCCACGAACGGCCGGGAGCCGACCGCCGACAGCCACGAGCGCACGGCGGTCTCGGTGCGCGCGACGACGGACTCGACCACCTCCGCAGTGTGCCATCGTCATGCCCGCCTGCCGCCGCCACCGGAACGATGTGGCCGGCGCGGGCGTCTGAACCGGCGAGGAGCGACCCAAGGAGACCGCGTGCGCATCACCATCGTGGCGGCGCTGCTTGCCGTGCTCGCCGCGTGCGGGCCGGCACCCGCCGACGAGGCCACCGATGCGTCGACGCCCCCGGACGGGCCGTCGGCGTCGGCACGGACGCTGACCGGTCTCCTCGGGGGCGATCCCGACCTGGAGGGAGGCTGCGTCTGGCTGGACACCGATGACGGACGCGTCGAGGTGCTGTGGCCCGACGGCTACCGCGCGTCCGCCGACCCGGTCCGGCTGCGCGCCGACGACGCTGTCGTGGCCCGTGAGGGCGACGAGGTCACGATCACGGGCGCGCCCGCGGCGGACCGCGTGTCGACCTGCCAGATCGGCACGCTGTGGACGGCGACATCCGTGGACGCCGGCGCCGGATCGTGAGGCGCGTCGCACCCTTCCACAGGCCAGCCCTACAGTGGGCCGATGCCGCACCCCCGAGCCCAGCACCGAGCCTGCTGCGGTGCGACCCGGTCACCGGGCGTGCGCACGGCAGTGACCGCCGCGCTGACGGCCGCCGTGCTGTCGGCCGGCTGCACCGGACCGGTGTCGTTGCAGACCGACGCGCCGACGGCACGTTCGGCGCCCGACGGCGTGGGTCCGGCAGCGCCAGATGACCGCGCGACCAGCGGGCCGACGGCTCCACCCGACGCCGCAACCGCCTGCGGGGACGAGCTCGCCACCCTCGACGCCGTGATCTCCGAGCAGCTCGCGGCGTTCGCCACCGGCGACTGGGACCGCGCGTTCTCGTTGACGAGCCGGCAGTTCCGCGCCAGCGGCGTCGACGCGGACGGCCTGCGCGAGATCGTGACGTCGGGCTACGCCGAGGCCGCAGACGCCGTACGGCATGACGTGCTCGGCTGCGTGACCACCGCTGGCGATGCACAGGTCCTGATCGAGGTGACCGCACGCGATGGCACGACGCTGGGCCTGGTGTACCTGATGACCCGTGAGGACGGTCGCTGGCGGATCTCGGGCGCGGTCGAGCACGGGACCGGCGGCAGCGAACCGGCGACGATCCCCGCCTAGGTTGCGATCGGCGATGGCGTGCCGCCACGTCGGCGACGCTCGACCGCTCCGGATCGTCGGATCGGCGACGTGGCCCGGGGCTGGTCAGGATGGCTCCGACCTGACGCGAAGCCCAGCACGCCTTGGGACACGCGCCAAAAGACCGTCCGACCTGAGCAGTCGCGTTCATCGTCCGCGAGACGGGGTAGCTCAGGGCGGCGATGGCAGAAGACACGATCACCAGCCACCACGCCGTCTCCGACGGACCGGTCGGTACACTCCCGGGCGCCCACGACGGGTACGGGCGCGACACGTTGGTGACGGCGCTCGCAGCGCTCGGGTCGGTGCCGTTGCCCGGCCACGGCGCCACGCGCGCGCGGCTCGAGACGCTGGCCGAGGTCGCCGCGACCGACCTGGCGACCGCCCGCCTGGTCGAGGGCCACCTCGACGCGGTCGCGATCTGCGCCGAGGCGGGACACCCGGCGCCCAGCGGTCCGGCCGGGGTCTGGGCGGCGGATCCCCCCACAGGACGGCTCACGGCCGCAGCCGACGGGAACGGTTGGCGCCTGCGCGGCACCAAGCGGTGGTGCTCCGGTGCACGCGCCCTCGACGCCGCGGTGGTCACCGCCCACGCCCACGACGGATACCGGCTGTTCATCGTGCCGCTGCGCTCTCCCGGCGTGACGCCACTGCCGGGATCCTGGCACGCTGTCGGCATGCGCGACAGCGACACCCTGGACGTCCGCCTCGACGACGTCGTCCTCGACGGCGACGCCGCCATCGGCCCGCCCGGCTGGTACCTGGAGCGCCGGGGGTTCTGGATCGGCGGCATCGGCGTGGCCGCGTGCTGGTACGGAGGCGCCCTGGGTGCCACGCGGGCGCTGGAAGCGGCCGTCGCCACCCGCCGGGACGACCACCACGGCCTCGCGCACCTCGGCGCCGCCGACGCCCTGTGCACCGCGATGTGGTCCACCCTGCGCATCGCGGCGCGCGAGATCGACGACGGCATCGCGGACACCGCGCTGCGCAGGCTGGCCTGGCGCTGCCGTGCCGCCGTCGAGCGTCTGGCGTCGCAGGTGCTCGACCATGCGGTACGCGGCATCGGGGCCGGCGGCCTGACCGGCGACGCGGCCATGGCGCGCCGCGCGGCCGACCTGCCGGTCTACCTGCGCCAGCACCACGCGGAGCGGGACCTCGAGGCGCTCGGACGAACCGTCGTGGCGCGGTGAGCAACGCGGCGCTGCAGGGCGACGGGACCGCCGAGGCCGACTGGCGACGGTGGGACGTCCCGGCGTCGTGGCCCCGCCTGCTGCTGGACCTGCGTGGACGGGCAGTTGTCGTCAGTCCACACCCCGACGACGAGACGCTCGGCGTCGGTGGGCTCCTGTGGATGCTCCGGCGACAGGGCCGCGCGGTCGTGGTCGTCGCGGTGACCGATGGCGAGTCGTCACATCCCGCCACGACGACCCGCACCACGGCCGATCTCGCCAGGCGACGGCGCGACGAGCAGGTGGCGGCACTGGCGCACCTCGGCATCGGCATGACGGACCTGGTGCGCCTGGGCCTGCCGGACACCGCCGTGTTCGAGCACGAGGCCGACCTCGCCGACGCGCTGGTCTCGCTGGCACGCGCGGACGACTGGCTCATCGCGCCGTGGGAGGCTGACGGTCACCGCGACCACGACGCTGCCGGGCGAGCAGCGGGGCTCGCCGCGGACGTTGGCGGCGTCCGCCTGCTGCGCTACCCGCTGTGGGCCTGGCACTGGGCCCGGCCGGGGCACCCGGCGTTGCGATCGTGGCAGCCGCTGCGGGTCGACCTGCCCGACGCCGCGCTGCGCGCCAAGTGCCGCGCGATCGGCTGCTACACGTCACAGACGACGTCACTGGGCAGCGACGCGCCCCTCGTCCCGGCGACGATGCTCGACCGGCACCGCCGCGGCTGGGAGACCGTGCTGGCGTGACGGTCCGGCCCGATCCACACCGGAGGGACACCATGGCCGACGACGTCGATCCGGCCACCGGCCGCATCGAAGGCCGGCACTTCGCAGCGCGCTACCGCGCGTCCGATGACCCGTACGACCTGGAGCATCGATGGTACGAGCGCCGCAAGCGCGCGCTGACGGTCGCGTGCCTCGGCCGCGAGCACTACGCACAGGCGTTCGAACCGGGCTGCGGGACCGGGCTGCTGACGCTCGCGCTCGCGCCCCGGTGCGAGCAGTTGCTGGCCGTCGACGTCGCGCCCGGCGCGGTCGACCGCGCGCGAGGTCGAGTGGTTGATCACGGACATGTCACCATCGCCTGCATGGCCGTTCCTGACCAGTGGCCGGACGGCACGTTCGACCTGGTCGTGCTCAGCGAGATCGGCTACTACCTGGAGCCCGCCACGCTGCTTCGCCTCCGGGAGCTGGCGGTCGGTGCCCTCTCCGAGGGTGGCCAGCTGCTGGCGGTCCACTGGCGTGGCAGGTCACCCGATCACGTGCTCCACGGCGATGAGGTGCACGCCCTGCTGCGCGACGACCAGTCGCTGCAGCGCGTGCTGTGGCACATCGAGGACCACGTCGTGATCGAATCGTTCATCCGGAGCTGACGTCCACGGTTGTGGCGCCGCCGAGGCGATCGAGCAACGAGCTGAAGCCTCCGGGCGCCCGGCCCGAGCGCCGCGCACTGGTGACGACCACCAGGTCGGGCGTGCGCAGGACGGGTCGGCCCGCCCGCTCCAGGAGCTCGACTGTGCCCGCATCCTCCGAGTGGGCGACGGCTGGGACACCGCCGACCGCCGCCAGCACGTCGGCCCGCACACCCAGGTTCGCTCCATGGACCGGCAGCGTCTGGCGGCGGCGCTGATCACGACGGTGTCGGGCCAGCGCCTGCGCCGTCCATGCTGGACGGTCACCCCAGTCGGCGACCGCGACCGCGCCGGCGACCGCGTCCCACCCCTGCGCCGCCGCTCGGAGCTGGTACGCCAGCCAGTCGGGTGGGACGATGCTGTCGGCATCGGTCATCGCGATCCACGGGCGCCGCGCAGGATCGGGTGGCCACACGCGCAGGGCACCATCGACGCCCACCCGACGTGCGCTTCCCACGTTCGCGCAGCGGGCGCGCACGATCGACGCATGTGCACGGTCCAACGTGGCGGCGGCCACCGCCTCGGTGTCGTCGACGCACCGGTCCGCGACGACAACGATGTGCACGCGACACGCCGTGGCGACGCGGTCGACCGCGATGGCGACGGACGCCAGGCAGCGCGGGAGCAGCTCGACCTCGTCACGAGCCGGTACGACCACGGCCACGTCCCGTGGGGGCGCACCCTCGCCGGCGTGGGTGGCCGGCAGGCATGCGGGCATGCGCGATCCTCGCTGCGGTGGTCAGGACGCCACACCCTCTCCACCGTGGAGGCCGGTAATCCACCGCCGGCGCGTCGACCGCTCCGGTGCCCGCCGTGTTCAGTGCTGCACCGGGTAGCCCGCATCGCGCAGGCCCTCGAGCACCACCCCGCTGTGATCCGCGCCACGGGTCTCGAGGGCGAGCTCGAGCTCGACCTCCATGAGCCCCAGCTTCGGCGTCAGCCTGTGGTGCTCGACGCCGACGACGTTCGCACCGCAGCCGGCGATCAGGTCGAGCACGCGCGACAGTGCCCCCGGGCGATCCTGCACACGCGTCCGCAGTGCCAGGTACCGCCCCTCCGACACGAGACCCGACTGGATGATGCGTGCAAGCAGCAGCGGGTCGACGTTGCCGCCGCAGAGCACGACCACCACCGGTTCGGGCAGCGGCGGCGCGATCGCGCCGGCCAGTAGGGCCGCGAGGCCGGCGGCGCCGGACGGCTCGACCACCTGCTTGGCGCGCTCGGCGAGCAGGAGCACAGCCCGGGCGATCGTCGCATCGTCGACGGTGACGACCTCGTCGACCAGCGCCGCGATGTGCGCGAGCGTCAGCTCGCCGGGCCGCGACACCGCGATGCCGTCGGCGATCGTGTCGCCGACGTCGACGGTCACGGGCCGCCCGGCAGCCAGCGACGCGGGCACGGCCGCCGCCCGTTCGGCCTGGACACCCACGACCCGGACCTGTGGACGCCGCGCGCGCAACGCCGCGGCCACACCTGACATCAGGCCGCCGCCGCCGATCGGCACCACCACCGTGCCGACGTCGACGACCTCGTCCGCGATGTCCAGACCGAGCGTGCCCTGTCCGGCGATGATGTCAGGGTGCTCGAAGGGGTGCACGAAGACGGCGCCGTGCGCTTCCGCGTGCGCGGTGGCGGCCTCGAGCGCCTCTCCGACCCCGCCGTCAACCAGCTCGATCCGCGCGCCGTAGCCACGGGTCGCCGCGGCCTTCGGGAGCGGCGCACCCACCGGCATGAACACGGTGGCGTCGACGTCGAGGAGCCGTGCGGACAGCGCCACGCCCTGCGCGTGGTTGCCGGCCGACGCGCACACGACGCCGCGTGCGCGTTCCTCGGGCGTGAGCGTCGAGATCCGGTGGTATGCCCCGCGCAGCTTGAACGACCCGGTCCGTTGCAGGTGCTCGCACTTCAGCAGGACCCGCGCGTCGACCGCCGTCGACACCGCCCGCGAGGGCTGCAGCGGCGTCGGCGCGACCACCCCGTCGAGCGTGCGTCGTGCAGCCTCGATCTGCTCGACCTGCACCAGCTGCGCCATCGTCGTCCTGACCTCGCCCTGCCTGCCGGTGATCCTAGAGAACGGCGCGCTCCCTGTGTCAGCGCGGCAACCGGACGGTGACGCGGCCACCGGGCTGCGGGTGCACGCGCAACCATCCGCCGTGCGCCTCGACCAGGCCCCGTGCGATCGGCAGGCCGAGACCGGCGCCCCCTCCGCTGCGGGTGCGCGCCTCGTCGAACCTCGTCGACACGGCCGTCGCGCGCTGGCGGAACGACGGGTCGAACCCAGGTCCCTGGTCTGTGACGGCGAGGGCGACGTGGTCGCCGTCACCGATCACGGCGATGTCGACGGTCGTGCGGTCGGGCGCGTGGCGCAGCGCGTTGTCCAGCAGGTTGCGCAGCACCCGGCCGATCGCGTGCGGATCGACCATCGCCGTCGTGTCACCGTCGACCGACAGGGACAGCGTGAGGCCGCGGCGCTGCGCGAACGCCTCGAGCCCGGCGACGGTGGTGTCGGCCAGCTCGGCGAGGTCCACCGGCTCCGGCTGCAGCCGCAGCTCGCCGCGCTCGATCCTGGCCAGCGTGAACAGGTCATCGACCAGGCGCGCGAGCAGGTCGATGTCGCCCGCCATCGCCTCGAGGTAACGCTGAGGATCCCGTGCCACGCCGTCCTGCAACGCCTCCACAGCAGCGCGCAACGACGCCAGCGGCGTGCGCAGGTCGTGACCGAGCGCAGCGAGCAGGTCGCGGCGGGCCGCCGCGTCGCGCCGGCGGTCGCGTTCGGCATCGTCCAGGCGTGCGGCCATGTCGTCGACGGCGGCGACCAGATCGCCGACCTCACCTCCACGTTCGATACCGGTGCGCGCGTCGAGCTCGCCGTCGCCGAGGCGGCGGGCGGTGGCCGCGAGCCGGCTGAGGTCGCTGGCGAGCCCCTGGCCGATCCAGCCGGCGGCGACCAGGCCGACCGCACTTCCCAGCGCAAGTGCGAGGAGGACGACCCGCGCGTCGTGCCCGTCGACCACCATGACCGACGCGGCGCCGGCGACCACCAGCGCCGTGCCGCCCAGCGCCACGACCACCATGGCGCGCAGCGCGCCGGCGATGCTGCGCACCCGTCGCATCAGCACGAGCGCGGCGCCGGCTGCGACCAGTGCCGGCACGGCGAACAGGCCGACCAGCACGAGCTGGTCGCCGACCGTCGGCCGCAGCAGGGGGGTCGCGATGACGACCGCGGTCAGCACGACGGCCGCCAGCACCGCCACACGCGTCGCCGGCCTCATGGGTCGAATCGGTAGCCCACCCCCCACACGGTCGTGATGGACGGACCGCCCTCGCGGGTGCCCTCGCCGCCGTCCGGCGCAGCCGGTCGATCGCGTGCGTCGTGCGACCGGGCACCGCGAAGCTTGCGCCGCAGCCGTCCGACGTGGACCGTGACGGTCGCCGGATCCTGCCAGCGCCCCGACGAGTCCCACACCTGCTGCAGCAGCGCCTCGTGGCTGAAGACGCGACGCGGTGCGGCCGCCAGGCACGCGAGCAGGTCGAACTCCTTGGGCGTGAGGTCGACCAACCGGTCGCCGACGTGGACCTCACGCGACGCGACGTCGATGCGCAGGTCGCCGGCTCCGAGCGTTCCCGCGCCGACGGGTCCGCGGCCACCGGTCCGGCGCAGCACCGACCGGACACGGGCGACCAGCTCACGCGGGCTGAACGGCTTGGTCACGTAGTCGTCGGCGCCGAGCTCGAGGCCCATGATCCGGTCGACCTCGTCGTCCCGGGCGGTCAGGAGGATGATCGGCAGCGTCGATCCCGCGGCCCGCAGCTCTCGAACCAGCGTCAGACCGTCGCCACCGGGCAGCATGATGTCGAGCACCGCGAGGTCCGGCCGGTGGCGGTCGAGCAGCTCCCGCGCGCCCTGCGCCGCCGCTGCGGCAAGTACCCGGTAACCGTCACGGGTCAGGTAGTCGCTGACGACCTCACGCACCAGATCCTCGTCGTCGACGACGAGGATCACCGCGGCCGCACGCTCAGGCACACCTGGCAGCGTACCGATGCCGTGGCGCCGTCATCACGCGATGTCCGCGAAAGGAACGCGAACGATGCCCGAGCCTCCGTGGGCCTCGTCAGACCGGTGGCCACGGGTACGGTCGGCGATCGGCGGGCGGGTCGGGCAGCGCCGTGGCGTCGGCGAGCAGCGCCGCGCGCCTGCCGAGCACCTCGACCTCCTCGGCGGCGAGCAGATCGTCGACGACGGCGTCGGCGGCGGCGCGCAACGCGGCGGACAGCCGCCGCAGATCGGCCCGCCACGTGTCGGTGATCGCGGCGCCGCCGAGGTCCCAGATGACCGTGCGCAGCTTCGGCTGCGGGTGGAAGGTCAGGCCGTGGTCGATGCCCACGAGCCGGTCGGCGTCGAGCACACGCAGGACGTGGCCGCCCTTGCGGTCGGCGTTGTTGACGAGCAGGTCGAACGTGGCGATCTGCGCCAGGCGTGGGTGCAGGTCCGGCTCATCGATGAGCGTGAAGTAGTGGTCCGCCGGATCGTGCGGTACGAACAGCTGGACCGAGCCCTGTCCGAGCGGGCCGTCGCGCAGCACCGTCGGCGGCACGAGGTCCCACCCGAGGAACGCGCTCACCCGGTAGGCGGCCACCTCCCGACGGCACAGCGTGCCCGGGGGGAAGTCCCACAGCGGCCGCTCCCCGCGCCGTGGCTTGTACACGGCGAACCGGTCGTCGTCCTCGCCCAGGCGCGCGAGCAGCGTGTGGTTGCTGGCGCCCGACAGCAGGCCGACGATCCCGAGCTCAGCGGAGCGCAGGAGCTCCTCCGTGGCGGCGTCAGACAGTGAGGGGTCCATGGCCGTTGGTGGCGGGACACACGTGGCCGTCAACGGGGTCGATGGGCCGCCCGCACAGCCGGCAGCGCTCGCGGGCACCGGCCTCGACGGCGTACGCGGCGTACGCGGCCAGCGCCACCAGCTGCGCCTGATCCATCCAGAACCGCGCCACGGCGGGCTCGCGTTCGTCGTCACCCACCAGCTCCTCGGCCTCCAGCACGAAGTGGCGGCCGTCAGGGTCCATGCCGAGGCTCATGGAGCCTGCACGCCACAGCGGCTCGACAGGCTCGCGCAGGCGCTGGCTCGCGGTGTCGAGGTCATCGGGGGTCACCGTCACATCGACCCGGCCCAGCAGCTCCTGGGCGAGCTGCGCGAGCATGCGCACCTGGTCCTTCTCGACGAGCAGTGACACCACGTCGCCCGACGAACGCGCCTGGATGTAGAAGGCGCGGTGCCCTGGCTCGCCGACCGCACCGGCGGTGAGCCACTCGACGGGCCGGTACTCGAAGGATTCGGTCATGAGACGTGACCTACCGCTTCGCTGCCTGAGGTCATGAGACGTGACCTACCGCTTCGCTGCCTGAGGTCATGTCGCGCCTGTCGCCCGCGCCGCACGGCGTGGCGGACGGACGTCGTCGGCGCGCAGTGGCCCGTCGTCGTTGAAGCGCACCAGCGCCGGCCGCCCACCAGGCGACAGCGACAGCACCGTCACCGACCCCGGGGTGACATGCAGGCGCTGGAACGCGTCGAGCGGCAGCGACAGGTAGAACGCCACCAGTGCCTTGATGACGTCGGCGTGGCTGACCGCCACGATCACGCCACGCCGGTGCCGGGCGACGAGTGCCTCGACCGCATCGGCCGCGCGGCCCTGAGCGCCGCGGATCGTCTCGCCGTCGGGGAACGACGCCAGCGACGGACGGGTCTGGATGACCGGCCACAGCTTGGTGCGGGCGACGGACGCCAGCGACCGGTCGGTCCAGCGTCCGTAGTCGACCTCGAGCAGGCCCTCGCACGCGACCGGTTCCCTGCCGACCGCCTCGCCGACCAGCTCCGCGGTCTGCCACGTCCGGGCCAGCGGGCTCGTGTAGACCGCACGGACGGGCAGCGCCGCGATGCGCTCCCCCGCGGCACGCGCCTGTGCACGGCCGACGTCGCTGAGCTCCGCCTGGGTGCGTCCACCGAGGCGGCGCCCGGTCGCGTCCGTCACACCGTGGCGGACCAGCACCAGCGTGGTCACGGGGTCAGGCCTCGAACCGCCGCGCGACGGCAGCCGCCAGGTGCCGGTAGGCCTCACGGGTCGCGGGGCGCAGATCGGCGAGCTCGGTCTCGGCGCCGGCCTCGAGGTAGGTGTCCCACGGGATGCGCACCGTCGCACCGCAGCGATCCCAGAAGTGGTCCTCGATGCGGGCCACGTCGACCATCGACGAGCGCCGGGTCTGGTTGATGACCGCCACGGCGTTCTCGACCAGGCCCACGAAGCCGTGCTCGGTGAGCCAGTCCAGCGTCTGGCTCGCCGACCGCGCGGCGTCGAGGCTCGGCAACACGACGAGCACGATCTGGTCGGTGCCGTCGAGGATGCCCTGCACGGCGCTGTCGAGGATGCCGGTGCCCGTGTCGATCAGGACCAGGTTGTAGAAGCGGTCCAGCAGCGACATGATCGCGCCATACTCCTGGTCCCCCAGCGCCGTCGAGATCTGTGGGTCGTCGTCGCTGCGGAGCACCTCGAGGCCGACCGCGGTCTGCGACGTGAACTTGCGCATGTCGGCGTAGCGGTGGATGTTCTCGAGCTCGTTGAGCAGATCGGTCACCGAGGCCTCGGAGCCCTTCGGGTCGATCCGGTAGCCCAGGTTGCCCGCATCGGGGTTGCCGTCGACCGCGACGATGCGGTCACCGCGCTCGCTCGCCAGGGTCTGGCCGAGCATCAGGGTGGTCGTGGTCTTGCCGACGCCGCCCTTGCGGGACAGCACGGTGATCCGTCGTGGGTGGGTCACCAGCGTGCGGATCGCGCGCAGCTGCTCGGCGCGCTCACGCTCACCGCGCGACGCGCTCGGCGAGACCGCGCCGCCGGTCAGCTGGTGGATCAGCCGACGCCACCCCGACGTGGGCGGCCGGGGGCCGCCGCGCAGGACGGTTGTAGCGGTCAGGTCCTCGGCGGTGCGCGTCGACGCGGGTCCGGCCGGCGCGGGCGGCTCCGTGACGTCCACGATCTCGCGCTCGTCGACGATGTCGTCCTCGAGCGTCGCAGGATCGAGGGACGCCAGATCGTCGTCCTCGAGCGGGCGCAGGCCGGCCCACGCCTCGGCCGGTTCATCGTCGTCGAGCGTCCCATCGTCGGCGACGTCCTCCTGCGCAGCATCACCGTCCCCGTCGTCGTCCGGCAGCGGCGTCTCGTCGGTGATGTCGTCGTCGAGCTCGTCGTCGAACGGCCCGACGTCGGCGTCCATCGGCACGTCCTCGACATCGCCGACGTCGGCGTCCGGCGGCACGTCCTCGACATCGCCGACGTCGGCGTCCGGCGGCACCTCCTCCACATCGCCGACGTCGGCGTCCGGCGGCACCTCCTCCACATCGCCGACGTCGGCGTCCGGCGGCACCTCCTCGACATCGCCGACGTCGGCGTCGGCGCGGTCCGACGCCTCGGTGGCGGGCGGCGATGGTGCACGCCGCCGGCGCGTCGACGCGTGCCGGGCCCCCGTCCTGCCGTCGGACGTCGGCGCAGCCCCGTTCGTTCCCCCGAGGGTGGAGTCGCCGACGACGCCGTCGGCCTCGTCTCCCGTGGTTGGGTCGTTCATCGTCGTCTCGCTCCAGATGCCATGCCCGCCGTTACGTGCCTCGGTGGCCCCAAGGTAGCCACCCGGGCGACGCCGTCGCCTACTAGGATCGTGACCTCCAGCGTAGGGCACGAGGCAAGGCGGCAGACAGTGAGCGACACGCAGGCGGCGGGCGACGGCGCGCCGAGCGCGACCGACGGGGCACGGCACCGCACCGAGCGGGACTCGATGGGCGAGATGCAGGTGCCGGCGTCGGCCTACTACGGCGCGCAGACGCAGCGGGCCGTCGTGAACTTCCCCGTCTCCAGGAGCGGCATCCCGGTCGAGGTCGTGCGCGCGTTGGGAGAGATCAAGCGCGCCGCCGCCAGGATCAATTACCGCCAGGGCGTCCTGGACGACGAGCTGCACGACGCGATCGCACAGGCGGCCGGCGAGGTCGCGGACGGCACGCTGGTCGACCACTTCCCCGTCGACGTCTTCCAGACCGGCTCGGGCACCAGCTCGAACATGAACGCCAACGAGGTCATCGCCAACCGCGCGATCGAGCTGCTCGGCGGGACGATCGGCAGCAAGGACCCCGTCCATCCCAACGACCACGTCAACGCGGGCCAGAGCTCCAACGACGTGTTCCCGACGGCCGTGCACGTCGCCGCGTACCGCGCCGCCTCGCAGGACCTGCTGCCGGCGCTCGACCGCCTCCGCAGCGCGCTCGCCGAGAAGGCCGACGAGTTCGTGGACGTCGTCAAGCCCGGACGGACCCACCTGATGGACGCGACACCTGTCACGCTGGGGCAGGAGTTCTCCGGCTACGCCCGTCAGGTCGAGCTCGGCGGCGACCGCGTCGCGTCGGCGCTGGAACGGGTGGCGGAGCTGCCGCTGGGCGGCACGGCCGTCGGCACGGGGCTCAACGCGCCGCCCGGGCAGGCCGAGGCGATCATCGCCGAGCTGCGCAGCCAGACGGGCCTCGACGCCCTGCGCGAGGCGACCAACCACTTCGAGGCGCAGGGCGCCCGCGACGCACTGGTCGAGCTGTCGGGAGCGTGCAAGGTCGTCGCCGTCTCGCTCACCAAGATCGCCAACGACCTGCGCTGGCTCGGGTCCGGTCCACGCACCGGCCTCGGCGAGATCCGGTTGCCCGAGATCCAGCCGGGCAGCTCGATCATGCCGGGCAAGGTCAACCCCGTGATCGCCGAGTCGGTCACCCAGGTCGCGGCGCAGGTCATCGGCAACGATGCGGCCGTGACGATCGGCGGCATGTCGGGCAACTTCGAGCTGAACGTGTACATCCCGCTGATCGCCCGCAACGTGTTGGAGTCGCTGCGGCTGCTGACCGCGGTCTGCCACACCTTCGTCGACCGGTGCGTCGCGGGGATCACCGCCGACGCCGACCGCGCCCGCGAACTGGTCGAGAACGATCTGGCGATCGTCACGGCGCTCGTGCCTGCGATCGGTTACGACACGTCGGCGAAGCTGGCCAAGCAGGCGATGGCCGAGGACCGCCCGCTGCGCGAGGTCGTGGCCGAGGCCGGCGTGCTCAGCGATGACGAGCTGGACCGCCAGCTGGACATCAAGCGCATGACCGAGGGCGGCGTCCTGGGCGACTGAGGGTCCTCGCCGTCCGAACTGGCGAGGCCGCCGTCAGGCCGGGTCGGTGCTGACCTCCATCCGCAGCCGCGCGGCCAGGTCGTCCCAGTCGACGTCGTCGTCGGAGTCCACGAAGAACACGTCGCGGACCTGTGGCCCGAGCGTGGCCACCCGGGCGGCCGAGACGTCCAGCCCACCGTCGGCGAGCACCCGCAGCAACCGGAACAGGACACCAGGTGCGTCGCGTCCCTCGACCTCGATCCGGGTGACCCGGCGACCGCGGTCGACCACGACCGCCGGCTCGATGAGCTGCACCTCCGTTCCGGGGCGCTCGTCCCACCGCTGCTCCTGCCGTGACACGGAGCGCTCCACGTCCGCCGTGCCGCGTCCGGCGGCCTCCACCCGGGCGATCAGCTCGTCCAGCGCCGGTGCGGGCATGTTCGCGCGGCGCCGCACCACGAACCAGTCGAGCACGGCACGGTCGCCCCGGGTGAACGCACGCGCCTCGAGCACGTCGAGCCCCAGGCCCGCCAGCGTGCCGACGACGTCGGCCAGCAGCCCGCGCCGGTCCCAGCCGACCACGCTGATGACCGCCGTCGCCTCGTCGCCGTTCTCGCGCACGGTGACCGCGACAGGGTCCGACGGCTCCAACCACGCGAGCATGCGCGCGTGCTCGACGATCTGGTCGACGTCGGCCGCGAGCAGGTAACGGTCCGGTGGGTCGGCCAGCAGGCGGTCCATCGCGCCGGGCGGCACCTCGGCGCTGCGGTCGCGGGCGGCTGCGACCTTGGTCTGTGGGTCGGCGATCGCCATGCCCCCCGACCCACCCGTCAGCGCCCGCCGCGCCCGCGCGTGCAGCTCCGACAGCAGCGCGTCCTTCCACGGCGAGTGGGCGCTGGGTCCCGTCGCGCGGGCGTCGGCGAGCGACAGCACGAGGAGCGCGTCGAGGGTCTCGGTGTCGACCACCCGGTCGGCGACCGCCTGGATCTCGCGGCGCTCGTCGAGGTCGCGGTGCTGGGCCACGTCCGGCAGCAGCAGGTGCAGCCGGACCAGGCGCGCGACCCGCTGTGCCCGGCGCTGGTCGAAGCCCATCGTCGAGATCCACCGCCCCGCGATCTGGGCACCGACGAGGGCGTGGTCACCCTTCCACGCCTTGCCGACGTCGTGGAACAGCGCACCGAGCAGCAGGACGTCGGGGTCGTTGAGCCGTTCGTACACGACGGCCATGCGCTGGCCGAGCTCACCGTCGGCGATGCGTTGCACCCACGACACCGTCTGCACCAGATGGGTGTCGAGGTCGTACCGGTGGTAGGGGTTGCGTTGCGGATGCCCGCGCACCCGCCGCCACTCCGGCAGGTGGGCTGCCAGCAGACCGATGTGGTCGGCGTCGGCGAGCGCCGGCAGGGCATCGGGGCCCGCCCGGAGCGCGGCGAGGAACGCGGCGCGGACACGGTGGTCCCACCCAAGCTGCTCGACCCCCGCGAGATCGTGCTGCAACCGTGTGACCGTCGCGCGTCCCAGGTGGCTGCCCTGGCGCGCCGCCGCCGCCATGGTCCGCATCGCCAGCGCGGGGTCCTGCCTGACGCTGCGGTCGTGGTCGATCTCGACCAGGCCGTCGACCAGGGCGATGTCGTCGTCGATCGGGACCGGTCTGGTGCGTCCGCGCCGTCGCCCCGACCGCCCGTCGGCCAGCAGCAGCGGCCAGGTGCGCCCGTGGACGTGCGCGATCGTGCGCATCGCCAGGTTGACCCGCGACAGCACATCGTCGCGCCCGTCGGCGCCCATGAGCTTGGCGACCTCGTCCTGCTGGTCGAGCCGCAGCACGTCGCCGGGTCCCGACGTCGATGCGCACAGGTGCAGCGCGCAGCGCACCGTCAGCAGCTCGGCGTTGGCCTGCTGCAGTGCGCGGAAGTCGGTGGCGCCCAGGTAGCGCGCGCCGACCAGCGGCCGCAGCCCGAGCTCACCGAGCACCATGCCCGACGCCCAGCGCAGGCTGTGCAGGTCGCGCAGGCCGCCGGCACCCGACTTGATCTCCGGTTCCAACATGCCCGGCTGCGCGCCCGCCCTCCGGTGCCGCTCGTCATCGGCGGCGGCGAGCTTGGTCA
>Ga0299914_10000832_pt1 | contig 19499 bp, 19 predicted proteins | sample RVTome_10_FD_201361 | JGI IMG/M metagenome (GOLD analysis project Ga0299914, IMG submission 201361) | Soil microbial communities from uranium-contaminated site in the Upper Colorado River Basin, Wyoming, United States - RVT153D57 (version 2) ...
CTGGGATCGCGGCGCCCGGGCCGGCCGCGCCGTCCTCGTCGCCGCAGCCCGCCAGGAGCAGCGCGATCAGAGCGAGGGCCGTAGCAGGCGCGCGCAGCACCGGCTACTCGACGGTGACGGTCTTCGCAAGGTTGCGCGGCTGGTCCACGTTCAGGCCGCGCATGCGGGCTACGTGGTAGGCGAGCAGCTGCAGCGGCACGATCGCGACCATCGGTTGCAGGAGCCAATCGGTGCGGGGCACCTCGATCGTGAGGTCGGAGACCTCGGCGACCCTCGGGGTACCGGCGGTCGCGATCGAGATCACGTCGGCGCCGCGCGCGCGGACCTCCTCGACGTTCGAGAGCACCTTGTCCAGGATCGGGCTGTCGGTCGCGACGCAGACGACCGGAGTCGACTCGTCGAGCAGCGCGATCGGGCCGTGCTTCATCTCGCCGGCGGCGTAGGCATCCGAGGGGATGTAGGAGATCTCCTTCATCTTCAGCGCGCCCTCGAGGCAGACCGGCAGGCCGACGTTCCGGCCGAGGTAGAGGAAGAAGCTCCCGTCCTTCTCGGCGCGGGCGATCGCCTTGACGCGATCCTCCACGGAATCCAGGGTCTCCTGGATCTTGCGCGGCATGTTCTTGAGCTCGGCGATCAACTCCGCGAGTCGGTCCGGCTCGAGCGTCCCGCGCTGCTCGGCCACCCAGAGGCCGATCAGGTACATCGCCGCCACCTGGCTGACGAACGTCTTCGTCGCCGCCACCCCGATCTCGATCCCGGCGCGGGTGTAGAGCACCGCGTCCGCGTCCCGGGTCGCCTGGCTGCCCATGACGTTGGTGAGCGCCAGCACCTTCGCTCCCTTCTCGCGGGCGAGGCGCATCGCGGCGAGGGTGTCGGCGGTCTCGCCGGACTGGGTGATCCCGATCACGAGGTCGTCCGGCGATACGACAGGGTCGCGGTATCGGTACTCCGACGCGATGTCCATCTCGACCGGGATCCGCGCCCATTGCTCGATCGCGTAGCGACCGACCAGACCGGCGTGATAGCTGGTTCCGCACGCGACGATCACGATCCGGCGCAGGCTGCGGACGAACTCGGGCTCGAGCTCGAGCTCCGACAAGTCGACCCGCTCCGTCGACGGGAGCCGGTCGGCGATCGTCTCGGCGACCGCGTCGGGCTGCTCGTCGATCTCCTTGCGCATGAAGGTCGCGTAGCCGCCCTTCTCGGCCGCGTCCTCGTCCCAGAGGACCTCCTCGGCGTCGCGCTCGATTCCGCCGCCGGCGGCGTCGGTCACGGTCGCCCCCTCCGGCGTCACGGTGACGATCTCGCCGTTCTCGATCGACAGCGCTTGGCGCGTCTCGGCCAGGAAGGCCGGGATCGCCGACGCGATGAAGGTCTCGCCGTCGCCCATGCCGACGATCAGCGGGCACTCCTGCCGTGCCGCGACGAGCGTGTCGGGGTGGCGGGCGTGCATCGCCGCGAACGCGTAGTGGCCGCGCAGGTCGGCGAACGCGGCCCGGACCGCCGCGGTGAGGTCCCCGTCGTAGTGCTTTTCGATCAGGTGGGCGACGATCTCGGCGTCGGTCTCCGAGCTGAAGACGTGCCCCTCTTCGCGGAGGGCGTGGCGCAGCTCCGAGTGGTTTTCGACGATCCCGTTGAGGACGATGTGGACCTCGTCGGAGCAGTCCCCGTGAGGGTGCGCGTTCTCCTCGGTCACGCGGCCGTGCGTCGCCCACCGGGTGTGCGCGAGCCCGATGGTCGCGGGCGGCGCGGCGAGCGCCACCGCCGCGTCGCCCTCCCCGTTTGAGCTCATGCCGACCGCGGCGCGGAGGTTCGCGAGGTTGCCGACGGCCCGGACGGTGTCGATCTCGCCGTCGGTGAGAAGCGAGATGCCGGCCGAGTCGTAGCCCCGGTACTCGAGCTTCTGGAGGCCGTTGATGAGCAGGTCGCGACAGGGCCGCTTGCCGACGTATCCGACGATGCCGCACATAGAGGGCAGCTAAGGGTACGGCGCTATGCCAGTTCCCGTGTAACCACCCGCACAAGCCGCTTGGCGATCTCGTCGGCTTCCCCCTGCTCGGGCGCCTCGACCATCACCCGCACGAGCGGCTCGGTCCCGGACGGGCGCACCAGGATCCGGCCCCGGCCCTCGAGCGCGGCCCCCTCGCGCTCGACCTCCGCCCAGAGCCCGGCCGCGTCCGCGATCGCGTCGTTGTCGGCGAGCTCGACGTTGACCAGGGTCTGGGGGAGCTTGGTAATCGGGATCGCCTCGGCCAGCGACCTTCCGGCGAGCGCCCGGGTCGCCAACAGCGCGGCCGCGATCCCGTCGCCCGTCGGCGCGAACCCGGTCCAGATCACGTGCCCCGATTGCTCCCCTCCGAGCGTCCAGCCACGGCGCTCGAGCTCGAACGAGACGTGACGGTCGCCGACCGGCGTCGTCGCGACCTCGATGCCCTCGTCGGCCATCGCCGAATGGAACCCGTAGTTCGACATCACGGTGACCGCTACCCCGCCCCGGAGCGCGTCGGCGTCGCGCAGGTGCAGGGCGATCAGTGCGATCAGCTCGTCGCCGTCGCGAACCGTCCCGGAGGCGTCCACGGCGATCACGCGGTCGCCGTCGCCGTCGAAGGCGAAGCCCAGGTCCGCGCCGGACGCGACTACGCGCTCGGCCAGGCCCGCGGGATGGGTCGAGCCGCACCCCTCGTTGATGTTGCGCCCGTCGGGGTCGGCGCAGGTCACCTCGACCTGGGCCCCGAGGCGCTCGAACGCGGCCGGCGCCGCCCGGTGGGTCGAGCCGTTGGCGCAGTCCAGCACGACCCGGGTGCCCGCGAGGTCGAAGTCGAAGGCGGTCGCGAGCTCGCGCAGGTAGTCGTCGAACGCGCCGTGGAGCTCGCGGATCGCCCCGATTGCGCGCGGCGGGCCGGGTACCGAGCGCACGGACTCCTCCACCCGATCCTCCGAGGCGTCGGGTAGCTTGGTGCCGTCGCGGCCGAAGAACTTGATCCCGTTGTCGCGCCAGGGGTTGTGCGAGGCCGAGACGACAACCGCCAGGTCGAGGCCCAGGCGGCGGATCAGGACCGAAGCCGCCGGCGTCGGCACCACTCCCGCGATCAGCGCGTCGCCGCCGCCCTGAGCAATCCCGGCCGCGAGACCGGACTCGAGCATCGGACCGGACTCGCGCGTGTCGCGCACGATCAGCACCTGCGGCCGCTCGGCCCGGGCCTCGGCCGCGGCGGCGCGGCCCAGCGCGACCGCGAGCTCGGCGGTCAGCTTCTCGCCGGCGACCCCGCGGACGCCGTCGGTTCCGAACAGCCGCTTGGCCATGCGGCCCCGAAGCTAACGCTTCGAGAACTGCGGGCGCTTACGGGCCTTCTTTAGCCCGGCCTTGCGGCGCTCCTTGGCGCGGGCGTCGCGGGTGAGCATCCCGCGGCGCTTGAGCTCGCCCCTCAGGTCGGGATCGATCTGGACCAGAGCCCTGGCGATGCCGTGGCGGACGGCATCGGCCTGGCCCGAGATCCCGCCGCCATGGACCCGCACGGCGACGTCGACCTGACCCTCGTAGCCCGAGGCGGCCAGCGCCTGCAGGGCGACGGTCTGGTGGTAGCTGCGGGGAAAGTACTCGTCGAGGGGGCGGCTGTTGACCTGGAACGCTCCGGCCCCGCTGGCGAGCACGACCCGCGCCACGGAGGTCTTCCGCTTGCCGGTGGCCTGGACGCGGGCGTCGGCCGGAAGCTCGAGCTTGGCGCCCTCGCGCAGCGGCTCGTCCGCGCCGTCGTCGGCCGCCTCGGCCTCGCGGCGGGCCCGCTCCTCCTGCTCGGCCTCGAGCCGGGCGCGCTCCTCGGCGCTGAGCTCGCGCTCCTCCTCGAGCCGGATCGGCTCCAGGTCGGCGCCGGGGGCGTCCTCGCCCTTGCGCTCCGGCTTCGCCTCGGGCTCGGCGGGGGCCTCCGGGGCGGCTGCCGCCTCCTCGGCGGGCTCGTCCTCGGCGGGCTGCGATTCTGCGGCCGGGGCCGCCTCCTCCTTGGCGGGAGCGTCCTCGGGCGCCGCGCCCTCCGCGGCCGCGGCCTCCTCCGCAGGGGATTCCGCGGCGGATGCCGGCTCGTCACCGACCGGCTGGTCGGGCTGTTCCGGCGCGGGCTCGTCCGGGGTCACGTTCTCGTCCTGCGTCTCGTCCTGCATCAAGTCTCGATCTCCAGCGGCTTGGGCTGTTGCGCCTGGTGGGGGTGGTCCGGGCCCGCATAGACCTTGAGCTTGGTGAGCTGAGCCCGCGCCAAGCGGTTGCGCGGCAGCATGCCCTTCACCGCCTTGCGGATCACGTCCTCGGGATGGCGGTCCAGCATCTCGGCGAGCGTTCGCGAACGGAGCCCGCCGGGATAGCCCGAGTGGCGGAAGTACGTCTTCTGCTCGAGCTTGCGGCCCGTCACCGTGACCTTCTCCGCGTTCACGACGACGACGAAGTCGCCGGTGTCGCAGTGCGGGGTGTACTCCGGCTTGCGCTTGCCCCGGAGCGTGTCGGCGATCCGGGTCGCGAGCCGGCCGAGGTTCTGGCCCTCGGCGTCGACCACGTACCAGTCGCGCTGGCGGTTCTCGGGTGTCGCAACGTAGGTCTTCATGCGTTTGTCGCGGCCGGCGGGCCGACCGCGCGAAAACCGCGCCCGGCGAAGCGCCTCGGCGCGGCTCGGTGATGATAGACGAGCACGTGTCCGTTATGAGCGGCGTAAGGCGCGAAACGAACCGGGCCCCCTGGCAAGGGCGTATCTGAGCGCGTTCCCGGCGCCGCCGGCGATTGTTAGCACGTATGAGCGAGCGCTAAGAAACGCCTTGCGCTTCGCTATACTGCCGCCGCTCTTGTTGGGCCGCCTCATCCCCCCGGTCATCGCCGTCGCCGCGCTGAGCGCGCTGGCGGCAAGCGCCATGGCCGGTGACGGCGGCGTCAGCATCGGCGGCGGCGGGACCGGCACGGGCGACGAGGGGCACCTCTTCCCCCTGCCCGCCAAGCACTCCTACGGCGACGGCTACGGCGCCGGCCGCGGCCACGAGGGCCAGGACATCTTCGCCCGGTGCGGCAAGCCCCTGATCGCCGCACGGGCCGGACGGATCAAGTATCGGGGTCGCGACGGCGGCGCGGGCAACTACGTGGTGATCAACGGCAGGGGCACCAGGCGCGACTACATGTATGCCCACCTCAAGCGCCGGGCAAGCGTCCGCGTCGGCGAGCGGGTCGCCGTCGGTGACGTGATCGGCAAGGTCGGGCAGACGGGCAACGCGTCCGGCTGCCACCTGCACTTCGAGCTCTGGCGCGGCGACTGGAACGGCCGGCCCGACGTCACCCGCAAGCTCAGGCAGTGGGATAAGTACAGCTAGCACCCGGGTCGACGCGAGCTGCCGGCTACTCGTCGTCCGAACTACTCCCACTCGATCGTCGCCGGCGGCTTCGACGAGATGTCGAGGGCGACCCGGTTGACCCCGGGCACCTCGTTGATGATCCGGTTCGAGACCCGCTCGAGGAGGTCGTAGGGCAACCGGGCCCAGTCGGCGGTCATCGCGTCCTCGGAGGTCACCGCCCGGATCACGATCGGGTAGGCGTAGGTGCGCCCGTCGCCCTGGACCCCGACCGACCGGACCACCGGCAGGACGCAGAACGACTGCCAGAGCTCGCGGTAAAGGCCGGCGGCGCGGATCTCCTCCTGGAGGATCGCGTCGGCGTCGCGCAGGATGTCGAGGCGCTCGCGCGTCACCTCGCCGCCGACCACGCGGATCCCGAGGCCCGGACCGGGGAAAGGTTGGCGCCAGACGAACCGGTCGGGCAGGCCGAGCTCGGTGGCGACGGCGCGCACCTCGTCCTTGAACAGCATCCGCAGGGGCTCGACGAGCTCGAAGTCGAGGTCCTCGGGCAGCCCGCCGACGTTGTGGTGCGACTTGATCGTCGCCGCTCCGTGGCCCTCGCCGCCGGACTCGATCACGTCCGAGTAGAGGGTGCCCTGGACCAGGAACCTGGCGCTCTTCAGCTTCAGCGCCTCGTCCTCGAACACCCGGATGAACTCCTCGCCGATGATCTTGCGCTTGCGCTCGGGCTCGTCGACGCCCGCGAGGCGGTCGAGGAACCGCTGCTCGGCGTCGACGTGCACGAGCTTCACGCCGAGCTCGTCGCGGAAGGCGTGGACGACCTGCTCGGCCTCGTTTAAGCGCATCAGGCCGTGGTCGACTAGCACGCAGGTGAGCTGATCGCCGACCGCCCTGTGTACCAGCGCAGCCGCGGTCGCCGAGTCGACCCCGCCCGACAGCCCGCAGATCACCTCGGCGTCGCCGACCTGGGTCCGGATCCGCTCCAGCTGCTCGTCGATCACCGACGACGGCGACCAGACCTGGCTGCAGTTGGTGATCTCGCGCAGGAACCGTTCGAGGATCTGCGTGCCGTACGGGGTGTGCACTACCTCGGGGTGGAACTGGATTCCGTAGAGCGCGCGCTCGACCGACTCGAATGCGGCGACCGGCGAGCCCGGGCTCGCCGCGAGGGCCTCGAAGCCGGCGGGAGCCTCGAGTACGCAGTCGCGATGGCTCATCCACGCCTGCTGCTCGTCCGGCAGCCCGGCGAGCAGGCGCCCGCCCGAGCCCGACAGCGTGAGCGCGGTGCGGCCGAACTCGCCCGCCTCCGCGCCCTCGACCCTGCCGCCCAGCGCCAGCGCCATCGCCTGCATCCCGTAACAGATGCCCAGGACCGGGATCCCGAGGTCGAGCAGCTCAGTGCGAAGCTCCGGCGCGCCCTCCGCGTACACCGAGGCCGGGCCGCCCGACAGGACCAGCGCCTGCGGCGCCCGCCCGCGAATCCGATCGAGCGGCGTGTCGCTGGGAAGGAGCTCGGCGTACACGCCGCACTCGCGGATCCGGCGGGCGATCAGCTGCGAGTACTGGCCGCCGAAGTCGAGGACCAGTACCTCCTCGCGCGCGGAGCGCGGCGGCGCGACCTCGAGCGTCTCGGGCGAGGCGGGCTCGCCCTCGAGGATCTCGTGCGCCGCGCTCGCCGACCCCGGGATCTCCACCCCGGGCTCCGACCGCACCTCGCCGTCGTCGACGGCGGTGAGGCCGGAGTCGGCGTCAGTCATCCGAGACGGCGACTCCCGCCGAGATCGTTGCCCGGCCGTTCGAGCCCATGCCCACCGACTGCGAGCGCTGGAGCGCCTTGCCCTCGGTCTGGAGCGAGGGCGCGACCATCACCTCGGCGCGCTGGAAGTCGCGGATGTCCTCGTAGCCGCAGGTGGCCATCGAGGTCCGCAGGGCTCCCATCAGGTTGAACGTGCCGTCGTTCTCGTGAGCCGGGCCCTGGAGGATCTCCTCGAGGGTGCCGTCCTGGAGCGTCGCGACGCGGGTGCCTCGCGGGAGCGACGGGTGGAAGGTTGCCATCCCCCAGTGAAAGCCCCGGCCCGGCGCCTCCTTGGCGCGCGCCAGGGGCGAGCCGATCATCACGGCGTCGGCGCCGCAGGCGATCGCCTTGGAGACGTCGCCGCCGGTGCGCATGCCCCCGTCGGCGATCACGTTGCAGTACTCGCCGGTCTCGAGCATGTGCTGCGAGCGGGCGGCCGCCACGTCGGCGATCGCCGTCGCCTGCGGCACCCCGAGCCCGAGCACGCCCCGCGTCGTGCAGGCCGCCCCCGGCCCGACGCCCACCAGGACACCCACGGCACCGGTCCTCATCAGGTGCAGGCCGGTCGCGTACGAAGCGCAGCCGCCGGCGACCACGGGCACCGGCACCTCGGCGATGAACTCCTTGAGGTTGAGCGGCTCCGTCTTGGTCGAGACGTGCTCGGCCGAGATCACGGTGCCCTGGATCACCAGGATGTCGAGCCCAGCCTCGAGCGCGACCTCGTAGAAGTCGGTCACGCGCTGCGGAGTCAGCGACCCGGCGGCGACCATCCCGGCCGCCTTGATCTCCTCGACGCGCCGGGCGATCAGGTCGGGGTCGACCGGGCGCTCGTAGACCTCCTGCATCGTCCGGGTGGCGAGATCGACGGGAGCGCTCGCGATCCGGTCGAGCTGCTCGTCGGCGTCCTCGTAGCGGGACCAGATTCCCTCGAGGTTGAGCACCCCGAGGCCGCCGATCCGGCCGAGCTCGATCGCGGTGGCCGGGCTGACGACGCCGTCCATCGCGGAGGCCAGGAGCGGGAGCTCGAAGCGGTACGGCCCGAGGTTCCAGGAGATGTCGACATCGTCGGGGTCGCGGGTCCGCCGCGACGGCACGATCGCGATGTCGTCGAACCCGTACGCCCGCCTGCCCTTCTTGCCTCGACCGATCTCGACTTCCACCCGATTCAGCTCCTTCTATCTGGAGGCCCCAGGCTACGTCTGCTCACGGACGAAAAAAGCCCCTCGGAAAGGGGCTTCGAATCCGCAATTTGCGAGGCGGGGACCAGGAAATCCAAGGTCCTGGCGATGATAACAGCGGTAAACCGGGCGGCCGGGGCTCCGCTTCGGCTCGGTTTCCGGCGAGTGGGCGCCGCTCACGGGACCTGCGCCGGCACCTCGAGCTCATTCACGTCCACCCGGCCGAGCAGCCGGTCCACCTCTCGCGGGTCGAGCGTCCCGGCGCCGAAGTGCTGGGTCGACTCGGCGCCGCAGGCGACCCCGTAGGCCAGGCAGTCGTGCGGGGAGCCGCCTTCGTAGCGCGCCGCCACGTATCCGGCCAGGAACGCGTCGCCCGAGCCGACGGCGGCGATCGGCTCCAGCTGCTCGATCCGGACCTCGAAGTGGCGCCGGTCCTTGCCCCGGCCGACGATCGCCGAGCAACCGCCCGGGTTGGTGATGATCGCGTCGCGGGCGCCCATCTCGATCAGGCCGGTCAGCCCGAGCGCGGTGTCGTCGGGGTCGTTGAACTCGTGGCCCACGGCCTCCTCCGCCTCGCGCACGTTCGGGGCGACCACGGCCGGCTCGGCCCGCAGGCCGGCGCGCATCTGCTCGCCGTCGGTGTCGAGCACCGAGATCACGTCGAGCGTCTTGAGCTCGGCCACGAGGCGCGCGTAGACGTCGGGCTCGGCGCCGGGCGGGGTCGAGCCGGCCAGCACGCAGATCGTCGCGCCCTGAGCAAGGTAGAGCAGCTTCTCGATGAACCGGTCGATCTCCTCCGGGGTGACGCGGGGACCCCGCTCGTTGATCTCCGTCTGCTCACTCGAGGTGGGATCGACGACCGACAGGTTCGTCCGGGACTCGCCCTCGATCCGCGTGAAGTCGTTCAAGATCGACTCCTCGGCGAGGCGCTCGAGCACCCGTGTGCCCGTGGCGCCCCCGGCGAGTCCGGTGGCGATCACCGGGCGGCCCAGCAGCTTCAGGGCCCGAGCGACGTTGACGCCCTTCCCCCCCGCCACCGTCTGGCTCTCGACCGCCCGGTGGCGCTGTGAGAGACGGAAGTTGGGGACGGCGACGGTGCGGTCGATCGCGGCGTTGAGGGTGACGGTGAGGATCACTGCCGAGCGCGAGACTACCGTGGCGGGCGGAGCGCCACCACGACCGCCGCTGTGGCGAGCGCCAGGGCGACGCCGCCCGCGGCGCCGAACACGATCCAGGCCCACTCCGGCAATCCCGTGTCGCGCGGGGCGGCGACCGTCCGGCCCGCGACCACCGCGACCCCGCCCACCCGCTCGCCGTCGAGCGAGACGATCGCCGTGCCGAACCGCTGACCCCGCGCCACGGCGCCGTCCGGCGGCGCCGGCTCCGGGTAGTCGACCTCGATGTCCTGGTCGCGGCGCGCCACGCTCTCGAGCGCGGCGTCGGCGACCAGGGGCAGCCGGCCGCGCTCCCCCAGGTCGAGGGTCGCGATCCGCTCGCCGGCCGTGACCAGGGCACGCTCCCGGTAGAGGGAGAACCCATAGTCGAGAAGGGCGAGCGTGGCCTCGTCGCGCGCCGCCTCGCTCAGGGCCCCGAGCACCGCGGATAGCAGCTCGACGCCCCGGCGCTTGCCCGAGCCGACCAGCACGTAGCCCGCCGCGATCGTGGTGCCGGTCTTGACGCCGTTGACGAACGGCTCCTCGAGAACGAGGGTGTTGCGGTTGACCAGCCGGTGCCGCTCTGGAGGGCTGCCGACGGTTATCCGCGGCGTGTCGACGATCCTCCGGAACAGCGGATCCGCGCGGAGCCGGGTCGCCAGGCTGGCGAGGTCACGGGCGCTCGAGACGTTCCCGCCGTCGAGCCCGATCGGGTCGGTGTAGCGGGTCTCGGCCAGGCCCAGCCGCCTCGCGGCCCGGTTCATCTCCGCGACGAAGTCGGGGACCGAGCCGGACACCCTGATCGCCAGCGCCGCGGCCGCGTCGTTGCCCGATGCCAGGAGCAGGCCGTAGAGCAGGTCGCGCACGCTGACCACCTCCCCGGCGTCGAGCCCCATGAGGGACTCCGCGGGCACAGCCTCGTACTGGGGCGCGGTGACCTCGTCCGCCGGGCTCAGCTCGCGCAGGGCGATGAACGCGGTCATCAGCTTCGTCGCGCTCGCGATCGGGCGCGGCGCGTCGGCGCCGCGCTCGGCGAGCACGTCCCCCGTGCTCTCGTCGACCAGCAGCCAGTTGGTCGCCGGCAGGGAGTCGGGCGGCTTCGGCGCCGCGGCACTCGGCCCGGCGCCAGCCAGCAGTGCCGCGCACGCCACGAGCGCGGCGACGGCGGTGCGCGTCAGCGCCGCAGCTTGATCTGCTGGCCGGCGTTCAGCGTCGCGGCGTCGAGATCCTTGTTCAGGCGCTCGAGCCGCCCCAGGGGAATCCCGGTCTTCTCGGCGATCCCGGTCAGCGTGTCGCCCGGGACCACGACGTAGGTATCCCCCTCCACCTTCGGCTTCGGCTTGTCCCGCTGCTGCTCGGTGCGGGCGCGCTCGCGATCTCCGCCGCCCCCCTTTTCGTCCTCCGACAGGGTCTCCGTGATGAGCAACACCAGCGCGAGGATGCAGGCGATCAGCGCCAGCGGCGCCAGGATCCGCGCGGTGATATTTCGTGGTTCCACGTCCGGAACCTCTGTGAGCGCTCTCGCCATGACATACCCGAACTTCGGTAGTCAGGCGATGGTAGCCGCGAAACACCTGCTCCTAGCCGCTGGATCCCGCAGCGCAAGCGACCTCCCATACCCGCTCGCGGAGCGCCTCAGCCGCCGCGCCCGGGTCGGCCGCCCCCGCGATCGCGCGCGACGCCGCGACCAGACCCCCGGCGCGATGGGAAGCGAACGCGGCTCCCAGCTCGCCCGCGTCACCGCCCTGGGCGCCCACTCCGGGGAGCAGGAAGACGGATTGCGGCATCAGCTCGCGGAGCCGCGCGACATGCCGGGGCTCCGTCGCGCCGACCACGGCGCCGATCCCGCTGATCCCGCTCCGGCCGCGCAGCCGGGGGGCGAGCGAGGCGACCAGCTCGGCGAGCCGCTCGTACAGCGGCCGTCCGCCGGCGTCGAGGTCGAGCACGTCCGCGGCGCCGGGGTTCGAGGTCCTGACGAGCACGAACAGGCCCGCGGCACGGGCGGCGGCGGCGTCGACGAGAGGCTCCAGCGAGTCGCGCCCGAGGAACCCGCTCACGGTCGCGGCGTCAGCCTCGAGACCGGCGATCTCCCCCCAGGGGCTCGGCGTCGCCCCCAGCAGGCCCTGGGCATAGGCGGCGGCGGAGACCGGCACGTCGCCGCGCTTGCCGTCGGCGAGAACGAGCAGCCCGGCGGCCCGCGCCGCTGCGACCGCGCGGGCGAGCGCCGTCCAACCCGGCGCACCGAGCCGCTCGAAGCAGGCGAGCTGGGGCTTGACCGCAACGCACGCCGGGCCGGCACGCTCGATCACGCGCTCGCACCAGCTCGCCACCGCCGCGCCCGCTCGCTCGGCCGGGGTGTCGCCGGGCGAGTCGGGGAAGGCCTCGCCCGCGACCTCGGGATCGGGGTCGAGGCCTACGCAGACCTGGCTGCGGCGCTCCTCGACGAGCGCCGCTAGCCGGTCCGCGAAAGGCCGCGCCGGGGTCAGCCGCCCTTGACCTTGGACTTCAGCCCGGCGCCGGCCGAGAACTTCGGGACGCGCCCGCCGGCGATCGTGATGCGCTCGCCCGTGCGGGGGTTCACACCCTGCCTGGGCCCGCGCTCGGCGACGCTGAACTTGCCGAAGCCGGTGAAGTTGACCTCGCCGCCACCGGCCAGCGTGTCCTGGATGCCGTCGAGCACGGCGTCGACGGCGTCGGCCGCCGCCTTCTTCGAATCGAAGCTGCCCGCGATCTGCTCAACGAATTCAGCCTTTGTCACGTGGAAATCCTCCTCCTAGTCGGAATGGCGCGCAAGATAACAGCGCCCGCCGACGCGTCGGTTCGCCCGTTCCCCGCATTCCGCCTAAGGCGGCGGCGCATGGTCGCCAAGCGCCGTCAGCAGGCCGGCTTCCTACATCCGCTCCGGCGCGGAGATCCCGAGCAGGTCCAGGGACCGCGCGATCACGCGTTTGCTCGCCAGGCAGACGCCGATGCGCGCGGCCTCGAGGCCGTCGACACCCGCTTCGGCGTCGGCGCCGACGACCCGGCAGTCGCGGTAGAACGCGTGAAAGTCCGCGGCCACGGCCATCGCGTACGCGGTCAGGCGGTGCGGCGCCCGGCGCTCGGCTGCGATCGAGACCTCCTCGGGCAGCTCCAGCAACCGTCGCACCAGGGCGCCCTCAGAGGGCTCGCACCCGGCCGCCCGTGCCGGCGCCGCCGCCGCGGCCGCCGCAATCGCCGCGTCACTTGCCGCCGCCCCCTCGGCTGCGGCCTTCCGGAGGATGCTCGCGATGCGCGCGTGCGCGTATTGCACGTAGTAGACCGGGTTCTCCTGCGACCGGCTGCGGGCGAGCTCCAGGTCGAGGTCGAGGGCGGTGTCGTTGCTCCGTTGGAGGAGGAAGAAGCGCGCGGCGTCGGGGCCGATGTCGTCGAGCAGCTCGTCGAGCGTCACGAACTCCCCCTTCCGCTTCGACATCCGGGTGCGCTCGCCGCGCTCGACGATGTTCACGAGCTGCATGATCGGCGCCTCGTAGCGGTCCGGATCGGCGCCCAGCGCAGCGATCGCCGCCTTCATCCGCGGCACGTAGCCGTGATGATCCGCGCCGAGCGGGTCGATCATCAGCTCCGCCCCACGCTCGAGCTTGTCGCGGTGATAGGCGATGTCGGTGGCGAAGTAGGTGGGCTCCCCGTCCGAGCGGATCAGCACCCGGTCCTTGTCGTCCCCGTGGGCGGAGGTGCGCAGCCACAGCGCGCCGTCCCGCTCGTACGTGTGGCCGGCGGCGGCGAGCGCCTCGAGGGTCGCATCGAGCTCGCCGCGCTCGAGCAGCTCGCGTTCCGACGACCAGGTGTCGAACCGCACGGCGAAGCGCTCCAGCGTGGCCTCGATGCGGATTCGCATCGCCTCCGCGCCGCGCCGGGCCAGCTCGTCGAGGTCGGACGGGTCCGCGCCGGCGTCCGCGAGCTCGCTTGCGAGCTCCGACACGTAGGCGCCCGAATAGCCGTCCTCGGGCGGCTCCTCGCCCTTCATCCGCGCGGCGATCGAGCGCGCGAAGTTCCGGATCTGGGTGCCCGCGTCGTTCAGGTAGTACTCACGCGAGACGCGGTGTCCGGCCGCATCGAGCACACGCGCAAGCGAGTCCCCAAACGCCGCGCCCCTGCCGCCCGCGGCGGTCAGCGGGCCCGTCGGATTCGCCGAGACGAACTCCAACAGCACCCCGGGGTCCCGGCGGGCCGCCGCGCCGAAGCGATCGGCCTCGAGGATCCTCTTGACGGCGTCGCGATGCCAGGCGTCCCCCAGGAACAGGTTCAGGAACCCGGGTCCGGCGACCTCGACGCGGTCGGCGAGCGGGCCGAGGCCGGTCTCGAGCACCGCGCCGAGCCGCTCGGCGATCGTCCGCGGGGCCTCGCCCAGCTGCGAGCCGAGTCGCATCGCCGCGTTCGTGGAGTAGTGGCCCAGCTCCGGCTTGGGCGGCCGCTCGAGCGCCGGCCCCTCCGCCTCCGGCTCGCCTCCGACCGAGGCGACCGCGGAACCGACGGCGGCGCGTAGGTCGTTGAGCGGGTCGGTCCGCATGGGCGCGAGTCTACGACGCGGGTCCCGGTATCTTGCGGGCGCATGCGGGCGTTGGTCACCGGAGGCGCGGGGTTCATCGCGTCCAACCTCGTCGACGCACTGGTGGCGCGGGGCGACGACGTGCTGGCGCTCGACGACCTCTCGTCGGGCCGGGCCGAGAACCTCGATTCCGCGCTGGCCGCGGGCGCCCGCCTGATCGAGGGCGACATCGCCGACCCCGCGGCGGTCGACGCCGCCTTCGCCGACCTGAAGCCGGAGCTCGTCTTCCACCTCGCAGCGCAGATCGACGTCCGCAGGTCCGTCGCCGACCCGGTGTTCGACCTCCGGCTCAACGTCGGCGGCACGATCAACCTGCTGGCCGCAGCGGTGCGATCGGACGTCCGGCGGTTCCTGTTCGCGTCGACCGGCGGCGCGATCTACGGCGAGGGTGCCGATCGGGAGCTGCCGTTGGCCGAGGACGCCGAGTGCCGCCCGGACGCTCCGTATGGGCAGTCCAAGCTGGCCGCGGAGGGTTACCTGGACCTCTACTCGCGGCTCTACGGCCTGCCCGCGGTCGCCCTGCGGCTCGGCAACGTCTACGGGCCGCGCCAGGATCCGCACGGCGAGGCGGGCGTGGTGGCGATCTTCTGCGGCGCGCTCCTCGACGGCGCCACCCCGCGGGTGTTCGGCGACGGCCGCCAGACCCGCGACTACATCCACGTCGACGACGTCGTGGCCGCGTTCCTCGCCGCGGCCGCGTCCGACGCCGGCGGCGCGTTCAACATCGGGACCGGTCGGGAGGCGGACGTGTTCGCTGTCGGCGAGGCGATCGCCCGCGCCTACGGGGTGGAGTTCGCTCCCGAGATGGCGCCCGAGCGGCCGGGCGAGGTCCAGCGGATCGCGATCGCGTCGGACCGCGCGGCGAGCGAGCTCGGCTGGAGCGCCGAGGTCGAGCTCGAGGACGGCCTGGCGCGCACCGCCCGCTGGGCGCGGGAGGCGGCCGAGGCCACCGCCTAGCGCTCGCCGCGCTCCCAGGCCAGGGCCGAGCCGATCCGCTCGAGCGTGGTCGGGTGGGTGCCGAACAGCACCCGCGCGATCGCCGGCGGATCTGGATCGGAGAGATTGCGCTCCGCGAGGCGGGTCTGCAGGCCGATCAGCGCCCGAGGATCGTCGGTGATCCGCAGCGCGAAGGCGTCGGCGCTCGCCTCGACCTTCCGGGAGAGCTGGTTGCCCGCGATGTTGACCGCGAAGCTGACCACGGCGATCGCGAGGAACAGCGCCGGGATCGCCGCGGGGGTGCCGGGCTCGGCGCCGGCTCGGCGCCCGAGCCCGGTGGAGAGCTCTCGGACCAGGAGGAGGCCGAGCGGCGCGACCAGGGCGGCGAACGTGATCCCGCGCGGGATGTCCGAGTGGGCGACGTGGCCGAGCTCGTGGGCCACGACCGATTCGAGCTCGGGCCGCTCGGCGTCGTCGATCAGGGTGTCGTAGAGCACCACTCGCTTGGTCGGGCCGAGGCCGGCCACGTAGGCGTTCAGCGACGTCGCGCGGCGGCTGGCATCCACCCGGTAGACCTCGCCGACGTCGACGCCGGCGCGGCGGCCGAGCTCGAGCACGTCGTCGCGCAGGGCGCTGCCCTCGGGCAGCTCCTCGAAGTCGTTGAAGCGCGGCGCGATCAGGATCGGCGAGAGGAGCGTCATCGCAGCGCCGAACCCGACCACCGCGGCGGTGCCCGGGATCCACCAGCGCCGCGGGTGGCGGCGGATAAGCGCGGCGAGCGCGACGGCGCCGAGGGCGGCGATCGCGGCGCTGATCGCCAGCCCCCGGGCTTGGTCGCCGAGCCACGGCCCGAGCGACTGGGTCGAGATCCCGGCGTCGACCGCCCGCTCGTGAGCGGCGATCGAGGTCGGGAGCGCCGCGAGCTCCGCGACCGCGACCACGACCACGCCGGCGGCGGCCGCGCCGAGCAGCGGGCGGCGTGCCGCCCGCTCGAGGGCACGCCGTGCCGCCCGTGGCCTGCCGACCGCGAGGGCGCCGACCGCCACGACCTGGAGCCCGAGGCCAAAAAGCAGCAGAAGTCGTTGACCGTCCCGGTAGCTCACCGCCCGCTCGACCTGTCCGGCGTCCAGGAACTCGCCCTCGGCGACGTCGGCCGGCGGGATGCCCTCCTCACGCGGAGCGAGCAGCAGGACGGCCCCCTCGGCGACCACGATCAGCGCGACGGCGAAGACGCCCGCGCGGACCGCCGACGAGCGGCGGAAACGCGCCCTTGCCAGGGAGGCGATGCTCCGCTCGCGCCTTGCGGCGCTCCCTGGGTGCACCTCCCACGCCCCGGTGAGCCTCATCCACGCCTACGATAGACCGCTTGCGCCTGGCAATAGTGAGCGACATCCACGGCAACCTGCCCGCGTTCGAGGCCGCGTTGGCGGAGATCGACGCCGTCGCGCCGGACGAGGTCTGGTGCCTGGGAGACGTCGTCGGCTACGGGGCGGAGCCGAACGAGTGCGTCGAGCTGGTCCGCGAGCGATGCACGGTGTGCCTCGCGGGCAACCACGACCTGGCGGTCCTCGACGCGATCGACGTCTCGACCTTCTCCCCGGCCGCCGCCGAGGCGGCGCAGTGGACGCGCGCGCAACTCGCGGACGACGCTCGCGACTTCCTCGCGGGGCTTCACGCCGCCGACGAGTCGCGGGACGTGGCGCTCTACCACGCCTCGCCCCGCGACCACGTCTGGGAGTACGTGCTGTGGCCCGAGCAGGCCGCCGAATGCATCGCCAAGCAGGCGCGGCGCGTCGCCCTGATCGGCCACTCGCACATCGCCCTGTGCTTTCGCGCCGCCGCCGACGGCGATCCCGAGGCGGACACCGCGGAGGGCGCCCAGGTGAGCGCCGGGACCACGCTCGACGTCGCCGACGGGCGCTGGCTGCTCAACCCTGGCAGCGTCGGGCAGCCCCGCGACGGCGACCCCCGTGCGGCCTGGCTCGAGCTCGACACCGGCGCCTGGACGGCGACGTACCGTCGGACCGACTACGAGATCGAGCGGGCGGCGGAGTCGATCGCCGCCGCGGGGCTGCCCGAGCATCTCGGAAAGCGCCTGTTCGTGGGGCAGTGAGGCGGTGCGGCTCCGAACTACACTCGCTGCGATGCCGGGGATCCGCGCAACTTCGGGCGCGTTGGCCGTCGTGGCCTGCGCCACCGTGCTCGCCGCGTGCGGCGGCGAGGAGGAGAGCGGCCCGATCCCACAGGAGTCCGGAACCCAGCTGATCGACCAGCTCAGCCAGATCGAGGACCAGATCGGGGGCGGCGATTGCGAGGCGGCCCAGCAGACGGCGCTGGCGTTCGCGAACAGCGTCGACCAGCTTCCCCAGGAGGTGGACGGCGAGCTCCGTGAGCGGCTCGTGGAGGCGAGCGCCAACCTCGAGGCGCTGACCCAGGATCCCGAGCAGTGCATGCCGACCGGGCCGAGTGGCGAGACCGGAGCGCTCCCCCCGGAGTCCGAGGAGACGACGCTCCCCGAGGAGACGACCGAGGCGCCGACCACCGACGAGGACGAGGAGACGCCCCCCGACGGCGGGCCCGCTGACGGCGGGCCCCCGAGCGGCTCGCCGGGGGGCGGGAACCAGGGCAATCAGGGCAACCAGGGCGGAGGACCGGGCGGCTCCGGCGACGACGACTCGAGCGGCGGCATCGGGAGCGACGACTGATGGCGGACGCACCCGGCGCGGCCACGATCTCGGACCGCTACGAGCTGGGCGACCGCCTCGGCTCGGGAGGCATGTCGACCGTCTACATGGCGACCGACCGGGTCCTGGAGCGCACCGTCGCGGTGAAGATCCTCGCCGAGCACCTGTCCGACGACGACAAGTTCGTCGCCCGCTTCCGCCGCGAGGCCCTGGCCGTCGCGCGGCTGATCCATCCGAACATCGTCCAGGTCTACGACACCGGGGTGGACCGGGGCCGACACTACATCGTCATGGAGTACGTCGAGGGCCGGTCAGTGGCACAGCTGCTGCAGCGCCGCGGCCGGCTCGGGGCCGAGGTCGCCGTCGCGGTCGGCGTTCAGGCCTGCGCAGGGCTCGAATACGCGCACCGCCAGGGGATCATCCATCGCGACGTCAAGCCCGGGAACCTGATGGTCATCGGCGGTCCCGCGGGGCGCCCGACCCGGGGCGGCTCCGCGCACGAGCCGCCGACCGACGAGATGACGGTCAAGCTCACGGATTTCGGGATCGCGCGGGCAGCCGAGCAGACGCGGTTGACCCAGGTGGGCTCGGTGGTCGGCACCGCGGCCTACCTGGCCCCCGAACAGGCCCGGGGCGACGAGACCACGCCGGCCGCCGACGTCTACGCGCTCGGGGTGGTCGTCTACCAGATGCTCACCGCGCGACTGCCGTGGGAGGGGTCCACCCTCGCGGAGCTCGCGATCCGGCGCGAGAGCGAGAGCCCGCTGCCCCCGACCTCGTACGACGCCACGGTCCCGGAGACGCTGTCGACCGCGGTCCTGCGCGCGCTCGAGGGCGAGGTCGACCAGCGCTACGCGACCGCGAAGGAGCTCTCGACGGCGTTGCGGGCCGGGATCGCCGGCCGCGAGCCGCCCGAGGCTGCCGATGCGATGCCCACGCGAGCGATGGCGGCGGGCGCCGCGGCGACCGCCGCCACGCGGGCGATGGCCGACTCGCCCGACATCGCGACTCCGGTGGCGCCCGAGCCCGTCTACGTGCCGCCGGCGCGGGCGCGCCGCCCCGCAGCCGCCCCGGCGAAGCCGAAGCGCTCAGCCGCGGGGCGCTTCATGCGCGGGCTCGGGGTCCTGCTCCTCATCGGGCTCCTCGCCGCGGCGATCGCGGCGGTCGTCCTGCTCGTCACGGACGCGGGCCAGGACACGGGGATCGGCGAGTTGATCTCGAACGAGATCGATCAGCAGATCGACCGGCTCAAGGAGGTCATCCGCGAGAACCTGCAGTGACGCAACGGAGCCGCCTCCCGGCGGCCCCGTCGACGCTGCTTCCGCTTGAGGCGGAAGTCACTTTTCGTCGGCCGAGCCCTCGACGGTCGAGGCCCCGATCTCGACCCGATGCGGACGGCGCTCCTCCGGCTTCGGGATCGTCACCTCGAGCACGCCCTTGTCGAAGGTCGCGCTCACCTTGTCGGCGTCCACGCCCTCGGGGAGCGAGAGCGACCGGGAGAACCCTCCGAAGGCGCGCTCGACCCGATAGAAGCCCTCGGACTTGTCCGAGTGCTCGGACTCGCGCGTGCCGGACACGGTCAGGACCCTGTCCTTCACCTCGATGTTCACGTCGTCGCGATCGAGGCCGGGGAGATCCGCCTTCAGTACCAACGCGTCCTCGCGCTCGACCAGGTCCATAGCCGGGACCCAGCGCCGCGCGCCGGTTGCCGAGCTCTGCCCGTTGCCGAAGAACGTGTCGAACAGCCGGTTCACCTCGCCCTGCAGCGTGTCTAGCTCGCGAACCGGTTCCCATCGAACCAATGCCATCTCGATTCCTCCTAGTTCTAAGTCCCTTCCTATG
>Ga0299914_10000834_pt1 | contig 19484 bp, 18 predicted proteins | sample RVTome_10_FD_201361 | JGI IMG/M metagenome (GOLD analysis project Ga0299914, IMG submission 201361) | Soil microbial communities from uranium-contaminated site in the Upper Colorado River Basin, Wyoming, United States - RVT153D57 (version 2) ...
GCCTGCGAGCCCGGAGCGATGAACGCGGCAATGGGCGCCAACGGCGTCGGCAGGCACACCTGGAACCGGCAATGAGCAGGCACCACCCCATCCCGCTTCAGGCGAGCAAACACCTGATACGACGACACCGCCGCCTGCGCATACCCCAACTCCTCGAACACCAACTCCCCCGCATCCACCCCCTCCCGCAACCGCAACCGCGGCAACGACCGATACGGATGCTCCCCCGGCGGACACACCTCGAACTCCGGACGCGACGACAACACCGGGTACTGCCACACGATCCAATCCGACCGCGGCCCCGTCTCCCCATCAGGCACCCGCAACAACCGATCCCCCAACCGGCCCCCCACCACACGAAACACCTCCTCGGCACTCCCCAACGGCACACTCCCCACCAACAACGCCCCACCAGCAACCACATCGGTGATCTCACCAACCATCACGACCTCCCCCAACCCCGATCGCCATCATCGATCGACCGTAGAACTGAGTGCGCTCAGCCTAGCCGCGGGTACCCGATCCTGCTCACCCTCGCTGCTCGCCTCCCCACACGGAACCAGCCACGTCTCCGATCAGGCGGAGCTTGGCCTCCTGCTCCGATGCCGTCATCGTCTTGCTCACGGCGCCCGAGGCGAAGCCGCACTGGGGGCTCAGGGCGAGCCGGTCCAGCGGCACGATGGCGGCCGCCTGGTCGATGCGTGCCCGAACCGCCTCGGGGTCCTCGAGCTCCCGGCGCTTGGTCGAGACGAGACCCAGCACCGCCGTGTGCCCTGCCAGCAGGTCTCGCAGTGGCTCGAAGCCACCGGCCCGCTCGGAGTCGTACTCCAACAGCAGCTCGTCATAGTTGGTGAGGCGACCGAAGACCTCGCCCGAGATGGCCTCGTAGCCCCCGCTGGCCAGGAAGCGACCGTCGTTGCCGTTGCCCCGGCAGATGTGGATGGCGCGCGTCACTCCCGTGATCCCCTCGAACACGGAGTTGTCGAACTCGACGTCGGCCTCCAGCTCGCTGGCCATGTCGTGCCCTGCGGCCGCGAAGGCGGCGCGGTTCTCCGGGTCGATGTGCCACTGGGCGTAGTTGGGGGCATCCAGCTGGATGTAGTCGCACCCCAGCTCGATCAGGTTCGGTACCACCTCGTCGCGCAGGTAGGAGGCCACGGCAGCGATGAACTCGTCGGAGGTCGCGTAGGCGCCGGCCGAGTGCTCCCGGCGCCAGAAGATCCGGTGCCAGCTCGGAGCCGGGATCGTGAACTTGGAACGGGCACGCGCGTGCTCGTGCAGGAACCGGTATTCCTCGGTGGGTAGGTCACGCCGCACGGTCAAGGGCCTGGTCACGAACGGCTGGCGGCTGATGCGATCCCCGAGCCAGCCGTCGAGCTCGACGTGCTCCCCGGTCGGTTCCTTCCACAGGGCCCACCACTGTGGATCGGTCGGCAGGTACTCGAACCCACCCAGCGGGGCCTCGCTGTCCGCCTCGAAGAGCGGCACCGTGATCACCCACGAGGACCGCCGGAACTCACCGTCGCTGATCACCTCGATCCCACACGACTGCTGGAGCTCGATCGCCTCGACGACCGCCCTGTCCTCCGCCGCCCGCAATCCCTCGGGGTCGAGCCTGCCGGCGGCGGCGGCCATGCGCGCCTCCATCAGGTAGTCGGGGCGAAGCAGGCTCCCCACTACTCCCGACCGGGCCACGCCGTTCCCCGAGCTCGCCGCCACGTGTACTCCCCCGTCTTGCTGAGCGCGCTCATTGTAGGCGGCGCGCCACTCAGAACGCCGAGTCCGACCCGGCGACCCATGATGGGGTGGCGCCAGTTGGGCAGCCACCGAGGGGAGGACGACGTGAGGATCGGGTTCATCGGTCTGGGCACGATGGGACGTCACATGGCCACCAACCTGCAGGTCGCCGGCCACGACCTCCTGGTCCACGATGTCCGCCCGGACGCGGCGGCGGCTCACGTCGAGGCCGGAGCGACATGGGCCGACGACCCCGCCGGTGTGGGACGGGCCGCCGAGGTGGTCTTCACGTCGTTGCCGGGACCGGCCGAGGTCGAGGCGGTGGTGTACGGCGAGCACGGTCTGCTGGATGCCATGACGGCCGGTAGCGCCTACTTCGACCTGACCACCAACTCCCCCTCTTTGGTGCGCCGCGTGCACGCCTCGTTCGCTTCACGGGAGGTAAAGGTGCTGGACGCGCCGGTCAGCGGAGGTCCCAGCGGTGCGGAGACCAGGCGGTTGGCCATCTGGGTGGGAGGGGACGAGGCCACCTTCCAGCGGCACCTGCCCGTGCTCGAAGCCATCGGTGACCGTCCCCATCACGTGGGGCCGATCGGCGCCGGCTCGGTGGCCAAGCTCGTGCACAACTGCGCCGGCTACGCCATCCAGACCGCCCTGGCCGAGGTCTTCACCATGGGCGTACGGGCCGGGGTGGAGCCGCTCGCCCTGTGGCGGGCCCTGCGCCACGGCGCTCACGGGCGGCGACGGACCTTCGACGTGATGGCCGCGCAATACCTCCCCGGTCGCTTCGATCCGCCGACTTTCACCCTCAAGCTCGCCCACAAGGACGTCGATCTGGCCGTGGAGCTGGGGAGGGAACTGGGGGTACCGATGCGCCTTGCCAACCTGACGCTGCAGGAGCTGACCGAGGCTGTGGGGCGGGGCTGGAGCGACCGCGACTCGCGGGTGGCCATGCTGCTGCAGTCCGAACGTGCCGGTGTCGACGTCCACGTAGCCGACGAGCTCATCGCCGAGGTGCTGGCCGACGACACGAGCTGAACCCATCACACCTGTAATCGACGCCGCATGTGCGGGTTTCACTCTCGTCCGAGCAAGGGGGAGCGGGATGAGCGCGTGGCGCATCGGGTCGTCGGTGCCGGTCGAGGAGACACCGGACGGACCACGGGACTTCCGACCGGGGGATGCATCCCAGCGTGCTCCGCTCACGTCGGCGCTGGACACCCTGGTGAAGTGGGTGCCCGGCGAGATCATCGCCTTCTACGCGGCCGCCACGTTCGCGCTGCAGGAGACGCTCACTCCCGGAGGCGGCGACGCCGGGCTGGCCTCCCGGTCGACTCCATACGCCGTGTGGCTGCTGATCGGGGCGGTGGTCCTGACCCTGGTGGTCACCACCGTGGGGGCGCTGTCCCGCAACCTCGACGCCGGCGCCGACGGCCGGGCGCCGTGGTGGGAGGTGCTGGTGACGGCTGTGCTGGCCACGGTCGCCTTCGTGGGATGGTCCCTGACGGTGCCCGGTTCCTACTGGTCGGGCGAGGGCGTGAACGGCAGCGTGGCTCTCGTGGTCGTGGCCGGCTTCGCCCTCGGGTTCGTCCCCCTGGCCGAGCTGCTGACGCGCTGGATGCCCGGCAGGCGGCCCACTCGTGACGGCACGGTGACCGATACCGACAGCGAGGAGGCTGCGCTGGCAGCGGGCGAGCCCCAGCTCGCCACCTGAGGGGCAGCCCCCGACTCGCCTGCCCTCGACGCGCCACGATCTGCCACGATCGGGGTGCCGGCGAGGCCTGTTCGGCCCCGCTGGCACCGATCGAGGGGTAGGCCGATGCAGGAGTTCGAGGGACGGGTGGCGGTGGTCACGGGGGCGGCCAGCGGCATCGGTCTGGGCATGGCGCGGGCGTTCACCGCCGCGGGCATGCGGGTAGTGCTGGCCGACGTGGAGAGCGCTGCGCTCGATGCCGCCACCAAGGTTCTGATCGACCGTGGTCACGAGGTCATGGGGGTGCGGACCGACGTGTCCCGTCTCGAGGACATCGAGGAGCTGGCGGCGCGGACCCTTGAGCGATTCGGCTCCATCAACGTGCTCTGCAACAACGCCGGTGTGGGGATCGCCGGCCCGGTGCCCGAGACCTCGCTGGAGGACTGGCGCTGGACGCTCGACGTCGACCTGTGGGGGCCGATCTACGGAGTCCACGTGTTCCTGCCGCTGATCGCCGAGTCCGGCGAGGGTCACATCAACTCGACGGCCTCGATGGCCGGGCTGCTGGCCGGCGGCTCGCTGGCTGCATACAACGTGGCCAAGCACGGCGTGGTCGCCCTGATGGCGTCACTGGCCCGCGACCTGAGCATCGCCCACTCGCCCATCACTGCCTCGGTGCTCTGCCCGGGACCGATCAAGACCAACATCATCACCAGCCAGCGCAACCGCGACCCGGCCGACGCCGATCGCCACATCCGCTCCGAGACCGGTGAGCGCTACTGGGCCCGCCTGACCGAGCACCTGGCCCACGGCATGGACCCCGACGAGGTCGGCCCCATGGTCCTGGACGCCATCGCCAACGGCAGGTTCTGGGTGTTCACCCACCCGGAGATGGTGTCGGTGGTCGAGCACCAGGTGCAGCAGGCCCGCACCGACGCCACCCTGCCCGTATTCTGACGGCCGACGAGACGGCGAGCGCCGATGTCGATGCCTACTGCCGGCGAGCTCGACGAGCTGCGCCTCGAAGGCGCCAGGGCCTGCCGGGTGATGGCGCTGACAGGACTGGTCGACGACGTCCTGGGCCACGTCAGCATCCGGGTGGACGAGGGGAAGCTGCTCGTGCGGTGCCGCTCACCGACCGAGCGCGGCCTGCTGTTCACCGATCCCCAGGACATGCGCCTGGTCGACCTCGACGGTGCGCCCGACCCCGGCGATGGGTACAGGCCGCCCAACGAGCTCCCGATCCACACCGAGCTCCTGCGCCGGTTCCCCCAGGCCGGCGCAGTGGCCCACGCCCACCCGCCCGCCGTGGTGGCGGCGGGCCTGGCCGGCCTCAGCCTGCGGCCCATCGTCGGCGCCTTCGACATCCCCGGCACCCGCATGGCCGCCGCCGGAATCCCCACCTACCCGCGCTCGGTGCTGATCCGGCGCACCGAGCTGGCGGCCGAGATGGCCGAGGCCATGGGTACGAGCCCGGTGTGCCTGCTCAGGGGCCACGGGATCGTCAGCGTGGGCGCCAGCGCAGCGGACGCGGTGCTGCAGGCCGTGTCGGTCGAGCGGCTGGCCCGCCTCTCCCTGGACGTGGTGGCAGCCGGCGGCACCCTCGCCGACATCCCGGCCGCCGACATGGCCGAGCTGCCCGACCTCGGCCCCGACTTCAACCGGGTGATGCTGTGGCGACATCATCTGGAGCGGCTGCGAGCCGCCGGGCTCGACGTGCCCGGGTTCGACGTAGCCGAGGGATGACGTGCCCGGGTTCGACGTAGCCGAGGGATGACGTAGCCGAGGGATGACCGATGCTCGATCTCCGATCCATCACCACCCACGTGCGCGACGGGCTCGTGCCCGCCCACATCTACAGCGACCCCGAGGTCTTCGCCCTCGAGCGCGATCGCCTGTTCGCCCGCAGCTGGACCTTCATGGCTCACGAGAGCGAGATCCCCGAGGCCGGGGACTTCGTGGTGCGGCGGGTGCTGGCCGACTCGTTCATCGTGAGCCGCGACGACGCCGGCGCGGTACACGTGCTGTTCAACATGTGCCGCCACAAGGGCATGCAGGTGTGCCGGGCCGAGGCCGGCAACGCCTCGCTGTTCCGCTGCCCCTACCACGCCTGGACCTACGCCGCCGACGGCCGCCTTGTCGGCCTGCCCTTCCACGCCGACGCCTATGGAGGGGAGGCGGGGCTGGCCCGCCAGGACCACGGCCTGCTGCCCGCTCCGGCCGTGGCCGCCTACAACGGCCTCATCTTCGCCAGCCTCGACCCCGAGGCGCCGCCGCTGATCGACTACCTGGGCGACTTCGCCTTCTACCTCGACCTCTACACCCGCCAGAGCGAGGCCGGCGTCGAGCTGGCCGGCCCCCAGCGGTGGCGGGTGCGCAGCAACTGGAAGATCGGGGCCGAGAACTTCGCCGGCGACAGCTACCACACCCCCCACACCCACACGAGCGTCGTCGAGATCGGCTTGTTCGGCGAGCCGCAGCCACACAAGCGCAAGGAGGGGGTGCTCTACGCCGCCGGGCCGGGCAGCGGCACCACCTACAAGCTTCCCCCGGGCGACTTCGCCAACGGGCTGGGCTACGTCGGCTACCCCTCCGAGATGGTGTCCCGCATGGAGGCGACGTGGACCACGGCCCAGCGCGACCTCGTGGGCCGCAGCGGCTTCATGGTGTCGGCGGCCACGCTCTTCCCCAACCTGAGCTTCGTCCACAACTGGCCCCAGGTGGACGAGGGCGGGCGCGTGGCGCCGTTCGTCTCACTGAGGTTGTGGCAGCCCGTCTCGGCCACCGAGACCGAGATACTGTCGTGGTTCGCCGTGGACAAGGCGGCTCCCGCCGAGTTCCGGGCCGCCTCGTACAAGGCCTACCTGATGTGCTTCGGCTCCTCGGGCATGTTCGAGCAGGACGACGTCGAGAACTGGGTGTCGATCACCTCCACGGCGGAGGGCTCGATGGCGAGGCGCCTACTGCTGAACAGCCGCATGGGCCTCGACCACCAAGGCCGTCCCCTGGTCGAGCCCTACGCCGACTTCGCAGGGCCCGGCGTCGCCTACCAGGGGTTCGGGGAGTTCAACCAGCGACGCTGGCTGGCCATGTGGTGCGATGCCGTGGAGCGCGACACGTGACCGCTGCGCCGCTGCCCTACACCAACGGGGCCCACCAGCTCGCCCACCAGTTCCTCGTCGAGGAGGCGCACCTGCTCGACACTCAGCAGTTCGAGGAGTGGCTCGACCTGCTCTGCCCCGACGTCCGCTACCTGATGCCGGTGGCGGTGACGAGGGCGCGACGAGCCAGGCCCCAGCGGGGGACGGAGCCCAGAGCCGACGACGGTGAGGGGATGGCGCACCTTGACGAGGACCTGTTCTCGCTGCGCCGCCGGGTGGAGCGCCTGGCCACCGAGCATGCCTGGACGGAGGACCCGCCGTCGCGGCTGCGCCACTTCGTCACCAACGTGCGCACGTTCGGTGGTCCGGGCCCCGACGAGCTGTCGGTCCAGTCCTACGTGCTGCTCTTCCGCAGCAGGGGCGACATCCGCCCGGCCGACCTGCTGTCCGCCGGGCGCCACGACGTGCTGCGGCGCGATGCCGACGGTTCCTACCGGCTCGCCCGGCGCGTCGTGCACGTGGACGAGGCGGTGCTACGCACGCAGAACCTGGCGATCCTGCTGTGAGTGGGTGCGCGGCAACAGCCAGAGGCGTCGTCCCGTGAGCGTGCTCGAAGGCAGGCGGGCACTGGTCGTGGGCGCGGGCTCGGGCATCGGCCGGGCCGTGGTCGAGGCGTTCGTGGCCGAGGGGGCCAGGGTCGGGGCGTTCGAGCGCGACGCGTCCAAGTGCGCCGCCCTCCAGCAGGACCTGGACGGCGTGGCCGTGACCTGCGGCGATGCCCGCTCCTGGGCCGACACGCACAGAGCGGTGGACGACACCGTGGCCGTTCACGGCGGCCTGGACGTGCTGGTCAACTGCGTAGGGCTGTTCGACTTCTACCGCAGGCTGGGAGACCTCACCCCCGACGAGCTCGACGCCGGCTTCGACGAGGTCTTCGGCGCCAACGTCAAGAGCTACCTCGTCTCCGTGCGGGTGGCGCTGGACGAGCTCGTCGCCGCTCGGGGCACGGTGATCCTCACCGCGTCCACGTCGAGCTTCCACCCCGGCCGCGGCGGCATCCTCTACGTCGCCTCGAAGTTCGCAGTGCGCGGCGCCGTGCTCTCCCTGGCCCACGAGCTGGCGCCTCGGGTGCGGGTGAACGGAGTGGCTCCCGGTGGGACCGTGGGCACCGATCTGGCCGGAGTGTCCGCCCTCGGGCTGGGCGACCGGCACCTCGACGACGACGCCGACCGGGCCGATCGCCTGCGCAGTCGCACCCCCCTCCAGGTGGCCCTGACGGCCGACGACCACGCCGGGTGCTACGTGTTCCTGGCCAGCGACGCCGCCCGCGGCCTCACCGGCACGTTCCTGCACCCCGACGGTGGGATGGCGGTCAGGCCCTGACGCCGCTGGCCTGCGCCAGCGCCGTATGGGCGGGGTGTCGGCAAGGCCCGTGGCCGGCATCTGAGGTGTGAGGGCGCGGCAGTTACGGTACGGCTCCGTGGCAGAGGGCAGCGTGGACGGCGGCAAGCCGGTGCGGTTGGCGATATTCGGCCTGGGCGAGGCCGGCTCCCTGCTGGGGGCGGACCTGGCCGCCGCTGGTGCCGCCGTCTCGGGCTACGACCCCGCCGCCGTGGCCACACCGCCGGGGGTTCGCCGCCAGCGGGATCCGGAAGCAGCGGTGAAAGGCGCCGATGCGGTCCTGGGCATCACCGCGGCGGTCGACGCCGAGACCGCGCTCAACCAAGCCCTGGGGGCCATCCCGGCCGGCGCCGTGTACGCCGACCTGTCGACCGCACCGGCGAGCCTGGAGGCGCGGCTCGGCGCCCTGGCCGCCGGGCGGGGGCTGGACTTCGCCGACGTGGCCCTCATGGCTCCCGTGCCCGGCCGGGGCATCACCACCCCAGCGCTGGCTTCGGGCCCCGGTGCCGGACGCCTGGCCGTGATCCTCGTACCCCTCGGCATGCCGGTCACCGACATCGGCGGGGACCCCGGACTCGCCTCCAGCCGCAAGCTGTTACGCAGCGTCATGATGAAGGGGCTGGCCGCGGTGGTGATCGAGGCCATGCAGGGCGCCAGCCAGGCGCGCTGCGAGGAGTGGCTGTGGGCCAACCTGGTCGACGAGATCACAACCGCCGACAAGGACTTCCTGGCCCGGTTGGTGCGGGGTACTGCTCCCCACGCCCACCGACGGCTGCACGAGATGGAGGCATCGGCGGAGCTGCTCGAGGAGCTGGGCGTGGACCCGCTCATGACCCGCTCCACGGTCGAGAGCCTGCGCAGGGCGCTGGACACACCGCTGCCCCACCTGCCCGATCTACCGGACCTGCCCGACAGCGCGGCGTCCTGAGCGCCCCCATCTATGGTTGTCGGCCCAGCCGCAACCGAGCACGAGGGGCCGACGATGTTCGCCATCCAGGTGTCGAAGACGGGAGGGCCCGAGGTCCTCGCGGGGGCCGAGCTCGAGGATCCCCAGTCGGGCGCCGGCGATGTGCTCGTCGAGCTGGCCGCGGCCGGGGTCAACTTCGTCGACACCTACCAGCGCAGCGGGCTGTACCCGATGCAGCTGCCCTACACCGCCGGGCTCGAGGGTGCCGGTGTGGTCACCGCCGTGGGGTCCGATGTGGAGGGCCTGGCGCCCGGTGACCGGGTGGCGTGGTCGAGCGCCCTCGGCTCCTACGCCCTGAAGGTGCGGGTGCCGGCCGCCCTGGCCGTCCGGGTTCCCGACGCGGTGGACCTCGAGGTCGCCGCGGCCGTGATGCTCCAGGGCATGACCGCCCACTACCTGGCCGTCGACACATTCGTACTGGAACCGGGCCACCGCTGTCTCATCCACGCCGGCGCCGGCGGGGTGGGCCTGCTCCTCATCCAGATCGCCAAGCTCCGGGGGGCGGAGGTGTTCACCACCGTCGGAAGCGAAGCCAAGGCGGAGCTGGCGCGAGGGGCCGGAGCAGACCACGTCATCCTCTACCGCGACGAGGAGTTCGGTGCCGCCGTGGAGGCCATCGGCGGGCCCCGGCCGCTGCACGTCGTGTACGACGGCGTCGGTGCGGCCGTGTTCGACCGCAGCCTGGAGCTGCTGGCCCCGCGGGGGATGATGGTCACCTTCGGGAACGCCTCTGGTCCGGTGGAGCCGGTGCGGCCGCTGACGCTCTCCCAGGGCGGCTCCCTCTACCTCACCCGACCCACCCTGGCTCACTACACCGCCACCCGCGCCGAGCTGGAGCGCAGGGCCGGCGACCTCTTCACCTGGATCGCAGAGGGGTCCTTGGACGTGCGCATCGGCCACCGCGTGCCGCTGGCCGACGCCGCCGAGGCCCACCGCATGCTGGAAGGTAGGGCCACCACGGGCAAGGTGCTGCTCGTGCCCTGACGCCGCGGCCGTCAGGGTCGGGCGGCCAGCTGCTCCGGTGGCACCCTGGCCGCCTCGCCGGCCACACGGTCGGGATGGCCGGTGCCCACCGTCGCCGCGAACGGCAGTGTGGAACGCGCCGCCCGGCGCAGCCACGTGAGCGCCAGGCTGCCGTCGGAGGGGCTCACATCGGGGTCGACGACACGTCCGCAGGAGATCTGCACCGCCGCTCGCCGTACGCGCTCCGGATCTACGTTCACGCCGGCCGCCCTGGCTCTGAGCACGAGGTGGGAGGCCACCAGCCCGAGCTCGTCGGCGCCCCGACTCACCGCCTCGTAGAGGGCCGGACCGGCGACGGCCAGGATCCACATCGGCGTGCGCCGGGCCAGGAAGCGCAGCGGTGCCAGCCGGCTGGCCACGCGGGCCGCCATGGCGGCGGCTGTGGCCGTTCCCACCGTCGGCGGTGACGGCTGGTCGGCCAGCGCTCGGGCCAGCGTGGGGGCGTCGGGCACGGGCCGGGGGTTGACCACGGCGCCGGCCACGACCCGCCGGGTGAGGATCCGCACGGCGCTGTCGGCGCTGGCGGCGACGGCGGAGGCCGAGAAGCGCCCGGCGCCCAGGGCGGCCGCGCTGGTGGCCCGAACCACCGCCCCGACGTCGCGGCGCCTCTGCGGCTCGGCCTCTTCCAGCGGCGCGTCCACGGTTAGAAGGTGCCCGCTCTGGGATGGAACGCGGCGCTCAGTGGCGGCCGCGGCTGGTGCACGACCTTGAGGCCCTCGGCACCCTCGACCTCGATGCCGTCGGGCCCGACGCCCACGGTGACCTGGCGGTTGGACACGTCGATGCCCGACACCCGCAGGCGAGCGATGCCGGCGGGAAGCTGGGGATGCAGCCACAGCTGGTCGTTCGAGGCCCAGGGGTCGAGGCGCAGCACGGTCCTCAGCCACAGCAACGGCGCTGCGGATGCCCACGCCTGCGGCGAGCAGGAGGTCGGGTAGGACGCGGGCACGGCGAGCTCGCGGCGGTCGAAGCCGGCGAACAGCTCGGGCAGGCGGCCGTCGTAGCTGGCCGCCACCGCCAACTGCGCCTGGATGACCCGGTTGGCCTCCTCCACGTGCCCGTAGCGGGCCAGTCCAGCCGCGCAGATGGCGTTGTCGTGAGGCCACACCGAGCCGTTGTGGTAGCTGACCGGGTTGAACGCGGCCATGGACGTGGCCAGGGTGCGGATGCCCCACCCCGAGAACATCTCGGGCGACACCAGCCGCTGCGCCACCAACGCGGAACGCTCGGGGTCGACGATGCCGGCCCACAGGCAGTGCCCGACGTTGGAAGCGAGGGCATCGATGGGACGCTTGTCACCGTCCAGTCCCAGCGCGTACCAGCCCCGGTCCTCCAACCAGAAGTCCTCGTTGAAGCGCCGCCGCAGCTCGAGGGCCTTGCTGGCGTAGCGCTCGAAGGTGTCGCTGTCCCCCATCTCGGTGGCGAAGTGCGCACGCGCCACGTAGGCGGCGTAGACGTAGGCCTGCACCTCGCACAGGGCAATGGGGGTGGCGGCCAGGCGCCCGTCGGCGTGGCGGATGGCGTCCCAGGAATCCTTCCAACCCTGGTTGACCAGTCCTGCCTCGTTGTGGCGCTGGTACTCGACGTAGCCGTCGCCGTCGCGGTCTCCGAAGTTCTCGATCCACTCCAGCGCCCGATCGGCATGAGAGAGGAGGCGCTCGCACAGGTCCCGTCCGGGATCCCAGCGGCGCAACTCTCCCAGCAGCATCACGAACAGCGGCGTGGCATCGATGGATCCGTAGTAGATGTCGCCGCCGCCCAGGGCGAGGCCGCCGGCGGCGCCGAAGCGCATCTCGTGGAGGATCTTGCCCGGCTCCTCCTCCGTCACGGGGTTGACGTCCTTGCCCTGCAGCCGGGCCAGCGTCTCCAGCACGCCGCGGGCCAGCGTGTGGTCCGCGATCAGCGTCATCCACGCCGTGAGCAGCGAGTCACGTCCGAAGACGGTCATGAACCAAGGGGCCCCCGCCGCCAGGATCGGCACCTCGGGGTGGTCGGGATCGAAGATCCGCAGGGCACCGAGATCCTCGCCCGTACGGCGGATGGTGGCCTGGAGGTCGCGGTTGTCGGTCTCCAGGTCGGGCAGTCTGGCCCGCCAAGCCGCCAGCCGCCTGGCCGGGACTGCGTCCTCGTCGGACTGGCCGCAGCCGAACCGGGGCCGGATGGTGGCGTCGTCCCACGTCACCACGATCTCCAGGCACACCTGCCAGCACTCGCCCGGATCGAGCGAGGTCGTCCACGCGGCGCCACCGGGCTCCACGGCGCCGGCCGTCGACAACCGGACCGACACCTCCTTTGTCACATGGTCGCCACGGTGGCCGAATCGCAGCATGGTCGGGGAGATCTCGTGGCTGTGCTGACCGCGGTGGCGGACGCGGCTCTCCTTGACCTCGAAGAGATCGGCGAAGTCGACGTCGCATGTCAGCTCGACGGTCAGCGGCGCGGGCTCCAGGCCGTGGTTGGTGACGATCACCCGCTCCCTCATGCCGCGCCCTATGTGGCGATGGCGGAACACGACGATGTCGGCGTCGGCGTGCCCTGGTCGTGGACCGCCGCGACCCACGAAGGTGGCGGCGAAGGGCTCGGCCGAGGTGACCGTGAGCGGCTCGAGCATGTGGCCGTTCACACGCATCTCCCAGCGCGACAGCACGCGTGTGTCGAGGACGAAGAGCCCCTGCGCGAAGTCCGGGGCCATGTCGCCGCTGCGCTCTGACAGGCAGAACGTCTGCCCCTCCACCAGCGTGACCAGACCGGTGGAAGGCACGAGCGAGGCAACCGGTGTCGCGCCCTCCCAGGGTGAGACGACGGGCCCGCCCACGATCCCGCTCACGATCCGGCGGTCACGCAGCTCGACCGGCGTGCTGGCGAAGCACCCGCTCGAACAGCAGGACGTGGTCCTGAACCATGCGCTCGGCGCTGAACCTCTCCTTCGCCGCCGCCCTGCACGCGGCCCGGTCGAGCAGGTGCGCGTCGGCCATGCGCCTGGCCAGGTCCTCGACGTCGTCGCACAGGTAGCCGGTGACGCCGTCGTCGATGATCTCCGGGGCCGAGCCCTCGCCGAAGGCCAGCACCGGAGTACCGCAGGCGAGCGCCTCGATCATGACCAGGCCGAAGGGCTCGGGCCAGCGGATCGGGTTCACCAACGCCGTCGCCCCGCGCAGCAACCGGACCCGCTCTGAATGGCCGACCTCACCGACGTACACGATGTCATCATCGAGCAGGGGCCGCACGCGTTCGGCGTAGAACCTGTGCTCCCACGGCTCGCGCATCTTGGCCGCCATCACCAGCTTCACCCCGGCCTGGCGGGCGGCCAGCGCGGCCCGGCGCGCGCCCTTCTCGGGTGCCATGCGCCCCAGGAACAAGAAGTAGGGACCGGCGCCGTCGCCCGCGCCGTCCCCCTGAGGGAAGTCGGCCATGTCCACCCCGTGGTGGATCACCGCGGCTATCGGCACATCACCGGCCCGGCGGGCCTGGTCACGGCTGATGGCGATCAGGGGGACCGAGGTGGCAACCGCCCGGTACAGGGCGGTGAGCTCCTCGTTGAACGGGCCGTGGTTGGTGGTGACGACGGGAAGGTGCCGGAAGCGCTGCGCGTAGATGGGACCGATCAGGGAGTGATCGTGGACGATGTCGGCCCCCCACCGGTCGATCTCGTCGTATCCCCGGAGGAGGTGTTGGAGCTCTATTGCGGCGGTCCCGATCCGGTCCCCCGCCGATACCCGAAGCACGTAGCCGCGGTTCACGGGGCAGGTCGAGTCTCCTGTGGTCCACAGGAAGACCTCGTGACCCATGCTGTCGAACCCCCGGGCCAGAACGTCGACCACCGCCTCGATCCCGCCGTAGCCGTCGGGGGGGACGGCGGCCCACGGTGGGGCCATGATGGCGATCCTCATCGCTGCTCTCCTCCGGTCGCACCCTGTCTTGCGCTCACTCGATCGGGGGAGTGACTGCAGCGGCTACGCCGGCATGGCTGCACCGCTCGGGCGGCATGTGTCGACCTCCTCCTTGAGATGCCACCTCTACCCGCAGGCTGACGATGCCAACCGCGGTCGGCCTCTCATCGAGGCGAGCGGCTCGGGCAGACTCACACATCATGGACGACCTGATCGATGCCGATCTCGCCGCGCTGGGCGCCGAGGCCGCCACTCTGCTGGCGCGCAGGGGAGAGACGGTGTCGGTGGCCGAGGGGTCGTGCGGCGGGCTGATCTCGGCCACGCTGCTGGGCGTCCCCGGTGCCTCCGCCTACTACCGCGGCGGCGCAGTGATCTACACGCTGGCCGCCATGAGGGCGATGCTGGAGGGAGCGGTGGAGGTGCCGCCGGGGCTGCGAGGCGCCACCGAGGAGTTCGCCCTGCACCTGGCCCGCTCGGCGACGGTGCGCCTCGACTCCACCTGGGCCGTCGGGGAAGGCGGTGCCGCGGGACCCACCGGCAACCGGTACGGCGACCCCGCCGGTCACGCCTGGGTGGCCGTGGCCGGCCCGATCGAGCTCACCAGCCATGTCCTCACCGGCTCCGACGACAGGACCGCCAACATGGTGGCGTTCGCCGCCGCCGCTCTGCGTCTCCTCGTCGAAGGGCTCGGCAGTACCCCTGCACTTCCGGTGGAGGCGTGATGGAGCTCACCGAGGCCTTGGACAACCCGCCTCCACCACCGGTGGCTGCGTGATGGAGTTCGCCGAGGCGCTCAGGCGGCGCCGCATGGTGCGCAACTTCGCCGACCGACCGGTCGACGTCGACGCCGTGGAGCGCATCGTCGACGCGGGCCGACGTGCACCCTCCGCCGGCTTCAGCCAGGGCCAGGCGTTCGTGATCGTGACCGATCCCGACCGACGCCGCCGCTTGGCCGAGGCCGCAGGGGAGGCCGACTACGTGGCGCTCGGCTTCGATCCCTGGATATCTGTCGCCCCCGTGCACGTCGTGCTGTTGGTGTCCGAGGAGGCCTACCACCGCCGCTACCGGGAACCGGACAAGCTCGTGGACGGGGCCGAGATCGACTGGCCCGTCCCCTACTGGTGGGTGGACGCAGGCGCTTCCCTCATGGCCATGCTCCTGGCCACCGTGGACGAGGGCCTGGCCGCCGGATTCCTCGGCGCCCACGCCATCGAAGAACTGCGGGCCATCGTCGAGGCACCTGCCGAGTTCCAGCCCGTCGGGATGGTGACGATCGGACATCCGGCACCGGATCGACGCTCCTCCTCGCTGGGACGAGGCTGGCGGGACCGGGCCGGCATCGTGCACCACGAACGCTGGACGTGAGCGCCGCCGAAGCATGACAGGACCGACCACTACTGTCGGCTCGATGGCCGAGCTTCACCTCTCTGGTCCCACCAGCATCCTGGTCATCGAGGGGCTGACACTGCCGCAGGCCACAGACGACCACCTCGCCCGGATCGGTGCGGCCGCGCCGGACGGCTCCACCGTCACCGTGGCCACTGGCATGCGTGATGCCGTCGGCAAGGCCGCTGGTACCGAGGTGGTGCTGGGCTTCGTCAACGAGCCGCTGCTCGAGGCCGCACCGGGGCTGCGCTGGGTGCACGCCATCGCTTCGGGGGTGGATGAGTTGCTCTTCCCCGCGTTCGTGGCCAGTGACGTGATCCTCACCGGGGAGAAGGGCCTGGTGGGTGGGCACCTGGCCGACACCGGCTTCGGGCTGCTGTTGGCCCTGACCCGCCAGATAGCAGCGGCCCTCCGCGCTGGGCCGGCGGCATGGGAACACCGGCTCGAGATGCGGCGGGCCGCTGTGGAGCTCGAGGGCATGACCATGGGCGTCGTTGGCTTCGGTGGCACCGGAAGGGCCATGGCCCGTAGGGCGGTCGCCTTCGGCATGGACGTGATCGCCGTCGACGAGGTGCCGGGCGAGCCGTCCGACGGTGTGGCCGAGGTGTGGCCCGCCGATCGGCTGGACGAGCTGGTGGCCACGTCCGACGTCGTCGCCGTGTGCTGCCCACTCACGGACACCACCAGGACGCTGTTCGACGCGGGCCGCTTGGCCCGCATGCGCCAGGGCGCCTACCTGGTCAACGTCACCCGGGGCGAGATCGTCGACCTCGACGACCTGGTCGATGCGCTGGGTGCCGGCCACCTGGCCGGCGCCGCCCTCGACGTCGTGGCCGGCGAGCCGCTGGCCATCGACCACCCGATCTTCGCGCTCGAGAACGTGGCCATGACCCCGCACACGGCTGGTGCCAGCCAGCTGCGGGCCGATCGCAACGTCGATCGCTTCTGCGACAACCTACGACGGGCGCACAAGGGCGAGCCGCTGGTGGGGGTGGTCGACAAGGTGGCGGGCTATTGAGCGCGGAGCGGGCGATCGACGAAGAGCCCGAGGAGGAGGAACCCCCGCCGTCCGGCCGGCCGGGGCCTGAGCTGGTGACGGACGCCGAACCCGACGCCCGCCGGTTCGTCGTAGCGGTGGTCCCCGGTGACGATGCCGCTCCCGAGGGGATGGACGCAGCCCTCAGCGCGCTGGCCGCCCTCGACCCGCCGGTGGACTGGGACGTGCTGCCCCCCGGCCGGGAGCTGGCCACGGTGCCCATGCACGAGCGGGAGCAGTTGGTGCTGGGCCGGCTCGACGCGGCCGACACCGTGCTTTTCGGCTCGACCAGCGGGACGACGCCGGGAGTCGTCCATCTGCGTTGGGGCCGCATGACCTACGCCAACGTCCGACCCATCCGCTGGCGTCCCGGCTTCCGCTCGCCCCTGGCTCGGCCCGAGGGCATCGACTACGTGATCGTGCGCGAGAACCTGGAGGACGCCTACGTCGGGGTGATGGGGGACCTTGCAGACCTGCGGGCCTCCGGCCTGGTGGGCCCCAGGGCACGGCTGGCCTACGAAGGCGAGGGCCGTTTCGCGGCCAAGATCATCACCAGGGCGGGCACCGAGGCCGTGGCCCGCTACGCCTTCGAGCTGGCCCGCAGCCGCCGCAGTCACCTCACCGTTTCGGCCAAGACCAACATGCTGCCTCGCACCGACCGCTACTTCTGCGACGTGGTCGACGAGGTGGGCACCGGCTATCCCGACGTGACCTGCGAGCGGTTCATCGTCGACGACATGGCCCATCGCCTGGTGATGTTCCCCGAGCGGTTCGACGTGGTGCTGCTGCCCAACCTCTACGGCGACGTCCTCTCCGACGAGGGAGCAGCCACCATCGGCGGACTCGGGCTGGCTCCTTCGGGCTGTTACGGAGACGACTTCGCCTACTTCGAGTCGATCCACGGCACCGCCCCCGACCTGGTCGGCACCGGGCTCATCAACCCGACCGGGACGCTGCTGTCGGCGGTGATGATGCTCAGCTGGCTGGGACTCGACGACCACTCCTCCCGGCTCGACGAGGCGGTCGGCGCCGTGTACGCCCGAGGCGAGCGGCTCACTCCCGACCAGGGAGGCACGGCGTCGGCACAGCAGTTCGCCGATGCCGTGGTGGCGGCCCTGACGTAGGGTCGGGAGGCGGCGAGGAGGGAGTTGAGAAATGCGCCACTACTCCTGTGACTCCCATGTGGTGGAGGCCCGCGAGGTCTTCGAGGGGCTCGAGGGACGCTTCGGTGACCGAGCCCCCCGCATCGAGCGCGACCTGGGCGGCAAACCCGGGGACTGGCTGGTCCTGCCGGGCACGCGGCCCATCCCGGTCGGTCGCCTGGGGATCGCCGGCAGCCGCCTGGACGATCCCGCCACCGACGAGCGCATCGCCAAGGGGTACGACGGCCTCAACCCCGGTGTGCTCGATCCGCACCTGAGGTTGGACGAGCAGGCCGTCGACGGCATCTGCGGCGAGGTGATGTACCCGAGCCTCAACATGTTCACGTTCGCCATCCCCGACGCCGAGGTGACCAAGGCCGTCTTCGAGCGGCACAACGACTGGGTGGTCGACTACTGCTCGCCCGCCCCGGAGCGCCTGATCGGCGTGGGCTGCCTGCCCGTGCCCGACGTCGAGGCCTCCTTGACCGAGATGGAGCGGGCCGCGGCCCGCGGCGTGCGCGGCTTCGCCATCCCTTCCCACGTTCCCCCCGAGCGTCCCTACAGCGATCCCGCTTACGACCCCCTGTGGGCCGCCGCCCAGGACCTCGGTGTGCCCCTGACCATGCACATCTTCACCGGCACTTCCTTCGACTGCGGCCTGGCTCCGCACTGGGGTTCGCCAGGCGGCACGATCAAGGGCTACACGCTCGCCCACACCACCGCCGTCAACACGATGATCGACCTCATCTGCGGCGGGGTGTTGGAGCGCTTCGGCGACCTGACCTTCGTGCTGGCCGAGTTCGAGACGGGCTGGGTGGCCCACTTCCTGCAACGGCTGGACCACGCCGCCTACCGGACTCCTGGGTTCGCCGTGGACTACATGACGATGAGCCCGTCGGACTACTTCCGCCGGAACTTCCGGGTCACCTTCGAGGACGACGAAGCGGGCATCCTCACCCGTCACCTCATCGGCGTGGACAACCTACTGTGGGGCAACGACTACCCGCACCACGACGCAATCTGGCCGAACTCGATGCGCGAATTGGACCGCATCATGACGACAGTCCCCGACAGCGAACGGGCCCGGATGTGCTTCGACGGCGTCGTCGCCCTGTACGACATCGACGTCAACGCCCTGCCCGCCGAGGCCTGAGTCGCGCTGGTCGTGCTCACGGACAGCACCGAGCTGCGCGAGGAGGTTCGCACCTGGCTTAGCGAGAGCTGGGATCCCGAACGACCGCTGAGGGAGTGGCGAGCTCTGCTGGCTGACTCCGGGTGGGGATGCCCGACGTGGCCGCCGGACTGCTGGGGACGGGGTCTCCGGCCCGGCGAGGCAGCGATCGTGGCCGAGGAGCTGAGGAGGGTGGGTGCGCCAGGCGCGGCCACCGGGGTGGGCATGTCGCTGGCGGCGCCGACGATCCTCGAGCACGGGTCCCCGGCCCTCAAGGCCCGCTACCTCCGGCGCATCCTCACCGGCGAGGACAAGTGGTGCCAGCTGTTCAGCGAGCCGGGCAGCGGCTCGGACCTGGCCGGGTTGACGACGCGCGCCGACCGCGATGGTGACGAGTGGATCGTCAACGGGCAGAAGGTGTGGAACAGCGGCGCCCTCCAAGCCGACTTCGGCATACTGCTGGCCCGCACCGATTGGCACGCTCCCAAGCACCGGGGCATCACCTACTTCGCCTTCCCCATGCGACAGGAGGGAGTGGAGGTGCGGCCGTTGCGCCAGATGAACTTCCACGCCTCCTTCAACGAGGTGTTCCTGACCGATGCCAGAGTGGCCGACGCCGACCGTGTGGGAGAGGAAGGCGCAGGCTGGGCGGCGGCTCTCACGACACTCGCCCACGAGCGGGGAGTGGCCACCAGTTCGCGCCCCCGGTTCGGTCGGGAGCCCACGGGCAGGACCGTGCGCGAGGCGGCCGAGGAGGCTGCCGCCTACTACGAGACGTACCGCTGGTACCCGCAGCGGGCAGGGCGGGCCGACCTGGTCGCACCGCGGGCCACCGAGACGGGCAGAGCCGCCGACCCGTTGGTCCGCCAACGGGTGGCCGAGGTGGAGACCCGCACGCGCACCGCGCGCTGGAACTCCGAACGCACCCGCGCCGCCA